>Ga0116117_1000012_pt1 | contig 104510 bp, 90 predicted proteins | sample June2015DPH_11_1_FD_89790 | JGI IMG/M metagenome (GOLD analysis project Ga0116117, IMG submission 89790) | Peatland microbial communities from SPRUCE experiment site at the Marcell Experimental Forest, Minnesota, USA - June2015DPH_11_10 | ecosystem: Environmental > Terrestrial > Soil > Wetlands... | reverse complement strand
GAGCGAGTTAGCGATTGGCTGCGATGATTGTTCGGAGTTATTCACGCAAGTCCCTCCCGGTAAGTTGGATGAAGACAGTCTCAAGACTCGGCTCGGTGACCTGGAGGTCGCGCAGACCGTGGCCGGCAGCGGCCTGCACTAACTTGGGCAGCAGGCCGTCGGAGCCAGCGGCGATAACTCGCAGGCCGTCGGGAGTTACTTCAACATTAGTAACATCACGGCGCCTTTTGAGAGTAGCCGCAAGCGCTTCCAACCCATCATGCGATTTGAGTTTGAGATTGAAGATGGTTTTCGCGGCGAAGATGGATTTGAGCTTCTGAGGGGAACCGAGCGCCAGGACGCGGCCATAGTCGATGATGGCGAGGCGGTCGCTGAGTGAGTCTGCCTCTTCCATGTAATGGGTGGTGAGCAGAACGGTGATGCCTTCTTTGTGGAGGCCTTCGACAGCCGCCCACATGGCCATGCGGCTCTGGGGATCAAGGCCGGCGCTGGGCTCATCGAGAAACAAGACGGTGGGCCGGTGAGCGATGGCGCGGGCAATCTGAACACGCTGGGCGAGACCGCCGGAAAGCTGCGGCGGGTAGACATCTTTGCGCTCGATGAGCGTGAACTGAGTGAGTAACTCGAGAGAACGCGCCTTGGCCTGCGAATGGGAGAAGCCGAAGTAGCGGCAGTGGAAATAGAGATTTTCGTAGACGGTGAGGGAACGATCGAGCGTATTGAACTGCGGAACTACGCCGATCAATCGGCGCGCCTTAGCGGGATGCTGAACCACATCGATGCCCGCGATGCGCACGGTGCCGCTGGTGGGGAGAGAGCGCGTGGTGGCAATCGAAATAGTGGTTGTTTTGCCGGCTCCATTCGGCCCCAGGAGGCCGAAGATTTCGCCCTGGTTCAATTCCAGGTCGATGCCGTCAACGGCTGTCACGCGGAGCTTCGACTCATAGATCTTTGTCAGCGCTTCAATTTCGACGATCAAATGGTTCACCCGATGAGGGGGGAGGGGATAAGTTACACAACCCCCAGATTAAATCACTGGGGTTAGAGGGGTGAAGTGCGGGGTAATTCCACCCTAGATCACTCCAACGACGAAGATCTTTCGTTGGGGACCCCGAAGCCGCAAAGTTTCAAGAAGCAGGTTCTTCGGCTTCGCTCAGAATGACAGCGGCGAGGATGGGGCACCCGATTTTTGACGCGAGCGGAGGGTTAGGGAGTTAGCCATCTCCGGTCCTGGGTTGAGGAGCGAAGATGGCTAACTTTGCGTGGAACTCATTTTTGAAGAGTACAGACCGGCTGAACTAGTTGCCGGTTCCGGTGAGCGCCACGGATGCAGTTGCGCCGGGGTTGTTGGTGGTGATGGCGAGGCTGGCGGTTGCCGCGCCCTTGGCCGTGGGAACGAACTCGACGAGGACGATGCAAGCTGAACCCGGGGCCAGCGTGATGCCGCAGTTGCTGATTTGCGCAAAGAGCGCGGCCCCTGTGCCGCTGAGCGCAATGGAGGAGAGATTCAAGGGTGTGGTGGAGCTGGTGTTGGTGAGTGTGACGGCTTGCGCGGCGCTTGCCGTTCCCGAGGTGACGGAGCCGAAGCTCAGTGCGGTGGAAGAGATAGTGATGGCCGGCGCAGGGGCCGCGCTTCCGCTGAGCGATACGGATTGAGTGGCGGACGATGCATTGTCCGTGAAGACCAGGGTTGCGGTTCCAGCGCCCGAGGTGGTTGAAGCGAAGCGAACCAGCGCCGTGCACGCTGCCGATGCGGGGAGCGAGCCGGGGCAGTTATTCATCTGGTTGAAGAAGGTTGGGTTTGAGCCGCCGAGCTTGATGGAGGAGATGGTGAGCGGAGCGGTACCGGTGTTGGTGAGGGTGATGGTCTGCGCGGGGCTATAGTTGCTGAGATTGGCAGTGCTGACGGCGGTGATTGGAAAACTGAGCGAAGAAACCGAGAGCGTGGCGGCAGGCAGCAGTAGAACGCCGGCGCCGCTGAGCGCTACGTTTTGGGTTGAGGTGGCGGCCGCAGTGCTGGGAGCGTTGTCGGTGATGGAGAGCGAGGCTGCAAGCGTGCCTGCCGTGGCGGGTTTGAAGGTGACGGCGATGGTACAGGCGGCGCTGACCGCAAGTGACGAGCCGCAGGCGTTGGTTTGGGTGAAGGCGGATGCGTTTGTGCCGATCACGGAAATGCTGGAGATGGTCAGAGCTCCGGTTCCGGTGTTGGTGAGGGTTACGAATTGCGGGTTGGACGAAGCGCCGACCCCGGTGGATGGGAAGGCGAGGCTGATGGGCGAGAGGGTGACGGCAGGTACTCCGACGCCGGTGCCGCTGAGTGCGACGGTTTGGATTGATGAAGTGGAGCCGGTTGCAGTGCCGGGAACGTTGTCGGCAATGCTGAGCGCGGCGGTGAGCGCGCCTGCCGATGCCGGTTTGAATGCGACGGTGATGACGCAGGAAGCGCCTGCGGCGAGCGTTGCCGCGCAAGTGTTGGTTTGAGTGAACGAGGCGGCGGGAGTGGCGCCAGCTATAGAGTTTGCGCTGCTGATGGAGATGCCGGAGAGGGTGAGCGTGGCGGTTCCGGTGTTTTTGAGGGTGACGGCTTGCGTGGCGGCTGTTGCGCCTACGTTAGTCGACGCGAAGGTGAGGCTGGAGGGCGTGAGAGTGACGGCCGGAGCTGCTGTACCCGTACCACTGAGAGTGACGGCCTGGGGTGAATTGGCGGCGTTATCGGTAAAGCTGAGTGTGGCCGAGAGCGCGCCTGCGGCTGCCGGCTTGAAGGTGACGGTAATGACGCAGGACGCGCCAGCGTTGATGGTTCCGCAGTTGTTGTTCTGAATGAAGGAAGAGGGGTTTGTGCCTGCGGTTACGATGCTGGTGAGAGCGAGAGCTGCTCCGCCGGTGTTGGTGAGCGTGAAGGACTGCGTTGCGGCGGAAGAACCGACGGCGGTGGATGGGAAGGTGAGGCTGGTGGGCGAGAAGCTGGCCGCTGGGGCCGCAACTGCGACGCCGCTGAGCGGGATGGAGAGTGTGGTGTAGCCGGAGGTGCTGCTATCGACGCTTAGAGTTGCGCTGAAGGAGCCGGCTGCGTTGGGGTTAAAGGTGTAATTCATGATGCAGGAGGAGCCGGCAGCGAGAGAACCGGAGCAGCCGGATGCTCCTTTGAAGAGAGATGCATTTGTGCCGGTAAGCACGGCCTGAAGAGAGGCGAGCGCGGTCGATCCGGTATTGGTGAAGGTAACGGTTTGCACGGCTGAGGCTGAGCCGGCGCTGGTGGACGGGAAGATGAGACTGGTGGGCGAGATGGTGGCCGAGACCGCCGGGAGAGCCGCGCCGGTTCCGATGAGAGAGACGGTTTGCGGCGAGCTGGCGGCGTTGTCGGTAAAGGTAAGTGTGGCTGAGGCTGCGCCTGCTGCGGTGGGCGAAAAGATCACCGAAACCGTGCAGGTAGCACCTGAGGCCAGAGATGCTCCGCAGTTATTGATTTGAGCGAAGATCGGAGCGGTGGTGGCTGGTTTACTGGCGGTCGAGGTGTTGCTGATGGCGATCGTGGAAAGGGTCAGCGAGGCGTTTCCCGTATTGGTGAGGGTAACGTTTTGCAACGAGGACGAAGTGCCGACGGTGGTGGAGGGAAATGTGAGGGTGGTGGGCGAGAGAGTGGCTCCGGGACCCGAGGTGGCGCCGAAACCAGTGAGGGCGGCGGTTTGCGGCGAGTTGGGGGCGTTGTCAGCAAAGCCGAGCGTGGCGGAGGCTGCGCCTATAGCCGTGGGCTTGAAGGTGACGGTGACGACGCAGGAGGCTTTGGCGGCCAGCGTTGCGCCGCAGGTATTGGTTTGAGCGAAGGGCGCGGCTACGGTTGCGCCGGAGTTTGTGTTTGCGCTGTTGATGGTGATGGCGGAGATGGTCAGAGCGCTGGTTCCGGAGTTGGTGAGGGTGACGGTTTGGGTTGCGGACGAAGCGCTGACGACGGTTGGTGCAAAGTTGAGACTGGCGGGCGAAATGACGGCCGCTGGTCCTGAAGTGGAAGTCGCGGGCCATCCGTTGACGACATTAGCGACATTGAGCGAGCCGAGGCCGGTGGCTTTGTCGTAGCCTGTGGTGGCCGCGTAGCCGGGAAGGATGCCGAGCGCGTCGCCTTTGATTTGCGCCGTGCAATTGACCGATCCGGCAAAGCAGGGCGTGGCGATGGTTCCGGTATCGATGTCATTGAAGTAACAAGCGCTGGAGTTGGTGGTTTTTTCAGCGCTGCAATTGGAGTAGGTCTGCTTGGCTGCCAGCGCGTAGAGTTGAGCGTTGGGGTTGCCCTGCGAGCTGCCTGCTTTCTGATTGATGAGGGCCATCACTCCGGCCATCACCGGGCTCGAGACTGAGGTTCCTCCTACGGCCATGTCGAGCGCGTTGGCGGGGTAGCTGCAAGGGATGGAGGCGTTGTAGCCCGGCGGCTGTGTGTCGCAGATGAGATAAGCAACACCCATGAAGCCGGCGGATGCGAAGAAGGAGACATCGGGGACGGTGCGCTTATCGGTGGATAGAATTCCGGTGACGCCGGTTTGCCATGCAGGCTTGGCATAGCCGCCGCCGCACGAAGAGGGATCGTAGTTGGACGAGGTGGTGCAGTTGCTGACGCCGCCCGAGCCGCCCACCGGCGGGATGAGTGAATCATAGTTTCCGCTGTAGATGCCTCCGTTCTTCAGCAGCCAGTTGGCCCACTGCTCGGCGTTGTCATTGACGCCCTGCTGGCTGTTGAACATATTGATGATGAATGGATTGGTGACGGTGTCATTCCAGGGAGTTTCAGGAATGTAGCCGGTGGCGTTGGACAGATTCGTACCGCTGTTGGTGCTTCCCCAACCGGTTGAGCTGAGAGCGAAGTCGGTGCCGCCGACCGAGACGTTATAGGGGGTGCTGGTCATGCCGCTGACGGTCGGGCCATAGGCGGTGGCAAAGTCGGTGGAGGGGTTGTAGTTGCCATCGTCGCAGACCGCGGCGGCGGAGTCGCCGGAGCTGACGAAGACGGCGATGCCCTGGCTGTAAGCCTGTTGCCAGAGATTCAAATACTCCTGATTGCCGGCGGTGCCCATCCAGAGTTCACATTCGCCGTAGCTGACGCTCATGATCTTGGCGATGTTGTTGTTGATGATGTAGCTTTCGCTGGCGTAAAGGGAGTCGGTGGTCTGGCTGGTTTGACTGGAGGTGACGAGCACAATGCTTGCGCCGGGGGCGGCTCCGCCGGACCACTCGACGTCGAGCGTGTTCTCAAAGCGGTCGTCGAGCAGGGCGGTGGTGCCTGGGTCGGAATTGGTGACGATGACCCTGGGGACGTTGGCGGGCAATCCGGTGAGTGCGCGGAAGGTGGCTACATCGCTGAGAACGATATTGCTGGTTCCGGCGATGGCGATGGTTTGGCCTGTACCAGTGATCGGCGCCGAGGCCGTCCACAGCGACTTGTAGTTGTAGATCGTCGCCATGTCGTAGGGCACCAGCAACTGGTAGCCGTCTGCGTTGTAGTCGGGCTTGGCTCCGGCGGGCCCGTTGAAGCCGGCAGCGCCAACCTCCTGGCTGCCTGGCTTCGACAACGCGCCAAGGGAGGTTAGACTTGCGGAAGAATTCTGGCTGAGTGTCGACAGGGCGTGGTGCTGCGCCTTGGGGAAGAAATTGTGGAGAGCTTTGACGCCGGCCACGACGGGGATTAAGGCGGCCGGAATCTGAATGTCGCTGGTGTTGGCAACGTGCGCGACGCCATTGGATTGGATGGCGTGCATCTCGGTGTGGAATGCGGTCTCGACCTGGGCGACGCTACCGCTGAAACGGATCGAGGTATGCGAGGGAGGAATCTCGTCAATCGTGAAGCCGTGATCTTGAAGCCAATTGCTTACCGTGTTCAGATCGCTTTGGGAGACGCCAAAGGTTGCGCCAAACTCTTCCGGCGTAAGCCAGTGGTGATATTCGGGCGACGAGGGATCGTACTGCTCCTTATTGAATGATTCGAGGGCGGCCTGCTGCGCCGCAGATCGAGTGAGCACCAAAATGAGGTCGCCCATCGCTGCTGAGGAAGAAAGGCGGCCATTGTCTGTGGCATGGCGGATGGCTGGATGCGTGCTGCCCTGGATGGTTGCGAGGCTGGAATCGTCGACGCGCGATACGATGCGATCAGGGATGGAAGTGGAAGAGAGGATTGCTGAGGTCTGGCCTTGAATCGGTGCCGTCGGCAACAGAAACAAGAGGGCGACGCCGAGCAACGCGATGGAATGGAACGTGCGCAGACCACAGTGGGCCGCACTACATTGGGGTAGGTTCACAGTGCGCATGACAACTCCTTGGTTCTTGTTTCTGAGAAATGACTAATCACCTTATCGTTGAATCGAGCATGATCATGAGCGGAATATTTGTTGGGTGGTTACTATTGGATTTTTCCAATGTGCGGTTTCGTGACTTTGCCGGGAATTTTGGGAACCCGGAGGCAGGAGACCTTTTGAGAACCCCCGAAACCGAGGTGCAAAGAGCAGAATTCGAAGAAAAGCCCAGGAATTTGAATCAATAACCGCGCGGGAGTTTGGTTGCGAGGGTGGGTTCTACAAGCTCAAGAGAATCAACGTCAAGCGACAACTTTCTGCGGATGCGTGGGGGAGATGGCGGGGCGCGGGAACGGTGAGCCGCTCCACTTCGCGGGACGCTGGCCTGGAAAGACCCGTAGAATGGAGACAGGTCTCATGGGACAAGAGAATTGATCCGTGAGAAGGTTGGTTAGTGGAGGAATTAATGGCAACTGCCTTGCAGCAACCGGAAGTCGGTAACGGTCAATTAAGTGAAGATGCCCGGCGCCAGCGTGAACAGGCGCGTACCGAGCGGGAGCGTCAGATTCAGGCATTGAAATTGCAACGGGGATACATTCTTTCGCAGGACACTTCGAATCCGGCGCGCCGCGCAGCTTTAGCGGCTGCCCTGGCCCAGATCGAAGGGCAGATTCAAGCGATCAACTAGCCCGCATATTGCGGGTTTTTTATTGCCCCGCTACAGGCGTTCCCCGCCTGATGGGCTAAGCCTCACGATGAAAGAGCAGTGAGTTGGCCTGTTGCACAGGGGTCAGCAGCACGCGCGCAATATTTACATGCGCCGGCCGGCCTGCGGCCCAAACGATCACGTCCGCCACGTCTTCAGGGACGAGTGGCTGAATACCTTTGTAGACTTTGGCGGCGCGCTCGGTATCGCCATGGAAGCGGACCATGCTGAACTCGGTCTCGACCATGCCGGGGTCGACCGTGGTGACGCGGATCGGCGTGCCCAGCAGATCTTGCCTGAGGCCGTCGTTGATGGCGCGCTCAGCCGCCTTGCTGGCGCAGTAGACTGCTCCGCCGGGATAGGTGAGCTCGCCGGCTGTTGAGCCCAGGTTGACGACGTGGCCGCGGCCTCGCTCGACCATGCCCGGCACGACGGCGCGCGTGACGTAGAGCAGGCCTTTGATGTTGGTGTCGAGCATCTCTTCCCAGTCTTCGATCTTGCCTTGATAGAGCTTGTCCAGGCCGCGGCTGAGTCCGGCGTTGTTGACCAGGACGTCGATGGCTGCCCACTCCGCGGGCAGGGATTCGATGGCTTGCTGGACGGCGGTGCGATCACGCACATCGAGGCTGATGATGTGCACGGCTTCGGCTCCGCGCTTGAGGGCTTCAGCGGCGACTGTGGCTAGCTTGCCGGCGCGGCGGGCGGCGAGCAGCAGGCGCGCTCCTTCGGCTGCAAAGGCCAATGCCGTGGCTGCGCCTATGCCTGCCGAGGCTCCGGTGATGAAGGCGATCTTGCCTTTTAGACTCATGGCTCTATGGTAGCGAATTTGGGCGCTTTGGGAGTGGCCGTCGGGGCGGACGCTTTCCGTTGTCCTGCCACTTGCGGCACGGCCAACTACCCTTCGGCCGCGGGGTATTGGCGCACTGGATTAGATTGGTGGTCTTTGCCTTTCCTTTGGCGTAGTCTGGTGATGGGAGCCAAAGCATGGAAGTCGAGCTCACATCGGATCAGAGAGCCTTCGCAAGCCGCGCCGTTGAAGCTGGACGGCTGCAGAGCGAGGAAGACGCGGTGCGGGAAGCTCTTTCTTTGTGGGAAGAGCGTGAGCGACGGCGTGTGGAGTTTTTGGCAACCATCAATGAGGCCCGCGCTTCACTGGCGCGTGGCGAAGGCCGCGAGATCACACAGGAATCCATGCGAGAGCTTTCTGCCGAGGTGCGAGAGCGCGGGCGGGCGCGACTGATCGCCGAATTGGCCCACGCGCAGTAATAGCCCACCGTGTAGCGCCACGAGTCGAAGCTGACCTTGACGAGATCTGGTTCCATGTTGCCACACGGCTGATTGATTCCATTACCGACCACTTCTGTTTCCTTGCGGGATTTCCGTATGCCGGTCGCACCCGCGATCGGGAGTTTGGTCTTGGCATACGCAGCTTCCCTGTCGGTGAGTACATCGTCGTTTACAGCGTCGAAGGGCCGGATGTGTTCATCCTCAGAGTAGTGCACGGCAGGCGCGATTTTGAAAAGCTCTTCGAATAGCGATTAGCGCATTTTCGCGGCTCCTGTAATGCGAGTGTGATGGCATCCCGCCCTGGTGGGGTGTTTCCGAAGTTCATCGAAAAACTCAAACATTGGAAAAGCCGGTCCTTCGACTTCGCTCAGGATGACAGCGGCGAGGATGGGGCACCCAGACCTTACACTATCCATCCATAAAATACGCGCTGCCGGGAAACAAGCGCTCGTCTGGTTGGGCGAGCGCTTGATTCTCGGAGTGGATTGCTACTCCTTGCGGCAGCTTCCTTCGCTCTCCAGGGTCCAGTCGATAATTTGGGCGGTGGAGGTCTGGAGTCCGGTGGATGCTGTGAAGCCGGCGTAGGCTGATGGTGCGCCAAATGGGCTCACGGGCGGCAGGTGGAAGGTGTGGGTGAAGGTGGCGGCGGTTACAGTGTCTTTCAAGTTGAGAGTAAGGAAGTGGGTGTCATAGGTGACATAGGCATCGAGAACGTGGCCGCTGTGGAGATTGATTCCACTGGGCGTGAGGTTGATCGCGGGGATGGCGGGGAATGCGCCGCCGAAGAATAGGCCCACGGAGTTATTGCCTTCACCGGCGTCGTTGTGCAGGTCGAACTTGAGAGCCATGCTGTGGGGAATGCCCTCATAGCCGAGGCCGCCATTGGCTGCGCCCACTGCCAAATCGCTATTGGCCTGAACGGTAAAGGTGAGGCCTTCAGACGAGGCCGGAGTGGCTTTGAGGAAGCGGAAGCGGAACTCCGATGCGAAGAGGGCGAGCGGAATGCGCGGCTTAGCAAAGGCACTGGTGTTTTCATGCAGCAGCCCATGGGTGAGATCAAGCTCAGCGCCTGCAATCAATGCTCCGTGATTGAGTTGCAGCTCAGGGTTGACGAAGAAACCGTGGGGATATTCGATTGAGCAGTTGTTTTTGGGATTGATCTTGATGACGTAATCGGCGGTAGCCACACCGCTCACGGTGAGTGGAGGCGCAATGGCGATGGCCTTGACGATTGTGCTGGTGACGATCACCTTGGGAATGTTGTTCCATACGGGTGACGCGAGTGTGGGCGTAGCGCCGTTGGTGGTGTAGTGGATGACTGCGCCGGGGGTAGCGTCGGTGATGTTGTAGAGGACCGGATGGGTGTAAGTGCCGCTGGGCGGGGTGATGACCGGGGTTGCGGTTGCAGGGCTGACGGCGGGATTGACAGTGACGCTGGCCGATGCGCTTTCAGTGCCGCCGCAGGTGAGCGAATAGTTGAAGACGCCGGTCGAGGCAGGCGTGACGGTCAGACTACCGCTGATGGCCTGGCTGCCGGACCAGTCACCGTGGGCATAGCAATTCTCAAAGGTCTGGCTGAAGGCGTTATTGACTTGCCAGGTGAGAGTGGTGCTCGACCCCAGGGTGATGGGGCTGGGGCCGGCGGTGACGATCACAGGCGCGGGAATTGCGGGGCTGAGGACCACTTTGTAGATTGGCCCAAAATCAGAGCCGTAGAAGTTGCTGTCGGCGGCTTGGAGCGGCGTTCCTGTGGGCATGCCGGCGGAGAAGCCATAAAGCGTTGTGAAAGTGCCGGAGCCGGCGGGGATGTATTGGAAGAACGTGCCATTGGGCGGTCCGCCCGGCCCATAGGAGCTGGTGGTTCCGTAGAGATTGCCGTCGCCGCCGAGGAAGAAGCCTGATTCAGGAAGGCCACCGTCGGGGAAGCTGACGAAGTCGAAGAGATCGAGGGTGACAGTGGGAACGGCGCCGAGGACGACTTTGTAGATGGTCCCGTATCCAGTGCCGCCTTCGGCTGTGAGTCCGTAGAGCGCGCCGTCTGTGCCTTCGGTCATGCCAAGCGACGGGTTGTAGTCGGGGTCGGCCATGCCGGTTGGCGGGAACGAGCCGATGGTGGCAAGGGAGCCAGGCGTGGCGGGATCAAAGCGGAAGAGCGAGCCTGCGTTGCTAGAACCGCCACGAGCGGTTGCGCCGTAGATGAGGCCGTCGCTGGCCTCGAGCAGCTGGGAGTTAGGCCGGGAGCCGTCGCCAGCGGTTCCGGTAAACGCATGGACCAGCACGAAGGCGCCGCCGGTGTATTCGAAGACCGTGCCGAGGTTGGACGCTCCGCCGAGGCTGGCAGCGCCGAAGATGTTGCCGGCGTTGTCTTGAATGAGCGCGCCAGCGCTGGAACCGTCCGTAGCGGCGACAAAGCTGTGCAGGGGCGTGATAACTCCAGCGAGGGTGAGGCTGAAGAGGACGCCTGAGCCTGAGCCGCCAGTGGTGTTGGTTCCGTAGAGGTTGCCGTCGTTGCCTTCAATGAGACTGGACTGCGGCGTGCCGCCGTCGGCGCCGTTGGTGAAGTTATAGATTACGGTTTCAGTGCCGCTGGGGGTGAGCTGAAAGACATAGCCGTGGAGGTCAGTGCCGCCGGTCGGACTGGTCCCGTAGAAGTTGCCATCATGAGCCTGGATGAGCTGAGATGGCTGATCGCCTGAGAAGCTAAAGAGGGTGGATTCAGTGGCTGTGGTGGCGTGTGCGGCGATGGTGGCTGCGAGCAGAATCAGTACGGCGGCGGCGAAAGATTTCGCCCGCCCCAAGACCTCATGGGGAAAGGTGCGCATGGTAGTTCTCCTTCATTTTGTTGCTTCAGTTTCGATACGAGCGTTGGGGAATTCGCGCGATTTACCAGCATATCGGGGAACGAAAATGCAGGTTCGCGAAGCTTTGAGCGCAGACGGGGAATTGCGAACATTCCTATGCGCTCAGAACAGTAGTGGAGCGTGGAGCGGAAGCGTTACATGATATTGGGAAAAGATTTTGGGGTGGGGTCGGGATGATGAATTCGCTGTTAATTGACGAAGAGCAGAAGCAGGTCCTTCGACTTCGCTCAGGATGACAAGCTGGTTATATTGCGCTCGCTCAGGATGACAAATCTTATTCGATGGCAGTGGAGGCTATTTCATGCAGCCAGCCTGGGGCTTTTAGTAACTCTCTTGGGCGGGAGCCGTCGGCTTGACCTACTAATCCGTCGCGCTCCATTAAGTCGATGAGATGCGCGGCGCGGCCATAGCCGATTCTTAGGCGGCGCTGGAGGAGCGAGGTGGAGGCTTTGCCGAATTCGAAGACCAGCGTTACGGCGTCATTGAAGAGAGGATCGTTTTCGTCGGGGTCGGAGTTGGAGCCTTCTACCGATGCGCGGTCGTCCTTGGGAGATTCGAGGAAGCCTTCAACGTATTCGGCCTGGCCTTGCGCCTTCCAGAAGGCGACTACCGCAGCGGTCTCTTTTTCGCTGACATAAGGCGCGTGAAGGCGCATGAGGCGGCTGGTACCGGGCGGCAGGAAGAGCATGTCGCCACGACCTAAGAGAGCCTCGGCTCCGTTGGCGTCGAGGATAGTGCGCGAATCGACTTTGGTGGCGAGGCGGAAGCTGATGCGGGTGGGGACGTTGGCCTTGATGAGTCCGGTGATGACATCGACCGAGGGACGCTGCGTGGCGAGGATGAGATGAATGCCGACGGCGCGAGCCATTTGCGCGAGGCGGGTGATGGACTCTTCAACGTTGGCGCGGTCGAGCATCATGAGGTCGGCGAGCTCGTCGATGATGATGACGATGAATGGGAGCGGCTCTTCATCTTCTGCGTCGGCATCGGCGAAGAGCGAGGGCATGACGCCTTCGAAGAGCTTGTTGTATTGGTCGATGTTGCGGACGCTGCGCGAGGCGAGGAGCTTGAGGCGGCGCTCCATTTCGCGGACGGCGTTGCGCAGGGCGTTGGCGGCGAGTTTGGGCTCGGTGATGATGGGCGTGAAGAGATGAGGGACGCCTTCGTACATGCCGAGTTCGACGCGCTTGGGATCAACGAGGATGAGGCGAACCTGCGCGGGGGTGGTGCGATAGAGCAGGCTCATGATCATCGCGTTGATGGCGACGGATTTGCCGCTGCCTGTTGAGCCAGCGATGAGGACGTGCGGCATGGCGGACAGATCGGCAGTGATGAATGAGCCGTTGATGTTTTTGCCCATGGCGATGGCGAGGCGAGATTTTGCTTTGTGGAACTCTTCCGACTCAAGGCAGTCGCGGAGGCTGATGGTCTCACGGCGGTGGTTGGGCACCTGAATGCCCACGGTGTTTTTGCCGGGCATGCGCTCGATGAGGATGCTTTCGGCGCGCATGGCGAGGCAGAGATCGTCGGCGAGGCCGGTGACGCGCGAGTACTTGACGCCGGCTTCAGGCTTGAACTCGTAGGTGGTGACCATGGGGCCGGGATTGATTTGGACGACCTGGCCGCGGACATCGAACTCAGCGCATTTTTCAACGAGAACGCGAGCCTCATCGCGCAATTCATCTTCGCGAACGGCTTGAGGACCGGTGCCGGGATTGAGCAGCGTGCTGGGCGGGAGCTTGAAGCCGCTGACATTTTTGGGTGCGACGGGAGCGGTGTGCAGATCGGCGTCGGCGCGCTCGTGGATGGCGATATCGTTCGGGAGCGGGGCGGACGGGGCGAGTGGAGCGGGTGGATCGAAGATAGGCCGGGTTGCGGCGGGCTCGAAGCGCGTTGGCGTGGGGAGTGAATTGATTGGCTGAGGTTGAGCGGAGCGGGCCGGTTCCGCATGTGCCGTGATGGGGATGACTTCAGAGCGCGCTGGCGGAGGCACCAACTCCAGGGGCGAAGATTTGTCGATGGGGACCGACGGAATTGCGGCCGTGCGTTCCCAGATGCTGGGCTTGCCATCGATGGGAATCGGCGCGGACGATTCTTCCGCGGGCTGCTGGATTTGGACGCGCTGGAAGGCGGGGATCTCTTGCGGGTCGAAGTCAGAGGTGCGCTGGCGACGGAAGAGACGCGCAAAGAAGCTGGGCGGCGGAGCGAGCGAGGCCTGAGCATCGGCTGAATCAGCGCGCGGGATGAGGTTGGGAATGAGCGGTTGGGGGGTGTTGATGTGGGTCTCGTGGTCGGCGAGTTGCTCTTGCTTGAGGGCTAATTTCTCCTGCCTTAGTTCCTCGCGCTCTTCACGCCAATTGCGCCAGCGGTCATGCAGAGAGACGAGGTTTTGCCAGCGGGCTTGAATGAATTCAACGATGACGGAGACGCTGATGGCGGAGGCAAAGTAGAGGCCGGCGGCGGCAAGGACACCGGCCACCAGCCATGCGCCCTGGATGTTGAGGTAGCGCACCAGCAGGTCAGACATAAGGTTGCCGGCGACGCCTTCGGCGGGCAGCGCATGAAGCCAGCGCCAATGCCAGGGAAGCAATCCAAAGACAGCGGGAAGAAAAACGAGCGCGAGCACGGTGCCGAGCCAGCGCAGCCACGCCAGACCGCCTGCACGGGAACGCATCCATGTCCATCCGAGGCCGCCGATCCAGAGGGGAAGCAGGAAGGCCGTCAGGCCAAGAGCTTGCAGCAGCAGATCGCTGAGCGATGCGCCGAAGAGGCCAATCCAATTGCGCACGGCGTGAGGAGCGGGATCGCCGGAGGCGGTGTTGAGCGACGGATCAGTGGGGTGATAGGTGGCGAGCGCGAGCAGAACGAGCAGCGCAGCCAGCACCAGCACCAGCCCGAGAAAGATGTTCATGGGGCGGCTGCGCGTTGGCGATAGAACGATGCGAATGGGCTTCATGGCTGTGGCGCTCCGTCTGGCTGACGACTCTGGAAGGCTGCCGCGAGCGAGCTGAAGGAGCGGACGAAGAGTCCCAGAGCAATCCTTATTATCTGCGAGACAAAGGCGAATGTTGGGCAAATATGGGTGGGGGGAACCACGCTGCGAACCCCTGGCGGGGTAAAAGTAACAATTGACTGAGGATCGTGGCCGGGGGTAGGATTTCTGCCGTAATTGAAAGAGGCCGGGAAAATCAATCTAATTCCCCCGGTGGAAAGAGAGCACGATGAAATACACGACAGCAATACTGATGTTAGGGTGCGCCATGGCGATACCGGCGTATTGTCATGCACAAGCGGATTCGTCGCAATCTGACGAATTGAAGGCCTGCGGAACAGGGGCTGAAGTCAACTACATTGCCGACACCGACAAGAGCAAACACCCAACCGGTGTGGAGACCGCGGAGAAGGCATTGATTTATGTCATGCGGCCCACGATGATCGGGAATAAGGTCCAGACGAAACTAGCGGTGGACGGGGAGTGGAAGGGCGTGAACCGCGGGAATAATTACTTCTTTTTTTCGCTGGCTCCTGGCCAGCACTATTTTTGCTCTCGAGCCGAGAATAAAAGCGTGCTTGTTTTGAGAATCGATGCAGGCAAGACCTACTACATTCAGCAGGAGATTCGCATGGGCATCGTAAAAGCGCGCAACGAATTGGCCGTGATGAGCGACGATCAGGGTAAAGAAAAGCTAGCGAAGCTTAATCCGAGTACTTGGGAAATCCGGTAACTCAGCGAAAGGGCCACTCGGCGAGTGGCCCTTTCGCAATTGGGGTTCGATATATCGATTAGTTCCAGGCACCTTGCTGTTGACTCAGGAATATTCGCATTACAGAGTGCGTGTCTTTCAACTCCGACTAGCTCCCGAGAAACTTTGCGCCCCAGATCAAGAGCGCTATGCCGAGAATAATGCGGTAGACGGCGAAGGGGATAAATCCGTGCTTGCGAACCCAGTGGAGGAACCATTCGACTACGCCCAGAGCCACGATAAAGGAGACGACAAAGCCGATGAGGAGCACGAACCAGTTTTCGCTGGTCATCACCACATGAGCCGCTCCGCCGCCGCTCGGAAAGACCTCTTTTTTCAAGTCCCAGATGGTGGCGGCGATCATGGTGGGGATGGAGAGCAGAAAGCTGAATTCGAGAGCGGTCGGCCGGTCCATGCCTACCATTTGACCGGCGGCGATGGTGGACATGGAACGCGAAGTTCCGGGGAAGATGGCCGAGAGGGTCTGACAGAGGCCGATCCAGATGGCCTGCCCGATGCTCATCTCTTCGACATGAGTGGTGTTGGCATCGTAGCGGTCGCTCCACACATCGATGACCCACATCACGATGCCGCCGAGGAGCAGCGCGACGGCGATCACATTCAGGCTGCCCAGATTTTTCTCGCTCCATTTATGCAGCGCGAGCGCGGGGATTGAGGTGCAGACAAAGGCGACAATCGTGAGCGAGATGGGATGGTTGAACCAGGTGCGGTCGCCGTTTTCGCCTTTGGGAAAGGTGCGGGTGAAGTCGACGATGCGGCTAAGGTAGAGCAGCAGCAGCGCGAGAATCGCGCCGAGTTGAATGACGATGGTGTACATCTTCCAGTAGGCATCGTCGAGAGGAATCTTCATGAGCGCTTCAGTGATGCGCAGATGCGCCGTCGAGCTGACCGGGAGAAATTCGGTCAGGCCTTCCACAATTCCCAGCAAAACGGACTGAATGTATGGGTTCAAGAAGCCTCCAGGTCTCCAAGTCTCCAAGTCTCTGATGCGCGGCTCTTCCGGTCAATGCGGCGGACGGAAAGGCGTCATTCCTATTTGAACATGAGCGCCCGATGGCGGACGAGTTGTGGAAACATCGAGAAGTGTCTCAGCTCATGCTGCGCAGTCTCAATGTCAATCACGCTCGATCCAGGAGTCGAGTCAGCCGTCGTCTTACATCTGGCCACTCCGACGCCACAATTGAATAGCGCATCGAATCGCGAGCGATGGAGTCAGCAGCCATTCGATGAGCCCTGAGTATCCCTTCAAACTTTCCACCAATGCGTTCGAGCGCAGCGGCTGAACGCTTGTTGCGTGCGTCCGTGTGAAAACAGACGCGGAGCACCTGCCATGTTTCGAAGGCATGCGTGAGCATAAGCAACTTGGCCTCGGTATTGGCTGCAGTCCGGATTGCGGGGCTTCCCAGCCACGAATGGCCGATCTCACACGCATCGGGCGTGAGGCGGCCATGCAACGTATGGCCTTGCGGCCACGACCATTGTTCAAGGTTCCAAAAGCGCGTCGAACCGAGCACGACACCATCGGTACGGACAATCGCGAACGGCACCCCGTCCCCTGTGTTCCGCGAGGCCAGAGCAGCATCGACATAACGGATGGCTTCGACCTTACCCTGCGGGACCAGGCTCCACTGATACAAAGAGGGATCAACGGAGGCTGCAGTTACCAAGCCATCGACATGACGGTGTTCAAGAGGTTCCAGACGAATCAACGCGCCTGTCAGGGCAAGACCTTCGGTTCCCATATCATCTCCTAACCATTGAGCCGGCCGCGGCCCACAAAATTACTGGAGTTCAAACTAAACACTGCCGAAACATCCAGTGAATCACATGGATTCAGAGAGTATCTGGGCTAGCATTTCAGGCGCAACATTGCCGCCGCTTACGATGGCCACGGCCTTGCGGAAGGCGGGCAATTCGGCAGCGTGGAAGAGCAGAGCAGCGGTGGCTACAGCGCCGCTGGGTTCGGGGACGAGGCGCGATGCGGCAACGATGGCGCGCATGGCGGCGCGAATTTCTGCTTCGGTGACGGTGATGATGCCATCGACAAATGCCTGGATGTGCGCGAAGTTGCGCAGGCCGACGCTCTGCGTACGAAGGCCGTCGGCGATGGTGCGGCTGACGAGTTCGGCGGGCCAGGTTGCGATCACTCCGGCGCGAAAACTCTCCGAGGCGTCGCCAGCCAACTCGGGTTCAACGCCGAAGACTTTTGCGTCGGGTTTTAGTTGCTTGACGGCTGCGGCTACTCCACTGAGAAGCCCGCCGCCGGAGACTGGCGCGAGAACGAGATCCGCATCCGGGAGGGCTTCAATGATTTCAAGGCCGCAGGTGGCCTGGCCAGCGATAATCTGGTCGTCGTCATAGGGCGGGATGACGAAGTAGCCGTGCTCGCGAACTAACTGCTCGGCTACGGCGAGGCGCTGGCTGGAAGCGAGACCGACATCAACGACTTGAGCACCGAGGGCAAGCGTGGCTGCGCGCTTGATGGCGGGCGCGTTCGAGGGCATTACGATCACCGCTTTAGCACCGACTTCGCGAGCTGCGTAGGCTACGCCTTGCGCGTGATTGCCGCTGGAATAAGTGATGACGCCGCGAGAGATTTCTTCGGGAGTTAGCTGGAGGATTTTGTTGGCCGCGCCGCGGATTTTGAATGCGCCGATGGGCTGGAGGTTTTCGGCTTTGAGCCAGATTTGCCTGTTGGTTCCGTGGCCGGAGATGCGGGGAAAGGCGGCTTCGACCAGCGGAGTTTTCAGGGCGATGGGTGCGATGCGGGCGGCTGCGGCGCGGATTTCGGCGAGGGTGACGAGTGAAGCTGGCATGGAGGGATTGTACAGAAAAGGGCGGAGGCTGCCAGGCCAAATCCTGACGCAGGGTATATTCCTATGTGCATTTAGGTCCGCGCTATGAAACTGGTACTCATTTCTAGAGAAAATCTGCCGATAGATATTTCTAGACGGCCCTCCGAGAAATGGTCCGGCCGGAAGGAAGAACTGTGGCTGAGCAGATTCTCTTTGTCGATGATGAGCAGAACGTTCTGGATGGCATTGAACGGCTGCTGCATGGGGAGTTCACCATCAGCAAGGCTCTGGACGCCACTCAGGGCTTAGCCGCGATCGAGCTATTCGGTCCATACGCAATTGTGGTTTCAGATATGCGAATGCCTGGCGTTAACGGCGCCCGCTTTCTTGCGCGTGTGCACCAACTGGCGCCGAACACCGTTACGATGCTGCTCACTGGTTATAGAGATCTCGATGCCGCGGTCGTCGCTTTGAACGAGGGACATATTTTTCGCTATCTGAAGAAGCCCTGCAAAAAAGAGGATCTTGTGAAAGCCATCAACTTAGGTTTGGCGCAATATCGCAAGGCCTTGGCAAAACCACATCCATCATTCAGCTCACTGGGTTCATAATTCCAGGATCACGGGCATAATCATGGGCCTGCGGCCGGTGGTTTTCTGGATGAGGCGCTTCAATTCGGCGCGAACTTTTTCCTTGACCATGCCGTAGTCGGCTTTCTGCTCGGTGTTGAGGCCGTCCAGCGTTTTGAGGATTACTTCACGGGCCTGATCGGTGATGTCCGCGCCGCCAAAGCCGCGCATGACTACCTCGGGCTGCTGCTCCACTTTGCCGGTACGCTTGTTGATGGCCAGCACCACCAGCACCACACCGTCTTCAGAGAGGATGCGGCGGTCGCGAAGGACGAGGTCTTCTACCACATCGATCGATGAGCCGGAGTCGATGAGGATGCGTCCGGTGGTGACTTTGTCTTTTTTGCGTGCGTCGTTCTGATCGAGTTCGAGTACGTCGCCGTCTTCAATGACCATGGCGTGCTCGACGGCGCCGGTATCCATGGCTAACTGAGCGTGGCGGCGCAGGTTGCCGTAGTTGCCGTGGACAGGGATGAAGAACTTGGGGCGGACGAGGTTGATCAGCAGGCGCATCTCTTCTTGAGAGCCGTGGCCGCTGACATGAATCAGTCCGTTGGAGCCGTTGTCATAGATCACATTGGCTTCGCGGTGATAAAGGTGGTCGATGACGCGGAAGATGCTTTTTTCATTGCCGGGAATGATGCGGGAACTTAGGACGACGGTATCGCCGGGCTCGATGTGGGCGTGCTTGTGGTTATCGACGGCGGCGCGACTGAGGGCGCTCATGGGCTCGCCTTGCGTTCCGCTGATGAGCAGCATCAACTGCTCTGGAGCGTAGTCGCGCAACTGGCCGGGGTTGATGATGAGCCCGTTGGGAACGTCGATGTAGCCGAGGTCTTGTGCGATCTCTGTGCTCTCCATCATGGAGCGGCCGATGAGGGCTACTTTGCGGCCATGCTGGCGGGCGAGATCGAGAGCGATGCGAATGCGATAAATGGAGGAAGAGAAGCAACTGAAGAAAAGCTTCTTTTTGGTGCGCGAAAAGATTTCATCGAGGCGGGGAATGACGGCCGATTCCGAGGGCGTGTAGCCGGAGCGCTCGACGTTGGTCGAATCTTGCAGGAGGGCGAGAACGCCGCGCTTGCCGTACTCGGCAAAGGTATGCAGGTCAAAGAGCTTGCCATCGAGTGGAGAGAGGTCGATTTTGAAGTCGCCGGTATGGATGACGATGCCGACAGGGGTTTCAATGGCCAGGGAAACAGCGTCGACCAGCGAGTGGGTGACGTGGATCGGCTCGATAGTGAAAGGGCCGATGGTGAACTTTTCCTTGGGCGTGATTTCGACCAGTTCGGTTTCGTCGAGTAGCTGGTGCTCTTCAAGATTGCCCTCGACGTAGGCCAGAGTGAACTCGGTGCCATAGACGGGGACCTTGATTTCGCTCAAGATCCAGGGCAGGCCACCGATGTGATCCATGTGGCCGTGGGTGAGGATGATGGCTCGGACGTGTGATTTGTTTTCAATAAGGTAGGTGATATCTGGAACCACGATATCTACACCCAGCAACTCCGATTCCGGGAACATCAGCCCGGCGTCGATCACGATAATATCGTCTTCCCAGCGGAGCGCGAGGCAGTTCATACCGAACTCGCCGAGGCCGCCTAAAGGAATGATTTTCAGCTTTTTAGTCTGCATCTGTCAGATTTGATGCTAACACCCGGGGGCTTGCGGGGCTGTTTCGTACTGCTCAGCGAACAGTCGTCGGTAACCTGCTTGCCGAACCGCGAGCGCATAGCCCTGAGAGTGGGGTGGGCGCAGTTTCGGATGATTTATCTTGACAACTCAAAATGGGTAGGCCTAGTATCTGCCGTGTTTGAAAACTTTTCCGTATCGAAAAATATTCAGATCACTTTTGCTCCATAGAACTGAATGATGGCTCCCAAAAACTGAACGGCTCCCAGACAGCTTCGTTTTAATCCATGGAGGTTCCATGCGAACCAGGTACACCCTCCCCCTCCTTGCTGCCCTGTTGTTCGGCAGCGCGCTGCAACTCTCTCACGCGCAACTCACCCTCACCGAAACCAACTCAACCGACTGGAAGATTTCCAATGGTCTGATTACGATGGATTGGGATCCGACAGCAGGCGATGTCTGGAGCATGTACCTGGCTAGCAATCCGAGCAACAACCTGGTCGATACCACGCAAACGTACGGCTCGAACGGCCATCCAAAGGGCCTGTATATGGACAATGACGGCACGGATATGTCGTCGGGAATCGGCAACAGCGGTGTAACTCCGACGGCAAGTTTTCACTTGGATAGCGGCCACTATCTTGATTGGTGGATCAGCTGGGCTGCCACCTCCACGGAGCCGTTCACGGTGACGGAGCATTTCATTCTTCAGCCGAACGATCCCACATTGTATTCATATTATGTGGTGACTCATTCGTCGTCGGCAGTTACCGGTAACTTCGGCCAGGTGCAGTATGTATATCGCATCAGTCAGACTTACTTCACTAACACTTACTCGTATAACTCCGGGTTGAACAATCTGGGCGGGACGGCCTTGACGCTTCCAGCCGAAGCGGATATCAACTCGACCGATGCGGGGCGCGCGGTTCAGAATGCCGCTGTCGATCTGCATGGATTTACGCTTCCATCGTCGGGATGGGGCCGGGAGTTTTATACCAAGTACGATTACTCATCCTATGAGTATCTTCATCAGGCGCATTGCCTTTATGGCAGCAGCTTTGGCGCGTGCGCGATCATACCGAGTCACGAGACTTTTGAGGGCGGTCCGACCAAGCAGGACCTGATCTTTACCGGAAACATTTTGATGGGTGAGCTGAACTCCAATCATCTGGACAACGAAGCCGGGTACACGCCGCCGCAAGGCGTCAACACCACGCGCCTCTTTGGTCCGCTGGGCTTTCAGTTCTCTGCGGGAGAATCGGCGTCCACCATGTATTCGAACGCGGTGAATACGATTCCCAGCGCCCTGGCTCTGTTCGCGGAAGACGGCGAACTGACCGCAAGCGGCTATGTGCCGAATGGCAGCACTCGCGGAACCGTATCGCCGACGATCAGCGGCGGCGGCTCAGGCTCGTCAAACACTGCATGGGTGGTGCTGGGCGACCAGAAGACAAATATTCAGTACACGACGCTGGGGAACCAGTATTGGGTGAGTAATAACTCCAGCGGCAATGCGAGCCTCACCAATGTTGTGCCGGGAACCTATCGGCTGACCGCATATGTATTGGGCGATTGGGGTGAGTTGCGCGACGACGGCATCGTGGTAACGGCGGGCGGCACGACCAGTCCCAGTCTTGTCTTCAAGCCGGAGAACTTCAGCCCGAGCGGCGCGGCGGCTATTTGGACCATCGGCACGCCTGATCGCTCTTCGCATGAGTTTCTGCATGGCAAGAACACATCGGGTAATGCGGGCTCCTGCTCGGGATGCGATGACCGGGAGTTTTGGGGAAACTGGAATTACTGGAGCGATTTTGCCGCTAACAAAGGTGCGGTCAATTACTACGCAACGGCCGTGGGCTCGACCCCGGCGACTAACAATCTGAACGACTGGAACTATACGCAATGGGAGGAATTCGATCCCGGTCTGTATGACTCCAGCAACGACACGACCGATGATTATGAGCACCAGATTCCCAGCTATGTATCGACGCTCTCCGGTGAAAGCGGCACGAACGGAGTAACCACGACGGTTCCACCGTGGAAGGTGAACTTTGCGACGACGGCGGCGCAAGTGGCGCAGGGCAGTCACGTGGATCTGTCGGTTGGGCTGGCTTGCGTTGAAGCGAACCTGACGGTTTCGCTGAATGGGCACGCGCTAACCTGGGACGCCATCAACAAGAGCGATTGCTCAGTGCGCAGCGGCCTGTCGGGCTACTACCAGTGGGTGGTGTTTGAATGGCCGACCTCTGACCTGGTAGCCAACGGCAGCGGCAACGTATTGACTTTCACCGTGAGCGGAAATGTTCAGGGTGTTGAGTACGATGCATTGCGCATGGAGATATCGAGCACAGGGGCAAATCCCTCGACCACCGGCTGGCATGACTATGCATATGTCACTTCCGGCACAAGCACTGCGGCGAATGACGCGGTATCGAGCAACTTCTAGCACTGAAGACGGGCAGAGGCATCAGAACTTTAATTTTGATGCCTCTTGTCCGGGCGACGCTCCGAGCAATTGCGCGGATGAGATGGGGCGGCCAGCCGGTATGCGATACTCGAAAAAGCATGTATAAACGGATTGTTCTCAAGCTATCGGGTGAGGTGCTGGCCGGGCCGCGTGGCTTTGGCCTGGACGCCGGCAAAGTCGCTGAGATTACTGGCGAGATCGTCGATGTTCACGCGCTGGGCGTGGAGATTGGCGTGGTGGTGGGCGGAGGAAACTTCTTTCGCGGCGTGGCCGAGCAGGCCAAAGAGATGGACCGCGTGGCCGCCGACAATATGGGCATGCTTTCGACCATCATCAACGCCATCGCCATGCAGGACTCACTGGAGCAGCGCGGCGTTCCCTGCCGCGTGATGAGCGCCGTCTTCATGAACCAGGTGGCGGAGCCGTACATTCGCCGCCGGGCAGTGCGCCATCTCGAGAAGGGCCGCGTGGTGATCTTCGCCGCGGGTATCGGGAATCCATTTTTTTCGACCGACACGGCGGCCAGTCTGCGCGCGATGGAAATCAAAGCCGATGTGCTGCTGAAGGGCACGAAGGTGGAAGGTGTTTTCAGCGCTGATCCGGTGCTGGTGAAGGACGCGGTCAAGTATGACGAGATCACTTACATGGAGATTCTGCGTCAGGGGCTGAAAGTGATGGACCTGACCGCCGTGAGCCTTTGCAAGGATAACAACTTGCCCATGATTATTTTCAATATGAACCAGCCGGGGAATATTCGGCGGGTGGTGATGGGCGAAAAGGTCGGATCGCTGGTGACGGCGTAAACAGCCATCAGCTTTTAGCTGTCAGCTCGATGCAGAATCGTCAAACAGTTTGGTTCAACCGAAATCGCAGCCCGCGAAAGACAGGACTCGCAGCTAGAAGCTAGAGGCTGGAAGCTAAGCAGTGGAGACGCGCAAACCAGCACGGCTGAAAGCATTGACGGGATTGCGCTGCTTTGCGGCCATCAATATCGTTCTATTTCATTTTTCCAATCCTCAGTGGTTTGGCTGGCTCGCACCAGTGGTCAACGCCGGCTATGTGTCGGTGAGCTATTTCATTCTGCTCTCGGGCTTCGTGCTTGGCTATAACTACAACGAGCGCGCGCGGGCTGGAGAGCTGGACCGGAAGCGCTTTTGGAAGGCGCGGTTCACGCGCATTTATCCCATCTATCTGCTGAGCCTGCTGTTGAGCCTGGGAACGCTGGCCCAGGAATACGGAAGTCATACCCACGGCATGTTCTGGGCGGGCATCGTGCTTACGCCGCTGCTGTTGCAGGGCTGGATTCCGGCCATTGCCACGTTCCTGAACACGCCTGCCTGGACGATGTCGGCAGAGGCCTTCTACTACATGATCTTTCCCTGGCTGGCGCGCTGGAAACGGCCGGAGCGAGTTGCGCCGCATCTTTGGAAGATGGCGGGGATATGGGTGCTGGGGATGGTCCCAGGCGCGCTTTACATGATCTTCAATCCGGACGGGATTGCGCATCCGGATCGCTGGAGTTACGGACCCTGGCTGTGGGCGCTCAAATACACTCCTTATGCGCACCTGGCCAGTTTTATCTTTGGCGTGATGCTGGCCGAGTTGGACGAAATCATTCCGCGCGCGGGCAGATTGCGCCTTTGGCTGGGGTTGGGCGGCTTTGCCGGCATCTATGGCCTGCTGATGCTGGGACCGCTGGTGCCCTACGCCATCATGCACGATGGCCTGTTGATGCCGCTCTTCGCCTGCATCGTTCTTGGGCTGGCGGGGGAGAATCGGCTGGCGACTGTGCTGGGAGTTCGTCCGCTGGTCTTTGTGGGCGAGGCCAGCTACTGCCTTTACCTGCTTCACTATTCTTTGTGGCACCTGATTCACGACTCGCATGTGCTCGACCTGCTTAACCTCAGCCGCTTCGATCCCTGGATCAGCTATGCAGCGCTGATTGGGTTGGCGCTGTTGGCGCTGCACCTGATCGAGAAGCCGGCGCAAAAGCAACTGCGCAAGTGGATGAGTGCGTGACCGTCTATTCCGCCCAACAAGAAGCCCAGCCTTGATGGCTGGGCTTCTTGCTGTGGGCTGTTGGTGCAATTAGGGGGTGGTTGATCCTACGACCTGCGTGGCATGGTTGCCGTGAGGAATGGCGACCAGCGCGGTGGGCTTGGCGCCCGTTGGATACGGTGTGGATTGAGTGGGAGATAGCGCACCGGACGTCGTATTCAAATGAAAACCGGAGACGGAGCTGTCAAAGTTGTTGGCTGTGTAGACAAAACTTCCCAGCGCCGGGTCTACGACCACGGCAACCGGCTGGGCCAGAGTCGCGTTGCTGAGGCTGCCGGTGGTGTTCACCACGGTGGTAGGAGTGCCGGTAGGCAAGTCAATCGCGTAAGCCGAAACCGTGGAATCGAGGTAATTGGTCACGTAAATGAACCTGCCGCGCGGATCGATGACGATTGCGGAGGGCTCTTTGCCGGTGTTAAAGGGACCGTTGTGCAGAAAAGCCAGGGTACTGCCGTCCTGAATTGTGTAAGCGATCAGTCCGTTGGAGGCGAAGTCGGTGACATAGACGAAGCGGTTGGTGGGGTCGGAGGCGATGGCGCTGGCCTGGACGCCGGCTTCGAATGGACTACCCGCAACTGGGGTGAGAGCGCCATTGGCGCCGACGGTGAAGCCGAAGACCCATCCAGGGTTGGCCGTGCTGGTGATGCAGGCTGGGTATGGAGTGCAGCCAGGATTGTAAGCCGATTGATCCCAGGCCGTGACGTAGACGGCCGAACTGTTGGCCAGAACGGTGACGCCGGTGGGAATCATTACGTCGCCGGTGTGGCCCGGGACCACGATAGGCCAGTAGCTGTTGCTGGTGGTGGCATTGACGAGGGGAGTTCCGATTACGCCCGAGGCGAGCGGATAGACCGTCAACCTCGCCGAGGTAGTTCCTGAAAGCACATAGAGGTAGGTGTCGGCAGTATTGACTGCGATGGCGACGGGGGTGGTGCTTGGAGCGGCGGTGTCTTTCTCAAGCGTCAATCCACTATTGACGCCAATATCGAAGTGGACGATGGAGTTGCTTCCTGCATTGGCGACATAGAGATTTGAATAGGCGGCGTCGACGGCCATGGCAACCGGGTTCACTCCGCCGGACGAGATAGGTGCTGCTGCTGTGCGCAATGCGCCGGAGACGCCGTCGGTCGCAAAAATGTCGATCTGTCCGTCGCCCGAGGTTCCCGAGCCTGCGGAACTGGCTACGTAAACAAAATCAACTGTGTTGAGCGAGCAGGCAGAGAAAATTGTGGCCACTAGAAGGCCGATGGAAGAGACCAGAAAAAGCTGGCTCAATTTGCTGAACTTCATGCGCTTCCTTCGTCGTGGGCTGATGAGTGCGTGCCCGGAAAAAACTGGTTAAGTTGCCCCGCATCGATTGTAAAAGCCCGGTACGGGGTAAAGCTAGAGTACACGGCGGCGGGCCGTATTCCTGATTACGGCTGCGAGCCGCCGTGCGGAACAGCCGCCACGGCAGTCGGCAGGGCATTGGAAGTGTAAGGCGAGTGCTGCGTATTGATGAGCGTTCCGCTGGTAGTGCTCATCTCAAAGTCGGAGACAGTGCCAGTGGCTCCATTGCCAAGGAAGTTGGCGGTGAAAACAAAGTGGCTGGTCGCGGGGTCGATGCCGATGGCTACCGGCTGAACGCCCGCGGTAAAGGTTCCGATGTTGGTGAGCGCTCCACCGCTTCCGATCGAGTAGCCGCTCACTGTGCCATCCAGCGAATTGGCGACGTAGGCAAACGGGTAAGTGGGATCGACGGCGACGGCGGAGGGTTGATTGCCTGTGGGGAAGGGGCTGCCGGCCATCGATGTGAGGAATCCGGCGCTGGTGGCTGCGGTATTCACCGTGTAGCCAAGCACGTTGCCATTGGTGTGATCTGTCACATAAACCGTGGTGGTCGTAACGCTGCCAGGGTTGGTGATCGTGGCACTGGCAATCGCCGAGGGATGAACTCCGGCGGCAAAAGGCACGCCGCAATTCAGCGGTGTGAGCCCGCCCCCTGTGCCAACCTTGAAGCCGAAGATGTAGCCGGCGTTCGGTTTCGCAGTGGTGTCGTAGGCGGTGACGTAAATATCCGCGCCTGAGGCCAAAACATTGATCGCCGTCGGTGTAATCAGGTCGGTGGATGCGCTCGTCAGGCAGTTTGAACTATTGCCGGAGGCGGTGTAGCTGAGCAGGGTCAGCGGCCAGTAGCTCAGGGTTCCGTTGGAGATCGGTATTCCCAACGGGCCATAGGGAACTGCCGTGGAGCCGGTACCAGAGGCGGCCTGGATGGGGAATACTGCCACGGACCCCGAACAAGGGTTCGCGGGGGAACAATCCAGAAGCGGCTGGTAGGTATCCACGACAAACAGGTTCGCCGCATCCACGCCAACGGCGAGCGGGTAGAGTCCGGGAGTATTCACCGTATTCTGCGGATAAAGTTTGCCATCGGGGCCGATCAGGAACTGAACAATGGTATTGTCGTCGTGATTCACCACATAGAGGTTTGAGTAGTCGGTGGAGACGGCTTCGGCCACGGGGTTGCGTCCGCCCGAGGGAAAGGGCGAAGAGGGGATGGGACGCATGAAGCCGGAGACCCTGTTAATCTCCAGGACGTCGATCTCGCCGTAGTTGTTGTTTCCCGCTGCCAGGGCACTGGTTACATAGACGTAGTTCACGGTGTTTGTTCCGCAGGCTGTCAGGACTCCAGCGATCAGGAGACTGGCCGCGGAAACCAGCAGCAGTTGACTCGTTTTGTTCAACTTCATGCGCATCTTTCGTCAGCGAGCCGGAAGCTTTGGCGCGCAAAAAATCAGGTTTGGAATCGAATTTCAGGACATTCAAAGCAAGCTTCGTTCCCTGGAATTCGGCTGCGTTCTTGAAAACCGCGGATCAATCATTGCCTGGAATGGGGCTAGGCCACCACCCCAGGCGTTGCTGCATCGAGCGGCGGTTTAGTTGGTGCGCCCATCCACAAGACACCATGTCGGCGGTCCGGTCAGCACATACAGGTCAGGCGCTTTCGACGATTGAGAAAGCGGCGTGAGGTTGCCCGACTGGTTGTTGATCTCCTGCCCGGTTACGCTTGAGTCATAGGAGTTGGCCGTATAGAAGAACTGATTCGAGGGGTCCTCGACCAGACACTGCGGGCCGCCCCCCGTACCGAAACCAATAGGCGGGCCGGCGATTTCGGCGGGCGCAAACGGAGTATTGATCACATAGCCGGCGATGCCGCTCAACGGGTCCGTCTGGTCGGCGGGGTTCCCCTGGTTGGCCACGAAGAACCACTTGCTTTTGTTCTCGAGGACCATAAAGATGGGGTTGGACTGGTGGGCGTCATCGGGAATTTGACCGGCTAAAATCGGGCTCAGCGTGCCGTTGACGGCGCTGAAAGCCGCAATCTGGCTCTGGGAAGCAACCACCCCATCGACCGAGATGGGTTCGTTGTCCAGCACGTAGATGTTGCCGGCGCTTACAATGGCCGTTCCCTGCGTGATGTTTTGCAGTTGTTGCGGGGTGCTCAGGATGACCCCCATCTGTCCGTTGGACCCGTTGTAGCTGTAGGGGAAGTATGTTGTGCCACCGGTATACGGATAACAGGAAGTCGCCCCTGAAGCGCATGAAACGGCTGCCGTGGCGGGCGTGCCGCTCATGGTAATCACATCGGAGCCGCCCAGGATAAAGTCAACCGGATTGGCGGGAACCGGGAAGTATTTCAGGTTCTGCGTGCCTGCGGCTGCCGTGTTGACCGTTACGGCATTATTCAGGATCGGGCTCAGGCGTCCGGTGGTTGGGCTGACCTGAAAAACAGAAATGTCGCCGCACGTCAGGGGACCAGACAGCGCTTGTGCGCAGCCATTTGCCGTGGCGGCGGTACCACCCGGGAGATAGTTGTCGGGCGAATCGTGCTCCAGCACCATAATGAAGTTGCCCGAGGTGTCGCCAATCATGCGGAAGGGGTTGAAGCCCTGGGTCGTGAAGGTCTGCTGTGCCGTGAGGATGCCGTTCGCGCCGACTGTGAACTGGGTGATATTGGCGCCCAGGCACGGGTCGGTCGTGGTGCAATCGCCGTTACCTTCTTTGTTCACGCCCCGGTTCAGCACGTAGAGAAAACGACCGCCGTTCAGCAGGATGGCTCGGACCGGATTAGCGCCGCCGGAAGCAATGGGAAATCCGGGCAGGGGGCCCAATCTACCCGTATTGTGATCGATAGCGAAGGCGGAGATGATGCCGTTGCCGTTGGACTCGGACGTCACGGTACCTGTCACGTACAAATAGCCGACTGTATAACTCTGAACGCAAGACGAAACGCTGAGGACAACGCCAACAGAGATGGCGCTCATCAGAAGGGCCTTGCCGAATTTCGTAAACTTCATGCGATTCCTTCATCCTGGTCAGGCGTGCGCCGCCAAGTTTGCTAGTTCCACAGCATAGCTGGGTTGGGATGGGTCCCTGTTGCATTGTAAAAGCCAAGGGTGGGTTGTGCCTAGTTTTAGCCAAGGATGGGGCAAAACAGGGCTTTTTTCCCAGATTGCCCAGCCCGCTGACCGGCCGCGAACGTCACTGCGCGGGCGGTCGGGTCCAATTCCGGCTGCAACCCGCAAGTTGGACGCTCGCAGATCGGGAAAGGTCAACGCATGAATGCATGCGAAAGACGGAGTTAGAAAGCGTGTTTGAATGAGCCATTCAACGCGAAACGCATTGGGGCCTCTCCAAGTGTGGAGAGGCCCCAATGATTGCGCCTGGTTTTTGATGCGCACTGCTGCGCTGCTATTGAGTCACCAGCGTGAACGTGGTGGTCTCTTGCAGCGCCGGCGATGTTGACGTGGCTACCACTGTGACCGTCGTTGTGCTGGGTGGGGGTTCGGAATTGAACATCTTATGGCTGCAGCCGGTGACCAGGCCGAGTCCGACGACGCTCACCGCCAACAGAAGCAGCATTTGCAGATTGCGGCGTTTTCTGATGCCGAACAGGCAGAGTGCGACGGCGAGCGTTGCCAATGGGAAGAGCGGTTTAGAGTCGCGGTGAAGAGCGACCGTCATGGTAGGAACGGCAACTCCAACCACTGTAGTCGACGCGGTTGTACCGTTGAGTGTCAGCGAAGCCGGATTGAAAGCGCACTGGGCGCCATTGGGCAACCCTATGCAAGCGAAGGTGATCGTAGAGGCGAATCCACCCACGGGCGTGACTGTTATCGTGGTTGACCCAACTCCTGGGGCGGTGATAGCCAACGCTGACGGACCGGCCGTCATCGTGAAGCTCGGCGGAATTGCGCTGACGGTGAAGGTGACTGTGGCGATCCCACTGGTGGTGTAACCAGTTTCAATGCCGATGGCTTCAAGGGTGTAGGTTCCTATCGTCGTCGGCACCGGAATGCCTGCCGCGGTGTACAAAGTAGAACTCGCTGAGGGCGTTGTCCCCACTGCGCCGCTGACAAGGGTGTAATAGAGGTTCGCCCCAGAGGTTGAGGCGAGTGTGATGTTGGCCTCGCCGAGGTACAGCGTGGTGCTGGCCGGGGTGATGACCGGCGTGATAACCGTGCCGAGTGCGGTGACGTTGATGGTGAATTGGGTAAACCCGGCGTTGTAATTAGCATTGGCCGCCTGCTGTGCGTTGATGACGATTGGGCCAACACCCTGCATGGTCAGCGTCGCGCCATTGGTGCCGCTGGTAAGTCCCATGCCGGTGAATACCGTGAAGGTCACGGGGTTGCCCGATGCGCCAGAGCTTGCCGCGCTCAACGTGATCGGCGTAGCGCTGTAGGGAATGGATTGAGTTAGACCGCCGGTGATGGTGATGGTCTGCGTTCCCTTGTTGACGGTGATGGTCAACTGCACCTGAGGCGCTGCGGAATAGTTGGCGTTGCCCACCTGGTTGGCATCGATGACGAAGGTGCCTGTGCCCGTAACCGTCAGCACGCCTCCGATGAACGTGCCTGTGCCGGTCGAGCTGGCATCAAGAGTCAATGCGGCCGAGAGAGTGGAGGTGGAAGTAGCCGTCACCGTGATCGGCGCCGCAACCGGGAATGTGTAGGTCGTGGTTGTGGGCGCCGTGAAGCTGATGGTCTGCGTTCCCTTGTTGACGGTGATGGTCAGCTGCACTTGAGGCGCAGCGGAATAGTTGGCGTTGCCCACCTGGTTGGCATCGATGACGAAGGTGCCTGTGCCCGTAACCGTCAGCACACCGCCGATGAAGGTGCCTGCGCCGGTAGAACTTGCATCAAGAGTCAATGCGGTTGTGAGGGTGGAAGTGGAAGTAGCCGTCACCGTGATCGGCGCCGCAACCGGGAATGCGTAGGTCGTGGTTGTGGGCGCCGTGAAGCTGATGGTCTGCGTTCCCTTGTTGACGGTGATGGTCAGCTGCACCTGAGGCGCTGCGGAATAGTTGGCGTTGCCCGCTTGGTTGGCATCGATGACAAAGGTGCCCGCACCCGTCACTGTCAGCACACCGCCGACGAAGGTGCCTGCGCCGGTAGAACTTGCATCAAGAGTCAATGCGGTTGTGAGGGTGGAAGTGGAAGTAGCCATCACCGTGATCGGCGCCGCAACCGGGTATGTGTATGTGGTGGTTGTGGGCGCTGTGAAGCTGCTGGTCTGCGTTGCCTTGTTGACGGTGATTGTCAACTTCACCTGAGGCGCTGGCGCATAGCTGCCATTGCCCGCCTGGTTGGCATCGATGACAAAGGTGCCCGCGCCTGTAACTGTCAGCACACCGCCAACGAATGTGCCTGCGCCGGTGGAACTGGCGTCGAGAGCCAATGTGACTGGGAGAGTGGAGGTGGCCGTAGCTGCAACCGTGATCGGCGCCGCAACCGGGTACGTGTAAGTTGTGATGGCAGGCGCCGTGAAGCTGATGGTCTGCGCCGCCAAACCGACAGTGATGGTCAACTTCACCTCAGTCGCTGGCGCGTACGTGGCATTGCCCGCCTGGTTGGCATCAATCACGAAGGTTCCTGCGCCCGTAACCGTAAGCACACCGCCGATGAAAGTGCCTGTGCCGGTAGAGCTGGCGTCGAGAGTCAACGTGACTGCGAGAGTGGAAGTGGAGGTAGCAGACACCGTGATCGGCGCCGCGACGGGGAAGGTATAGCTAGTGATAACGGGCGCTGTGAAGGTGATGGTCTGCGCCGTAAGAGCAGGCTGGGCAGTACCGTGGAGCGTCACCGGGGCCGTTGGCGCCGTCAGCGAATTCGAGTTCAAGGTGAATGAGCCGGTTTGAGCGCCTGATTCGGCTCCAGTGGGGGCAAAGGTTACCGACAACTCGCAAGAATACCCAACCGGACCGGAACCGCCGTCTGTGCAGGGGGTTGGTGCTCCAACTGCCTCGGTAAACGGACCGGTCAGCCCAGTTGCAAACGGGTTGCCAGCGGTGATGGGCATATTGCCCGCAGCCTCGACATAGAGAATCTCGGCCGCGCTGGTGTTCCCGTCGGTCACTGTTGGGAAAGTGAGCGACGCCGAGGTGCGCTGGATCGCATAGACCGCCTGCTGCTGGGTGTCCGTGACATAAATGTCGCCGGCGCCATCAATCGCAACTCCCGATGCAGAAATTGGATTGGCTTCAATCGCGATGGCATCGGCGACATTCAGTACGCCTGCCTCGTTGGGAATCCGTACGATCTTCCCGTTGGCGTTATCAGCCACCAGCACACTACCGGATGCGTCAACCGCAATTCCCCAAGGGGTTGCAACGCCAGGAATCGCCGACAATGTTGTAGTAACGCCACCGCCGGAGTACTTTACTACGCTGGCGACAGCAGGATTTTCATTGGCAACATACAGATTGCCTGACGCATCCACGGCCATACCCACCGGGTTGGACAGCCCCGTGGATACTCGGACGGCTGTAACACCGGAGTTGAGGTTATAGGTCACTACCCGGTTGTTGCTCAAGTCGGAGATATATAACACTCCGTCCGGCCCGACCATCAGTCCTTGCGGCTCGTTTAACGCGGTGCCGCCGAATTTCGCCGTGGCGGCCAGCAGAGTTGTGGTTGCGCCCGCCGTGAAGCCGCCGGTCGTATTGGTATTGGGAATCTTGTAAATAATATTGCTTGTGGCGTCTGCCACATAAAGGTTGGCATTCGCGTCGAAGGCCGTGGATTGCGGGTTCACAAATCCAGCAATCGAGGTCCACGTCGAACTTCCGCTGGGGAGTACAAGTACATCGCCACCACCGCCATCCGGTACGGCCAGATCGCCATGCGAATCTACCGAAACCCAAGATGGATATACGAACCCGGTCGTGTAGGAGGTCTTGGTCCCGGGGTCGAGCGTAACCATAGGACCGTTGCCCACCGCGTAAATGCTCGCCGCTCCTGTGTCGCTGGTGGCTGTGTCCGTCGCGGTCAGCACTGCGGATTGCAATCCAACGTTACCGAGCTTGTAAAGGAGTGTAACGGGGAAAACCTTCCCATTAAAAAGCGAAGCGACCGTGCCCGGCGTCGCCGAGATATTGCTGCTGGGGATCGCCTGTCCACCGCTGGACGCAACGAAAGTGAGAACCGGAGTAGCAGCGCCGTCGTTTACCGCGGCCGAGATGTTGGTCATCGAACCCTGGACGCCCACCACTTCGGCGGGACCGGTGATATTGCCAACCGAGATACGGGCCAGAGAGTCAGTGCCTGATCCCGATTCCGTACTGTAGCTTGCTACGTATAGATTGCCTTTGCCGTCAATGGCCAATGTCTTTCCGCCCTGGGGCGAAACCACATACATATAGGTCGGCTGCCCGCTCGTCATGGGGATGGCTGACCCGCTATTGGGAAAAGCGAAGATGCCGTTATATTGGTCGGCAACGTAGACGGTTCCGTTCGAGTCGATGGCTACGCCGTCCAACTCATCGTCATAGGCCGCCGGGGCCGCAATGGTCTCAGTGTAGAGGGTAGTGGGCACTGCGGCGTAGCCTGTCGTCAACCCGCCGTAGCCCGCTCCACCGCTGGTCGGTATCTCCTTGACATAGGAGGAAAAACTCTCAATTCCGTAGGTGGCGGTGATGTAAATCGAAGAGTCGGTAAAGAAGATGTTGCCCCAGGGGTCGATGGCCAGGCCACCGAGGATGAGTTGCCCGGTTCCCGATGTGGCCGTAGGCGTCGGTACGGTTGTCGGCTCTTGATAAATCTGAACGACGCTGCCTGTACCGGTCATGCACGCCGCGCTGCACTCCCAGATGCTGTTCGGGGCCGTGTTTTGGTTGATCGTGGCGAAGAAAAAATCGCCCGACGCATCGAAGGCCATCGAGGCAACGCCAAACCAATATCCGTTTGCACTGACCGTCAGGCCAGGGACTTTACACGCAACCGCATCGTTACCCGTGCAGTTGCCGGCGGGTGCACTGTTGTAGGCAACATAAGCTCCATTGACAAACGGAACCTTCACTATGGGGGGGTTATACAGATTGGCAACGTAGAGATTATTTTTGCTATCCACGGCGACTGCTTGAACGTTGCTTACCGTCCCCAGGTTGGTCGCTGCGCCGGTCTGCCCATTGAACAGCCAAAGCGCCTTGGTGTTGCCCAGAATGATGTCACCGTTCTGATTGACGACAAAACTGGCGCCGGCGGGGTCTCCGCTACTGATCGCCCCGCCCGTCTGAAGGGTGTTCAGCCATGTGAGCTGGCTCATGACGATTGGCGGTACCGTTTGCGCGCTCGCGACTGTTGCGCAAAGGCAAAAGACCAAGACAAAGAACAAGACGCCCCAGACGCCCGCCGCGCGCGACCGGGATGAATTGTCAAAATTGTTAAAAAGTGCTCGCATCGCTACCCCTCCATTAAATGGCTCATTGTTTGAGAAAGTGCTTCCGATGCGCATGTTCCCCATTGCGCTTCGGAGAAGTGGACGACCCATATCGCCCAGCATTGAACGACGTGCCCTTATGCCAGATCGATTCAGGCTTTGGTCGGGTTTCGCAACCGCCAAATGTGAGATTGCAGAATCGGAACTACGCTACGTGACGTTGACAGCGATTGTCAAGAACCATTTTTTCTTGTCAATCACTTTTTCCGCTCTAATAAATCGTTTGAGGTATATTTATGTGGCTTTCCCTTTCTGCCGGCCAGCAGACCTGCGGGAACCTCTGCGCGCCGGCTTGCCGAGCAGTTCTCATTCTCTTTATCGCATTACCAGATATAAGGAAACAGGGACATTATGGGTGGGCCAGGAATCCCTGTGAGCAATATTGATCAATCGACTACTTGCGCGACGGCCGTATGGCAAAGCTCCGCTAGGCGCCCGATGCCCTTCCGAATCTGTTCCGGCGAAGCATTGGAAAAGTTCAGGCGCATGAATCGCTGACCGCTGGCGTCGGGGAAGAAGTCCCGGCCAGGAACAAAGAGAACCTTGCGCTTGAGCGCCTCGATCATCAACGCACCGGTATCCATACCCTCAGGACACGTAACCCAGAGAAACATGCCTCCCTCCGGATGCGTCCACGTGAACTCCGGAGGCATGTTCTCGCGCAGGGCCGCATTCATGATTGAGAAGCGCTCCCCATACGACTGCCGGATGCGCTCGACGTGGGCGTCGCTGTTGCAGTCCGTAAGGTAACGGTGCACAATGCGCTGGTCCAGACTCGACGTGTGCAAGTCGGCCGCCTGCTTGGCAATTGTCAATTTACGGCGAATTTCTTGAGTTGCAACCACCCACCCAATCCGCAGACCAGGCGCGATGGTCTTTGAGATGGTGCTGTGGTAGATGACAATTCCTTCGGTATCCAGAGACTTGATGGGAGAAATGGATGTTCCTGCGTAACGCAGAGCGCCGTAGGGATCGTCCTCCACCACAATCAGCCCGTAACGAGCGGCGATGGAGTAGAGCGTACATCGGCGTTCGGCGGTGAGAGTCACTCCCGTAGGGTTTTGAAAATTGGGAATCGTATAAAGAAACTTGGGCCGTTCGCGTTCAATCAGTTCCGGCAGAGCCTCCGGAATCAGTCCTTCATGATCGGTGGGCACAGCGGCAAAGCGCACTTCGTAACTCTGAAAAGCCTGAAGCGCCGCCATATACGTCGGACTCTCGGTGAGAACACAATCGCCCGCGTCTAGAAAGATTTTGCCGGCCAGGTCGAGCGGTTGCTGCGAACCGGTGGTAATGAGAATGTCTTCGGCAGAGCAATCGATGCCGCGCTTGCGGGATTCGGCGGCGAAGGTCTCGCGCAGCGGAGCGAAGCCCTCGCTGGGGCCATATTGCAGCGCTCCCGGGCCGCCTTCACGCAGTACGCGCTCGCAGGCGGCCGAGACCTCGGCGACGGGAAACAACTCCGGCGCGGGCAGTCCCCCGGCAAACGAAATAATGTCCGCCTGCTCTGTCACCTTGAGAATTTCGCGAATGGTGGAAGGGCGCACAGCGCTCATCCTGCGCGCAAACCTGATGTCCATGCCACTCCCCTGCTTTTTGGTTCCGGATTTTGCTCCGCAGTGTTCCAGAGCGAATGCTTGTCGAATCAGTTTATCAGGGATGGTGGATTTGGTTTGACAAAACGTACAGAAAAGCTGTACGTTTGATCTCGGAGGGGTAACCCGCATGGCTACAGAGACCACCTACACCGCGCTGCGCGACAATCTGGCTAGTTGCCTGAACCGTGTCGTCGACGACCGCGAGGTTCTGATCGTCCGCCGCCGTGGCGCGCGCGACGTGGCCATCGTCCCCGCCGATGAGCTCGCGAGTCTGATGGAGACCGCGCACCTGCTGCGCTCGCCGAAGAATGCACAGAGGTTGATTGAGTCTTTGCGCGAACTGGAGCAAGGTGGCGGAGAAGTGGTGACCCTGGAAGAAATTCGGCGTACGGTTGGCTTGGAAAAGGCAAGTTGATTAAAGCCATCAACAAGCCGGCGAAGCGCTTGGGGGTGATTTCAAGCAACTTTCGCGACGATTTGCGGTACTGGATCGAGACGGACCGTAAAGTTGCACTCCGTGTCGTTGACTTGATGGCCGCGATCCTCGCCGATCCATTCGCGGGCATCGGCAAGCCGGAGCCGCTCAAGCACGAACTGGCCGGCTGCTGGAGCCGCCGCATCACTCAGGAGCATCGCCTTGTCTATCGCGTGATCGCGGATAGAGTCGAGTATGTGCAGGCGCGCTATCACTATGAGTAGCACCGGGCGCGGGCGTATGATAGCCAATGTTCTCCGGCAGATGCCGTCAAAAAAAGAAGGGTTCATGCAGATCCGATTCATCCTCGCCATCCTGATCCTGACTACGATAAGCAGCGCGCAAGATGTGCATGTGCGCGTGTCGCCGGATGTGAAGACCGGCATCGAAGGCACAAGTGAGTTCCCCACGATTCAGATGGCCATGGACCATCATCCATTCGCCGGCAAAACACCTCACGGAAAAGCGGGGCGCGTCTATATTGAAATCGCCCCCGGCACTTATCACGAACGCGTGATCATTACGCAGAACCACACCAACATCACGTTGCTCGGCATGGGAAAATCGCCCGACGATGTGGTGATCACCAATAGCCTGAATGCCAAGCAAGCCGGCGGAACCTTCTTCACGGAAACGGTCGAGGTCAACGGCGCAGGCTTTCAAGCCGACAACATCACTTTTGAAAATGCCGCCGGCAATACGGGCCAGGCCGTCGCAGTGGCCGTGCGCGCGGATCGCGCTATCTTCAAACACTGTCGTTTTCTCGGCCATCAAGACACGCTCTTCGCCGATTACGGACGTCAGTATTATTTCGATTCCTACATTGAGGGCGGCACGGACTTTATCTTCGGCAATGCCACGGCGGTCTTCGACCACTCCGAGATTCACGCCAACGGCCCGGGATTTCTGACCGCGCAATCGCGCACTTCGCCCGATCAAACGACCGGCTACGTCATCATCCATAGCAAGGTCACAAGCAGCATCGACCATGAGGTGACATCGAATTCCATGAAAGGCGTCACCAGTCTTGGCCGTCCGTGGCGCCCGTATTCCCGCGTCATTTATATCGATACGGAACTCTGCTCCGACGTGACCGCCCAGGGATGGAATTCATGGAACAAAACTCCTGGAACGCCGCAGGCTTACTATGCCGAGTACAAGAGCTCAGGGCCAGGCGCGAATGCCTCCGCCCGCGTCCCATGGTCTCATCAGCTAGACGCTCGACAGGCGAAGCAGTTCCAGCCCGCGGTCTTTTTGGCTGGCGCTGACCACTGGAACCCGGAAGCCGAGGCGCAGAAGCTGCCGTAAGAAAAAACTGCGTAAGAACTGGTGAAGGCTGTCCTGACCGATCCCATCGAAATTCTCCAGGCAAAGTATCAGTATGAGTAGGGAATAAAGGACTCATCTTGAATTTATGCAGATAAGAGATGTCTTCGCAGGTGATTGAAGTTGAGCGCCACAAGCCCTGATTCATTCATCTTTTTGACGAGCCGCGCATCGTCGGTAACAATCAGATATTGGTCTGAGACGAGTGCGAGAGCACTGTCGGTCAAGCCAAGAAAATGAAATTCTGGCCGCTGGGCGGCTTCCATGCTAGGTACAGAGATCTCATCAATTTCGACAAAAGTTCCATGAAACTTCTTCAGGCATCCGGCCTTGGTCTGTTCGGGAAGGTCATTGATGAGATTGCTTACTTCTGTAAGTACGTGAGGCGTGGTGACGGCCTTCTTGAATTTGTTTTTGAGCCTGAGCAGCATACGGAAATCTTCTAAGTCGTAGTTCGATAGTTTATTGAATTTTCCATCGCCGACCAGCCGCAAATTGAAACTTCCCACCAAATAAAGCAGCGCCAGATTTGCATCGATCAGGATACCCTTCGATCTATATTTATCAACCAAGATTTCTTCATATGTACTCATCGCCCCCAAGTCCTCATGGAACGCAGGAGACCGCTGCTGGGGTCAATATAAACTTCCCTGAAAAGACGGGGATCTCCGCCCATAACCTCTGACAATGTCCCAGGTTCTCCCAATCTGAAGGAAATGACCACTCTCCACAACGGATCCTTTTTGTATGTCCGGCCTTCAGACGGGTCGTTCTCATAATGGCCTTGCTTCAGTTCGACCTCTTCAAGCAAAACCTCCTTGGCCCCGGAAAAGTACTCCTTCACATTTGCAATGGCCGCCTGCACCGCACCCTTCGTGTCAATCATGCCGGATTTCGTCGAAACCGCCCTGTGTGTAGCTACAGTTTCCCGCAACTTTCGCGTCAAGGGTCCTTCCAACTTCGAACTTGTTTTTGTGTGAGCCATGCCCATTCTCCTCGAACTCAACTTGATCATAGCTCATTTTAGGTTTGTTAAGTTGCCGTCTTTACATCGCACCCTCAGCCCTGCCACACTAAAAGCGTGGACACCCAAACAATCGTCATCCTCGATTTCGGTTCGCAATACACGCAGTTGATCGCGCGGCGCATTCGCGAACAGAATGTCTTCTCTGTCGTGCTGCCCTGCACCGCGCCGCTCGCTGAGATCAAGGCGCTCAAACCGCTCGGCCTCATCCTCTCCGGTGGGCCGTCGTCGGTCTATGACGCGGACGCGCCCGCCGCCGACCCCAAGCTACTCGAGTTGGGCGTGCCGGTGCTGGGCATCTGCTATGGGCTGCATTTCATCGTGCATCACCTGGGCGGCAAAGTGCTCGGCGCGCCCCGCCGTGAGTATGGCCACGCCGAAGTCACGATCGAGGACGGCGCATCGAAGTTGTTTGCCGGACTGCCTGCAACACTTCAGGTCTGGATGAGCCACGGCGACGAGGCCGCACAACTACCCGCCGGCTTCCATCGCACGGCCGTCACGGCTAATGCTCTCGCCGGGTTCGAGAGTGAAGCCCGCCGCATCTGGGCCGTGCAATTCCATCCCGAAGTGCATCACACGCCGCTCGGTCCGCAACTCATCAAGAACTTTGTCTTCAATATCTGCAATGCCACGGGCGATTGGACCCCGGCGCACTTTATCGAGTCCACGGTTGCATCGATCCGCGAGAAAGTGGGCAAGGGGCACGTTATCTGTGGGCTTTCAGGCGGCGTGGATTCGTCGGTAGCGGCAGTGCTGGTGCATCGGGCCATCGGCAGCCAACTCACCTGCATCTTCGTCAACAACGGCGTGCTGCGGAAGAACGAATTCGTCAACGTGCAGAAGAATTTGCGTGACAAGCTGGGCCTGAAGATCGTCGCCGTGGACGCGAGCGAGCGCTTCCTCGCGAAGCTGGCCGGCATCACCGACCCGGAGACAAAGAGGAAGAGAATCGGCGCGGAGTTTATCGCCGTATTCGACGACGAGGCCACGCGCATCGCCAAGGAGTCGGGCGGTTCCGAAGGCAAAAAATTAGACTGGCTGGTGCAGGGCACTCTCTATCCGGACGTGATCGAGTCCAGCAGCGTGAAAGGTCCCAGCCAGACCATCAAGAGCCACCACAACGTGGGCGGTCTGCCGTTAGGGATGAAGCTCAAGCTGATCGAGCCATTGCGCGACCTATTCAAAGATGAAGTCCGGCGCATCGGCCGCGATCTGCAGATGCCGGACGACATTCTGGGTCGCCAGCCGTTTCCAGGGCCGGGCCTCGCCGTGCGCATTCTGGGCGAAGTGACGCCGGAGCGCGTGGCGCTGCTTCAGGAGGCTGACGAGATTGTGGTCGCGGAGATCAAGGCCGCAGGCCTTTACAACTCAATCTGGCAGAGCTTTGCCGTGCTGCTGCCGGTGATGAGTGTCGGCGTCATGGGCGACCAGCGGACGTATGCCTACACTGCCGCCGTGCGAGCCGTGCATTCAGAAGACGGCATGACTGCTGACTGGACACCTCTACCCTACGAAGTGCTCAAACGCATCAGCAGCCGCATCGTCAACGAAGTCCGTGGCATCAACCGCGTCGTCTATGACATCACCTCGAAGCCGCCAGGAACCATCGAGTGGGAGTAGCCACCTGCGGTGGGGCCAACTGCGCCTTCGGCGCAAGAACGAGAGACTGAGCCTGATTGATTGTTTTTCCAGCCCACCCTTCGATAGAAAAAATCGAAGGATGGGGCACCCAATCATTTGTGGTTAATCAAGGGTGCGCCACCCGCCGTTTATGGGATTTTGAAGGCTAGTATAATATTTTGGTATGGCCTACATAGTGTTCGGATTCCGGTCGGGAACGCTTGATACGGTTCGGTTGCATATCGAATCCTTAAAGAAAAAGGCTTCCTTGATTCCTTTCGGGTGGCAGGAACGCATGATGCGGGCGTATGCGGTCGAAGCAGATGGCTTCGACTTGCTAGAGCGTCGATTCAACGTAAAAGGGACTTTCCAGAACTTTGTTTTGCTTGACGAAATTGCCATCGAAGCATGCATAGATCTGGAAGTGCCGCTCGGACAACAGCTTGGCAAAATTGAGCTTGACGATATGGGCGGGTTAGCGAACAGCTTGTTTAGTTGGTCGTACTACTCTAACCGCGTTTAGATTTATGCCACAATGCCCATGAACGGCTAGAGTTCGCTGACCTAGCCGTTCATGGGCAGGTGACTCAGGTCCCCAACTATGAAACTCGGTGATCTAGGTCCGTCCACAAAAGCTGAGTAGCCCACATCTTGATTTTGAGATGCCGCAGCCATTCTGAAAAATGCAGTTACGGAAAATCGGCGGTCAGAAATTAGGCCCCCAAAATCAAAACCTGTTTGACGTGCTCTCCGGCTAGATGACCGATGCGTTTGTCGAAGGTGGCGAGGATCAGATCGTCTGCAATCGCCATGCCGAGCAGGTATGCATCTGTGACTTGCTTATGACCGTGCAGACGCCGGAAAAAAGGCTTGGTCAACGTACGCCAATTGGCTGCGCAGGTGTGGAAGTGGTAGCCCGGATGAAGCGACATCTGCTCCAGCAGCCCCGTGGCCTCGCTCATGCTGAGCCTGCCGGGCCGTGTGGCAAAACGCAGAAATCCAGCCTCCACCCACGGGCAGAGCGCCCATTGCAGGCCCCGAGTATGAAACCATTCCGTGGCAAGATCGTGATGCTCGTGGCCCTCAAAGAGACGGGCGATCAGCAGATTGACATCGACCAGGTAAAAAGCCTTAGTCAAGATCGTCCTCAGACTCTTCCCTCACCATTTCAGATGTGATGACCGGGCCGGCGGCTTTCACAATCAACATGCCGTGCCGATCCTTCTTGAGTTTAGGCGATGCGCTGAGGGGCAGCTCTGGAGCTTGCTCGGCGCGGCGAATCATTTCACTGATTGCCGCGCCCAACGCGATACCCCTTGCGGCAGCAAACACGGTTGCGGCGCTATATGCGTCGTTGTCGAGGTTGATGTTCGCCCTGGTTCTCATGTCCATATTATGCACCGAGTTTAATATCTGTGCAAGAAGTTCTAATCGGTGCACAGAATGCATAGCCGGTTCGCAAATGTTGTTCGCGACGACGAAAGGGTTGTTTTAGGAGAAAGCGGAAGAATCGTCCTTCCAGCGGCAAAAGATGCCATTGAAGAGCATTCAGACCGACATCAGTCCCAAATAATTCACTCACTCGCAGTCTGTAGGCGCAGCGCGGCCACTTCGCGGCTGAGCGCGTCGAATCGGGCCAGCAACTCGGTATGGCGCTTGTCGGCGGCTGATGGGTCGAAGGCTTCCACGTAAAAAGTGCCGTTCGGCTCGAGTTGGCAGCGCCGGACCTGATGAAAGTCCTCAAATCCCTGTTTGTGGATCACGTCGATCAGTTCCTCGCGGGTGAGCGACTCGCGCGCCAGTGCTTTTTGGTCGACCTGGCCGTTGGTGACCAGCACAGCAGACCTGCCTTCGAGTGCTCGGGTGAGCTTGCTGGATCGGAAGAGCACCCTGACCACCAGCCAGTTGATGGCCAGCAGGCTGAAGGCGCCGATGATGCCGCCGGTCACCGAGTTATCGTCACCAATGATGGCGTTCTGCACGGTGTTTGAAAGCGACAGCAGCACTACCAGGTCGAAGGGATTGAGCTGGGCCAGTTCGCGTTTGCCGAAGAGGCGCAGCAGCAGCACCAGGACCAGGTAGACAATCACCGGGCGGAGCAGCTTCTCCAAAATCGGAAGCGGCAACTGAAACATGTGGTCGAAGATGAGTGAGTGGGGCATGAAACGAGGATAGAACGGCTCGGAGCCTTTTATCCAACCGCAGCGCTACATCGACGATGTGTGCATAGCCATTCCTGAGTTGCTTCCCTGCCCTGCTTGCTCCGGGTTCCAACTGGCCGCCTCCCGCGCAGAAGCCGCTTGCACGGGATCGATGGGCGGCAACGAAGCCCGGCGGGCGATCTTCTCCGACAGCTTCATCGTGGGCCGCTCAATTGCCACATGAATCGTGGTCGCAAACAGCAGAATCACAACCAGGCAAGCGGTGGTTTCAGCGATGTAAGGGAGAAGACTCACCGGGTACGGACCCCCTCGCAGCTTCATCGCCAGAAAGTAAACGATGCCATGCACCAGATAGAGCGAATAGCTGATCAGACCTAGCAAGCGAACCGCCCGGCAAGTCAGCAAGCCGAACAGATCAGCTCCCAGCACCACCAGTGCGAAACCAACCAGCAAAGGAACCGCAACAATAATTTGGTTTCCCGGCATCGTCAGGTGGACGAGGTAAAGGCCCAGCAAGGCCCAATTTTGCCAGGGCAAAAGGAATCGCAACCAAAGCCGAATCCTCTCTTCAAAGGTGGCGATGAGAATTCCGCCTCCAAAGCCGATCAACATATACCAGGCGAAATCAGTCAAATGCGCACTCACAGATTGCAGATATTCTTCATGTACGATCTTTGAACTGAGAATCCGCCCCAGCAATGACAAAAAGCCAAAAGTCAATGCATAGTACACCAGGCGTTTGGACTTGCGCGAAAACCAGCCGAGGAAAGGAAGGGAAAGGTAGAACAACCATTCCCAGGCGAGGGTCCACGTCACTCCGCAGGTGATGCCCAGGATGTCCGCATGATTGACGTCGAGTCGTCCGGGCAACGAAAACAGCACCCACGCCATGAGGGAACCGAACAGAGCGCCGACGGTTACCTGCAAGTGGAAACCAGAAAAGAACAATCCCGTAAAAATCGCGGCTCCGATGCAGACATAATATGCGGGGCCGATGCGAATGAAGCGGGACAAATAGAAACCCCAAAGCGGAATTGAGCCTCGCTTCATCAGCTTGCGCCAGAAGAGAAACCCGCTGATGAAGAAGAACTGATGGACGCCGAAGCCAGCCAGCCGCTCAAAGACGATGCTGCGCCCGGTGCCCCAAAAGCCCGTCTGCAGGAAGAAATACCAGCAATAGGCATGATGCGCAACAACCGAGAAAGCCAGAATTCCCCGTAGTCCCTCAAGAGAGGCGAGCTTATGGGCGGATGGCGCGACGACTTGCGCCCAAGTTCCTCCCATTCTGTCGAACAGCAAGACCAATGCGCCGCCGCCTCCGGTTGCGAAACCAAAGAACAGCAAGGCGAAGATCAGGTCAATGGCAAGTTGCTGAACAGTTCCATTCATGCTGGCAGGGTCTCCTTCGACGGGGATTCTTCAAAAGCCGATCCTGGCGTCATTCACACCGCATATGTGAATAGTGTGCAATCCGAACATTTTGTTACTTGCGGGATTCTCAAGGGACATCTGCAGGTTTTAAAACGCTTCAGGGCGCGACTTCGCTCTTGCCCTGAGTGCCGCAAGGCTAGTGCTTCTTTTCCAGCCGTAACGCCACATCGACCGTGTGGGTTTCGTCGTTCAAGCGCGTGCTGAATATAAATTTGTTCGAGGCAATGGTTCTCTCAAGTGCTGGATTGACGTCATGCGTGGCGTAGAACCCGATCGCCGCGGCCTGGTTGAAGACCGCGCCTGCGGGCATCTTCCAGGCAGCCAGCATTGCGGCGCGCAGGTCGTCCGCGGTGTTTTCAATCGTCAGCTTTCCCATCGTGTAAACCGGTCCAGGCTCAGCCGTGACGGTAAAGCTGACGGTCGCTTGCGCGCGATCGAAGCTGGGGGTCGGACGAACGACAGCCCTCATATAGCCTTTGTTGTGATACCGCTGCTCAATGAACTGCCAGTCTTCGATCAGATCTTGGCTGGTGGCAGTGTCGCCAGGATCAATCCGAGATTGATGGTCGAACTCCGCCTGCGTAATCGGTATGTCCGGCGCAAGTTGGATTCCTTTGAGTTTGTACAACGCGCCTGGTGCGACGGAGACCTGAAATGGAATGTGAATGGCCTCGGGCGCAATCACCGGCGTCGTCTGCGCGGTGGCATGAATGGCGGCTTCCAGGTAGCCTTTGTCGTGGTAATAATTGCCCAGGTAGGTCTCAATCTGGCTGGGGCTGCCCTCCAGGTCGTAATCTTTGCCGGTCAGTTTGGAGAGAATCTCCATGGCATTAGGGTCAAGCGGAGCCGACGCGCCATCCAGGTGAATCTCACCGACCCGAACGGGCGGCGTGGTGATGCTATAACCCATGGCGGTAACTTCGTTCAGCTTGGGGTCGGTGCGAGGAAGAGCCACGACGGTGGCTTTGATGCCCTTGGCCGCAAGCATCTCTTCCAGTGCCTGGCGGACTTGTTCGGTCAATCCGCCATCGAACGGCACCTTGCCGTGGTAGAGCGGCAGACGATTATGCAGCGCTGCATCCAACTCCTTGCCCGGCGCGAGCGGCAGATTTTCCAGGCGCACGAGATAGAGTGCAGGCGAAGGAGCCAGCGTAAAGATCAGGTCCACGCCGTTGTAAACATAGCGACACGATGCAAACAGACCTGTGTCCAACAGCTTTTGCATGTCGCCGTTCACATCGGAATAGGCAACAGCCTCGCCCTTTTTCAGCCCAGCAGCGCTCAGTAACTCTTGGTCAGAGTACTCCGGAACGCCTTTGAACTGGATCGTCTTGGGCACAAACATCTGCGCGGCAACGGGCAGACTGGCGGCGAAAACGACAAGGACAGCAAAGAGCAGGAAGGGCTTGCGCTTCATGATAAAGAAAGAGTAGCAAAGCGGCGGCTTGCGCAGGAAAAAATCTTGCCACAGAGAGTCACTATGGGCCAACAACCGCGCTAGTGGGCAGCACCGGCTAACTGATAATCCTTGTACGAGACGCTGAATAGAGTGCGGCGAGTGACGAACCTGCCAGCCGTAGCGTCGCCGTTGGCGGATACTTCGGTATTAATGACGGCTTTGATCGGCAAGACCATCGGTTTGCCTCCAACAGTCACAGGGCCATAATCGATGCGCTGATTTTCCAGGTGGACTAGATCGGAGGCTTTGAATTCGGCCTCGGTAATCAGCCTCAAGACGATCCCCGTGCGCTGGTCGACAAAGATCTCGCCGTGATAGGGCACGGTGGCTGTAAAGTCCTTCCAGTTCGTAGATGCCTGCATGTAGGACATCCAGTTTAATCCATCTTTCGTTTCACCATAACGGTCGATATCTGGAAAGCAACAATACTTCACTGCGTAACGGCTCGTGTTTTGATCGACCGAGTAGGCAAAGACAGCGGTAGTCCTACCAGATACCGTCTCCCAGCGCAGCCAATTCATTTTGCCGGCGGTCTGCGCCTCGCGCAGAACGGTACTCAGCACCGGTCCTTGACCCTTCAACACGATCATGGCGTTCGCGCCCCATCGGGTGCTGTCCTTGGCCCTCGACACCATCTCCGCGCCATTTTGGATCTCCACCGGCGCCTCGGTTGCATTGATGTAATGGACAAATGGAGTCGCCTGGTTGTCGTTCATTCTGACTTCATCCGCAGAAGTGCCAGAGCGAAAGCTCGAAGCGGATGAAACGGCTTCCGTGTTGTCCTGAAACCGCAGCGTGGTTTTGGTCGCGGTCAAATGGGGTTGCTGCACGTAGAGATTGTTGACGTAACTGACTGCCTTGTCGAGCAAGGTCTTCTGCGCAGCGGCATCGGGCGCTGCAGAGTTGGGCAGGTCAACAGCGGGAGGCGCCAGCACGGCGCTTCGCGCTTCCAAAACATAGATCTGTTCAATGGAGAGCTTGCCAGGCAGGGCGCTGACCAAATTGTCTGTGCGCTTGGTGGTCAGCTCTTCGGTGAGTTCGACATCTTTGAGTTTGTCAGCCACTTCCGCATCGGTCTTTTTGGACTGTTGAAGGGAATGCAGCAAATCCTCCAGTTGACCGACGGTAATTTTGCTGGCGGCCCATGCGTGCGGAGCGGCAAACAACAACACCAAAGCCCATGCAATCCGTTTCATTCGCGCACTCCTTCGAAATGGCGAGCTGCGCCTGTCGGACGAAAGAGCCATCTCCCAGGCGGAAGGCATTCAGCCATTTCCAATTCGCTGCAATTATATTCATTGGTGGTTGCTTCCGGATGTGACGAAGCGCGGACCGCATCTTCATCCAGCTTCATGCGCAGCTTGCCAGGCCGTCTCCTAGACGGCGCGCTTCAGAGCTTTGCCTTCCTGCTCCGGATAGCTTGACGGCCTGCCCACGCTCACGTAGGTGAAGCCATGATCGAGCATCGTCTGCGGCTTATAGAGATTGCGGCCATCAACCACGATGGGAAAACGCAGCGCCTGTTTGAGGCGTGCAAGGTCGATCTCGGCAAACGCCTTCCAGTCAGTCAGAATCAGCACGGCGTCGGCGTCCTTGGCTGCCTCGTACATATCTCCCGCATAGCGGAGCTTCTCTGAAGGCGGCAGCACGGCGCGCGTACGATCCATCGCAGCCGGATCATAGGCGGTAATCGACGCGCCGGCATCCAGAATTTTCTTGATCACGTCGATGGCTGGTGACTCGCGAATGTCGTCGGTATCGCCCTTGAAGGCCAGGCCCAAAGCGGCGAGACGCTTTCCGGGCAGGGTCCAAAGTGCCGCGCGTACCTTGTTGAAGAAGTGATCCTGCTGCACGTCGTTGACATTACGGATGACTTTGAGCAATTGAAAATCGACGCCCTGCTGCTCGGCCACCCAATCGAAGGCCGCAACATCTTTGGGAAGACAGGAGCCGCCATAGCCGAGCCCAGCGCGCAGAAAACCAGGGCCGATGCGACTATCCATGCCCATACCTGCGGCAATCTCTTCAATGTCCGCGCCTACCGTCTCGGCCAGGTTCGAGACAGAATTGATAAATGAGATTTTCAAAGCCAGAAATGCATTAGAGGCGTGCTTGATAATCTCTGCGCTCTGCGCCGACGTGACCAGGAGTTTGGCCGGCGCGGAAGCAGTGCATGCGCCTGCCAGCGCGCCCGGCTGGGTGTAATAACTGCCGCCGGTGAGTGGCTCGTAGATGCGCTTGAGCAACTCGGCGGCGCGCTCAGAGTTCGCGCCCACCACGATGCGGTCAGGATGCAGAAACTGAACGATGGCGGTGCCTTCGCGCAGAAATTCAGGGTTCGAAACCACGTCGAAGCTCTGCGCGGCCACGCCGTTCAGATGCATCACTCGCCGTATCTGCTCGCAGGTGCGGACCGGCACGGTGCTCTTTTCCACGATCACTTTGTAGCCGTTGATGGATCTGGCAATCTGAGAGGCCACCGCTTCGACATACGAGAGATCGGCAGCGCCGGTTTCGCTCTGTGGTGTGCCCACGGCGATGAAGATAGCTTCGCTCTGCTCGACGGCCGTGCCCAGATCGGAGGTGAAGTTCACGCCGCGACCGCTGTGCTTGGCCAAAAGCTCAGGCAAGTGGCGCTCGAAGATGGGCACGCCCCCTTCGCGCAGAATCTTCACCTTGGCTTCGTTATTGTCCACGCAGGTGACCTGGTGTCCGATTTCCGCAAAGCAAACAGCAGCAACGAGTCCGACGTATCCGGACCCGATCACACAGATGGAAACTGGCTTCGACATGCGCTTGCGCTGTCTCCTTTGCGGATTTCCGCGGTTCTGTAACTCTCAGGTTATGCGCTCAAGGGAGGATGCGGCAAGCCGCCCAACTGCCGGTGCGCACCCAATCATCGTCAAGGAGATACCGCGCTGCCTTCTCGCTCTGCTAGAGTGAGATAGCAGCCGGAAAAGCGGTATAGCATAGGTTGGCATCCGCCCATGGATCGTCCGGAAGCTGGTTGTTTTACCTAAAAGCAAGGGGCAAATTTCATGGAAAATTCATCGCAGTCCACCACTTCCGCCTGGGCGCCGTTTCGCGTCGCGCCTTGGTATTCCGAGCGAGTGTGGGGCTCCCGCGATCTTCATCCCTGGTATGACCGGGTCGCCGAAGACGAACCCATCGGCGAAGCCTGGCTCACCGGAGACCAGTGCGTGGTCTCGAGCGGCATCCACAATGGCAAAACGCTGGAGTCGCTTTTTGCCGAGAATCCCGAGGCGCTGTTGGGTTCGGCTGCTCCCCTTAGCAGCGAAGACGACCTGGGCAGTGCCTCGCCATTACTGATCAAAGTCATCTTTGCCAATGAAAAACTCAGCGTCCAGGTTCATCCTGACGACGCAATGGCGCAAAAGTATGGCGACCCGCGCGGCAAGACGGAGTGCTGGTATGTGCTGGCGGCTAAGCCCGGAGCACAGGTAGCTTGTGGCCTCAAGCCCGGCGTCACGCTGAATGAAGTCAAGACCGGGATCGAAACCGATACGCTCGAAAACAGCTTGAACCTGATCGATCTGACTCCCGGAGAAATGATTTTTGTGGATGCGGGAACGGTCCACTCCATCTGGCCGGGGTCGATTATTCTCGAAACCCAGCAGAACTGCGACGTGACCTATCGAATGTATGACTATGGGCGGGGACGCGAGCTGAATATTAAAAAATCCTTGGAAGCTTCAAAGCTTGAGACCCGCGCCGGCAAGGTTTCCTCCCGAGCTCTGGCCGACCGCACCGTGCTGATGGATGGCGAATACTTTCGCGTGGAGCGCATCGCGATTGACGGCAGCCGTCCGAGCGCCAGCCTTCCGGGCGAGGACGAGTCGGCCCCGGGGTTGGCGTACCTGTTTGTGGTGGCCGGAGCGGCGAAGCTTGCTGGAGCAGACTTCGAGGCCGTCGAACTGCCCAAGGGAGGCATCGTGGCCATTCCTGCGACTTCGCCAGAGTTTGCGGTCGAGGATCTGGGCGAGTTGGAGTTGATGCGCATTACGCCTCGCTGGCCGAAGGGGTAGCAATGACAGATCCCGACTGGAGAGAGCGGATGGTGGCTTATATCCGGGCCGAAGCTCTGCCGGTAGATAAGTTCGGACATCAGCCCAGGGTGTATGCGCTGGCGGCGCGCCTGTCGGAAGGGATGAAGTACGACGACGATGTTCTCTTCGCCGCTGCGTGGATGCACGATCTGGGAGTCTTTTACGGACACCGGCCTCAAGACCCGGCAAAGCTGGCTGACTGGGATCATGTGCCTTACACCATCGCCCGAATGCGCGCGTTGCTGCCGGAATGGGGTTTTCCGGTTGGTAAACTGGAAGCGGTGGCCGAGGCGATCCGGAGCCATCAGCCGCAGGACGAACCGGCAAACATTGAGGCGGTACTGCTGCGGGATGCTGATATTCTGGAACAGTTGGGTGCCATCGGAGCCCTGCGCGCCTTGGCAAAGGTGGGCCGGGACACTCGTTATCCCACATTTTCATCGGTGCTGCCCGTATTGCGTCAGGCGGCAGAGTTGTTGCCCGGCAAACTTCGTCTCAACAGTTCAAAAGGGCTGGCGACGCCGCGCATCGAATTTCTTCGCCTCCTGTTCGCCGCCATCGACGGCGAGGCAGGCGAGTTGCTTTTTTAAATTCTGCGCGGCCTGCAAGTCCCACTCAGGAGACAGGACGCGCCACAATTGAAGGCTTTCGCAATTTCTTGCCTTGTATTTTCGTCATGCGGATGTACACTCAACCGAAGGGGAGTGCTTTGGGGGAGAGTGCCCTGCAACTAAAGGAGACGCGAATGCGTTTTAAGCTATTTTTTGGGCTTGTTTTAGCACTTCTTTTTGTTTGCGCGGCGCGTCCCATTCTTGCCCAGGTTGTGGCGCCAGCCACGGTGACAAGAATTCCACTCTCGGTCGGCGCCGGCGTTTCCGACTTCAATCCCGAAGCTTTAAACCCCGGACGTATACTCGGTGGCACCCTGTGGATTGATGTTGGCCTACCCCACATGCCGTCGATTTTGCGCGGGCTCGGCATAGAGGCTGAGGCTCGAGACCTCAGTTTCGGCGCTTCGTCCTCCGAACACCCCGGCCTGAAAGAGGAATCGGCCGAGGGCGGCCTGATTTATTCATGGCCCCACTACCAGAATCTGCGTCCTTACGCCAAGTTCCTTGCCGGATACGGCAACCTGGATCAGGAACTGGTGGTCCCCGTGCCTCATCACGACTCCCGCGACTTTACCTGCATTGGAGGCGGGGTCGATTACAAGCTTTTTGGGAGAGTGTGGGTAAGAGCCGAGTATGAATTGCAGAGATGGCCCGATATGGCGTTCCACGACATCGTGAAAGGCGTTCCGGTTCCCTACGCGCCACGATACCCCCAGGGCGCCAGCATCGGTGCCATGTACCATTTCGGCAGCCACCACTATTCTCAGTGAAATCAGTCTGATCCGCGCGCCCCAAGGCGCATTGCGACGAACTGCCTCTTGTTGAACTTCATGCCGCGGCGAAATGTGAGGAATTCCCTCTCCCCGCAGGCACATGCCTTTGGTTCATCATTCGACAACGTAACGGAGGTAACATGGCAGCCACTTTCGCGGCCTGCGATGAGTTCTTTCGTGACATACTGATTGTTAGAGTTCAAACAAAATTTTTCTCCTTTAGTCTGCCTCGCACGTTCACGCGTAGCCGCTGCACCATGAGATTTCAATGATCCATGGCTACGTTTATTCCGCTGGCTTGCCAGCCTTGGCTCCAATTTTTTTGAGGAGATGTCGACCTTGACACTAACCGTCGAGTTGCAAAAATCCATCGTTTCCCGGCCCATCCTAGGGGTCGATGTTGCTGTCAGCAACTACGATGAGGTGGTTGAACAGAGTCTTCGCTGGGCTCAGGACCATCAATCTCGCGCGCGCCTTTTTGCCAACGTCCATGTTGTCATGGAGGCCGTCGACAATCCTGAGTTTCGGTTGGGGCTCAACGGCGCAGGCCCGGCCTTCACCGACGGAATGCCCATTGTGTGGGCGCTTCACGCGCTCGGAGAGAGCGATGCCCAGCAGGTTTGCGGCCATGATGCCACGGTAGCCATGCTGGCGGCAGCCGAAGAGGCAAGGGTGTCTGTGGGCTTCTACGGCGGAAGCCAGGAGACTCTGGATGCTCTTGTCGATGCGGTGCGTTTGCAGCACCCGAAGCTCAAGATAGCCTTTACCGAGAGTCCGCCATTTCGCCCGCTTACGCCTGCGGAAGACTCGGCAGTCGTCGAGCGGATCGCGGCCTCTGGCGCGCGCCTACTCTTTGTCGGACTTGGTTGTCCAAAGCAGGAGCACTGGATCGTCGAACATCTGGGCAGAGTGAATGCCGTGATGTTTGCGGTCGGCGCAGCTTTCGACTTCATTGCCGGAAGCAAGCAGCGCGCTCCCCGTTGGATGACCCGGCACGGGCTTGAATGGGCATATCGCTTCGCATTGGAGCCCCGTCGCCTGGCCAAACGATACCTGAAACAGAACCCTCGCTTCGTCGTCAGGTTCCTTTGGCAACTCCTCACTCAGCCAGCCTGAGCGAAGCTTGCGGTCGCCGCAGACACGCGGGAGGAAATCCCTGTCAGCCTATGCGATCGCTTTGTTTAAGATAGAAGCGGACCACTTCTCCAGACGGAAGCCTCGCTCGGAGCGGTAGCTCCATGGGTCTCTGCGCCCGGTTGAGGCGTACGGGCAAAGAGAGGATTGAACGCGATGCCGAAGGCTTTAATTACAGGCGTTACCGGCCAGGATGGCGCCTATTTAGCGGAGTTCCTGCTCAATAAAGGCTATGAGGTGCATGGAATCAAGCGCCGCTCATCGCTCTTCAACACGCAGCGCATCGACCACCTGTATCAGGATCCGCATTCTGAGCATCCCCAACTGGTGCTGCACTATGGCGACATGACCGACGCGTCCAGCCTCGTCAGTATCGTCCAGAAGGTGCAGCCCGATGAGATTTATAACCTCGCCGCTCAGAGCCACGTCATGGTCTCGTTCGAGGAGCCGGAGTACACGGCCAACGCCGATGCCCTGGGCACGTTGCGCATTCTGGAAGCGATCCGTTTGCTGGGGCTGGTCAACAAAACCCGCTTCTATCAGGCGTCGACCTCGGAGATGTTCGGCCTGGTGCGAGAGACTCCGCAATCTGAGACCACGCCCTTCTATCCGCGTTCGCCCTATGGCGTGGCCAAGGTCTATGGCTACTGGATCACGGTCAACTATCGCGAATCGTATGGGATTTACGCCTGCAACGGCATCCTCTTCAATCACGAATCGCCCATCCGCGGCGAGACATTTGTGACCCGCAAAATTACCCGCGCCCTGACCCACATCAAAATGGGCATGCAGGATTGCCTCTATTTGGGCAATCTTGACTCGATGCGAGACTGGGGCCATGCGCGCGATTACGTCGAGATGCAGTGGATGATGATGCAGCAGGAAACAGCAAGGGATTACGTGATCGCCACCGGCGAGCAGCATAGCGTGCGGGAATTTGTTGAGATTGCCGCCAGTGAGTTGGACATCACTCTGCGCTGGGAGGGAACAGGCGTGGAGGAACATGCCATCGACGAACGCGGCGAGGTGATCGTACGCGTCGATCCTCGTTATTTCCGTCCTGCCGAGGTAAAAACCCTGCTGGGCAATCCCGCGAAGGCGAAGCGCGAGCTGGGCTGGGCGCCACGCACGACCTTCAAACAACTGGTGACCGAGATGGTTGCAGAAGACCTCCGGCTGGCCAAACGTGATCTACTCGTGCAGAAGAGCGGCTTTGAGGCGATGGCGGGCTTCCACGAGCATTGAGTTCTGGGCTGCTACGAGCACACGCCGGACGCGCATAAAACTTTGGGTGCCCCATCCTTGCCGCGTCTTTGTTGTTGCGGCAAGGGTGGGAGACAATGAACCTCAATCGGCCCTCTCCGTTCATTCGGAGACACTGAGGGAAAAGTACATGAAAAAAGACAGCCGCATCTACGTAGCCGGGCATCGTGGACTAGCTGGTTCGGCACTGGTGCGCAGCCTGGAGCGCCACGGCTTCAGCAACTTTGTCTTTCGCACCCACGCCGAACTGGATCTGAAGCAGCCGGCCGCCGTCGATGCATTCTTTGCCGCCGAGCGTCCCGAGCAGGTCTTTCTGGCTGCAGCCAAAGTCGGCGGCATTCAAGCCAACAACACTCATCCGGCGGATTTCATTCGCGACAATCTTCAAATTCAAACCAACGTCATTGACGCCGCTTATCGCAACGGTGTCGAGCGCCTGCTCTTTCTCGGCTCGAGTTGCATCTATCCCCGCGATTGCCCGCAGCCCATCCGCGAAGAGTATCTGCTCACAGGGCCGCTCGAGGCGACCAACCGTGCCTATGCGCTGGCCAAAATTGCCGGCATCGAAATGTGCTGGTCTTACAATCGGCAATACGGAACACGCTATCTGGCGGCCATGCCCACTAATCTTTACGGCCCGGGAGATAACTATGATCTTGAAACTTCTCATGTCCTTCCGGCTCTGATCCGCAAGGTCTACGAGGCCAAGTGCGCGGGGCGCAGCGAGGTAGTGGTCTGGGGCACGGGAACTCCGCTGCGCGAATTTCTTTTTAGCAACGATTTTGCCGACGGCTGCGTTCACCTGATGACGCTCGACGACTCGAGTTTCGCGACGCTGCTGAGCAATAAATTTCCGCCACTGATCAATGTAGGCTATGGCAGCGACGTCACCATTCGCGAGTTGGCCGAGACGGTTTGCCGCGTGCTCGGCTTTCAAGGGAAATTGGTCTTCGATGCCTCCAAACCCGACGGCACGCCCCGCAAGCTGATGGATTCCAGCCGCCTGCGCGCGCTCGGCTGGCAACCCAAGGTCGATCTCGAAACTGGCATTCGCCTGGCCTTTGAAGCCGCACTGCCTGTCCTAACTGGCAACCTGTCCAAGACCGCACTATAGGCTTGGTCTTTATATAAGCCGGAATACTTCTCGCAGACCGGCAGCATGTTTCCGAGGATCTGGTCTTCTGGCGCAATCCTTTTGCTTTCCCGCGAAACTTTTCCCCGCCGGCGGTGTCTGCATAGTTGACGGCTTCCGAAATTGCTCGTCTAATCGGGATGAATCGGGAGCAATAGTTTATGAGCAGGAGAAAACCAAACATGAATCGGCCAATGCTCAAAAGAGTGATCCCTCAGACTCTGGCGTGGACGGCGTTAGCCGTTCTGTGCGGCGCAGTTGCGCTGGCTCAAGCCGCACCATCAGCCGCGCCCCAGGCAGCCGAGACCCGCACCGACGGCCAGATCGAGATGGACGTAGTCCACGCGCTCGATGCCTCCACAGAGCTAAAGAACGACTTGATCACCGCCGCCACCATCCAGGGCGAGGTCACGCTCACCGGCAGCGTCTCGACCGATGCCTCCCGCCAGTTGGCGGAGTCCATCGCCAGCCACGTGCCGGGCGTAACCAAAGTCAACAACAGCCTCACAGTCGGCAATGCGCAGGCCGAGGCCCCCGCTCCTGGCCCCGAGCCGATGGCCGGCAACGCGCCGCAGAATCCAGATAATTCAATGGCCATGCCGGCTCCGTCCAACCCAGGCGGTCCTTTGGCCGTGCCCAATCAGTCCGATGCCCAACTGCGGGCTCAAATTCGAGCTGAGGTCCGGGCAGAAATGCAGGCCGAACAGGCCCAAAGAAACCAGGCGCCCAAAGGCCCTGTGACCATCCCCGCGGGGGCACTGCTGCAACTGCGAACCGCTCAGCCGGTCAGCAACAAAGGAGCCAAGGAAGGCGAGCCGGTTCAATTCACCGTGATTCGCGACGTTGTCTCCGGCGGAGTACTGGCGATTCCGCGTGGCGCAACCATTCACGGCGTAGTGACTTATGCAAAGAAGGCTGGCGAACTGGCCGGCAGCCCCGAGTTGGCGCTTCAGCTCACATCGCTCGATCTGGGCGGGCAAACCTACCCGCTTGAGTCGAATCTATTCAAGGTCAAGGGGCCCGGCAAGGGTGGTCTAACCGCCAACAATGTGGTTGGCGGCGGACTGTTGGGCGCCATGATCGGCGGCATCGCCGGACGCGGTCCAGGCGCTGCCATCGGTGCAGCGGCTGGAGCGGGCGTAGGCATTGCAGCCTCAGCGGCCACTCCGGGTCCGCGCATCTGGATTCCCTCTGAGGCGCTGGTCGAGTTCCACCTGAAGGCCCCCTTGACGGTCACGCCGGTCGGCCCGCAAGAAGCGGCCCGTCTCTCGCAGGGGCTTTATCCTGGCGGCCCAGCTCTCTACCGGCGCGGCTATTACCCTTACGGCTCGCCCTATTACGCCGGCTATCCCTATTATCCCTACTACCGCCCCTACTACGTCGTAGGCGGCGCCTATTACTGGCGCTAAGCATCATTTGCACGGAGCAGAGCGGGCATCCTAGCCTCCGGGGTGCCCGCTTTGCTTTTGACGGCAGGCCCGCTCTAATTCTCCGGCGCAACCGCGAAATAACCCTTGCGAACCTGCACCTTCAAGCCATCCCCACGGCACTCGACAGAAAGCCTGCGGAAGCCCCCATCCAGCCGGGTATTGCCAGGCGTATAGCTGGCCACGTACTGCGTGCGCAACTCGTCCTCGATCTGCTGAAAGGCGGCCTCAAGCTTCTTGCCGTTATTGCCCACGTCGATCAGCCGTGCGCCAGTCTCCTCGGTTAATTTCTTCATGGCCGAGTAGCCGTTGTAGTCAACCCGCGCATAGAAGCCCCGGTCGGCAATCAGAATCGTATACACAATGACATTGGACTTCTCCGCCGCGGCAATCGCCTCGTTGATCTTGGTGCGGCTGCCCTCGTCCTCGCCATCCGTTAACAGAATGATCGCCTTACGCCCCGTCTCCTGGTTCATCTTGTTGTTGGCGGCCAGATAAACCGCGTCATAAAGCAGGGTTCCCTTGGGCGCGCCAATGGTCGGAATCGTCCCGCCACCAGCGCCCGGAATACCCGCCGCTCCATTGCCTCCAGCGGTGTTGATCTCCGCTTTCCTTATAGCCTGCGCCAGCAGCTTGGGGCTGTCAGTCGAGTCCTGCAGCAGGCTCACGGCCACGTCAAACGAAAGCAGAAATGCTTCGTCCTTCGGCTTCAGCACGCGCTCCAAAAACTGGCTGCCCGCATCCTGCTCCAGCGTGAGCACACGGCTCTGACTGCCCGATGTGTCCAGCAGAATCCCCAGCGTCAGCGGCTGTTGCGTCTCGGCCGCAAAGCTCTTCAGCGTCTGCGGCTGCTTGTCTTCTGAGACCGTGCAGTCGTCCTTGGTCAAGTGAGAAACCAGGTTGCCGGCCTTGTCCTTGACCGTAAAGAAGAGATCCACCAGGTTGACACGTAGCTTGATCGCGGCCACCGGTTCTTGCTCAGGCTCAGCTGGCGCGTTGCTGACCGGCGGCTCGTCTGTCGAAGGGGCAAGCTGAGCCCATCCCGCCGAGGTCATCAACGGCAGGCCAAGCAGCAACCATAGGACAACTCCCCATCGAATCCTCATTTTGGCCTCTTTTGGACGAAATTCGAACTCTACAAGAGAGCATACCCGAAGAGTTTCCGGTCAGACGAGACCTGCGCGGCTCTGGCGCGTCTGATACTCTGACCATTGCAGCATTGTTGTCAGTGATTCACTGACTACTACTTACTGGAGAGTTCCTGTGAAGCTAGGTTTCAAGGCAATTGCGCTGACCGCGCTCCTGAGTTCGAGCCTGAGTCTGACGGTTCTGGCCCAACAGCAGCAATCCCCCGTTCCCGACGCCCCTACACCTCAAGCGCCGCAGCCGCTGTCGTCTGACGTGAGCGGCCCCATTACGCCTGGCGTAGGTGCCGGCGACATACCCTCCACGCCCACTTCCTACTCGAATCCTCCGGCTCAGCAGCCGCCCAAAAACCAGGTTCCTGACAACGCCCAGCCCACGCCTCCCGAGCAGCCCCCAACCGGCGAAGGCGTTGAAAGAACCTCCGCACTGATCGTCCAGCGCGTAAACTTTGTCGAAGTCCCGGTCACCGTCAAAGACTCCAAGGGCAAGCTCGTCGCCGGCCTCACCTATCGCGACTTCAAAATCTACGAGAATGACACGCGCGAGCCAATCGCCTTTTTCACGATTGATTCTTTCCCGCTTTCCATTGCCTTTGTCATCGACCAGAGCTTGACCTCCGACGTCATGGCCAAAGTGAACAACTCCCTGGGCGCCATTCAGGGCGCGCTCACGCCCTACGATGAAGTGGCCATCTTTTCTTACAACAACGGCGCGCAAGACCGCACCGGTGGCTTTACCGGCGCCGAGAGCGCACGGGTTCCCTTCGTGCTTTCCATGACCAAGTCAGCCGGCGAAGAGATGCTCGTGCCGACAGGCGATGGCCCCTTATCGTCCGCCTGTAGCATCACCAAAAATGGCGGCTGCGTCGATCCCAACGTGCAGGCTGGACGCTCGGCCGGAAACGGCTCGTTTGTGACCATCCCCAAAGAGATTCACACCCTCAACGACGCCATTCTCGCCGCCGCCAAGCAACTCTCCACCCGTCCCAAAGGTCGCCGCCGCATCATCTATGTCATCAGTGACGGCAAAGAAGCCGGCAGCAAGGCCACCTACAAAGAGGTGCTGAAATACCTGGAGACAAACAAGACTGCGGTCTACGGAACGCTGGTGGGCGATTCGGCCCGCTGGGGCGAGGGCTACTTGAGCCGCTTCCACCTGCCCCACGTAATGAATGACAACATCCTGGTTGCCTACACTCATGCCACTGGCGGCGTGCTCGACTCCGAACGCGGCACGGATGGCATCGAAAGAAGCTACGCCAAGATTGCCGAAGAGGCGCGCAACCAGTACACGCTCGGCTATTACAGCCACCAGCCGGTCATCGACACCAGGTTCCGCAAGATCGATGTGCGCGTCGATATGCCCGGCCTGGAAGTCATCGCCAAAACCGGCTACTACACCTCGGGCCAGGATACGAAATAGCGTTCATCGGGGTTGAAAATGCGGGTGCCTGAATCTGAAATTCGGGTACCCACCCCGACTTGTTATCCCAGGCGCAGCCTGAATATCCCAAGCGAAACTTGTCATCGAAACCTGTCATCGAAACTTGTCATCCTGAGCGAAGTCGAAGGACCTGCTTTTGCTTTTGTCCCAAGCCGCCACAACCTGTCATTCTGAACAGGCTGAAACACAACCACCGAGCACAATCACAAAAAGCCTGTGCATTCGCGCACAGGCTTTTCTGTTGAATCGATGAACGTGAGCTAGTCAACAGCCGAAACGTGCCAAGAACAATCAGGCCGGCGCTCACATCCAATCAGGAACGCACTTGGCACGCGCGGCAAACATAATCCGCTACTTTAAATCCCATCGGATTTTCAAATCGATTTCCGCAGCGGCTGCAAGTCACATAACTCATCTCACTATTGACCGGCGCGGCGGCCACAGGCGTCGCTACGACAGGCGGCGCGGGAGCCGCGGTCTGCTGCATCGTCGGCGCAGCGGCCGGGGAATCGTTGATGCCTTTCAGACCCTCCTTGAAGCCCTTTAATCCCTCGCCTAATCCCTTGCCCAGTTCCGGCAGTCGCTTACCGCCAAAGAACACGATCAAAAGCAGTAGCAAGATAATCCAGTGCGACGGTTCAGTCAGGAAACCCATGGTTGTATCCTCCGAATGACGCGCCATCTACGCCGCGCATTCACAGAATTTATTGTCGCACAAAGCCCGATACGCGCGTAGGACCAGTCATGGGATGAGCGCGTCACTTGTCAGTCTTGCACTCTGGCCGCGCAAGCGGCGTCTGCCCCACCGCAGGTGGTTAATTCACTTGTGCGGGCTTGCCCAGCCTCTCCGTGACCATCGCGTAGAAGGCGCGCAGATCTTCCTCTTCGCCCACCGTCAGCCGCCGGTAGACCTTCATCAGCGGAAACAACCTCGAGCCGCGCACCTCAATGGCCGGAACCGCCATCGCTCCGCCCGGGTACTGCGTCATCTCCCAGACACCGGCATAGCGCCGGCGCAGCACTTCGCCCAGGTAGCTGCCCCACAGCCGCACCTCGAAATCCAACTCCAGCTCGGGGCTTTCACCCACCAGCACCAGAATCTCGTCCAGCCCGTCAATCGATTCCGAACTAAAGTCCAGCTTCTGCTTGAATTCGCTTCGGGCCACTTCCGCCGCCGCCCGCGCATAACCTTCCATCATCGCCCCCAGGTCGGGAAAGGCCATTGACTCCAATCGCGTCCGCAAATTGATCGAGTTTCTCATCCAGTCCCAAAAGTATATGCCTTCGCGCCAACAGGCAACTATGCCCTGCGTGACTCATGCCCAAAATTCCCGCGGCAGCCCGGGCAACGCACTTGGTTCACGGGATTGCAGAAAATTGTCCTCCCCGAGCGCACAATGATCTTGGATGCGGAGTATATTCAATCAGGATGCGCATGTCGAAGTGACTGAGATGACACCCAAGCACCATCCAGTGGATACCCCAAAAGGCACCCCCCCCACCCCCCCTATACCTGAAAAATACTTTGAAACCGTGCAGATTATTACGCAGCCACAGAAGAAAAAGACCCGCAGAAGTGAAGAATCCCCGCGTCATTACTGAACAGAACTCAGTTTCAGAAAGAATCTCCAATGTGCGCGAAAACGCAAATTACGCACCTCAGTACGAGAAATGGACTGCTGAAAATGAGCGATTTTCGTTTAAAAATGCAGCCTTATAAGCATATTTGCAGCTCGAAAAGCCGTGTTTTCAGCCGCCAGGGACCAGTCTCACAGATCGGCGACAGATTTGTGGCAGCGCAAAACCGACTTCTAGCAGCGCCAAGCGGGATTGTGTCAGACTTGTAAGCAGTTGTGGAGGGTAACCTTTGAAGATCATCAAGTTTTTTGCACTTGCCACTGTGCTGGCTATCAGTTCCGGCAGTGCCCGCTCTGCCAGCCGCGAAATCTATCCGGATCCGGCGCAAGCCAAGGCCGACTTGGCCGCCGCCATCAAGACCGCTGCCAGCACTCATCAGCGCATCCTGCTGGACTTTGGCGGCAACTGGTGCGGCGACTGCCAGGTGTTGGACCTTTACTTCCACGACTCAACCAACCGGCCCATTCTCGAAACAAGTTTCCTGCTCGTCCACGTAAACATCGGGAACATGGACGCCAATCTGGATTTGGCCGAAAAATACGAGATTCCTATCCACAAAGGCGTGCCCGCCCTGGCGGTTCTCGACGAACACGGCAAGCTGCTTTATAGCCAGAAGGGTGGAGAATTTGAAGCCATGCGCCGTATGGAGTCGTCCGAAGTGACCAAGTTTCTGGTGCAATGGAAGCCCGTCAAACCCGGTTGCTCGGTGATGATGGTGAACTGTTGAGGCAAGACTGAACCGATCGCTGCTGAGTCTCCGTTCTTTGTCCAGGGCAATTGCATGAGTGTTTTTTGCAGATTAAGTCCCGCATCCTGCTACCTTGTATTTAGGTCGGCCCTCCGCAATGGTCCGGCCGGTCCGCACTCCACCAAAAGCGAGACCCCACCCCCCATATTTCCTGTGAAACTGTGAAACTGTGGAGGAATGTCCCTCTTCATGCGATTGCCCTGGTTCTTTGTCAGCCCAGAGGCGCTAAATGCTTGGTGTTCTGGTAGGTATAGATGATGCGGTGAGCGACTGTGATTGTGGAGAGCACCGCCAGCACCCACAACGCCGGGGCCATGACGCCCCAGTGATTGAATAGAGCGCCCAGGATCACCAGCACGATCCGTTCGGGACGCTCCATGAAGCCTACCTTGCATTGCCCGATGAGCGCCTCGGCACGAGCGCGCGTGTAGCTGACCATCAAGGACGTGACCATCACGAAGGCCACCAGCACGACGTAGCGGAAGCGGTTAATCCGCCCATAGTAAACCAGTAGTCCGAAAAACAGGATGACGTCCGAGTAGCGGTCCATCACCGAGTCAAAGAATGAGCCGAAGACAGTAACCTGGTTGTTGCGCCGGGCCACCCGGCCATCCAGCATATCGAATGCGCCGGCACAGAAAATCACTACGCCCGCGTAGAAGAACATCCAATCGGCATTGGTGGCATTGGCGTGGCCGAAGAGGAACGCGGCCACAATATTGATGACCACTCCGATCACGGTCAGCGCGTTGGGCGAGATGCGTGTAAGCGCCAGGCCATGCACGATATGGTTTAAAAGCCATCCGCAGGCGCGGCCAAATGCGCTGGTCCAGGTCATTGCCATGGTTCTACTTATGCTCCGGGGTCTGCGCCGTTTTCGAATCTGCGCCGGCTTCGGCCGCGGCGGCAGCGGCTTCATCGTGGATGGTAATCAGTTTCAGGACTTCCAACTCGCGCTTGCCGTTGGGAGTGACGATGGTGGCAATGTCGCCAACACGCTTGCCTACCAAACCGCGGCCAATGGGCGAGGTGGTCGAGATCAGTCCCTTTGACACATCCGACTCTTCGCTTGTCACCAGGCGGTAGACAATCTCTTCGTCTTTGGTTGAATCGAAGACCACCACTGTCGAACCAAAGCCGGCCTTATCTCTGGGAATGTTGGTCAGATTGACCAGCGACAGCTCGGCCATGCGCCGTTTGAGTTGGCCCAGACGCGCATCGACGAAGGTCTGACGCTGCTTGGCCATGTGATACTCGGCGTTCTCCGACAAGTCTCCCATGGCCACGGCCTTCTTGATCTCGGCGGGAAGCTCGTGCTGTAGCTCGTGCTCCAGGAGTTCAATCTCAGCGAGAAGTTGCTTTTTGATATGTTCAGGCATTCACGATCCGTGGCGGCGAGCGGGATCACTCATTCCGCGTGAGATAAGACAACTTACGTTCCCATTATACGCGGGGAAAGAAAGGCTGGTAACACCGCTAACAATGTGAGAGGCGGATTCCTATCTTTCGGTTGTTCTGGCACTTGCGGCTTTAATGCAGCGCGTCAAACCGCGAGCAACTCCGTATAGACGGCCATGCCAACCACAGCATCGGCGCCCAGTGCATCCAGCGCGTCCACTTCTTGCTGGCTGCGAATGCCGCCGGCCACAATGAGCTGCCGTTGGGTGAGTTTGCGCAACCGCGCGGCTGCCTCGATCGGAAAGCCCTGCATCAGTCCTTCGCCGTCCACGTGCGTATAGAGAAACGCAGCAGCATGGGCCTCCAGTTGCGGAATCGCTTCGTCGGGTGTGAGCGCCACTTGCGCCTTCCAGCCCTTCACGGCGATGCGTCCGTTCTTGGTGTCGATGCCCGCCACCACGCGCTCCGCACCAACGCTCGCAGCCAGCGCCGCCGCGAACTCGGTGTTGACCGTGCCCTCTGCGGAGAAAAGTGCAGAACCGATGATCACACGCTTCGCGCCCGCGTCGAGCACTTGCTGCGCGCGCTCGATGGAATGGATGCCGCCGCCTGCTTGAACGGGTAGCCGCTTGGCAATTTGCGCAACGAGTGTTGAGTTATCGCCTTGCCGCATCGCGGCGTCGAGGTCGATCAGTTGGACTAACGGAAACTTGGAGAACTTCTCGATCCAGTATTCAAAATCGTCGAAGGCAAGGCGCAGCTTTTCGCCCTGCACAAGCTGAACAATTTGACCGCCCAGCAAATCAATGGAAGGAATCAACATGGAAGCCTCACCGAGACACCGGCCTTGGCCAGCTCTTCTTTAAGCGAACGGGCGCTCGAAATACCGAAGTGAAAGATGCTGGCCGCGAGAGCGGCATCAGCCTTGCCGCGTCCGAAGACGTCGACAAAATGATCGACGGTTCCAGCGCCGCCAGAAGCAATAACGGGAATGCCCACAGCCTCGCTGACAGCTGCGGTCAGCTCGCAATCGAAGCCGGTGCGCATTCCATCGGAGTTCATTGAGGTGAGCAGAATCTCGCCCGCGCCGCGATCTTCCGCCTCGCGCGCCCACTCAACCACGCGGCGGCCGGCCAACTTTCGCCCGCCTTGAACGAAGACCTGTGCGTCGCGTACTGGATCGGTTGCTTCGGGGTCGCGCCGTGCGTCAATGGCGACGACGACGGCCTGAGCGCCAAAGCTGCGGCCAATTGCATCGATCAACATTGGATCGGCGAGCGCGGCGGAGTTCACGCTAACCTTGTCCGCGCCGGCTTCAAAAACCTGCGCCGCATCGTCCGCCGTGCGAATGCCGCCCCCCACGCAAAATGGAACGAACAACTCAAGCGCGGTTCTGCGCACTGTGTCGAGCAACGTCTGTCGGCCTTCATGCGTTGCAGTAATATCGAGCAGCACGATCTCGTCCGCACCTTCGCAGGCGTGACGCGCCGCCTGCGTCGCCGGATCGCCCGCATCAATGAGATCGATAAACTGCACGCCCTTGACAACGCGTCCGTCATGCACGTCGAGGCAGGCGATGATGCGCTTGGTGATCATGGTTTCCTCTTTTCGACGTGACGGGCAACTAAGTCGTTGACTTCGGCTCGCTGTTCGGGGGACATGGCAGGAGTGGGAATAACTAGAAATACCTTTTCCCGAATGTAGATTAGCGTCACCTTCTCATCCTGTGCGAACGCAACGACGCCGCCCCAGAAGATTTTGCCTTCGCTCACACCTGGAATCTGGGAGAAAATTCGGTCCTCATCAATATCGATTGAACTGTGGCGATCAGTTCTCGCCGGTGGAAAGAGAGACTTGAAGCCCTTGCGTATGTAATATTCTCGCATTGAGGGAATGTAAATTGCTGCCAATACAAGCCCGCACGCTGCCCCAAACATGTAGGCCGCACCGTGAGGTGCACCATGGCTGTCCAATGACCAGAGGTATATCGCACCAAGTGCAGCAAACGGCGCAAGAATCGGAATCAGCCTTTGCCAAAACAAGAAGTTAAGACGTCGGTACATCTTCTGACGAATATGAAGGCGCTGGGCTGCTCTAAAGTGGGCGAGAGTGAGCGTATATGTCAATTGCATTTGTTCACCTCTAGAAAGTTCTTGAGAATCTTCAGGCCGGTTGCCCCGGACTTTTCCGGATGAAATTGCACGCCCATCACATTCCCGCGCTCGACTGCTGATGCGAAGGGCTCAATGTAGTGCGTGACGGCGGCGGTGTCTTCCGTAACAGGAGCTTTAAAAGAGTGGGTGAAGTAGACATACTCGCCCGGTTCGACATCAGCAAGAAGCCGAGAATTCTTTCGAACTTCCAAAGAATTCCAGCCGACATGTGGAACTTTTTCTTTGCTTTCAGAAAAGCGCGCACACGATTCGGCGAAATGTCCGAGGCCCGGCTGCTGAGGCGCTTCGCTGGAGCCTGCATAGAGCCACTGCATTCCTACGCAGATTCCGAGGAATGGAACGCCACGCGCAATCGCCGCTCGAATTGCGGTCGTCAGGCCGGTTGAATCTAGCCGCTCGGTAGCCGCAAAGTGGCCTACTCCGGGCAATACGATGCGCTCGGCTGCTTCGACAACGGCACGGTTGCCATCGGTCACAATCGGCTCCGCGCCCAAGTGATGTAGTGTCTTGAGCACCGAGGTCAAATTGCCTGCTTTGTAGTCGATCACCGTCACACGCATCACAATAATCCTTTAGTGGAGGGAAGCATCTTGCCGAGTTGTTTGTCCTTCGAGCAGGCTACGCGCAGTGCGCGCGCGAAGGCTTTGAAGATGGCTTCGATCTTGTGGTGATTCGAGCGGCCGTACATGGTCTTCACGTGGACATTGGCGCGTGCGCCGCGTGCGAAGCCTTCAAAAAAATCTGTCACCAACTCGGTTTGTAGATCACCCACGAGGCGGCTGCGGACTTTTGTTTCGACAGCGAAGGCTGCGCGACCACTGAGATCAATCGCAGCAATCGCCAGCGTCTCGTCCATCAGCATAAGGAAGTAACCTGCACGCAAGATGCCGCGCTTGTCGCCCAGCGCGCGGTCAAAGGCCTCGCCGAGCGCGATGCCGACATCTTCGACGGTGTGGTGTTGATCAACATCAAGGTCGCCGTCACATTTTAATTCGAGATCGAAGGCGCCGTGCCGCGTGAACAGTTCTAACATGTGATCGAAAAAGCGAATGCCGGTGGAGACTTTGTATTGGCCACCGCCTTCAATGGTCAGCTTGATCGCGATGCGCGTCTCGGTCGTGTTGCGTTCAAAGCTCGCGGTGCGCTTGCCCTCGGTGGCAGCGATTTCTTTGGCGTTCTTGTTGCTCATTCCGCCTCTCTTCCGGCCCGCAACTGGGCCAGTACATCATTGAGTGCTACGGCCGCACGCTGCATCTGTTCTCGCGTTCCGATAGTGATGCGCACGCGTCCATCGCAGCCAGGATCGCTTGAACGGTCACGCACCAGCACGCCAGCGGCGCTCATCATGCGCGTGAACTCCTCGTGCTGTGCACCGATTTCTGTGAGGACAAAGTTGGCGTGGCTAGGCCAGCGGCGTACTCCGGTTTCATCCAGCGCTGCTTCAAATTCCGTGCGCGCGGTGAGTACCTCGCCCACGTACCAATCGAGATAGGCCGCATCTTCGAGCGCCGGCGGAAGGCAGGCCAGTGCCAGCGAGTTCACGCTGTAAGGCGAGAGCACGCGCTTGACCCAGCGCATCAAATCTGCGGGACCGGCAAGCAATCCAAGGCGAAGGCCGGCTAGACCATAAGCTTTCGAAAACGTGCGCGCCACAATCAGATTGGGAACCGTGCCGATTAAATCAATAACTGTTTCGCCGTGAAAGTGGAAGTAGGCTTCATCGACCAGCAGTACGGCGTGTGGGGCGCGATTGGCAATCTCAAGTAACTGCGTGCGCGTCGCCGCTGAACCGGAAGGGCTGTTGGGATTGGCGATGGCGATGATCTTGGTGCGCGACGAAATGGCAGCGAGCAATCGCTCGAAAGGAAACTGCAAGTCGGCGGCGGCGAGCACAGGAACCGCACGCGCATCCGTTGCCGACGAGTAGATCTCATACATTGTGTAGGTCGGCACAGGCAGCAGCAGTTCGTCGCCGTCTTCGAGGAAAGCCTCGAAGAGCACGTGAATAGCCTCGTCTACACCGTTCGTGAGCGCAACCTGAGAGGGCGCAAGACCGAGATGCGCTGCTACGATGGCCTCCACCGGTTCGCGCTCGGGGTAGCGCGTGAGGCTGCATGCGCTGATCCGGCTCAGCACTTCGCGTACCTTCGGCGAGCATGCCAGCGTGTTCTCATTGAAATCCAGGCGCAGAGCGTCGCGGCAGCCGAGTGGAGGGTGATACTCCTTCATCGCCTGCACGCGACCACGTGGTGTTGGGCTGAGTTGTGTCGGGGCATTAGTCACGAGGCCTCCTCTTCAACCGCACACGAATCGCTTCAGCGTGGCCGGTTAGGCCTTCAGCTTCGGCCAACAGCGCCGCCGCGGGACCGAGAGCGCGCAAGCCTTGAGCGGTGTATCGCTGGACAGTGATGAGCTTCACAAAATCGTTCACGCTCAAGCCGCCGCGCACCCGCGCCATGCCGCCGGTCGGCAACGTGTGGTTGGGTCCTGAGACGTAATCGCCCATAGGCTGCGCGGACCAGCGGCCGATAAAGACCGAGCCCGCGTTCTGCACCCAATCGAGATCGCTCGGCGCATCGACGGTGAGATGCTCGGGCGCAATACGATTGGTAATTTCGCGCGCCTCCTCCACACTCAGGGCAACAACAACCAAGCCGTTGCGGTCGAGAGCTTCACGCGCAACAACATTGTTGTGGCTACGCGCTTTGGCTTCCACGATCACTGCATTCGCCAAATCAACGCGCGTAGTGATGAAGATGGCCAGCGCTTCTGGATCGTGCTCGGCCTGCGCCACAAGGTCGGATGCAATGCAGGCTGCGTCACCAGATTCACTGGCAACAACAATCTCCGTTGGGCCAGCGAGCATATCGATCGCGCAATCAAAAGCAACAAATCTCTTGGCCGCGGTGACATAAAGATTTCCCGGCCCAACAATCTTCTCCACACGCTTGATCGTTGCGGTCCCATAAGCCAGCGCGGCTACAGCGTGCGCTCCGCCCAAGCGATAGAACTCCGCAATTCCGAGAAGATGCGCAGCGGCGAGCGTCTCCGGCGCGGGCTTAGGCGAAACAACAGCGATGCGCTCGACGCCGGCCACCTGTGCTGGAATCGCCGTCATCAGCAGCGTGGAAGGCAGCGGATGGCGGCCACTGGGAACATAGCAACCCACCGAGCCAAGCGAACGAACTAGCTGGCCCGTGGTGAGGCCTAGGATCGGAGATTCGCTGAAGGAAGCAGGCAGTTGGGAGACTGCGAAATCACGTATCTGATCAGCGGCAGTGGTGAGAGCCTCGCGCATTGCGGGCGTGATTGCACTCCAGGCAGTCGCCATCTCTTCGGCAGTAACACGCAGAGCGCCAACGTCTTTAAGACCATCAAATTGTGTGGCGTAACGAAGCAGGGCACGGTCGCCATGCTTGCGTACGTCGGTCACAATGCGTTTGACGGCCGGCAACACAGCATCGAGGGATGCGCCTCCACGCTTTTCGAGAGCAGCGAGCATCTCCATTGCCTGCCGCGCACCGCGGCCTTTTGTCCGGATCACTTTCATAGTCTGCCTCCGGCTTACAGAACCACTTTGTTGAGTGGATATTCGACGATACCCGTCGCCCTAGCTGCTTTTAGCCTGGGGATTACATCGCGAGCCACGCGCTCTTCGACAATGGTGTTCACCGCGACCCAGTCGGAGTTACTGAGCTGAGAAACAGTGGGCGAATTCAATGCGGGCAGCACTGCAAGCACCGCATCCAGGTTGCCGCGCTGCACATTGAGCATCAGGCCGACCTGCGATTGCGCATCGATTGCGCCCCGCAGCATGAGCGCGATCTGGTCGAGCTTCTCTCGCTTCCATGGATCGGCGAGCGTCTTCTTGCCCGCAATCAAATGAGTCTCGCTTTCCATGATGGTATCAATGATCTTCAGGTGATTGGCTTTGAGCGAACTGCCTGTCTCAGTAACTTCGACAATGGCATCGGCCAGCATGGGCGGCTTCACTTCCGTTGCGCCCCAACTAAACTCAACCTTAACGTTCACGCCCTTGTTGGCGAAGTAACGCTTGCTCACTTCAACTAACTCAGTGGCCACTATTTTCCCTTCAAGGTCTTCTGCCTTTTCGAAGCCGCTGCCTTCAGGAACCGCAAGCACCCAGCGCACTTTGCGGCGGCTTTGTTTGGCGTAAGTGAGCGTGGTAACACTCGTAACATCGAGGCCGCTTTCGACGACCCAGTCGATGCCTGTAAGGCCGGCATCAAGAACGCCGTGGTCGACATAGCGTGCCATCTCCTGCGCTCGAATCAACATGCACTCGATGTCTGGGTCATCGATCGATGGAAAATAGGAGCGGCCGTCCGCGTAGATATTCCAGCCGGCGCGCTTGAAAAGCGCAATGGTAGCATCCTGCAAACTGCCTTTTGGAATGCCGAGTCTTAGCTTGTTAGCCACGAGTTTCCTCTTTCTTTATTCCAGATTCTTGGTTGGCCGCTTCAATGCTCAGTAACTTGGTGAAGCAACTGACCGTGCCTTCATGGCATACGAGCCCATCGCCTTCGACCACCACGCGAAAAAGCAGCGTGTCGTTATCGCAGTCGGTTGCCGCGGAGATCACACGCAGACGATTGCCGCTGGTTTCGCCCTTCATCCACAGCTTTTGGCGGGTGCGGCTCCAGAAGGTGACGAAGCCGGTTTCGATTGTCTTGGCATAACTGACGGGGTTGAGAAAGCCCAGCATCAGCACCTCGTCCGTTTGCGCATCCTGCACAATGCCGGGCGCGAGGCCATCCATCTTGTCAAAGTCGATTGTTGGATTCGTATTGCTCATTGTCATCCTTGTTTTGGCGTTTTTCTGATTTTAGTTTCGATTGGCATTCGCGCGTAAAAAAGCCCACCAGCATGGGTCGCCGGCGGGCTTCAACTTTCTTCGATCTCTCTGGCCGTTTACATCAGGCCATGACAGTCCGCCGGCATGGAGGTTCCATGATGATGGTGGTGACCGTGATGGCGGTGGCTCTGCATCTGAAGTCAACATTATCGGAAGGGCAGTAATCTTGTCAAATCTTTCTCTTGCGGACGAAGCGCCATAGGGCGGAGAATGGAGCCGTGCGAGTTAGGATTCGATTTGCAGCCTTGTTTGCAATCTTGATAGTAGTGATGCTGGGGGTATGCCCGGCTGGGATGCCGCAGGACCAGGACCGGGACAGCAACGGAATCGCCAAGACATCCGAAAATGCTCCGCCGCCGGAGGAGCGAATTGACATCAATCACGCTAGCGTGGATGAGTTGCTGAAAGTTCCCGGCATGACGCGCAGTTGGGCTGGACGCATCATTCGCTTCAGGCCTTATCGCACGAAGCAAGACTTGGTGGAACGCGGCGTGGTGACAGACGAGGTTTACTATCGCATTAGGGATTTTGTCATCGCGCACCAGAAGGCGCAGTGACCCGACGATTCTGCGTGAAAGTCGAGGATGAACCGACTGCCATGACTACTATCGGATAACGCCATTCAGTCGCGTTGTTGGATAAACTCGGCGACGGCGTCAGCTGCTCGATAGGGCTCTCGCTGAAGGATTAGATGAGGACCGTCAAGCGTAGCGATAGTCGTCCGAGGTTTCATTCGTTGAATATCTTTGAGACACGAGGCGCTGACCAAACGGTCTCGGCTCGCTTGGATATACAAAATAGGTATAGCAACTTGGCCGAGTTCTGCACGTGCATCGCATGCAAGAAGGGCACGGAGGCGCGCGGCAAGTACCTTCGGCTGGACGGTCGAAACCGCGCCCCGCACACTTGTAAGCAGCGAGGGAGGCCCATCCGGCCCAATCAGCCAGAACTTGGCCGCGCATTTAGGCAGCGCAATACGGAACAGTATCGGCGCAAATAACAGAGCGAAAAGGCGCCGCCAACCTCGGAGGGGACGTGAGGCAAATCCGGCACAAAGAACCAACGCCGTAAGATGAAGTGGATTCGTTGCCGAATACTGGATCGCGAGAGGCGTCGAAAATGATTCGGCAACCAGCACATACGGCTCGGATGTCGGACAAGATGCGCGCACGAGATCCGAAAGTTCCGAGTACGAAAGAAACCGCTGGGTAGGATACCGCACGATCACAGTTTCGAAAGCCTCAGGCAACGCATTCGCGAAATCTGCGAACAAATCTCCGGTCCCGTCCATTCCCGGAAGGAGAACAAGCTTCAGGCGCGGTCGGTCGAGGACGCGCGAGGACGGAGTATTTCTCATACTTACCCATTTCATCCGTTTTTCGCCGTCATCGAATCCACCGAATTACCCCGGCGTCCCAAGTTTTTAGTGGCTCTCGGACGCGATCTCCTGCGGCAAGCTTTCATCGCCGCGGCCCAGCAGCCGGCTCAAAATCACGTACAGCACGGGAATGAAAAACAGATTCAGCATGGTTGAAAGCAACATGCCGCCGACAACTGTTGTGCCTACTGAACGGCGGCCCAGGGCGCCCGCACCAGTGGCGAACACAAGCGGAAGCACGCCGAGGATGAAGGCGAAGGATGTCATCAGAATCGGCCGCAGCCGCAATTCACCAGCCTCGGCAGCCGCATCGGCGATTGAGCGACCCTTGCGCCTCAACTGTTCGGCAAACTCTACGATCAGAATCGAGTTCTTCGCCGAGAGGCCGATTAGCATGACCAGGCCTATCTGGCAGTAGACGTCGTTCACGAGGCCGCGCCAAGCCACCAGACCCAGTGCTCCCAGGACCGCCATGGGAACGGCCAGAAGAATGATGAAAGGAAGCGCAAAGCTCTCATACTGCGCTGAGAGTGTGAGGTAGACAACCAGAAGCCCCAGCCCGAAAATGATGAGCGCTTTGCCGCTCGACTCGATCTCATCCAGCGTCAATCCAGTCCATTCAAATTTCATGCCGGGCATCATCGTCTTCGTGGCCAGATCTTCCATCGCAACCAGCCCCTGCCCGGAACTTTGACCGCGCGCCGGCGAGCCATCGATTTCCACCGCTCGGAAAAGATTGTAGTGCGTAATCACGGGCGGCCCTGAACTCTCCACCACCTTGACGAGGTTGTCCAGCGGCACCATCTGGCCCGAGTCGGAACGAACATAATAGCCGTGCAGATCACGGGCCGACATACGGAAAGGCTGGTCGGCTTGCACAAAGACGCGATAGGTGCGGTTGTTGTAATCGAAGTCGTTGATGTATTCCGAACCCATGAAGACATTCAGAGTTGTCGTAATTTGCGAGAGGGGAATACTCAACGCCTTCGCCTTCTCGCGGTCAATGGTGACCAGCATCTGTGGGTCGTTGGCGGAAAATGATGTATAGAGGCCAGTAAGATTCTTGCCCGCATTGCCTTGGTTCACCACCTGGTGGGCCACGCGGTCCAGATCGCTGAGCGTATTGGCTCCCTGATCCTGGAGCATGAATTGGAATCCGCCGATGCTGCCGACGCCGTTGACAGCGGGAGGCTCGACGATCAGCACCAGACCACCGTTGGGGGCGAACATCAGGCTCTGCAGTTTGGGCGAGAGGTCGGCCACAATGTCGGCGGCTGAGTGGCCCTTGCCGCGCCGCTGATCAGAGGGCTTGGTGGCGATAAACATCATGCCCGCGTTCGAGGCGCCGCCAGAAAAACTGAAGCCCATGACTGAGAAGGCTCCTTCTATGTCCGGATTCTGGCCGACGATGGCTTCCGCGCGATCGGCAAGCGATGATGTGTATGCCAGCGAGGAACCGGGTGGGGCCTGCACAATCACCATCAGAAAGCTCTGGTCTTCCTGGGGAATGAAGCCGGTGGGCACATGCTGATATGTCCACACGGTTGCGCCCAAACCCGCAAAAAACAACACCAGCAGCACGTAACGCAATCGCAGAGCAAAGTGGATGGATTTTGCATAGGTGCTGGACAGCCAACTGATCTGAGCGTCGGTGGAGTGAATGAACCTTGCGAAAAGACGCGAGACTGGGGCGATGTGCAGGAAGTCGAGTTGCTTGGGGCGGTCTTCCTCGCCGCGCAGGAACATGGCCGAAAGCGCCGGCGAAAGCGTCAACGCGTTGAAGGCCGAGATGGCGATGGCGAAAGCGATAGTCAGCGAAAACTGGCGGTAGAGTATGCCGGTCGTTCCTGGGAAAAACGAAACAGGCACGAAAACCGCAATCAAAACCAGCGATGTCGCGATGACCGCACTCGTTACCTCGCCCATGGCGCGCGAAGTCGCCTCGTGCGAATTGCTGTGTTCCATGGCGATGTGCCGCTGCACATTTTCAATCACCACAATCGCGTCGTCCACCACCAGTCCCGTTGCCAGGGTGATGCCAAAGAGCGTAAGCGCGTTGATCGAAAAGCCGAAGATCTTGATGAACGCGAAGGTGCCGATCAGCGAGACAGGAATAGTAACTGCGGGAATGATTGTGGCCCGCCAATCCAGCAGGAAAAGAAAAATGACGGTGATGACAATGAAGACGGCCAAGGCTAGAGTGGAGAGCACCTCGCGGATTGAATCGCCCACAACCGTGGTCGAGTCGAAGGCAATTGCATATTCCAGTCCCGGCGGAAAATTCTTCGCCAGATCGGCAAGCGCGGCCCTGGCATTCTTGTCCACTTCAAGGGCGTTGGCGTTCGAGAGTTGCTCAACACCGACACCCATTGCTTCGCGTCCCGAATATTTGAGCTCCGTACTATAATCTTCTGCGCCAACCACGGAGTGGCCCACATCCTTCAGCAGCACCAAGCCGTTAGCGGAGTTCTTGACAATGATGTTATCGAATTCAGCGGGACTGGAGAGCCGGCCCACCACGCGCACCGGAATCTCGAAAACTTGCTTGGAATCTGACGGCGGCTGGCCAAGCTGTCCCGCGGGGATCTCGACGTTCTGCTCCACGAGAGCATTCACCACGTCGGTCGCAGTAAGATTGCGCGAGGCAAGCCGCTCCGGGTCAAGCCATACGCGCATCGCATACTTGCGCTCACCAAAAATGATCACATCGCCCACGCCGGGCACACGCTTGAGCGCATCCTTCACATAGACGTCTAGATAATTGGATATGAACTCCGGCGAATAGCGGCCATCGCGAGTGTAGAAGCCCGCGCCAAAAACGAAGTTGCTGTTGGATTTGCTGATGGTAATGCCGGTCGCGTTGACAGCCGCCGGTAGCCGGCCCTGAACGCTGGCCACGCGATTTTGTACGTCCACGGCCGCGATGGAAAGATCGTAGCCGGTCTTGAAGGTCGTGGTGATGGAACTGGAGCCGCTGTTGGTGCTCGACGAACTGATGTAGCGCATACCTTCTACGCCATTGATCGATTCTTCCAGCGGTATCGTCACGGCTTTCTCAACCGTATCGGCGTTGGCACCCACGTAGTTGCAGTCCACTTCAACCTGCGGAGGCGCGAGCGTCGGATACATGGCGATTGGCAAATTTGGAATGCACACGGCTCCCGCAAGAATAATCAACAGTGCACACACCGTCGCAAAAACGGGCCGATGAATAAAGAAATCGACGAACAAAACTTGCCTTCCTTCCGAAATCTTGACTGTCGCGAACACTCTCGGCCGCGATCATTTGCTCAATTGCGATTGGCTCGAAGCGGGGCTAGCTCGCTCGCCCGCAAACCTCTTAGGCTTCCTATCTCTCTCTTGAGTCGAGAAACCACAAGCCTGGCCCAGCTAATTCCACCAGAGGCGGTACTGGCAGAGCCTTCCGACCTTCCCGCACTCTGATCGCGGAAAGAATGGGAGTCCATAAATCTAAATTGGCTCCCTCAGCCACCCAATGGCATGACCGGCATACCATTCACCAGGAATTGTGTGCTCGACACAATCACCTTGTCCCCCGCGTTCAGCCCCACAGAAACGGAGTAGTTGTTGCCCACAGTGTCGCCCAGCGTGACCGCTGTTTGACGAGCCATAAAGTGTCCGTCTTGGGGCTGCGCCACGAATACAAAGCTCTGCCCGCCCTGTCGCGTGACCGCCAGCACTGGCACCACGGCCATCGGCGTCGTATTCCAGATCACCCGCGCCTTGATCATTTGAGCGTTTCGCAGCACCTCTGGCGTAGCATGAACCGGAGCCTTCACCAGAATCCCTTGCAACGTGCTATCCACCTGCGGCGAAAGAAAACCGATCTTCGTCTTCTCGATCAACTTGCCGCTGTTATCCGTCAACTCCACATCCAGCCCCAACCGCACCTGTCCAGCGCGCTCTGTCGGAATGTAAATGTAGGCTTCCAGATCCCTGCCCTCGTCCACCGTGGTCAGCACGGTCGCCGGAGAGTTCTGCGGCGAAGCAAAGTCGCCCACATGCACCGGAATGTCGCCCACTACCCCGTCAAACGGCGCACGGATTCTGTAGTAGGCCAATTGCTCTTCCTGCGTCTTGCGCAATTCCACCGCCGATTCGTAATCCGCCTTGGCGTTGCCGAAAGACTGCTGCGCTTGGTCGTAGGCGTCGCGACTGGTCACGCCGGCGTCAAAGAGTTTCCGCTGTCGCTCGATTTCCACCTCGTTGTAATCGTACACAGCCTTCTTCTGCCGCTCGGTTGCCCGCGCCGATTCGACTGCCGCCATCTGCAGCCGCGGATCGATCTCCATCAACAACTGGCCAGCCTTCACGGCTTGGCCTGATCGAACGAGAATCTGTGTCAATACCCCGCTCACCTGCGGCAGAAGTGTTGCCGAACGGCGAGACTTGATCGTAGCCACATACTCGCTTGACTGCGGCACCGGCGTCAGCGCAATTGTCGCCGTTTGCACGGGCATAGCCTGCATTCCGCCCATTGCAGCCACCTGCTTCTTCTGGCAACCGACTGCCGCCAGTCCAAGAACAACACAGCAACCCATCCCAACAATGCGTCTCAAATCGTCTTCCTCTTTAGACATTTTGTGCGGTAGTATTCACGTCAAAGTTCCTTCATAGCAACGCCTCGTGCTACGTGTCACACAAGTCTTTCATGCCCCACGCTTGAGGATTATTCATTCGCAGGGACGGGAAACCAGGACCCAACTAGTCTGATTCACCCGAATCGAAGCTGGACGAGAAGCAGTCCTCCCCAGATGCATCTCTCCTCGCCGTGATTTTTGAGCATCAATCCCCCTCTCTATTGTGACGCGTCCAGGCCAGACATTGACGCAAAAAATCGTTTCATTCCCCCTCTCGCTTTTACAAGGCTTCTGCGGCTTCTGCCGGAGTTCACTGGTTTTCCAATTCGGCTCAACTTCTTTGACACGCCCCGCTTGAGTTGATAGCCTTCATTAAGGGCGCATTTGGTCAATCTCAGCTGATTGTCGGCCCTTCCAGCGTCCCCGTCGTCTAGCCCGGCCTAGGACACCGCCCTTTCACGGCGATAACACGGGTTCAAATCCCGTCGGGGACGCCAAATTAATCAATAACTTAGACGAAATCCCCAACTTCGCCGCCGGTCCAAAAAGGTCCATTAAGGACATCATTCGTCCCCCGGAGCCTTTTCTGAATCGAAAACCAGCCTTGCGATTTTGCTCTGCGCGTTGCGCTTGATGTCCGTCACCGCCTGCGCGTAGAGGTTCATGGTTATGCTGCTATTGGCGTGCCGCAACAATTCCTGCACGGTTTTCACGTCCTCCCCATGCGACTTCAAAATTGTCGCGTAAGAATGGCGGAACGTGTGCCAGCCCACCTTCCCCGTGATCTCTGCCGCCTTGAGGGCAGGTCGGATATACACGCGGTAGAGTGAAAAAGACCAGTACGGCAACTCTCCCCTGCTGGCGGGACTGGCAAATACCCAATCGTCATCCATCGGGTAAGGCGACCGTCTGCGCCACATTAGCAAAACTTCGGCCAGTTCAGGATCGAGCGGAACCGGCTTCTGCGATGCCTCCGTTTTGCATGGCCCTACGCGCTGAAGAGCAATGGAACGGGTCACGTGCAATTCGAGGTTCTCGAAATCCACGTCCGACCATTTCAGCGCCAGCAACTCGCTCACACGCAGACCAGTGAGAATGTCCAGGAGCACCGCAGTCTTGCCCGGCTCCTTGAGATGTTCGAGCAGCGACTTGAGCTGCGCGATATTCAACACAACGGGAACCTTCAGCCGCTTGGCGCTCTGACGCACCTGCGTAATAGGGTTTCGGTCGTGCCACTCCCAGCGAACTGCGTGATTGAAGATTGTGTGCATGAGGTTGCGGATTTTTGCTTTGCTGCCATTTGCCAGCGGAAGGGAACGCAGCCACTCTTCGACAATGACTGCCTTCACATCCTTCAACCGGTACGAAGACCAACGTGGAAGAATCCATCGTTCCAGATAGCCTTCATTTGTCCGAATGGTGGCAAATGTCTTTCCTGCGCCCTCGCACAATTCCTTTTCACGATAGTGCTGCGTCAGCGTTTGAAAGCTGATCGCGTCGATCTGAGCACGAGGGGTTTCTGCGTTGACGTTTGCCCGAAGCGCGGCGACCGCTTTTTGCGCAGATGATTCGGTTGGAAACTCGTGAAATGTTCCAATCATTGCGCTGCGACGTCTGCGAGTACCATCCAGTTGTGTTTCATACCAGCGGTACTCCCAAACGCGGTTTCCGTTCGCGCGTTCTTCGAGCCTAAGTGTTCCTTGCTGAAATCGAATCCGCTTCATGGATATTCTCCTGTCAGCGGAAACAGGTGGCTATTGATATGATATTTGATCCGCGCCTGCACCGCCATCGAATTCAGATAGGATTCTGACTCTGTGTCTTGGCCTTCATCCACTGATCTATCGCCGACTTTCTGAAGCGCCAGAGTCTACCGAATTTCACCGCTGGGATCATTCCACTGCGTGCCCAACGGTGCAGGCTCTTCTCTGAAAGTTTGTACTGCAACGCAACCTCATGGCTGTCGTATAAGGGTTCCAGATGGTTGCGTCGCGTTTGCTGTGAGCTTTCAAGTGTCAATAAACTTTTTGCCATCGCAGCACCTCGTCTTCATGATGCTGTCATCATGAAGGATCACCAAATGGGCGTCCAATACTTTCTATCTATGCCGCCATAGTTTTTATCTATGGAAGAACCGGATATATCTGCAAAATAAGGGGAACCAAAAGGTGCCCTATTGACAGGGCAATAACTTCTGTTGAATCTGAATATCAGATCGGCTTCTGTAAGGTTGCTTCACTTATTGCCTTGGATACAACCCTTGAGTATAGGAGGTCACGTCCATGTCCGATCTCATAGAGTTCAGGCATTTGAAGTACATCATCGCAGTGGCAGAAGCAGCCAACATCACGCGCGCTGCCGAACGACTCTTTCTCGCTCAACCATCTTTGAGCAAGCAGATCAAGGATCTTGAAGACGAACTCGGATTTCCGATCTTCGTCAGAATTCGCGACGGCGTGCGCATAACCGCAGCAGGTCAGATGATTATTGCGTATGCACGAGAAGCACTCGATGCACGGGCCAAGATTATTTCGATGGCTGCTGCTGTTCATCGGGGAGAAGTGCCTCCCTTCCGACTTGGCTTCTCATCTTTCATCGATCCAAGCCTGTTACAACTATTCCGCAGCGAATACGTGAATCAGTTGCCCGATTGTTCAATCCAGTTAACGGGTAAAGATCCTGCGTATCTTCTTCAACGGCTGGAGTCGGGAACACTCGACGCTGCATTGCTACCAGCGCCAATTGACGGTCCAGACTGGGTGGTGCAGCAAGTTGCGCGCAATCCCTTGGTAGTATGTATGCAGAAAGATGATCCTCTGGCTCGTGAAGCTCATGTTTCGCCATCCAATCTGGCCGAGCGCCTGAAGGTGTTCTGCGATCCAACGGTGCATCCATCGGCACATGACAGGCTGATGAAAATGCTCTTGGAAGTTGGGATAGTACCGGAGGTTGCATGCTCTGCTACAACACCGATGGATGTTCAGTGGATGGTCAAAGCCGGATACGGAGTTGCACTCATCGACCAAACTGAACACCTCGACTCTAGCCTCACAACAAGACCGGTTGTAGGTGTTCACTGGACGGTTGAAACAGCCTTCGTTCATCATAAGCAAGCTGCGCACATAGCTCTACCACTCGTGCTGCGATTCGCCCAGCAGATGCAAAATAGCATATCGAGCAATGCACCTCTCCCCAATCGGAATGAACGTCCGATTCAACTGAAACTCCTTGCATGATCCTGTGGCAGCCATAGACAGAAGCTATGGTTCCATAGATACAAAGTCTTGGACAGACGAAAATGCGCGGGCTACCTTGCAATACATAACGGCAAACTTTTAAGCCGTTGGAGGTGCCGATGATTGCCACTCTCATGACTACTCGCCGGTTGCAAGCTGTCTTCGGAGATAGCTTGCGCCGGATGCGTTTCAGCATACCCCTCTTCACTTTGCTGATTCTCTGCCCTGCGCTTGCATTAGCGCAATCGCCGTTCGATACCGGCTTTACTGCAATGCAAACGCTCTTCACTGGCACGGTTGCGAAGGTTGCAAGCCTGATTGCAATCGTGGTGGGCGGCTACCAGTTTGCGCACGGCGAGCCGGGAGCCAAGAAGACACTGGCCGGTATTGCTGCCGGTACGGGGATTGCCGTGATGGCCACCAACGTATTGACCTGGCTGTGGGGCGTGTAAGCCACGCACCACAGCCATGCACGGAATGCTACGCCAACCCAGATCAACTCAATTTCCCACCAAGCTGTGAGGGGCAACGATGCAGACACACACTACAACCCGTCGGAGGAATCGGGTCTACAAAAGCCTGCACAAGCCCCTCACATACCTCGGTGTGGAACGGACGCTGTTTTACTTTGTCTGCGTTGGGGCGGTGGGCGTATTCAATCTCTTCAACAGTTTGGTTGCAGGAATTGCCGTCTTTGTTGGCGGCTTCGCCTTCGGTCACTGGGTAACGAATGCCGACCCGGCATTTCTTCGCATCCTTGCAAAATCGGAACGGTACAACGTGCGCTACGACGCTGCCAAACAGAGCGTTCCGCGCGTGGAGGTGGTCTGATGCTGCGACTCGACAAGGTCATCAAGCCGTGGAAGGAAGCGGCGGCGCTGAATGACCACATCAACCTGTATGGATTCTGGAATGAGACCACGTTTCTGACCAAGAGCGGCGACGTGGGCATGATGCTGCGCGTTGCGGGCGTGGACTATGAAAGCCTGGACCATGCGGAGCAGGAGTATGCCGTCAAGCGGCTGGAGTCCGCGCTGAAGGCGTTCGGCCCAGGCTTCCATGTCTATCAATATCTCTTCAAGCAGAACCGGCCGGAGATTCCATTCGCCAACTATGAAGATCCTGTCGTCGAAGCTGCCATCGAGCAGCGGCGACAGTTCTTCGAGGCCAAGCGCGACAGGCTCTACCAAATCGAAATCTTCTATTGCATCGTGCTTGAGGGCGCGCGCTCGAAGACTGGCATTGGCGCGGCGCTGGCGCGCCTGTTCAGCGATCCCGCCGGAGCAATGGATGAGTTGAAGACGCAGTTCACTGGCAGCAGCATGAAGAAGCTGTTGCGAGCGCAGATTCAAAATGAGGTTGCCATGCTGGAGCAGCGCGTACAGGCATTCAGGCGGCAGCTTGGCGACTTCATTGAAATTGAAATCCTGAATCAACAGGCGCAGTTTACACTTCTTCGCCGGTTGCTCAATTGCGACGACTGGCGGATTGCAGGCAAACCGCAATCGACGCAATTTCTCGACTACCAGATTGTCAATTCCAACATCGAAGCCGAGCGCGACCATTTGCGCGTTAGCGATCATTTCATTCGTGTGCTGACGATGAAGGAGGCCATCACGGAGACGCGGCCTCTTGTGCTCGATTCGCTATTGAAGATTGCTGGGAACTTCTACGTGGTCACGGAGTGGATGCCGATGTCGGCAGAGGCAGCGCGCAAAGAAGTCAACAAGCGCCGCCGTCACTTCAATGTATCGAAGACCGGATTCATCTCGCAGATGGGCAATGATGCAGCGGCGACCAATCCCCGTGATGTGCTGGTCGATGAATCGAAGCAGGCGGACATTGAGAATCTTGGCGATTGCCTGCGGGCATTGGGAGAGGGCCAGCAGCTTGGAGATTTCTCACTGACCATTGTTCTCTATGGCCGCTCAAAGACGGAGCTTGAGCATCTTGTCGGAGAATTCACCGGCGTATTCACCAATGCCGATGGCAATCTATTCGTCGAAACGTACAACCAGTTGAACGCATACTTCGCCACGATTCCCGGCAACTATGCTTTGAATCTCCGCAGGCTTTACCTGCTGAATTCAAACTATGCCGATCTTTCGTTTCTGTTTACGATTCTTCCGGGAGAAAAGACCAACGCGCATCTCGGCTCGGAGTACCTCGCCGCGCTGGAGACGGATAACAGCACGCCGTATTTTCTGAATCTGCATAACGGCGAAGTAGCGCACACGCTGATTCTGGGAATGACCGGCTCCGGCAAATCGTACTTTTGCAACTTCATTCTGCAAAACGCGCAGAAGTATGCGCCGCTGACATTCATCTTCGATATTGGCGGCAGCTTCCAGTCGCTCACGTCTATCTTTGGCGGAAGCTATCTCAACGTCGGGCAAGAGGCGCGTGATTTCACCATCAATCCATTCTCGTTGCCGCAGACCAAAGAAAACCTGCAATTTCTCTTCAGCTTCTTTCGCGTGCTGATCGAGGGTAACGAACAGCGTTATCGGCTCGACTTCAAAGAAGAACGCAAACTGTGGAATGCGATTGAGCGAGTGTATGTGCTGGAGCCAGCACAACGAACGCTTTCCAACTTCGCCGACATCATCGGTGAGTTGAAGGAGCGCCTGCATCGTTGGACACGCGGCGGCCAGCATGGATTCTTCTTTGACAACGCCGAGGACACGCTTTCGTTTAGCCGCTTTCAGACTTTCAACTTCACCGGTTGGGGCGACGCGCACGATGTGTTGGAGCCGCTACTCTTCTATGTGCTGCATCGGGCGAGCAATGAAATCGGCGATGCAACAAAACTCGCCACGTTCAAACTCTTTCTACTTGATGAGGCGTGGCTCTTCATCAAGAACGAGACGATTCGCAATTACGTCGTGCAGGCGCAGAAGACATGGCGCAAGCATAACGCCGCGATGATTCTGGCCACCCAGTCTATCAAGGAGCTTGAAGAGTCCGGTATGTTGCAGATCGTCTCGGAAAGCTGCCCGACGAAAATCTTTCTTGCCAATCCAGAGATGAACCGCGATGTCTACCGCGAGGCGTTCCATTTGAACGATACGGAACTTGATTTGATCGCAGGTCTCGTTCCTCCGGGCCAGATGCTCATCCGCAAAGCGCAAACGTCGAAGAAAGTTCAATTGAACGTCGATTCGGTTTCGCATTGGATGGCGACGAACAACGCCAAAGACAACCTGAAGAAGCGCGATTACTTTGCGCGATTCGGCATTGCCGACGGATTGCGTCGGCTCGCCGAAGATCATCCCTTCCGGCCACGTTCCGAGGCCGGTGCAGCACACCCCAACCCCAAAGGAGCAATCGCATGAACAGCAAACGCATCTGCATCGCAGGAATTTCCCTGGCTCTGTCGTCCGTTGCAGCCGTCGCGCAAGAGCCGTCGGCGCGCACTGTGCAGTACCACTCGCAGGACATCATTCCGATCCACGCCAAGTTGAAGTACACGACGCTGATTGAGGTTCCGCCGACAGAGAAGATCATGGAGGCCGCGACCGGCGACAAGGATTTCTGGATCGTCGATGTGGTGGGTAACTTCTGCTTTGTCCATCCGGCCAAGGCTGGCCTCAGTTCCAATCTCAACCTTATTACCGACAAGGGCAACATCTATTCATTCACGCTGGAAGATGTTTCGGCCAGCGCGGCCACGCCGGACTTGAAGGTGCTGATCGAGCCTGCCGACCGCTCCTCCATCATCGCGGCCAGCGGCCCTCCGCAGTTTGTGCCTGCTATTCAGTTGGAGCAATCGAAGCAGCAGCTTGCTGTGTTGCAATCGCACGTTGAGCAGGCCGTCGATGAGTACAAGAGCGCATATCCGGTGCAGTTGAAGTTTGACTATTCCTTCAAGGCCAACGAAGCGCCCTTCGGTATTCAGTCGATCTATCACGATGACAAGTTCACCTACATCAAAACCAATGCGCCGGAAAAATTCAGCGTGTATGAGATGAAGGACGGCAAGCCCAACCTCATCACCTACGACTTGCGTGATGGAACCTACATCATTCCGAAGGTGATGGATTCTGGATACGTCGAGCTTGGCAAGAAGCGGATGGAATTCACGCGGAAAGGATGAGCCATGATTGAGAACAACTTTGCTTCCCCGATAGAGACGCAGTCTGAGCCGCCCGCCGAGCCAACATTGCGCCGCGCGGCGCTCGATCCAAGGGGTGTGCTGCAAAAGCATTTGAAGTCGATTGTCTATCTTGGCGCGGCATTGCTGGTCATTGTCGCGGCGCTCTTCAGTTCGACTGGCAAGAAGACGACCGCGCAGCAAGCGGCGGTGAAAGGCCAGCCGCCGCAGCCAACGATTCAGGACAATACCGACAACAATGTGCAGGACTTGAAAAACCAGCTCAAGGCAGAGCGCGAGAAAGAACAACAGCAAGCCCCGACCACCGCTGCGGGTGTTGATCCTGCGCTGTCGTTTGCGACGCCAGCACAGCAGGCAGCCGCCGCGGCCTATGGGCCGACTGCAGTTGCTGCCAAATGCATTCCCGGCCAGCCCTGCCCGCAAGCTGGTTACGGGCAGGCCGGTTATGGGCAAGCTCGAAACGGTCAGGCGCAACCATCGCCAGAGCAGCAGCAAACGCAGTTGATTGCCGCAAAGGAGCGTGCGCGGGTCGATGATGCGCGCTTTGCTTCCAATCTTGTCTATTCGCTTGTTTCAGTGCCGTCACAGCAGCAAGCACCACAACAGACGACACAGAGCGCACCAAGTTCGCAGCGACAGGCAGACACCAACCTTGTTGCGCCGCGTGCAGCCGGTGATCCTTCATCTTCAGAGGGCGGATACAAGCGGCCCATCGAGGCGAACATTGATTCCGCTGTTGGTCAACCGTATCTCGTCTATGAAGGCTCGGTACTCGACACTGTGCTAATGAATCGCCTGGACGGCGACGCATCAGGGCCAGTGAAGGTGCTTGTCTCAAACCCCCTGTATTCGCACGATCACCAGCACGTCATCATCCCGGAAGGCACTGTCGTTTTGGGCGAGGCAAAGAAGATCGGCTCTGCGGGTTTCGGTCAGCAGCGGCGCATGGCCGTCGTCTTCCATCGGCTGATTATGCCCGATGGCTACTCCGTCGATCTCGACCAGTTCCACGGTCTCGATCAGATCGGCGAGGAAGGGCTGAAGGACAAGGTCAACAGCCACTACTTTGAAATCTTCGGCGCTTCAATTGCGCTGGGCGTGATTGCTGGTGCGGGTGAGATTGCAGAGGGCGGCGGAACGATCAGCACCAGTGGCTCGCAGGCTTTCACCACTGGCACCGCAGGCAGCGTCTCGCAGTCGGCCAACACTATCCTTGACCGATTCATGCAGATTCCGTCGACGATCACGATTCGCGAAGGACATCGCGTGAAGGTTTATTTCACGCAGGATATGCTTCTGCCTGCGTACACCAATCACACCATTCCACAGACGTATTGAGGAGATACCAATGCGATTCAAGACTCTTATGCTGCTATGTACATTTGCCCTTGCAGGCTGCGAAAGCAAGGCAAAGAAGATTGAGCGTTTGCAGGCGCAATATAACGCTGAATACCCAGCCTATGCCAAGGATTGTGTGGACGTAGAGACAGACGGTGCCGCAAGACTGCTAACCGGTCAAAAGCTATCCGACGAGGAGATGGCAACGCTTGAAACCAGAAAGAAGGAACGGGATGCCCGGTGCAAGCCTCAAGCTGACCAACTTGCAGAGATTCAACGCCAGATTCTTGCGGCGCAACAGTGACGTTTGCCTGCCGCACAACCACAACCATCAACTGCCGCAAATGAGAGGAGAACACCATGAGAAAGCTGACCCTTCCCATACTTGCCATTGGACTCGCTGCTGCATTGCAACCGACCGCACGTGCGCAGTTCGGCTCCGGCGTTGTTTTTGACCCCACACAGTCGGCTCACGCCCTCACACAGATCGAGAATGAAGGTAAGTCTCTTGAGAACGAGGCGACGCAGATCGAGAACGGAACAAAAATCTTTACCAACACCGTAAAGATCGCGACGACGGCTCTGCAAACCTACAACACCGTGCAGCAGCAGTACAACCTTTACCGCCAGATGATGAACTCGCCGACCATGCTCTATCAGCGGTTTCTTTCCCCTCGCAGCGACCTGATGCTGATGCAACAAATCTCCAACACCTACGGCAATTCGATGGGATGGCTCAATGCGTCGAATACCGGCACGGGAGCTGCGGCTTCATATCAGCAAGCGGTTGTGCCACGCACTCCCAATATGGTCCCCGGCTATGGCACTACGAGCGTCAACGGACAACAGCAAATCGCCGCGCAGGGAGCCACCATCGACATCGGCGATTCGGTGATGAGTACCAACCTGCAAGCACTGGGAACGATACGCGCAAACGAGATTGCGCGTCAGACGGACATCACCAATCTTGAGAACGCAACACTGAGCCAGGATGCGTCGCAGCAAACCATCATGGCAACGCTCCAGCGCATCAATCTGGCTTTGCTTCTGGAACTGCGAAATCAGCAGGATGCAAACCAGATCAGTGCGAACGCGGCCCTGCAACAGATGATTTCCCAAAAGCAGCAGCAGGACGCAATGAAGTCTGCGTTTCGCGATTCTTCCGGGTACGAGAACTTCTACAACACAAACATTACTTCAACTAGCAGCGGCGCGGCCAATCTGCTGACTCAATCATTCTGAGTAGACACGGCGAACGACATAACCACAGAAATCAAGAGGTGCTGAATGGGCACAGGTCTCTTCGACTTAATTGCACAGGGGTGCCAGTCGCTTGCAGCAACGGCGGCACCCTCTATTACTGCGATGGGAATTCACATCGTAATCGCGCTGGCGACCATGATGCTCGTATGGTTTGGCGTGCAGGAAGCACTTGCATCTTCACAGGGCGGAGCAGGATTCAACATCGGAAAGTTCATCAGCCTTTTCATGCTGCTTTCCTTCGCTTATGCAATGGTCAACTTCTACGACAGTTCAATCCCTGGACTCGGCCTTTCGATCAAGGGATTCATCGACGGCGGCACAAGCAATCTGGTGAACGTCATTGGTTCAGATGGCACCACAACCATGCTTAACCAGATCCACGCGGCATCGTCAAAGACCGGGCCGTCAATGCTCACCAGCATCATGTCGCCGTACTACTCCATTGTGTACTTTGTGGTGCAATTATTTTTGGCGCTTTTGGCAGGAGCTGTCTCCGCGATTATCGCCTACGGCGCAATCGCAGCAACGATTGTCGGATTGCTTGGGCCGCTGTTCATTCCCTTTCTCGTCTTCAATAAGCTCGACTGGCTGTTCTGGGGATGGTTGAAAGCGTATCTCGGATTCAGCTTTTACAAGGTAGTTGCCGCAGCCGCAATGAACGTTTTGTCGCACGTTTTGACCAGCTATTACATCCAGCTTGGACAGAGCCTTTCAGACCCGTCATTACTGATCCAGACGTTGCCGCTGCTGATTCTCTTGGTACTCGTCAACATCTACATCCTTTTCAAGATTCCCTCCATTACACAGTCTCTCTTCAGCGGCCATACCAGCGGCGGCGGCAGTGGACTGGGAATGGCAATGATGGCGCTGCGCGCACTTGCGTAGACACAGTGAACGGAGGTCAGAGATGAGCACACAGACAAAAGCAACGCCGGAGATTACGCGGGCAGCGGAACGCTACTTGGAACAGTATGGCGATCCGCTGGTGATGAACACTTACTTGAAGGTGACGATTCTTGTGCTCGCAGTGGTCTGCATCGCACTCGCTGGCCTCACCTTCAAGAGCCAGTCGGCACTTGCGAATATGCACCCGATGATTGTTCGCATCAATGATGTGGGACGCGCCGAAGCAATCGACTATCGCAACTTCCAGTACCGCCCGCAGGAGGCCGAGAACAAGTATTATCTGACGCGCTGGGCGGAGTTATATTTCAGTCGCAATCGCTTCACGATTGAACGCGACCAGACCAGCGCACTCTATTTCCTCAACAGCGATGTGCAGCGTGCCGTGATCGACCAGGAACGCAAGGACAACATCATTCAGACATACATCAAGGACAGTTCACTTCCATACGTCGATGTCGAGGTGAAAGAGGTTGTCCTTGACGACTTGCGGCAGTCGCCGTATTCGGCGCGCATCGAGTTCGTGAAAGTCTTCACGAACCCCGCCGATCACTCGGAACTCAAGCGCGAGCGTTGGACGGCCAGTGTGACCTATGTTTTTCGCGAGAACGTGAAGAACAGCGAGCTTGCCGTCGATCCACTCGGGCTGACGATTGTCCGCTTCCGTGCCGACCAGGCGTTCGAATAACGCCGACTGGATACACATCCCATACAAGGCGTTTCTCATGTCCCTACGCGGCCACAAATCGCGGCAGATAGGCCCTTCGTTTCTTCGCAGACGGAGAATCGCATCCGTACACGCGATGCGTGGATATGGCCGTTCGCTGCGATCTTCTTTTGTAATGTCGGCAAGCAGACGATTCAGTCGCGTGCAGCGCAGGCACGGCACACAGAGAATGCCTCGTTCTATGCAGATCATGAAGCGTTCATCTCTGACGTTTCTTCCTTGCTTGTCCGGTCACACGCTTCGGGCCTCATCCGGCGCCCTGCGGCACTGCGCCGCTCTGCTTTCTAGACTCCTCTCCCAAAGCAAGTTTGGGCCCCTGCTCCAGAATGCGCGTCTTGGCTTCAGCGGTTTGCAAATGATTCGGAATGCGAACCATTTTCTCGTGCAAACCGCTTCTTGGGAGCCGGGCCTCTTGCTATGGCTTCGCCGGGGAGTGACCCGGCCAATCCGGAAATTCAACTTTGGAGATTTCACCATGTATCAGAATCGCATTACGCTCATCGGCTTCCTCGGCAATGATGCCATCACCCGCACCGCCAACAACGCCAACTTCACCGTGCTCTCGCTTGCCACCAAGTCATCGTACAAGGACAAGAAGAGCGGTGAGTACAACAGCCACACCGAGTGGCATCGCTGCATCGTGTGGGGCCGCTTGGCCGACTACGCAAAGACACTCACGAAGGGCGCACATCTGCACGTCGAAGGCGAGCTTCGCAGCCGCGAGCAGACAAACAAGAAGACCAATGCCAAGCAGAAGGTATGGGAGGTGCGTGTCTCTTCGATCCTGAAGCTCGACCGCGCAGAGAAGGCCAGCCCGGAAGAGGCCGACAACGCACCGGAAGATACAAACGCGGACGTGCCCGAATAGGGCACGTTCGCATTACCGGAAGGCTCGGTTTACACCGGGCCTTCAACACAGTGAGGCGCGCATGAGCTTTGAGTTGATTCTTCCGTTTCTTCGCCCCATTGAGCCGCTCTTGTTGGACGAGAGCGTCAGCGAGATCATGGGCAATCCTGATATGACGTGGTGGTATGAACGCGACGGCGTTATTACCCAGGATATAGGCGTGCAGTTCGATGCGGAGCGCCTACGCACGGGACTTGAAGTTGTTGCCAACAAGCTCGGCAAAAAGCTCGACGAAGACAATCCGCTGCTTAACGCGCAGCTCCCCGATGGGAGCCGCCTTGCAGCGGTGATTCCGCCGGTCGTTCGCAATGCTCCTGCATTGGTCATTCGCAAGTTCACCAGCCGCCATTTCACTATCGAAGATCTGATCGCTCGCGGGACGCTGACGCGCCCGCTTGCGGATTTTCTGGCCGAGCAAATCGAGCGCGGCCAGACCATCCTTATCAGTGGTGGAACCGGCACCGGTAAGACGACGTTGCTCAACATTCTTGGACAGGCAATCCCCGACTACGAACGCATCGTTGTGATCGAGGATACCTCAGAGCTTTCAATCAACAAGCCGAACATTCTGCCCACAGAATGCCAGACCGATACGCATCGCAAGCAGGTCACATTCGATGACCTGCTGAAGGCCGCTCTGCGCTGGCGGCCAGACAGGATCATCTTGGGCGAAGTGCGCGGCATCGAGGCACGCACGCTGCTCGATTCCTTCAACACCGGCCATTCCGGTTCGCTGGCGACGATCCATGCAAACTCAGCCGCGAAGGCGTTGCGGCGCTTTGCCAATCTTGCTCTTCGCAGTCACCCGCAGGCCACATTTGCAGATGTGGAAGCCGAGATCGGCGAGGCGGTCGATCTTGTCATCCATGTGGGGCGCGCACCGGGGCGCAGAGTGATCCGCGAAGTACTGCGCTTGAATGGCTACAACCGCAGCACGCAGAGCTTTCAAACCGAGTACGTTTTTCAGTCTGAAAGCCGGGAGATTGCGGAGGTCAAGCCATGCTAAATGCACTGCGCAAACCACCGCAATCCTGCAACGAATGCGCCGACAATTCTTCGGGCATTCGCGTTGCAATCGACACATATAATCGCGCAGCATGGCGCAGACTTTCCGACACGCTTGCGGCTCGCCAATGGCTTGCCGAAGGCGCGCCGGTTGCGGACGTTCTCACCATGCTCGAAGTCCACCGCCGATTCGAGTTTTCGCCCAACCTTGCCCGCGCCTATGCCGTTGAGATTCTCTCGGCTGCACGGAAGACAAATCGTACCAGGAACCAACTACACGTTGCTCACCGAAAGGAGTCCAGAAATGCCATTGCTTGAGATCATTCAAACCCGCCACATCAACGCCACTGTTTGCCTTGACGTAACCACCGCCGCGCAGATCGACCAGTACGCAGCGTTTCTCCATGTCCCAGCCGATGAGGTTGTGGATAAGGCGCTGGCCTATGTCTTCGCCAAAGACCGCGACTTTCAGGAGTACCTTCGATCTCCTGAAGCAGCCCGCGCTGTACAGAGCCTTCGAGTCCGTCATCTAGCGCAGAATGGTGCTTCCAATGGGCATCATGCGCGTCGTGCCAAATCCGCCAAAGCAGTTGACGCCAACCATGCAAAGACCGTCGAGACAACCAGTGACTCGCGTCCTCGCAGTTAATGGTGCAGCCGCGAAGTTTCCGTTCGGTGCTTCGCACCGGCTGTATCTCGACACTCCACCCCTGATAGGTAACTGCCTAGATACTTTGGTATCTGGATAGATACCACTGAATTTGAAAGAGATCGCAAAACAAAGTATCTGCCCAGATACCAACGAAAACACTCAATGGAGGTGCCACATGGTACAAGCTCACACAATCGAAGAGCGAAGTTCAGAAAAGTTGAGAGGGCGCGACCGTCGCTCTCTCAACCTGAGTACAAAGCTCACAGTCATCGAAGCCAAAGCCATCGAAGACGCGGCAGAGCGTGCAGGCAAAACACCGAGCGAATGGGCGCGGGATGTGTTGCTTCATGGTGATTCTTCCGGCAGTCATGCAGGGCTGGATATGCACATCTTCACCGAGCTTGTCGGCATTCAGATGCTCTTGATGGCAACTCTTGAACCAATCTTGCGCGGTGACAAAATGAGCCAGGATCAGGTGAACGTGATCTTCCGTCAAGTGCAGACAACCAAGGCTGCGAAGGCACAGGAAATCCTCGCCAAGCGCAGCCAGAAACAGGAGAAATGACCATGCCAACCGTCCAACAATGGGGCCGCAGGGAGTCAATTATCTGGCCGCCTCGCGGCTATCTCTACACTCTCGGAGCGTTCCTTCTCGCCTGCGTAGCCACGGCATTCTTCATCTATCTGCGCTTTCAGTTTGGCCTGCAACCTCTGCAACGGTACTACCTTCCGTACTACCTGCGCAGCGTCACTGCGGGCCTAGCGCATTCGGCCAGCAAATACCAGTTGCTCGTGGTGACAGACGGCGAAACACCAGGTCGTCCCGCGCTCGAAGCGGACGTTCAATCAGGTTCAACTCCTCAATTCGGAGGCTCGCCATTGCCAATGGCGCTGACCCCACAAGCCGCAGTTCATCAGCTCTACTACCTTGCACGAGAAGCGCCGCGCAACTATCAGAACAAGGCACTGCATGCATGGCTTGCACATTGGATTTACGAGGATGCTTCGCTCTACGATCTCTTTAAGATGCAGCTTTACTTTGGACTGTCTGCATTCCTCTTGCAGCTTCCATTTTCGATTCGTAAAGACATCGGGCGCATCAAGCAACTGCGTTATGGCCGACGCCTGAAAGGCCCAGTACTTCTCGATGCGAAGGAGTTCACGAAAGCTGTTTCAGGCAATGGAATCGGCATCACCACCAACGATTGCAAGCTCCCTCTGCGTATCCCGCGCGATGCAGAGAACAAGCATTTCCTGATTGTTGGTGACACTGGTTCCGGCAAGTCGAGCATCATTCGCCAGATGCTCTATCAGGTAGATGCGCGCGGTGATTCTGCAATCGTCTATGACCCGGCCTGCGAGTTCGTAAAGCAGTTCTACAATGAGCATCGCGGCGACATCGTTCTCAATCCGCTTGACTCCCGAATGCCGTACTGGAATCCATCGAAGGAGTTGCGGCGCAAGGCAGAGGCAAAGGCCCTGGCGGTCTCGCTCTATCAACCAGAGGGCGTGACAAATCGCTTCTTTGTGGAAGCTCCGCAGAAGATTTTCGCGCACTTGCTCAGTTATCTGCCGACGCCGGAAGACCTGATTAAATGGATGTCCGATCCAGCGGAGATCGACCGCCGCGTCAAGGGCACAGAGTATTGGATGCTGATCGACCCGAAGGCTCCGCAGCAGCGCACCGGCGTTCTCGGCTCACTCAATATGAGCGCCGACAGCTTCAGACTGCTTCCCAGAGAAGATGAGACAAGCTCTGTCTGGACAGCCACGAAATGGGCCGAGACGCGACGCGGTTGGATCTTCATTACATCTCGCCCGACGATGCGCGAGGCATTGCGTCCGCTCATCAGTCTGTGGATCGACACACTGGTTTTGCGATTGCTCAATGAACCGATGCCGGATCAGAAGCCGGTCTGGTTTGTAATTGACGAGCTGGCCAGCCTGCAACGTCTGCCGCAGCTTCACACGGCCATTACAGAGAATCGCAAATCGCAGAACCCGGTCATTCTTGGCTTCCAGGGCCGCAGCCAGATGGAAGCGCGGTACGGCGAAGATTCCGAGGCCATGCTCTCGCAGCCTGCTACCAAAATCTTTCTGCGCACTACGGAGCCACGCGCCGCGAAATGGGTGAGCGAGGCCATCGGCGAAGTTGAGATCGAGCGCCTGCGCGAGACCCACTACGACGGTTCCCGCGCAGGCAAGAACTTTGCGCTCGATCGTCAGACAGAGCCGCTTGTCCTGCCTTCAGAGGTATCCGGCCTTGACGATCTGCGCGGCTTTCTCAAGTACGGCAATCACGTTGCGCGATTCACGTTCCCGTTCATCGCGCTTGAAGAAAAAAGTCTCGGCTTCGATGAGCGACCGATGGACGACTTGATTATTCCGAGCACGCCTCTCCCGGCAGAGCCGGAAGAGATGCAGGGCAATCTTCACTTCCCTGAATTTGAAGTCCAGAATGCCGGACACCAGATGGAGTAGACACCATGCTGACCATTTCCAAACCGCTTTCCGCCGGTCAGGCGCAGAGTTATCACGCCAAGGAATTCACCGCCAAGGAACAGAACTATTGGTCGCAGCGTGGCGAGATTCAAGGTGAATGGCAAGGCCGATTGACGGGACATTTCGGCCTTGCCGGTGCAGTTTCCGCAGAAGATTTTGCCAAACTCAGCCAGGGCCAACACCCGTCCACTGGCGAACAACTGGTTCGCCAGCGCGCCTCGTACATATATAAGGATACGGACGGTAAAACCGTGAAGACGATGGAGCATCGCGCCGGTTGGGATGCGACCTTTTCCGCGCCCAAGTCCGTATCACTCACTGCGCTTGTCGGCGGCGATGACAACGTGCGCATCGCCCACCGTGTAAGTGTGCGCGTTGCGCTGGAACAGCTTGAGCATTACACACAGGCGCGCATCGGCGGCAATCACGCGCCAGAGACGACGGCCAAATTCGTTGCCGCCAAGTTCGAGCATGACACCGCTCGCCCAGTCGATGGCTACGTTGCGCCGCAGCTTCACACCCACGCCGTTGTCTTCAATGTAACCGAGCGCGACAACGGCCAGTCCCGCGCCATCCAGCCACAGAGTCTATTCGCATCGCAGCAGTTCGCGACGGCGGTCTATCAATCGGAGTTGACCTATCAGCTTCGCCATCTCGGTTACGAGATCACCACTGGCCGCAGTGGAGCGCCAGAGATCAAGGGCTACACGCAGGAATATATTGACGCATCGAGCCCTCGCAGCCAGCAGATTCGTGGGTATCTGGAGCGCACCGGGCGCACCGGCTCGGAGGCTGCGGAGATCGCCGCCCACTCCACCCGCGACCGCAAAGAAATTCATTCTCCCGGCGAAGTCATGGCGGCGCATCGCAAGCTCGCCGCCGACTTCGGCCATCAGGCCGAGGCTGTCGTGCGCGCCGCCCGCGAACGGCTTGAACATCAGGAAAAACCCGTCCATGCCGTTGACCGTGTGCGCGAGTCTCTGACTTTTTCCCGCGATAAAAACTTCGAGCGTGAGGCCGTGGTCGATGAGCGTGCATTGATCCGCGATGGCCTCCGTCGCGGCATGGGCGACATCACGTATGCCCAGGTGCGCGGCAACCTGGATGCACGCTTGGCTTCCGGTGAATTCCAGATTGTTGAACGATCACAGAGCCAGCCAGCGCGTCAGTTCACCACTGCCAAAACCATCGAAGCGGAGCATGAAATTGTTCGCCGCGTGCAGGAGGGAAAGAATCAAGCCGAGCCAGTCCTTTCGCGGATGCAGGCCGTCAATGTCGCCGATCAGCATCCGCATCTCAATCGCGCCCAGCAATCTGTGGTTGAAGATGTTTTGAGTTCTCCCGACCGCATCCAGGGCATTCAAGGTTTTGCCGGCGCTGGCAAGACGACCACGCTTTCGGTTGTTCGAACCGCCGCCGAATCGCAGAGCTATACGGTCGAGGGCTTCGCCCCGACCTCCCGCGCTGCGCGGCAGCTTGGAGAAGCAGGCATCGAGTCAGGAACTTTGCAAGGTTTTCTTGCACGTTCGGCCAATCCCCCCGCGCCAGAACAGAAACATTTTTACTTCGTCGATGAATCGAGTTTGGCGAGCACCAATCAGATGCGCGAGTTCCTGTCACGGCTCGGACCCAATGACCGCGTTCTCCTGATTGGCGACACGCGCCAGCACCAGGGGGTTGAAGCGGGCCGCCCTTTTGAGCAGTTGCAAGAAGCCGGAATGCGCACAGTCAAGCTCGATGAAATCGTGCGCCAGAAAGACCCGGCGCTGAAATCTGCCGTCGAGTTGCTGGCCAAAGGCCAAGTCTACGCCGCTCTTGAATCGCTTCAGCAACAGGGCCGCGTGAAGGAGATTCCTAGCACGGAAGAGCGCATCCGCGCCATTGCCAAAAGCTATGTCGAGTCGCCAGAAAAGACACTGATCGTCTCGCCTGATAACGCCTCTCGCCGCGAATTGAACGTTGCCGTGCGCACTGAGTTGAAGGCCAATGGAACACTTGCGTCGGAGGATCATACCTTCCGTGTGCTCGTTCAGCGCCAGGACATGACCGGCGCCGAACGCTCGTGGGCCAGCCACTACGAGATCAACGATGTAGTGCGCTATTCGCGTGGCAGCAAAGCCATTGGAATCGAAGCTGGAACCTATGGCACAGTTGTCGGCATCGACTCCGCCGCCAACCTGCTCACCGTCGAAAAACTCTCCGGCGAGCAGCCCACCTACGATCCGCGCCGTCTGTCCGGCGTCAGCGTCTTCCGCGAGATCGACCGTGAGTTCTCCGTGGGTGATCGCATCCTATTCACCGCGCCCGACAAATCACTCGGCGTCGCCAATCGCGACCTTGCCGCCATCGAGTCCATCGCGCCGGACGGCCGCATTTCAGCCCATCTCGACAACAACCACCAGGTCGAGTTCAATGCCCATGACCACCGCCATTTCGACCACGGCTACGCTGTGACCAGCCACGGCTCCCAGGGCCTCACCGCCGAGCGTGTCCTCGTGAACGCCGATACCGGCGTCCACCCGGACCTGCTCAACTCCCGCTTCGGCTACGTCTCAATATCCCGCGCAAGCCATGAAGCGACCCTTTTCACCGACGACGTGAACAAGCTCAGTCCGCAACTCAGCACCGATGTCTCCAAGACCTCTGCGCTGGAAATCCAAGCGCCGTCAATCGCTCAGGGCATCGGAATGATGTGAGGGTCTTTCCGAGGCATTCATAACGGCATCGATCATTCGTCAGCATAATCATGATGCCGAAAATGGAAGATACTCGTTTCGACATAGCACTTCCATATTACCTTCCAGTAATATCCTTGACGCCTGCTTTGAGCAATCGTTCCTTGACGTGGATGCTACGCAATGCCATCCCGAGATTGTGGCCAAGAGCCTGATATGGATCGCCACCGATCTGGCGAGAATCAGATGCCCAACGTTGCTGAACCATTACTCCATAAGAATTGTAGATAGTCAGATAAAGTGTACTTTCACGCAACGTGTACGGCACGTCCTCTGTACTTGTTGTTGTCGTGGTTGTCGTGATGGTTCCATTGTATGTGTATTGCCAAGCTTCGCCGCTGTTGCTCACTATATTTCCGCTTCCATGAACCGGACTCGTTGAAGTGCTAGTGGATGTTCTTACGACAGGCTGAAATCCAGAGAGCGAATCTTGCGCAGTGGAAAACACAAACACATAATCTTGCGCGCCAGAAATTGGCGATTGAGAAAAACAAAGTCCTGGATAGTGTTTTTGGTTTTTTGTCGCCCATTTGTCGGCAAAGTCCGGTATTAAGGGCGAAACATTTCTTCCTTGTACAATCGCAAATGCGATAGATTTTGTGCATGTGCCGTCTGATTGATTGCTAGGACGGGGAAGAGCCGCCGATGCCTGAGAAGGCGCTTGAACGCGGGGTGCTTCTGTACTAGTTTGCAACGTACTCTTTTCCGCTAGGAGAGCCTTCTGTAAATCATATTCCAACGACGCCAGCGGGTATGCACTTACTTTAGGTGGTAGCTGGTCACTGGAAGGCGCCCGCGCGATAACCCCCATATCTGCGAGGTGGCTTAAATTATTTTTGGCTATAACATCGCCCTGTTGCTCAGCTTTGCTGTACCAATAGGCAGCAATAGCTAAATTCTTCCGTACACCTTCCCCTTCCTCATAGAGCCGACCAAGCTCACTCTGGGAGTCTTTATCACCTTGTTCTGCTGCCATCTCATACCAGTGAGATGCTTCGGCATTGTCCTTTGCCACTCTGATTCCTCTCCCAAAGATACCTCCAAGCATTTTTTGGGCAGGAATATAACCCGACTCGGCCGATTCCCTGTACAACATAATTCCTTCTGCGACGCCGTGCGGAGTTCCTGAAGTCGAAAAGAACGCTTTATCCCCCAAATTGTATTCAGCAATAGGATCGGCCCCGGGCACCCCAGCTTGTCCTAAACTTACCGTGTTCTGTGCGCTTGATTGACTTGCTCTGAGTAACACTATTACCAAGAACATCAGGGCAAAGAATAGTGCATTGCGAAGACGCATTTCATAGCCTCCATCAAGAAAACAATACTAAGATCTCGACTCTAACTGGCTCTCTGACAAAAGTTCGACGATGTATGTGCTGAGCGTGCGGCAAACAAAGCGATCGGACTCGCGCGCATAGTCTTCCTCATGGCTATAAACATTCCGACACATTTGTTATTACTCTGGTAGACCAGCAATCAACGACCGCAACGCTAGGAGATGTGTTTCCACCGTGTCTTTGTGGGTTTGAAAGCGATTACGGATTGCATCCTTCTTCAAAACACCGCTCTCGACAAGTTGTAGTTCCATGGCGTCCAGACTCGCCGCAGTGTCAGACAGACGGTCCACGATTTCACTGAGAATTCTTTTCATAGTCTCTTTCTTGCGTGAGCCGCTTTGCACTCGACCCGCCCAGAGTAAATACGATAGGGCTCACGCGCAGTTTACTGGACGCAATCCAACGTGACTGAGATTTCCGCCCCGATCTTGGCTATCGCACGAGTACCAATGGCCTGGAGGGAAGGAAGCTTCTTGTATCGAACGCCCTGCTCATCCAAAAGAGCGCGAACCTCTGACCAGTGAACAGCAAAATTAACGTTCTGCGGAACATCTCCAGTGAACTGTGCAATTCGTAGCGCGTCGAGCTTTGCAACGACAACTCCTACAATATGGCCACTCGTGTCGAACACAGGCCCCCCACTATTGCCGGGTTGCACCGGCGCACTAATTTGCACATACCGAATATCGTTTTGTAATCCAGTCGTGGCGCTGAGAATGCCCGTGGCTACATTTCCCTCAGAAGAAAGAATGCCTGGCAAGGGAAAACCGAAAGTCACAACAGTATCGCCGATTCTCGGCGCAGGTCCGCTTCTGAAGACAGCAACCTGGTCTGGTTTGTGGTCAGCCTTTACGAGAGCAAGATCAGAAGCCGGATCCCTGCTGATGATCTGCACCGGCATACCACCTAGTATCGTGAGGTTGTGACATCCGGCTACAACGTGGTTGTTCGTAAGTATCTCCCCGTCGCTGGTTATGAAAAAACCCGTTCCATAAGTATGCTGCATGGACGTTGCTTCCTTGGTCCCGGTAACATCCTTACTGTTTTCATCTTCTTGATTCATCATCTCGAGCATTTGCTTTGCAGTTCCTATGTATTTGGAATTCCATTCGCTGAAACCTCCTATTTCTATCGTTCTTTTGAACGCGTCTCTGGCCTCAGGTCTTCTGCCAAGGGTTAGGAATGCCATTCCTATCGATTCAGAACAAGGCGCGAAGTCAGGGTCTAATGCTAGGCACCTCCGGTAGATCGGAATCGCATCTTCAGTCTGGCTTAAATCTTCTAATATGCCGCCAATCTGAAGCAGCCTCACAGATACAGCCGATTTGTCCTGATATGTGTCGGCACATTCAGACAGTAGATTTCTAACAATCTCTAGATTCTTCCTTAACAGTATATTTTTCAATGCACTCAAGTCATAAGTTGAATATTCGGCTTCTAATTTAGTAACCCTACTTTGCAGTTCAGCCTTTGCATCTTCCGATCCTTCTGGAAAGCGTAGAAGTCCCTTATTGAAGTCGATCATGTGCTTGATGTCTGGAATGCCAGCGCCCACATGAAGTGATAGCTTTTCCAAGTCCGTGCAATGACCAAGATGGTAAATCTTTACCTGCATAGATTCTATCGACTGCGCATTTCCAAATATTGAAACGCCCAAGAACATCGCGACAACAAGAAAACCGTGCTTGCAAACTATCGTTCCGTACTTTCTCATAGCGAAGACTCCAAAATGAAATACCGCAACTAAGTTGCATCGTTAGGCCGAGTCACGAGCCGGACAGATCGTTTTGGAAATGCGACGCAGCAATTATGCCCGAAACAGCCGATTTTATGGAGTTAGGCCACAACCAATCGACGGACGCGAATTGGCGTGACCTCAGGTAGCCTCTACTGAGGTGGCTCTGTTAAAAAGTCAACCATACTCTTTCTGAGAGCCGCCTCTTTCTCCGCATTTGGCTGAACACTTTCTAGAAATTTCCATTGCTGGTAGAGGGTTGCAGCTTTCGACTGCATCCTCTTGGTTTCCGCTGGGTCCGCGCTGGCGAGCTTGTTGCAATACCAAGCCAATGCGTCTGTTCTCAGGGAATCGAAATCAGTTCTGAAGTCTTTGTCTGACATATGCAACCTCATTCAATAGCAAACTGAAGGATCTTTATCCAAAAAATGCATAGATGCCTGTTCATACAGCGATTCAGGTCGCTAGAATGATAGCAGAACAGGAGTCTCGCTGGATCGTTGAATGTCTAGGAGCGTCTTGAGGACAGAATTGAATTGGATCGACAACGTCATGAAACCAATAGTGTTAGCGATTTCATTATTCTTCTCGTTATTAGCCTCGCCCGTCGCTTTCGCTACGACGCACCGGACCTACTCTTCACGACCGAGCAGCGCGCATCACTACACCGCACGTTCCTCGTCCGCCACTCGCCCCAACTATGGCGGCGGACACCATACGAAACCTCACGGCGGAAATTACCCTGGCGAGACGAACGCCCACCACCGGAACGGTCATTACAACAACTGGCGCACGGCCAACCGCTATGGGGAGCATAAACCTCGTTGACGATTAGACTGCCGGGATCAGACTTTTATCCAGGAGACCAGTATGTATTGCGCCGCATGTGGTTCGACGCTGCCAATTGAAGCTCTGTTCTGTCCGCGTTGCGGCAAACGCAGCATACTGGATGAAGTAACTCCAGATACCGCATTACCGGAAACGCCCACGAATACGGGAATAGATACGAAAGACAATGGAAAGATGCTTGAGCCAGAGCCGAGTCCGCAATCTGAAGCCAATCCTGCACCCCCCGCCTCCGAGACGAATACCACCACCAATGCTGTTGCGCAGGCATTTGGCGCTAATACCTCCGAACAAAACTCGACAGTCGCCAATAAATTCCGCAATGCAGGCTCGATTACTCTGGCTGTTGTCGCATTGATTTGCCTGATCCTCGGAGCCGTTCAGGGATTTATTCCGATATTTTTGATTGAAGGTGTTGCATTTGGCGCACTGGCTTGGCTTTGTGCTGCCCGATGGCCCCTTTCTCCCCGTATATTCTCAGCCGTTTTCGTCACATCTCTGCTGCTTGCAGGCTTGGTAGGCGTGACACTCGACCAGGACACGTTTGGGCCTCGATACCGCTACTTATCTCAAAATTCAACACAATACCGGATCGATGAAAAGGCTGGGCGAACCGACAAACTTGGAAGCGGCGGATGGCACCCTGTCGCATTCGACAAAGATGCTCAAGAATTGCCCGTAGTTGTCAATCTGGACAAGGGGGAATGGTCGCGATCATTTGGAGATGGCAGTGGGCGTATTTGCTTTACAACCGGAACGAACGCAACAAACCCTTTTGCTGAGGTTAATTACGGCAATGGTGATACTAAGTCATCGGATTACATAATAGACAGAATTTCTATTGCGGTTGAGATCCACAATATGACTAGCGCTTCTGCCGAAGCATATGGTTCATCTCATCCGAAGGAGGATCATTTTACTCGCTATATATCTGGCGGGCAGGTAGTTCTCAAGAACGATGGAGGCGGATTCATCAATTCAGAGGAAACTACAAAGGTATGTGGTTCAACACCACGCGATCTCGCTGATGGGGAGACTTGGAGCTACACTGATATGCACGTGTATGGATGGAAGCGATGAAAGTCTGTCGCGATACAAGGTCTGAAGATCGAGACCCGGGTCACCCAGGCATTCCCGGATGGTTGGACATGCAACGCTCGACCGTCAACATTTCAAAACGTGTCTCGGGCCTTTGGAGGATTTCGTGGCTAAAGTGAAGAGGGGTTTCATCTCTAACCAGATTTTCGTGGGATTACCCTGGAAAACTGTAAGACAAAAGTACGAAGCAATTATCCAGAAGCTCATAAAGACCTACCCTTTGTACTTCACTATCGTCGGTCGTGACGACGGGCTGAATGCGGAAAGTCTCTTTGCGGTTATTAAGGAGCGAATCTCTACGTCCAGCTATGCAGTTTTTGATGCCACGGGCGGTAACGCGAATGTATCGCTTGAATATGGTTACGCTGAAGGGATCGATGTTCCGCGAGCAATCTTCGTGAGCGCTCATAAGGCAGCGCAAAAACAAAATGCAACGTCTCCGATCATTTCTGATTTGCTTGGCATGAGACGGGTCCCATATAAGACTGATAAAACCCTTATGGCGGCTCTTCATAAGCTGTGCAAAGAACACGACTACACGACGCGCTTTGAAAGAGCACTTAGCGAAGCGCTTAAAGGCAAACCGAGGGGGGAAAAGAAGCGCAATCGGACGCTCGCTCTTAAGATAGTTCACGCCCTCGACAACAAGGTCAAGATACGACGCTCCGAACTGGTTCAGCGCATTCAGGCTCAAGGTTACATTGAGCCTGAGATAGATTTTCTTCTCAAGAAACTAAGCGGCTTGGGAATTCTCAAATGCAAAGTAGGTAGATACTCTGATGTGTACATCGCTTGACTCACAATCTGGCTTTTGAAGCAGGTGGCTGCCAAGGTTTCGCTTTTGGGACCAGGGAGAAAGCTACGGCAAAAGGACTGCGGGTTCTAGCCCTGCGATACCGAATCCTTCACGACCTTCGACCCCAAGTAGCGGCGGGTGGCCCATCCTTGATACGCCCCAAAAAGCTGTGCGCCCTCGCTTCGGTGCGTTTTTTTTGCGCTTAAAGCGGGATGCCCTACCACACATTAAAAGGTGCGAATTAATGCTGTCAGTACCATACTCGGTCGCATAGAGTGTACTGCCAGCGAAAAGTCTGTAACGCAAACTCCGGCGATCTTAGCGTAATCATCTCGCCACTGTCCTCTAAAGCCAAGATCAGACAATATACAGCATTTTTGACAACCTGCCGTAGCCGTCCCTGGCGGGGCCGCTGAATCCGTAGCAGGTTGTTTCCTTCCATCCCACTACGCGCCCTCAGGTGGACGGCCCAAAGCACAGAGATCGTGCGCTGAGCGGGGCCTTTTCCGTCCGTTCGGAGCGCGGCTGCGCGCCAAACGATAGTGCGTGTTTGGCACTGGCCGCGCCTCTCCGACGAACTCCCACCGTCGCGCGCTGCGTTCGTTCTTTTCCGCCAACCGTCTTCGCGCTTCCCAGCCGTGGGTGAGAAAGACGCTCAGCCGGTTACGGCGGAAAAGGAGAACAAAAACATGAATTTCAGTAGCAACAACAACAGCAACGGCAACAGCCGCACCACCGCGCCGCTCAGTAAAAATGCGGCGCTCCGCACTCGCAGCGATTCACCCTACCAGCAGCGCACCACGCAGCGAGAGAACCCCGCACAACAACTCATCAAGCAGGCCGTGGATTATCTCATCCAGCAGCTTGAGGCAGGCAAGAGCGAGACATTGACCGCGTATCTCGGAGCTATGGCGAAATTTCATAGTTACTCTTTCGGCAACATTATGGCTATCGCTAGACAACGCCCAGCAGCGACCAGAGTAGCAGGGCTTCGCGCATGGAATGAGCTTGGACGCTTTGTCAGGAAGGGCGAGAAGGGCATTCAAATTCTTGCGCCGATTATTGGCCACAGGCGCAGGAGAGATGCGGAAGAGCAGGAGCCAACCACTACAGATGCAAAGCCAGCGCCGATGCTGATTGGCTTTCGTGCTGTTTACGTCTTCGACATTGGCCAGACCGAAGGCGCGGAGTTGCCGGAGTTTGACCACACCATCACGGGCGAAATCGGCGGACAGCGCGACAAGCTGATTGCATTTCTTGCCACGCAAAGCATCAAGCTGGAATTCAACGAGAAGATTGCCCCCGCGTTGGGAGTTAGCTACGGCGGCAAGATTGTCATTCTTCCCGGCCAATCGAAGGCCGAGGAGTTCACCACATTGGTCCATGAAACGTCGCACGAACTTTTGCACCGTGCCGAGCGCCGCACCTTCACCACGCAAACCATCCGCGAGACAGAGGCTGAGGCCGTGGCCTTCATCGTTGGTCAGGCCGTGGGCTTGGAGATGGGAACCGCATCAAGCGACTACATACAAATGTACGCTGGCAACGCCGCCTTGTTGGCCGAGAGCCTTGAAGTTATCCAGCGCACATCGGCTGTGATTCTCGCAGCAGTTGAAACCGTGGACGCGGTAGAGGAAGCCGAAGCCGTCGCGGAGGTGGCCTAGTGAAGACCATTCTTCAGATTCTCGAAAGGGCGGGAGGCTATCGCAGTGACTTATATCTGCGGATTGAGAACCCGCCCTATATGGCCCTCGTGATCGAAGCCACGCCGGAACCCGGCCCGCTTGGAGTTCCGGCAATCTCCATCGCGCACTATGGCGAACAGAACGGCGACCTGATGCGCGACACCAATATGTGTTATGGGATGTGCTTCGAGTTATCGAATCCCCTTGGCATGGGTTGGACTCTATCAGCGTTTTACTTTCGCAACGATTACATGGGCGTGGAGCGGTATTCACGCACTTGTAAAGGCGATAAATATGTTTTTGTCCCAAGCCTCTTGCAACAGCATGAGAGCTTCGCTCGCACATGGGACAAAAACATTCACGCTCAGGGATTTCTTGAAGCCTTTGAGCGCAGCCGCAAACAATAACGCGCCAATCATCGGGCGGGTTTCGCAACCCGCCCACGCATCAACACTCGACAACATCATAAGGAGATGTGAATATGACCACCGAAAGTCAGACTGAATATCGCAACGTGCCACTTGCCAACCTCAACGAATGGGCCAACAATCCCCGTCGCACCTTTGACCCTGCCGCGTTGAATGAGTTGGCAGAATCCATTCGCACTCAAGGCTTGCTTTCGCCATTGTTAGTGCGTCTGAAAGGTCCACACACTTACGAGATCGTTGCCGGAGCGAGGCGTTATCGCGCCGCGCAGTTGGCAGGGCTTGAATCCGTCCCCGTTCGTATCGTTGAATTGACCGATGCACAGGCCATTGAAACCAGCATAGTCGAGAACCTGATTCGCGCTGATGTGCATCCGATGGAAGAGGCAACGGGCTTTCGCGCATTGCTCAACACGGAAGAACCAAAGTATTCCATTGAGCAGATTGCCGCCCGTATTGGAAAATCGCCAGTGTTCATCACAGCCAGATTGAGATTGACTGAGCTTGTTCCCACAGTGGTCGATGCTTTTTCCCGCGATGAAATCGGCACTGGCCACGCGCTGTTACTGGCGAAGTTGCAACCCGCGCAACAGGAGGAAGCACTCACCGCTTGCTATCAAGAGAGTTACGCCAACGGCAACAAGAGCAAGCGAATTCTCTTGCCCGTTCGCCAGCTTCAAACGTGGATTGAGCATAACATTCTGTTGGAGCTTGCAGCCGCGCCGTTCTCGAAAGAAGACGCGCAGCTTGTACCGGAGGCCGGAGCTTGCATTGATTGCCCCAAGCGCACCGGCCACAACACGCTACTGTTTGAAGGCATGGCCGCGCAGCATGATTCATGCTCCGATCCAAAATGCTATGCAGCCAAGCTGGAAAAGTTTGTCCAGCAGACCATTGCAACCAAGCCAAAGCTGGTACAAATCAGCACAGCCTATGGACAACAGAAAGACAGCAGTGCAGCGGTTCCGCGCAATAAGTACGTTGAGATTAGCAGCGAGAAGCCTACCAATCCAAAGCACAGCGATTGGCCGGAGTACAAGACGTGCAAGTTCACCACTGAGGCCATCGTCACTGAAGGCAGTGAAAAGGGCGAATTGCGCCGTGTGTGTGCAAATCCAGAGTGCCCGATTCATCATGCACGGAAGCCGAAGGCCGCGCTCGATGCAGCAATCAAGGCCGAGCAAGAGAAGCGCCGCCGTGAAGAAGCAATCGCCCAGGCAACCGGCTTGCGTGTACTCAGTGCCATTGTCGAGGCCGTGCCCGTTCGCCTGATGAAACGTGATCTGCTTTTCATCGTCGAACGTCTGACCGCAACGATTGACGAGCGCCGTCTCGCCATCGTTCTCCGTCAGCATGGCATCAACAAAGTAAATACCACAACCAGTGACACACCGGCCAAGCTGTTTGCCGCGTTCCTTCGCAAGTCCGACGAAAGCACACTTGGCCGCATCTTGGTTGAACTATCCATTCTGCAAACGCTGCATTCGCAGAGCGATTCCAGTAAGGCACTACGCGAGGCCGCCGAGTTCTACAAAGTGGACGTTCCCGCCATCACCGCCAAAGTCAAACAGGAGTTCGCGGTTAAAGACAAGGCCAAAACTGTAAAGAAGGCCACGCCGCAACCAGCAGCAAAGACAGCGAAACCCTCCAAAGCAGCATAACCCCATCCAACACCCCGGCGGAGCCAACCCCACAGGCTCCGCCATTTATCTGCTCTCCTGTCCGTCGATTCCCACCCTGCTTGAGGCTCTTGCCATCCGGCAGGAGCGCCGGTCTGGTCCCACCCGACGGCAGGAGCGCGCCTCACTGCGGCGCGCTTCGGATGTTGATAACTGTGACAACCTGCGAAGGAACTGGCTGTTTTGGGCTCGGCGACGAGGCAGCGTTGCTTGCCCACCTTCTTCCATGGGCCTGCGGAAGAATGGAGCGCCCGGCGTATAATGCCTTGCAAGGTTCCAAATGCCCCAACCAGACAAGAAGTCCGCGTCTTTCTTTGCGAATGAACTCCGTTCAGCGCGTTTAGCCACATTGGCCGACGCCGAAGCCTTCGACAAGATTATCCATGT
>Ga0116117_1000011_pt1 | contig 105862 bp, 69 predicted proteins | sample June2015DPH_11_1_FD_89790 | JGI IMG/M metagenome (GOLD analysis project Ga0116117, IMG submission 89790) | Peatland microbial communities from SPRUCE experiment site at the Marcell Experimental Forest, Minnesota, USA - June2015DPH_11_10 | ecosystem: Environmental > Terrestrial > Soil > Wetlands... | reverse complement strand
TCGGCGACATCGGTCGTTGAAGCGATTGCCGAACTCACTGGCGACACCAACTCTTCCGTGGCCTCGGCCGCGTATACGATCACCGTGCCAACGCCGACTTTCAGTCCGGTTGCCGGAAGCTACACCGGCTCTCAGTCGGTGACCCTCTCGGACACGACGAGCGGAGCGACGATCTACTACACCGTCACTGCCGGCACCACGGGCACGACTCCGACCAGCAGTTCGACCAAGTATACTGGCGCCTTTACGGTATCGGCGACATCGGTCGTTGAAGCGATTGCCGAACTCACTGGCGACACCAACTCTTCCGTAGCTTCGGCCGCGTATACGATCACCGTGCCCACGCCGACGTTCAGTCCGATTGCCGGAAGCTACTCCGGCACACAGTCGGTGACCATCAGCGATGCGACCGCGGGTGCGACGTGCTATTACACCCTCACCGCCGGCACCACGGGCACCACGCCGACGACATCCTCGACCAAGTACACCGCAGCCATCTCGGTAACAGCGTCCTCGGTTCTTGAGGCGCTCTGTACCTACACGGGTGACACTAACTCAGCCATAAATTCAGCAACGTACACGATTACCGCACCTGCAGTGGCCACACCGACCTTCAGTCCGGTCGCGGGTAGCTACACCGGCTCGCAGTCGGTGAGCATCTCAGACACAACGAGCGGAGCGACGATCTACTACACCATTACTGCCGGCACCACGGGCACGACTCCGACCAGCAGTTCAACCAAGTATACTGGCGCCTTCACGGTATCGGTTACATCGGTGGTTGAGGCGATTGCCGAAGTCACTGGTGAAAGTAACTCCGCAGTGGCTTCAGCAACGTATACGATCGTCGTGCCTTCGCCGACCTTTAACCCTCCTCCAGGAAACTACATTGGCACACAGTCGGTGACGATCAGCGATGCTCTCTCGGGCGCGACCATCTACTACACCACCAATGGAACCAACCCGACGACCAGCTCGACCAAATACACCGCTCCCATCTCGGTCTCCAGGTCGGAGACCATTGAGGCAATCGCTGTCTATACCGGCGACACCAGCTCCCCCGTCACCTCGGGCATTTACACGATTACTGTGCCCACGCCAACCTTTAGCGAGGGCACCGGAACCTATGGAGGCACACAGTCGATCACCATCAGCGATGCCACCTATGGCGCGACCTGCTATTACACCCTCACCGCCGGCACTACGGGCAGTACGCCAACGACCTCATCGACCAAATACAGCGGCGCTATCTCGGTGACAGTCAATTCGGTCCTTGAGGCACTCTGCACCTACAGCAGCGATACTAACTCCGCTGTGGCCACAGCCGCATACACAATCGTTCCAGCCACCTCCACACCGACTTTCAGTCCAGTCGCCGGAACCTACGCCAGCCAACAAACAGTGAGTATCAACGACACGGACCCCGCCGCGACGGTCTATTACACCCAAGACGGAAGTACACCAACTTATCCCATTACCGGCACAACAACCGAATACTCCAACATGTATCCGGTAACCGTGTACATGAATACGACCTTGAAAGCGATCGCTGTTGACCCGGCCTACGCGAATTCTCCGGTGGCAACGGCTGCCTACTTAATACAAGCGCAGATGCCGATCTTTTCTCCCGTGGCAGGCAGCTACGTCGGCCCACAGTCGGTGTCACTCATTGATTACTCGAACTACACGAATATCTACTACACAACCGACGGGAGTACGCCGACGACTTCGTCCACGCAATTCATCAACGGCACTCCTATCGTGGTGAACTCTTCGGAGACGATTAATGCGATCGCCGCTTCTCATTCCTACTCGAAGAGCCCCGTCGCCTCCGCACCCTATACGATTACCTCTGTCGTGGCCACGCCAGTCATCTCTCCTTCGTCGGGCTCCTTCCCCCGAGCACAATTCGTGACCATCAATGAACCGTCTTTGAATGCAACCGTCTACTACACCCTTACGAGCGGCACCACGGGTACAATGCCGACGACCTCATCCGACGTCTATACCACCGGCGGCGTAATCTCGATTAACTCAACCGAGACGCTGGAAGCTATCGCAGTGGTGCCGGGATACACTTCGTCCTCGGTCGCGACGGCTACTTATACGCTCCCGGCAATTGCGGCTTCCACAACCACGCTGGCGATGACCTCTGGTGGAAGCCCGGTGTCTAACCTGGCCTTGGGCAGTGCGGTAACGCTGACAGCGACTGTGGCATCGGGTACGACAAAGGTCACAACCGGCACTGTAAACTTCTGCGATGCCACGGCAACTTACTGCACGGATATCCATCTACTGGGCACGGCGCAGTTGACCAGCGCTGGCACGGCAGCGATCAATCTCCTTCCCGGCGTCGGCGTCCATAGCTACAAAGCGATCTTCGTTGGGACATCGAGTTACTCAACCAGTTCTTCAAGCTCTGCTCAATTGACAATAATAACGGCGGGCGGCCATGCAACCGCGACCGGCATTACGGCAATGATCAGCCCACCAAACGGTTACACGGCATCAGCCCAGGTAGTAGGTCTAGGCAACTACACCGTCGCCCCGACGGGAACGGTGTCGATCCTGGACACTAGCAACGGGAACGCCGTTTTGGGCACGGGGTCGTTGTCGCCTTCGGGCACTGGAATAGAGTTTACAAATGCGTCGACTCTGCCGTTCCCTCAGATTTTTAACAATAATTCGAATGTTATCGTCGTGGGCGACTTCAAGGGAAACGGCATGCAGGACATGGCCGTGATGAACGGCAACACAGTCACCATTCTGCTGAGCAACGGTAACGGAACATTTACGCAAGCAAACGGTAGTCCAATTGCAGTTTATGGGGGCATAGGCGTTGCGGGCGATTTCAACGGGGACGGCATACTGGACCTGGTAGTTTTTGACAATGATGGCGATCTCACTTTCCTAAGGGGGAACGGCGACGGAACATTTGTAGCGGGTAACAGTGCGGCCAGTGTGTGTCCTGGCCCCGTCTCAGTCGCAACAAGTGATTTCAACAGAGACGGCGAACTGGACTTGGCGGTGTCGTGCGCTGCAACGTGGTTTGGAGGAAGTGGTACCGTCACGATCCTGCTCGGTAACGGTGACGGAACATTTACGCAAGCCAGCGGGAGCCCTATCGCTGTCAGCAACTCCACTTCCTCCATAGCGGCAGGCGACTTCAACGGGGACGGATTTTCGGATCTAGCTGTTATAGATTGGAACGACGGCGTATCAATTCTGCTGGGGAACGGCGACGGAACATTTACGCAAGCGCCTGGCAGTCCAATCACAATAAACTCCTTGGAGTTTGAGTCCGTCGCAGTGGGCGACTTCAACGGGGACGGCAAGCTGGACCTGGCCGTGGTCAGCTATTACTATTCCGTGGCGTACATCCTTCTGGGCAACGGCGATGGCACCTTTACGCAATGGTATTCGGCCTCGGTCGGCAACGGACCCGAATCTGTCGCTGTAGCCGATTTCGACCAGGATGGAATCCCAGACCTGGCCGTCGTCAACAACTACGACAGCACCATATCGATCTTGAAGGGATTCGGTAACGGATCGTTTGGAGAGTTCGTCTACCCGATCAGCCTAAGCGCAGCCCCAGAATTCGTTGCGGTCGGCGACTTTTACGGAAGCGGTATACCGGACCTGGCTGTGACTACCACTAACAGCTCCGTGACCATCCTGCAGACTAGCGCTGGCGAAATCGCGACTGCTACGATTGCCGGTGTTATACCCCTGGGCTTTGGCACACATAACATCGATGCCAGCTATGGCGGTGACAGCAACTATACAGGCAGCAGCTCCGGAACAATTCCGCTAACGGCAACGCCGAAAATCGGGCTCTCGCCGAATAGCGGTATCATTGGGGCCCCGGTCACGATCACGGGCACGGGCTTCGGTACTACGACGGGCACGGTGACGTTTAACGGTACCTCGGCGACGATCACCAATTGGACCAACACATCGATTCAGACGTCAGTACCCACAGGCGCAACCACCGGCTATGTGGTGGTAACTGTGGGCGGGATTGCGAGCAACGGAGCATTGTTTACGGTTGTCCCTCCCTTCTATCTGTCTGTGACCTCAGGAACGGTGAACACTCCGGTGACGATCACGGGGCCTAACTTCGGTACTACGACGGGCACTGTGACGTTTAACGGGACCCCGGCGACGATCACCAATTGGACCAACACATCGATTCAGACGTCAGTACCCACAGGCGCAACCACCGGCTATGTGGTGGTAACTGCGGGCGGAACATCGGTTACCGGCCCCACCTTCACGGTACTTGTCGCAGCTTCAACAACTCTCGCGATAACCTCCGGTGGAAACTCCGTGACAACAGTCGTTTCGCCGAGTCTGGTGACGCTGACAGCGACCGTCGCGTCGGGTACCACTCCAGTCACAACAGGCACTGTAAACTTCTGCGACGCCACCGCTACGCACTGTACAGACATTCATCGGCTAGGCACAGCACAGTTAACTAGTGCGGGTACGGCTGCGATTAAGTTTTGGCCGAGTGTCGGCAGCCACAGTTACAAGGCGATCTTCGTCGGAACATCGACTTACATGAAAAGTTCGTCGAGTAATGCGCAGTTGACTGTGACGGGCGGCGATCCTACTTTAACGACGATTGGGTCGAGTGGAGTTGCGGGCAACTACACCCTGACAGCCACTGTGACAGGTGTTCTCAACAACTCCGCGGCACCGACAGGAACAGTGTCGATTTTGGACACAAGCAACGCAAATGCCGTCTTGGGCACAGGATCCCTGTCCGGTGCCAGCACCGGACTCAATTTCTCAATTGTCTCAACCCCTGGAACGGGCATCAATCCAGGTGACATCGCAGTAGGGGACTTCAATGGGGACGGAAGGTTAGATATGGCCGTTCCAAACTGTGCGGATGGAACCGTTACGGTCCTGCTTGGCAATGGCGACGGTACTTTCACGGCTGCCAGCGGTAGTCCAATCACCGTGGGCTCCGAGCCATGCTTCGTCGCTGTGGGAGACTTCAGAGGAAGCGGTTCATTAGATTTGGCGGTGGCGAACTATGGAAATGGCACAATAACTATCCTTCAAGGCAATGGAGACGGTACATTTACAGCATCGCCCCAGGGCCCCATTTCCGTTGGTAACTTCCCCGGCTCCATGGTGGTGGGAGATTTCAATGGCGACGGACATCTGGATCTGGCTGTCACCAATGACCCCAACAGCGATACAGCGGGCACTGTGACAGTGCTGCTCGGAAACGGTGACGGAACTTTCACCGCTGCCAGTGGTAGTCCAGTTAAAGTCGGTAGCAATCCTATTTCCATTGCAATCGGCGACTTTAATGGCGACGGAACGTCAGATCTGGCTGTCTCCAACTGGGCGGATAACACAGTGACGATCTTGCTGGGTAACGGCGACGGAACTTTCGCCCCCGCCAGCGGTAGTCCGATCACTGCGGGCAGCGGTCCTTACACGATTGCGGTGGCTGACTTAGACGGCGACGGGAATTTAGATCTGGCTATTGCCAATGATGAGGTCTACAGCGTCGTGACCATGATGGGCAACGGAGATGGAACCTTTAAGCCACTGACTACGATTGCCACCCCTATTGCGGCCGACGCTATTGCGGTCGGCGATTTTAACGGAGACGGCATTCCAGACCTTGCCATCTCCGCCCATTCCTCTAACACAGTGGCGGCCCTGCTGGGGAACGGTGATGGGACTTTTTCAACCTACACCATTCCCTTCAACATAGGTTCAGCCCCCAGTTACTCGGTGGCCGCGGGCGACTTTAACGGAGACGGCGTTTCAGACTTGGCCGTTGCCAACCAAGGCTTTAATATGAGCACTTGGACGGCAGTGAACGGTACAATAACCATTCTGCAACCCAGCGCGGGAGAAACCGCGACGGTAACGATCAACGGCATTTCGCCATTGGGTTTCGGTTTTCATAACGCCGAAGCCCGTTACGGCGGCAACGGAACATTTGCCGCCAGCACATCCATTGCTGTACCTCTTGTAACAGCGGGAATCGAAACTTTGCCGGTTCTCGGACCCGTGGGATCCCTATTCACGATCTTAGGAAGTGGCTTTGGTACTGCTCAGGAAACCAGCAGCATCACCGTCGGCGGGTTAGCTGCGGTTCCGACTGCATGGAGTGACACACAACTTCAAGCGCTAGTCCCCAACGGTCTTGGAATTGGTCCTCAGAGCGTAGTGGTGACTGTCGCAGGCCAATCTACAAGTGGCACCTTTACCGTAACACCAGGGATTACGGTCATCACGCCTTCCTCTGGGCTTCCCGGAACTCCTGTAAGTATCACTGGCACGAACTTCGGCGCGACCCAGGGCACGAGCACGGTCACTTTCAATGGGACGACGGCCACCTCGATCTCGTACTGGAGCACAACATCGATTATGGCGGTAGTTCCGCCAGGCGCAATCACGGGCAGCGTAGTGGTCACGGTGAATAGCGTCGCATCCAACGGCGTACCCTTCACGGTACCTGTGCCGCCGACCATCAGCAGCCTGTCGCCAACATCGGGTGTGGTGGGCACACCAGTGACGATCGCGGGCTTAAACTTCGGTGCGTCGCAGGGTACGAGCACGGTCACATTCAACGGGACGGCAGCCACGATTTCGAATTGGAGTGCAACATCGATCGCGGCCGTGGTGCCGTCAGGCGCGTCTTCGGGCAACGTGGTGGTCACGGTAAACGGCAACGCATCCAACGGCGCACCCTTCACGGTCTTGACGGTCACGCTAACTAGTTCGTCGAACCCCTCGAGCTATGGGACTTCTATCACCTTCACGGCCACATTCTCTATTAGTGGGCTTGCTGGCTCGGTGACTTTCATGGACAGCGGTACTCAAATTGGAGCAGGCACAATCACAGGGACGACAGCGACCTATACGACCAGCAGCCTGGCGGTCGGCACACATTCAATCACCGCGTCGTGGCCGGGAAACTCAACATACCCTCAGATCACTTCCAGCCCTGTTTTGCAAAAGATCCAGAGCACGCCGGCAGTCTACAGCCTGTCGCCAACATCGGGCGTGGTGGGCACACCGGTGACTATCGCGGGCATAAACTTCGGTGCGTCGCAGGGTACGAGCACGGTCACATTCAACGGGACGGCAGCCACGATTTCGAATTGGAGTGCAACATCGATCGCAGCCGTGGTGCCGTCAGGCGCGACTTCGGGCAACGTGGTGGTCACGGTAAACGGCAACGCATCAAACGGCGCGCCCTTCACGGTCCTGACGGTCACGCTAACTAGTTCGTCGAACCCCTCGAGCTATGGGAGTTCTATCACCTTCACGGCCACATTCTCTGTTAGTGGGCTTGCTGGCTCGGTGACTTTCATGGACAGCGGTACTCAAATTGGAGCAGGCACAATCACAGGGACGACAGCGACCTATAAGACCAGCAGCCTGGCGGTCGGCACACATTCAATCACCGCATCGTGGCCGGGAAACTCAACGTACCCTCCAATCACTTCCAGCCCTGTTTTGCAAAAGATCCAGAACACGCCGGCAGTCTACTCCTGGCCTTGGGCGAGCAACATTACCTTCGGCCAAACACTGGCCTCTTCCCAGTTGATTGGCGGCTCCGCAGCGGTGAGCGGAACCTTCGCGTGGACCGCGCCCGGTACCGTTGCGCCCGTAGGCGCCGCCACAGAAAGTGTGACGTTCACGCCATCCGATACGACAGATTACAGCAGCGTTACCGGATCGGCGGAGGTCACCGTAGACCCGATCGGGTCACCGGCTTCATCAACTAACGTGACCTACACCTACGATAACCTGGGGCGCGTGTATCAAGCCCAATATTCAACGTCAAGCGGCACAATCACTGTCACCTATTCCTATGACAGCGCTGGAAACCGAACCAGTGTCGTTACGCAATGAACAGACCAGACAGCAGGCGAGCCTGAGATGATTTTTCCCGCCGGAGAAGACTTATGAAGAAGACGATGAAGTTTGATCGAAGCGCGGCACAGTTTGGCGTATTTGTTCTCTTTGCAGCGATGCAGTGCACCTGTTTCCTTGCCAGAGGACAGAGCAAGCCATCTTCCCAGGTGGACTCAGCGACCCCGTCTTTGAAGCCGAATGTTCGCTCTCATTTCACCACGACGCCCGTACCTTTCGAGCAGATGCGTCAGAGCGTCGAATCCTCAACAAATCGTCCAAAAGCAAACGCCGTTCGCGCGATGGCTACGGAAAGCAACGGGGTGATCGCAGCTCCTGAGATCGTGGCGCTTGCTAATGGCCTGAATAACGATCCAGATCTTATCTATCAGTACGTTCACGACAATATTGAGTTCAGCCCACTCTTCGGCGCCCTCAAGGGCCCTGTCGGCACGCTCCTCGACGGGCGAGGCGATTCCTTCGATCAAGCGGCATTGATGGTTGCGTTGCTGAATCAGGCTAGCCTGAGCAATCCGTCGATCTCGAACGTGCTGTTCGAGTTCGGCACGCTGGATCTGACCAATGCTCAACTTCAAGCGTGGTTGGGCGTTGACAGTAACTCGTATTCAGTCATGGGCGTTCTAAGTTCCGGGGGTATCCCTTATACATCGGTTGACTCAAGTGGCAACGTCTTAGGAATCGGGCATGTGTGGGTGAAAGTCAGCATTAACGGTAGCCCGTATGTATTCGATCCCGCCTTTAAGGCGCACTCGTGGAAACCGGGAGTTGTGGGAAGCCTGGCATCCGCTATGGGCTACTCCAGCTCGCAGTTTCTCGCGGACGCCAATCCTACTTCACTCACATCTACGTCAATACAGGGAATAAACCGAACGCAGTTGCGGAGCGATCTGACGGCGTACGCAAATAACCTCACATCTTATATTCAAAGCAACTATCCGACCGCCGGGGTAAGCGACATCATCGGTGGAGGCGTCATCGTTCCAACTCCGATCTCCAACGGGCAGACTCTGCGCCAGACTTCAAATCCCAATCAATCCACCACGCCAACCGAGTGGACTGCGATCCCGAGCCAATACGATGCGACAATCTCTATCACTCTTCCGGGCGCAACGGCTCAAACTTACAATTCCAGCGACATCTACGGGCATCGGTTGTCAGTCTTTTTTAGCTCGGCCTTTATCCCTACGCTTTATCTGGATGGAACTGCGGTCACCAGCGGCTCAGCGTCGAGCCAGGGCGCACAAGTAGGCATTCAATTCAGCATACATATTTCCTGGGCATGTGAGGACTCATTTCTCGGTACCCCGTGCACAGCAACACCTGTTTCACCATATTACTGGGCGGATCAATCTGTTACTCAATATATCAGCGCTCAAACTAATCAGAATGGCGGCAGCGGCGGATATGTTATTCAAACCGGTTGGGACCAAGTCGGGCGTGGCATGATCGAGAAGCATCGCAGCCTGCTCAAGCAGGCGATTGCGAGCGGTGCGGCTTCCAACTCGGAATTAGTGCTGGGCGAGGGTCTTGAAATGCTGGGCCTGACTTGGCTGGCGGAATGCGCCTCGCAGCAGCAAATCGCGGATCGACTTCTAGGCACAACTACGCAGTACTTCTACGGGGGCGGAATTGTCGGGGAGGGGGTCAGCGCTTCCAGCGTCGGACCTTATGTGGATTTGCCACTGAACTTTGTCAATACGCCCGCGCGAATCAATGGAGCAAGCACACAAACCGCAAACTCGCTAGCGGCCTTTGCCGACGCATCGGGAGTCGCCAGTTCGTTCGAATCGGCTTCGATGGAGCAGACCCAGGCTTCGATTCCGGGCTTTGTCGCTGCGTCGACCATAAAACTCTTGGATACTGCTGTACAAAGCGGCGACACGATCTATGACATCAACAACAGTGCCACGGGCAACAATTGGAGCACCGTACAGGCGATCTTGGCGCCGAACTACAACTCCGCAGATATCACTGCGATCGGCAGTTATGTCAGCGGCGGGTACCGTGTGATCGCGCCCAGCAACGGGAAGATCGCTATCGGAGATTGGACCGGCGTGGGATACAAAACCATGTATTCTTCGGGCTACTCAACCAGCTACGGGGAACTTATTTCAGGCCAGAATAGCGGCGGCTTCTCTGGAACCCTTGATCAGGTTCAACAGTTGGTTGAAAACATGTTACAAGCACAAGGACTTTCCAATGTTAACGTAAGCGTTGCCTACGCAAACCCAGGCTCAGGAGCTACCGGTGGCGATCCGATCAGTCTGCAAAAGGGATCCGCTCAATACCAACACGACGATCTAGATGTAGGAACGAGAGGATTCCCATACGGCCTTAATTTTCAAAGAATTTATGACTCGAACGCTCAAGGAACCGCAGGGCCTCTAGGAAATGGCTGGACGCATAACTATGCGGTTTCGGCATCGGTTAACAGCGACGGATTCACGGGTATGGGCCAGGGAGCGCCACTCAACTCAGCCAGGTCGATTGCGGCGCTGTATGTATCCTCCGACCTCATGAACGGCCAGGCGCTCAATGGCCAGACGAACCTGGAAAACTACGTGGTCGAAGCGATTGTGAACCGTTGGTTTACTGACCAGGTCACCAGCAACATTGTCACCGTGCAGCAAGGCTGGAATAGCGAAGAATTCGTGCTGATGCCGAACGGAAGTTATTCGTCCCCGGTCGGATCGGCGTCGATTCTCGATGTCAACGGAGGTAACCTGCGCTACCGGACGAAATCCGGCGTGACCATGACCTTTAACGGCAATCCTACGGCCACCAGCGGCCCTGTATATATTGCGAGCTTGACGACCGCCGGAGGCGCTTCGGTGAATTTCAGCTACGCGGGCGGGAACCTGATCGGCGTATCGAATTCGGCGACTGGGCACTCGCTCTCAATCAACTATAGCGGCAGCCAGATTTCATCCGTGTGGGACGGCACGGGACGGTCGGTTTCGTACACGATATCGGGCGGCAACCTCACCCAGTTTACCGACGCCCAGCAGAATTCCACGACCTATTCCTACGATACCTCCGGCGCGTACGATACTGCGGGGCACCTCACCCAGATTTTCTATCCGTCGAATCCCACGAATGCCTTCCTCACTAATTACTATGATGGCCTGGGACACGTGTGGAAGCAGCAGGATGCCAACAAGAATACGTCTCAGGTGTTCGCCTCCGGATCGCGCATGGAAATCGACGATGCGGCCGGGAACCGGCACGTCTACATCAACGATCCGCTCGGCAACGTGCTCGAAGAAATTCAGGATTACGGCAATGCCTCTCACCTGAATGCCACCACGGTCAATGTCTACAACGCGCAGAGCTTGCTGGTTTCAAAAACCATGCCTGAGGGCAACTCCACTACATACACCTACGACTCGCTGTTCAATCCAACGACCATCACTCAATATCCAAAACCTGGATCCGGACTCTCCGCGGTGCAGCAAACGATCACCTATATCCAGCCCGTGTCGGCGCTGCCGAATTTCGAAGCCCCATACCAGGTAACGGATGCGAAGGGGAACGTCACGACCTACAAATACGACAGCTATGGGAACGTCATAGAGATCGATCAGCCTGCTGTACCAAAGCCAGGCGCTCCCGCCGCGCAGCCCACTTCGCTCTTCACCTACACGTCCATCGGCATGATGCAGACGGCAACCGATCCCGAAGGCCGTGTCACCCGCTACGACTACTTTTCCGGCAATGCGGACCAGGTGCAGAAGATGACCGTCGACTACGGACGTCTCAACTACATTACACAATACACCTACGACAACTACGGAAACGTATGTATGGTGACCGACCCGAATGGCAATGTTACCACCACCGTACACGATGCGCTGGGACGCGTGACGGAGGAAGATGCTCCGAATGCGCTCAGCATCACCAAGTATGACTATTATCCCAACGGGCAGGTCAAGGATGTGTATCGGGAACAGAACACGCCCAGCGTTTCTTCCCCGGCGACCTGCAACACGAATTCGACAGAAACTTCTCCAGTCTGGGAGACGACCACCTATACCTACACGCCGACCAATAAGGTCTATCAGATCACCGATCCTCTGGGCAACACGACGACCACGGCGTATGACGGAGACGACCGGGTCTATACGGTCACGAAGCCGGTATCGTCCTCACAATACCGGGTGAGTGTCAGCACATACGATGCTCTCAGCCGCCCCTATCAGATCAGCGTGGGCACCGGGGCAAGCACGTCGGCGGCGGTGGCCTCAGCTGCGGTGCAGGCGACGTCCGCCTATACGCTCAACGGCAGGCAGAAGAGCATTACCGACGCCAACAACAACCTCACCGGTATGACGTACGACGGCTTCGACCGCCTGAGCAGCACCATCTATCCCGACTCGACCACCGAGCAGTTCCAGTATGACGCCAACAACAACGTCACACAGAAGACCACGCGCTCCGGCCAGACTATCAGCTCAAGTTATGACGCTCTCAACCGGGTGCAGACCAAGACCCCGCAGGGCGAAGCGGCAGGAACCGTTACCTATGGCTATGATTATTCCGGCCGGATGTTGCAGGCTTCGGATGGGTCCAACTCGACGCCCTCTCAAATCGGCTACGACACGGCAGGGCGCGCCAATAGCTTCACCGACCAACTTGGCCAAAATACGCAGGTGGCGCACGATGGAGCCGGCAACCAGACTGAGGTCGTTTGGCCAGCGGGAACCAGCGGCACCGGCTCATATTCGGTCAACTACAAGTACGACGCAATGAACCGCATGCAGTATGTGAACGAGGGCGGGACCAACCATCTGCTGGCGCAATATAGTTGGGACGCGCTCTCGCGCACGCAGTCGATTGCCTACGGCGACGGGACAAGCGATGCCTACTCGCAATACGACGCCGGCGACAACCTGCGAACGCTGACCCAGACCTACAACGGATCCAATAGCAGCGTAACCTTCAACTACACCTGGCTGATGAACCACCAGCTCAACTTGGCAGGCGTCAACAATCCGCTCTTTCAGTACCTGCCGCAGGCGGGCACGGTCAGCTACGGCACGGCAAACGCGGACAACGAACTCACAACAATGACAGCAAGCTTGGGCAGCGCCACCATGACCTACGATGGCAACCACAACTTGACCTACGACGGCTTTAATACGCTCGGCTACGACGTGGAGAACCGGATAGTCCAGGCCGAGAATGGTGTGTGGGGCACAAGCACTTATCTCTACGACCCGCTGGGCCATCGCAAACAGAAGGTGGTGGGTGTCAATACGGCCACTTCAGTGGCGACCGACTTCGTACTGGCCGGGGGCCAGGAGATTGCCGACTACTACGAGACCTCGGCGACCTGGCGGCTCACGGTGCGCGGCGCGGGCGGTCTGCCGCTGGTGACGGTCGTACCGGCTGCGGGCGGCGGGAGCGAAGAGATCGTCTACGTGCACCACGACGTGAAGGGTTCGACGGTAGCTTTGACCGTGCCGGGCTCAAGCGGCGCCGCCGATACCTATACCTACTCGGAATACGGGCAACCTCAGAGCGGCTCGTGGATGGCCTACGAGTACGCCGGCTACCGCTATGACTCCGAGACCGGCCTCTATTACATGCCGGCGCGCTACTACTCGCCGGCGCTGGGGCGGTTTGTGCAGGCTGATCCGGTCGGCTTCCGCGGCGGAATGAACCTCTACGCCTACGCGGGAAACGATCCGGTCAATCTGATGGATCCGATGGGGCTGACGCCGGATGGATCGTACGAACAAAAATATACAATTACGCTGTCCGAAACAATAGCTACCCCCTTTATGGGACTATTCGGCGTTCCGACGCTCACCGTATCCGCGTCATCGACGGAGACATCCGGCATCTGCAGTTGCACGACCGCTGGCGCTGGGCCGTCACCGCAGGAAATAGCAGAAATGGCGCAGTTAGCGGCGCAATCTCTAATCCTGCCGCTTGATGTTTTGGACGGAAACGAAGCCGGCGCGTGGCGTTCAGCGATGCTGATAATTTCTAATCAAACGTTGCTTGCCGCGCAAACTGGCAACAGCTCAATGAGTCTTGCAGACGCAGAAGAAAAAGCCGCTATGTACAATTCAATTTCAACACCAATGGGGATTCTGACTGCTCTATTTAGCCAGAATGCCAATCTTGGGGAAGGTGCTTCTCTGGCAAACGCTGCCTACAATGCACAGAACGAACTCGACGAAATGGCAGAGAGTGGAGGAACCACGGCTGGCGCGGTTGCAATGTCGGCGGAGCTCTATAGCCTTGTGATTGATGAGGTCCAAATTGGAGCTCACCAGCTTTGCCCGCAATAAAAGTGAATTCAACTGAGCGCGCAGTGCCCGCGCGCATGGGGGATTATTATCGTTCATTCAGAGAGGAATAGAACATGAGGGACCCACAATCTGCCCAACAGCGCGTTGTCGTAGCCCTGGTGGGAACAGGTTTGATCCTATTGGGCAAGGCGTCAGGATTGTTCGGTTCAGGAACAAAGCAAAATATCCCTGCCTTGGCTTTAGCGGTAGCGGTTCTCTTGGTGCTATTTGTTCATCCGTGGTTTAAGCTGGGGCAGGATCAAGGGTTACCACAAGTGCTCACGTCAAAGCAGGTTGCCCTATCCGCAATTGTCGTAATAGGTCTCGCCCTTGCGGTCAAAATTGCGGTAGATGCTTTCTGGGGAAAAGTTCCTGAGTACAGTTTTTTATTGATGGGATTGGGAGCTATCGTTGTTCTATTTCTTTTGCCGTTAACCAGGTCGAGGAAAGGGTCGTAAGACGCGCCAGAGTTTGCTTCCGCGGCTATCGTTCTGCGCCGCGGAGGATGGCCGGTCAAGCGCTCATCATGGAAAAATTGCCAGGCACTTGAGTATTTATGCTCCAACTTGCCGCTGTCGCATTTTTGGTGATGGCACACCTTTGATCACCAGCCATAGCGCAAGCAAGACCTCATACAGGGCCATGGAGTCCCAAAAGAAACTCACGATGCGCCCGCTAAGAAACCCTGCGAATTGCATCGGCAATGTAACCGCAAGCAATACGGAGGAGCCAACACCGATCCACGCTAGGAAAACTGGAATCTTTCTGCCGCGCAGTAGGAGGAACGAGAACAGCGTGCTTCCAAAAGCGAACAAGATCGCGGCTATGCCTCCATCGGGCGCCTGTAACAGGTATGTGCCCAGAGTTTCGGCCGTCGCAGGACTTGGGTTCCCCGTAGAACTGGGCGTGGACAGCCATAGCGATTGCAATGTGCCGCGGCAGGCAAACGCGCCAATCAGCAGTCCTTCGCCAAAGCGGAAGAGTAGTCCCAGCAGAGCCAGTTCCTCGTCTTCGTCTCTGGTGATGCTAAAGAGAGTGACCGCCAGCACAATCGCGCAAACAGCCTCGATGAGTTCGCATACGAATAGCAACTGCATCTGGAGCACATGGTGCCCGATATTCGCGAGTTTCGCAACAATGGCCCCATCAGCCACTGCTTGGGAATCGAGGGCCATACCGGCCATATAGGCCGCGATGTACGTGAGAAATGCGATTCCCGCGATGCGAGCGTTCGTCGTCTGGGTCAAGGCGTCTCCTTATGGGGAACTGCTTGAAACGATACCAGGAATTTTGGTGGCTACTGGAGCAAGTACGCAACCCTCAACCAGAAAGTTCCAGTGAATTTCGCAATTTCATCCATCAGGCTTTAAACCTCTCATGCTCGTGTTCACCTCATTGGCGAATCGTCGCCAGGTGGGAACTTCCCTGCGCTGGCCTGCGTATGGACCGCAGGAGGGAACTTTGAAAATACTTCGTTTTGTCTCAATTGCCATTGTGAGTGCGTGTGTTTTGGCACACGGACAGTCTTCAGCCAAGCCCGTTACCGGTTCCGATGCGCAGAAGTCTTTCGACCTGATAAAGACTCTGGCGGGAACTTGGCAAGCTCCCATCATGACTGACGATCCTGAATGGTCTAAGTCCAATGGGATCCCGATGTCCCTTTCCATCCGCGTTGCATCGCATGGAAACGCGGTGATTCACGAGCTAGATACCGGCGGTCCAGAGGTCACCGTTTTCTATCTCGACAGCGATCGCCTGAGCATGATTCACTACTGCGATTTCGGCAACAGGCCGCACATGGTGGCCCGGCCCTCGGCGGATGGGAAGGTGTTGGAGTTCGATCTTGTCGATGCCCCCGGCAGCGACCAGATGGGGCATGTAAGCCACGGCGTGTTCACCATCATCGACGCGAACCATCACATTGAAGACTGGACGTTCACGAAGCCCGGCGGCAAGCTTGTGCATGGCCATATGGATTTCAAACGGGTGCAGTAGGTTCCCAATTGCGAATCGTCCGGGCGGAGGGCTGATGCCTCTGATCGAGATATAAGGGAAGTCTCGATCATCCTCCGCCCGGTTGGTCGCCTGCTCTTCGCCGATGTGACTTAGCTCACGTCACTACCGAGTCGCCGATAACATGATCGGAAGCTGCAATTTGGACAATGCGGCTATCGAGCCTGCGCTGCGGACGCGTCCATTCAGTTGTTTGCCTTACACAAACCCTTTGGCATCCAATCATGGATCATGGTGGTCGGAGGCTGCGATGACTGATGGAGGATGAGCACGATAGAACGACGCCGCTCGGTGCCGATAGCGGTTAGGTGCATCGATAATCCCATCGGAACGGTTACCGCAGGGTCCCCCGCTCGGCTGATCTGCATGCGGCCATCGGAGGTCTCCAGGCATGTTTCGCCGCCGATTGCGTACCACGCCTCCGGGCCAGAGTGGATGTGTGAAGGCGCAGTCATTCCCGGTGTGAAGTCCGCTTCCATAAACTGCGCCGAGTAGTTTTTTCCTGCAATGATCGGAAGCGGTCCAATTTCGGCAACACGATTACCGTGGGCCGATCTCCAGTTCTCGTCTTCGATGGTCATCAACCACACTTTGCCAAACGACTCGATAACCGTGCCTCGCGGGCCCTTATCTGCTTGTGCCGCGAGGCGTGTTGGATACGCATCGAGATGCCAGAATACTTGTGGTTTTGTGAGCTGACCTACGGGATTGTCAGCCAGTATCCAGCACCCAATCTCTTGCGTTCGCGCACTTGACGGCTTGCACGGATCGCCCGGAACAGCGACACCTTGCGCTAATAGTTGTGTGCATGAAAGAAGCAGCAGACAAAACAATCGCACCAGCCGAACCATCGATTTGAACCTCAAAGTGATTGGTAGCCTTCAAGAACAAATTGTATCCGGGCAACATGAATCGGTGGCGCGAATGGGGCACCAACCAATCCGTCTTTACGGAAGAGGAATGTTTCTTTTACATACGTCTAGTTGACCCGATCGACGCATTCGTCCAGCGAAATCTTGATCACACCCGCGCAAAGAACCCGGCCACCTGCGGCCGGGTTCTCGCATTCCATCCAACAACCTTCACCCTACGCGCCAGCGGCCTTCTTCGCATCAGGAGGCTTCACCGCCGCGCTTGATGAATCCTTCGCGCCAGCCACCAACAACTCTGGCAGCAACCCGGAGCGCTCCGGCACCAGCGTGATCTTCGCCTTGCTTTCCACCAGCTTCTGAGTCTCCAGTATCTCGAACATTGCGGCCTCCACATCCGGATCGGCGGCCACCTGGTTCAGCGCGTCGCCTACAATTCGAGGACGCATCGCCGCCGCCTTGGCAAACTCCACCGCGGCCTGGCGCTCGGCCGTGCTGGTGATCACGCTTACCTGGTTGGCGCCGCTCTGCTTGATCGACGAGGTCACCTGCCGCAACCGGTTCACCACCTTCTCCTCGATCTGCTGGATCATCTCCTTGTCGCGGAAGTGCACTTTGCGGATGTACACCGAGCCCAACTTGTATCCCCATTCGTGCGATTGCGGAGAGACCTCGGCGCGCACCGTCTGGCTCATGGTGTGCCGGTTTTGCAGCATGTCCGCCAACTTCATGTTGCTCAGGCAGCGCACGGTGCTGTTGCTGACGTTGGCTGCCAGCGAGCCGCGCGGGTCGGCATTCTTGAAGAGGAACGCTACCGCATCGCTGATGAACATCTCATACCAGATACCAATGCCCATCGGCGCGCCCTCTTCGGAGTTCACCGACTGGCTGCGCAGGTACTGCTGATCTATGCGCATGTCCAGCACGTAGAGCTTGCCCAGCCAGCGCACGATCGGCGCTTGCGGGCCGAGTTTGAAGAGCAGAATGTGCAATCCCGGCTCGCTGATGGTGGCCACCACTTTGCCGAAGAGAACGTAAACATGGCAACGCCCTTCTTCTACGATGGTGTAGACGCCAAACATGCGCAGCAAGCCAAGCAGAATCGGCACCGCAACGAAACATGCAACGAATGAGATCAATGCAACAAAGATGGGATTGAGATCGGTTGTCATCGCTTCGCCTCCATCACCACCTGCTGCGTCTGTCCAAAAAGGCTGAGGCGCACGTTGCGCACATAAGCCTGCAACGCGCCTGCGCCAGTCTGCTTCAACTCCGCCAGTTGGCCGGCCAGCGCAACCAGCGGCTGCACCTCGGCCTGCGCCTTCAGGGTCTCGATCTCCGCCGCGCGTTTGGATTGCTCGATGCGCTGATCGGCCGTCGCCTGCGCCAAGCTGATGTCGGACGAGACCATGTTGTGCGCCGTGTTGATGGCCGCCAGCGCCGACTCCACCTCCGGCGGCGGATCGATGCCGGTAATCAGCGACGCATCCAGCACAATGCCGTAGCGCGCGTCCGAGGAGCTGCACTCTCGGTCCATGTGCTCGTTCAGGTCGCGCAAGTTCTTGCGCAGATCGTTGATCGAAATGCCTGCCGCAGCCGCATTGTCCGGATCGGGCGGCGCCTCGAACGTGGCAATGCGCTCGCGCAGCACGGAGACAAAGTATCCCATCACGTGCGCAATCGGTTTGTCCACGCCGAACAGATACGCGTACAGATTCCGCTCCGAGATGTGATAGCGAATTTGTCCGGTGAGGCCGGTATTGAGCTGGTCCTTGGTCACAGCCTCCACCACCGTGCCACCCTGGTTCGCGTCGGAAAGCTCCGGATCGAACGCCATGTTCACCGTCTGCGTGGCGATCGAGACCTTGTACACCTTCTGCCACGGCAGCTTGAAGTACGGTCCGCCAGGCATGATGACCCGCACCTGCGGATACTTGTAGCGCTGCTTCTCTTCGTCGTCGAGCTTGGCGGAGATGGGATCGTCGAGCGTAGTCGCCGTGCCAACCCGCTCGGCGCGCCCGAAGGTGGTCATTACCGCTCGCTCATTCTGGTCAACGGTGTAGATCCCACCGGCGATGCAACGCACGATGAACCATGCGGCAACTCCGATGACTACACCGGCAAGTAGACTCACACTCATGGTAGACGCTCCTTAATTGCTGATAGAGGGACTCCGAAGCATGGTACCACCACAGGGTTACATTGCACTTGCAGGGTAGGTTGTCATCTTGCGCAGCCAGTCCTTATCCGGAATCTCCCCAGAATGCTGGGACCGTAGCGCGCTACGGATCGACGTTGCCCCTCTGCACGCTCTTCGGGGTATGCGATATCCAACCAACTGCACACCTGCCAGTCGTATGAGGTTCAGTGGTGAACAGTCCTGTAGTTGAAATCGAAGTTTTTGTCTGCCGTTTCGGTGCGTTCATGGAGGGGAACTCTCGAACTCTCACTGCCAGTGTCGCCGAGGTGTTCGGCTCATTCATCTCGAACAAGGCCGTCAGTGGATGAGAGTCTACCTCTCTTAAACATAGAACTTGTTCGAATTGGTGAGCAGTATTGCTCTCTTCTTTGCTCTCGTTTGTGCGATGCTAGAGCAAACGTTGTTGTAGGTTGATTGAGCCGGATACTCAGAAGTGAGTCTGGACCGGCTTTGATCTACACAATAAAGGCTCGTTACCCGCTCTTGAACCTCTTCTGGTTGCGGCGTCTCCCAATAAAGCTGGCAGAAGCGATTGTGCGCAAACGTTTTGCTGAGTTTCAGGATCATTTTTCGGGGGAATGACCTCAATGCTTGAACAACAGAAGCCCGCATCCGACACAGAAGAGTTTTTAACTAGCGCTGGGCTTGGACGCACAACCGTCAAGCTTTGCGAACAGCAAACCGTCCTTTTGCAGGGAGAAGCCCCTGACTCCGTCCTCTATCTCCAGAGTGGCCAAGCAAAGCTGACCGTCTTTGCGAAAAATGGCAGGGAGGCCACAATCACGGCCCTTTCCGCGGGGGAGTTTGTTGGAGAAGAATCGCTGAGCGCGCATCGACATTACGCGAGTGCAATCGAATTCCGACAAACCAATTACGTTAATCAACTCATTCACTAGCTGATAGACACCGGGCGTTCATGGTTGAAACCTGTCCACCGCATGCGACTGTGTAATGAAGTCGTTCCAGTTGCGAGAAATACACGAAACCAGCTCAGTTCGATTTCCACACGGGAGTCTTTCGTTACAATGGAGTACTTGAAATTCAAATCGTTGCTCCGCCGAGTCATCGTGGTTCCTGTCGTGGTCACGGCGGCCCTTGCTGGATTGCTCTTGTGGGAAACCTTCGACTTGAACAAATCTATACAGCAGGTCGATCACACCGATCGGGTTCTCGACCAGTCGGGGCACCTTCTCAAGCTGCTGGTAGACATGGAATCCGCGAAGCGGGGGTACATCGAAACTGGCGACGAGAACTTTCTTCGCCCTTACCTCGAGGGCACCAAACGATTCGATTCCGAATTCCAGGCCTTGTACCTGTTGGTCGATGACAGTCCTTCCCAGCAGCAACGGCTTATGCAAGTTCATAACGGCTATCAGGAGTCGGAGGAATACGACAGCCGCATCATTGCCCTTCGCCGTGCGGGGAAATCTGACCCCACCCTTCTTGAGAACCAGCAGAGAAAATACAAATTGGACTCGCTGCGAGACCAGATCGCAGCGTTTCAAAGCCTGGAAGAAGCAGTGCGCGTCGAGCGGGTCGAAGCTGCGCACCACCGATGGACTTTGATGGTCACAAGTTGCCTTCTCCTGGGATTGGGATCTGGGGTCTTTCTCGCCTTCTTCACTCGATATCACGTCGAGAAACTGGGCACCAGGCTGTTGCAAAGCGAAGAGCGTTGGACTGCGACACTGGGCAGCATTGGCGAGGCTGTTATCGCAACCGACAGCGAGGCGCGAATCACCTTCCTCAACCCCATCGCCGCCGCTCTCACCGGATGGCAACCAGAGGAAGCCATCAACCAACCGATCGGAAATGTGCTCAAGCTCATCAATGAAACCTCCGGCATGACCGCGGACAATGAAGTGCTCCGCGTACTCAAAGAGAAAAAGGTTCTGGCCGTCGCCAACCACGTGGACCTGGTTACAAGAGATGGCCGTGAGATAGCGGTCGAGCACAGTGCCGCGCCAATCCTCGCAGCCAAAGGGAAAGTCATAGGCGTAGTACTGGTTTTCCGTGATGTTGCCGAGCGGCGGCAGGAGCAGATTGCAACCGCCGAGCAGGCTGCTCTCCTCGAACTCACTCAGGACTCCGTCTTTGTGATCGATATGGAGGGGGCGGTCCTGTTTTGGAGCCGCGGAGCGGAGGCAATGTTGGGGTACACAAAAGCCCAGGCCATCGGCAAAATCGCTCACGATCTGCTTTGCACCGAGTTCCCCCAGCCGTTCGCTGAAATTACCGCTCAATTGCTGCGCGTGGGGCACTGGGAGGGCGACCTCATCAAAACCGCGCGGGATGGAAGTCGCGTAGTGGTGGCCGGCCGCTGGGCATTGCAATGGGGCAAGCGTGGCGAGGCGCCCCGCGTGCTGGTAGTCAACAGCGACATTACCGAACGCAAGCGCGCAGAAGAGTCGCTCATTTTGCAAAAGGAACAACTGCGGGCGCTGGCCGAGCGCTTGCAATTGGTCCGCGAAGAGGATCGGAAAAAGGTTGCTCGCGACCTGCACGATCAGATCGGGCAGATTTTGACCGCGATCAAAATGGACATGACCTGGATGATCCGCCATCTGCCGGAGTCGGAAGGCGAGGTGCTCGCTCGACTACGGGAATCGACTCAGTCGATCAATGACGGAGTAAAGGCGGTGCGCGCAATATGCAGCGGCTTGCGTCCCGGTGTGTTGGATGACCTTGGCCTGGCGGCCGCAATTGAATGGCAAGCAGGCGAGTTTTCTTCTCGCAATAATATCCAATGCAAGGTCTCTGTTCCACTTATTGATCTGCACATGGACGGTGACCGAGCCACTGCGACCTTCCGGATTTTTCAAGAGTGTCTTACCAACGTGATTCGGCACGCCCAGGCAACCACGGTGTTTGTTGACTTGAGTCAGGAAGATGAGAACATTCTGCTGGTTGTGGAGGACGACGGTATAGGATTCCACGAAACAGGCGCATCGAATGCTCTGGGGTCATTGGGTCTCCTGGGCATGAAAGAACGAGCGCAGTTCTGCGGAGGCGACGTACAAATCTCCAGTTCCGTGGGCAACGGAACCAAGGTCACTGTTCGCGTTCCCATGGACATTCCACGCACCGAGAGGAACGAAGTATGCACATCCTGATTGCAGATGACCACGCCGTAGTACGTCGTGGCCTTAAAGACATTCTGACTGACGCTCTTCCCGGCGCAAGCTTTTCTGAAGCCGGTAATGGCGATGAGGTGCTGAGCCACCTGGCGAAGTCCCCGGCTGCTCTGCTGGTGTTGGATATCAATATGCCTGGGCGCAGCGGCATCGATGTGTTGCGCGATGTAAAGCAACAATACCCGCGGCTGCCGGTGATCATCCTTAGCTGCCATCCGGAAGACCAGTATGCCTTACGCTGCCTGCGAGCCGGCGCGTCTGCATATATCAATAAAGATAGCGCCCCTGAGGTGTTAGCGATCGCGACAAAAAAAATTATGAGTGGCGGCCGATACCTCAGCACGAACCTCGCAGAGAAACTGATCGCCAATTTGGATGAGCCTGTTGATAAGCCCTTGCATGAGTCGCTCTCTGACCGCGAGCATGAAGTGATGAGAATGATCGCCGACGGCGTCGCTTTAACCGAAATTGCTGACAGACTTCATGTCAGCGTAAAGACGATCAGCAGCTACCGCGCTCGCATTATGGAGAAGATGCAAATGAAAAACAATGCCGACCTTACGCGCTATGCAATGGCAAATAGCATGATCGATTAGCCTTTCCTGCGCGCGTAGGAATAACCCTACAGAGCAAAAGAGCAAGCCTTACAAAAATCACGGTTATCGCTGATATTAATTTCCCTAAGCCTCCGATACTGTAAATGCAGGTTGAGTTTTTTGACCGAAAAGCGAATTCTAAAATGAACATTCTGATTGCAGATGATCATGCGAACGTCCGGCGCGGACTGAGAGAGATTCTGGCGGACGCATTTCTGGGCGCCAGCTTTTCCGAAGCCTGCGACGGCGATCAGGTGATGTTGGAGTTGCTCAGCTCTTCCCACGACGTATTGTTGCTCGACATCAATATGCCGGGACGCAATGGGATGGATGTTCTGAAGGATGTAAAACACATTTATCCTCTACTTCCAGTGATCATGGTCAGCGTCCAGCCTGAGAACCAATATGCATCGCGCTGTCTGCGGGCAGGTGCGACCGCCTATATTAACAAAAATAGCGCGTCAGAAGATCTGGCGCCTGCAATCCAGAGAATACTGGATTGCGGCATAAGTCCAGTTTGGAATCCTAACTAAAGCACGTCTGAGGATTAGCTACATCCGGCAATCGCCGTTGCATAACAAGCTTTCGGATCAAATACACGCCAGATCACGCAATAACTGACGTCAACGGACGCGGTCGATGTTTCGTCGGCTTTGTCGCGGTCCATCGAACATCCATCCAGAGTCAAGGCGTAGGAAAAGCCCTACAATGCTGTATGGTAATGGCCACACGGATAACAGTCATCGCCGATATACACGCTCTCTCTCAACCCATATCGTGGTTCTAGTGACAGTGAAAAGGGTGACAACAATTCATCTTTTCGCACTCCCTCTGCAAGATTGAAAGGTATCGATCATGGCTACTAGCTTCGCAAATGTAATTAATTCCGCGCCGAAGATTCCACTTGGCCGTTCGTATCCGCTTCCCCAAATCGCGCATCATGGATTGAAGGTCGTTTCGGACAAGAGTAATGCCTTGCCCGAGCAGACGCCCGCATTCGATCTTCAGATTCCACTCAACAAGCTTCTGATCGGCAAAACCCGGGGCGAATACTTCACCGGTGACTCCGTTTTTTCGCAAGGGGACCAGGCCAATGCGGTTTTCTACATCCAGAGTGGCAAGGTAAAGCTCACCGTCGTATCGATGAGCGGTAAAGAAGCTGTTATCTCTCACCTTCCGGCGGGCAGCTTCTTCGGAGAAGCCTCACTGGCAGGCCAGAAGGTTCGTATTTCCTCTGCGTATGCAATCGAAACCAGCACCATCGTCCGCATCGAAAAAACGGCCATGCAGGACCTGCTCCATCGTCAGCCAGAGTTCGCCGAACAGTTTCTTGCACACCTGCTCTCTCGCAACATTCGTATGGAAGCCGACCTCGTCGATCATTTGTTTAACTCCAGCGAAAAGCGACTTGCCCGGTTATTGATGCTGATGGCTAACTTCGGCCAGGACTCGAAGCCGATTCCTGTCATCGCCAAGATTAGTCAGGAAACACTTTCGGAGATGATAGGCACCACCAGATCTCGCGTAAGCTTCTTCCTTAATCGCTTCCGCGATCTCGGCTACATCGACTACAACGGCGGCGGAATGCAAATTAACAGTTCACTTGTCAACGTTGTGCTCCACGACTGACCGGCATCCTAGTTTGACCTGTCATACAATACGCGGGTCATCTCTTCCCCCGCCATTGTGCCGATTTGTAATGCTCAGTTTTTGAAAACCGTGTCGCGACACAGTGGCCGCAAAGGCTTTGCTCGCACCGAGCTACTGTGACCATTCCTCATGACTCCAACTCTGACAATATAGTTCAAGTCGCCAAAAACACTATTTTGGGCCTCGGGTTCCATTAACGTTCAGGGGCTTCACTGCAACAGGAGAATGGCCTTGAGCTTCGCTTTTCACATACCGACTCACCAAAGGATGCACAAACACAATTTAGATATCGCATTCGCAAGAAGTATCCGATCGATCAAACGGTCTATGGGCACGAAGATCGGTGCGGCAATGCCGATTTTTCTAATCCTCGCATTATTCATAAGCCTTTCAAAAATCGCAGCATCGCAGGTTTTGTCTTATGCAGAAGAATCCCCCAGCATGTTAGCGAGCACAATACCAGGCCAATCTGCCCCGACTTACTTGCGTCCAACAGAGAAAGAGAAAGTCAGAGGTTATGTTTTCGACACAGTAGGTCCATACGCCATCTTCGACGCTGGATTTGCTGCCGGCGTCAACCAGCTGAGCAATACGCCGCCAGAGTGGCTTCAAGGTACTGAGGGCTTCGGTAAGAGATTTGCATCGAACTTCAGCATAGACGTGACAAGCACCACGACGCGCTACGCGCTGTCAGAGGCATTAAGAGACGATACGTTGTATTACCTTTGCGAATGTCAAGGAGCGCTCCCGCGGCTACGTCATGCCGCTTTGGCCACATTGACAGCGCGCCACGGCCCTGACGGCCATCAGGTCTTCTCCTTCCCTGCCCTGATTGCTCCGTATGCGGGTTCAATGACTGCCGTTTATGGTTGGTATCCCGATCGCTACGGAGCCAAGGACGCGTTTCGGATGGGCAATTACATCATGCTGATTTACGTGGGTGGAAACGTAGCCAGGGAGTTTCTCTATGGTCGACCCCACTCGTTGTTCTCGCGCATGCATCGGTCCAAAACACATGGGGCTCCACTTTCTGGTCCAACAAATTGACCGCCCAATTTACTACCGTTCAGCGGATCAATCGTTCGCCGCAACGCGGTGTGAATCTGCCGTTGCCGTCGGTGTTCCGAGCCCCTGCTAAACTGGCCGAAGGATTTTTCGAGTGGTTTGGAAATCTTGGCATCTTTTCTTGGCAGGTGCTCAAAGCTGCCGTCACGCCGACTTACGAGTGGCGCGAATTGGTCCGCCAGCTTGACGAGATTGGATCGAAGTCTCTGCCGCTGGTCGTCATGGCGGGCGCAGCCATTGGCGTTGTACTCTCGATGGAAGCGCGCTACAGCCTCAGTCGTTTTGGCGCCAAATCGATGTTCCCGGTAACTCTTGTTTACTCCGTGATTCAGGTTATGGGTCCGATTATTACCGGACTGATCGTGTGCGGCCGAGTGGGAGCGGGCATTGGCGCGGAGTTGGCGTCAATGAAGGTGACTGAGCAGATTGATGCCATCGAAGCATCGGCCATTAATCCCTATAGATTTTTAGCGGCAACACGAATCATTGCCTGCATTCTGATGCTTCCACTGTTGACCCTCGCTGCCGATGCTAGCGGATTGTTATCGGGCTGGTTTGCGCAAACTCTGGTCGAGCCATTGTCGTTCCGTCAGTTCATTGAAAGTGGCTTTAATGGGGCGACCTTCAATGCATTCCTTCCGCCCACATTCAAGACTGCGGTGTACGGCCTGATCATTGGACTCATTGCCTGCTTTGAGGGCATGCGCACACGGGGAGGCGCAGCAGGCGTGGGCCGCGCGGCTACAAACTCAGTAGTTCTCGCATCGCTCTTCGTGATCCTTGCCGATGTCGTTTTGGTGAAGTTCATTCTCGTGGTTTTCCGGTAACTCTTGGCGCACCACAACTGACGTATTCGTTCGAGACAAAAATGGCAACGGCCTTCAACACGGCGGAAAGACAAGATGACACTCAATGGGAAGGCAGCCCTCCCATAGTCGCTGTCAACGACCTTCGAAAGACCTTTGCAAGCCATAGGGTCCTCGACGGAGTAACTCTCAGCGTAAATCGCGGAGAAACCCTTGCAGTTCTGGGCCGCAGTGGAACCGGAAAAAGTGTGTTGTTGAGACTTATCATTGGCCTCGAAACCCCGGATTCTGGATCGGTATGCATCGATGGGCAGAACACTGCCAGGCTTGCCATTGACCGGATGAGCGAAATTCGAAAGAGGATGGGATTTCTCTTTCAACATGCGGCACTCTACGATTCACTGACTGTCGCAGAAAATGTTGCGTTTCCACTTATACATCATCGGAGTTACATGTCCAAAGCCGAGCGTAACGACCGGGTTCGGCAGTTGCTGGCCGAAGTGGGCATGGAGGGCAATCTGGAAAAGATGCCTTCCGATCTATCGGGTGGAATGCAGAAGCGAGTGGGCTTGGCGCGTGCGCTGGCATTAAAGCCCGAGATTCTGCTTCTTGACGAGCCAACGGCAGGTCTGGATCCCATCAGTTCGAGAGAAATTGACGAATTGATTCTGAAACTCCAGCGGGAACGTCAAATGGCATCGATTGTGGTAACGCACAATCTGCATAGCGCAAAAGCGATAGCGAACAAACTGGCTCTGCTGGATCGGGGCAATGTGGTGATTGACGGCAGTTTTGAGGATCTTCAGGACAGTGACCTCGCATTTGTAAAGGAATTTCTCAAGCAATCGTAGGGGGATCTATGTCGAGGGTAGCGCGGTTGGGTGCATTCATCGTCGTGACGCTGGCAATTCTTGCCACGGGAGTTTTCGTTATTGGGAGCAAGGAGTATCTATTCCGCTCCACTTACCAACTGAGGGCGCAGTTTGAGAATGTGGCGGGCCTGGCTGCTGGAGCAGACGTGCAGGTAGGCGGGGTTCACAGTGGAACGGTGCATAGCATTGACCTACCTCACAAGCCTGGTGAACAGGTTACGGTAGTCATGGACCTGAACAGATCAACGCACGAGATTATCAAGAGTGACTCCGTAGCGATGATCGAAACCGCGGGGATGCTGGGTAATCAGTTTGTCGCCATTTCATTCGGCTCTGTCGGGCACGCAGAAGTTCAGGATGGCGAGATCATAAAGAGTGAACCGCCGCTGGAGATGTCGGACTTGTTCAAAAAAACAAGCAGCATTTTAGACAGCAGCCAGCAGGCCATCAACAATGCAACTCTAGCCACTGCACGATTGAACTCGGTCAGCGCCAAAATCGATTCAGGCCAAGGAACCATTGGCGCGTTGGTAAACGATAAACAACTCTATAGCAACCTTGCACAGACCACAGCGACTTTGCAGTCCACGATGATTCAGGCACAAACAGGAGTAGCAGATTTTCAAGAAAATATGGAAGCGCTAAAGCATAATTTTCTCCTAAGTGGATATTTCAAAAAACGCGGATACGAAGATTCAGAAAACCTGGAAACAAATGCAATCGTCGCGCTTCCCGTGGGCGCCCTTTTGAAGGTCTTTCCCTTCAAAGTTGATCAGCTTTTTGACGGCCACGACTCTGCAAAATTGAAGAATCAGAAGTCTCTCAATCCAGCGGGCGAATTCCTCGCACAGAACCGATTTGGCCTTGCTGTAGTCGTGGTTTCTGCGGGTCTGGAAGGCGACACTCAGGAGGATCTGGTGCTAACCGAAGCCAGGGCCATGGTCGTGCGCGAGTACCTCGTCAAAAACTATGGATTTGACGACAGCCAGCTTAAGACGCTGGGAATGGGAAAGCAAAAGAATGTGAGCCAGGGCGCGGAGTCGGGTTCAATCCGAATTCTGGTCTTTCCGGCAGGAACCGAGATGCCAGCCGGCAAACCAACTCCGACCGGAATTTCAACCACGGTCGACACTGGCCAACCGGTTCAAGTGACCACAGTGACTGTCCATTAGCAGCTTTACAGGATGTCGGAGTCCCAAATGCGCATTAACGCGCCACGGCAATACTATTCAACACCGGAGACAAAATGACAGGAAGCAAGCACAATCCCGAAGGAAACAGCGGCGACAAAGGCGAACCAGATCCAGGTCCTTATTGGAGGCGAATGCATCGCGACATTCGCTTCTGGGTGGGCGCAATCCTCATGTTTGCAGCGATCGCTATTTATATTCTGAGCGAAAACTTGGCATGGATTCCTAACGCTCTGTTGCGGCATTCTCTTCCGTAGACAACTGGATCAAGAGTGCCCGTCTGTGAGCTGCGTTGAGCATAGTAGCTCAGACACCCATTGCATCAGTTGAAAGAATAGATAAGAACAGACTGAATAATTCCCATTTTGCAGCCCATGCGGCGCGGCAATGACCGGCGACTTCACACTTTCTGAATTCACGGAGCACGGGTGCCGAAGTCAACCGGACCGAGCAAAGCCTTTAACACAAATCCACCGATCTGATTGTAAGGTCTCTTGATGCAGATCGATCGTACGAAGTGATTGGAGAAAATGAAATGCCGCTTGTCACCGTGGTTATTGCGCTCGCAATCGTCGGCCTGCTGCTTTGGCTAGTCAATCGCTACATACCCATGCAAAGTCAGATCAAAGGAATTTTGAATGGCGTTGTTGTGATTGCGGTAATTATCTGGCTATTGAAAGTATTCGGCTTATTCGGATACCTCACGCAGTTCCGCGTCGGACATTGACAGAACGGCACGATTCGGCCCTGATGTGCTACAGCCAATTAGCCGGCCAGCAAACGAGAAGCTGCGATGATTGGAAGCAGCATCGATTGTAAATCTGGTCTTAGTGCTGATGGGGGCATTTGCCCGATAGCCGCAAAGCTGAAGTTGGGGACATGATCCGACTCGAGGAGTACGACTGCTCCTCTTGATTGTTATGATGCTCGTGGTTTCTGGCCGGAATTATATGCAGGGAAAGGGCCTGATGTCATTTTCTGAGATGATTCATTCCAACGAGTTTGCCGGTGATCCCGATCTAGAGGGATCTTCCCGTAATATGGCGAATACATGCAAACTGCCTCTGCCAACGCGCATCGCATTCGTTGCAAATTATTTGCCACGGGAGTGCGGCATTGCTACTTTCACAACCGATCTTTGCGCAGCGCTCACCACTGAATACGGAAAAGGGCGCATGTTTGCCATTCCGGTGAATGATCCCGATTCGAGCTATCAATATCCAGAGCAGGTGAGATTGGAACTGGAGCAGGAAGATCTGTCCTCTTATGTTCGCGCGGCGGATTTCCTCAACTTCAATGGCAACGACCTGGTCTGTCTGCAACATGAGTATGGTATTTTCGGCGGTAACGCAGGAAGCCACATTTTGACTCTGCTGCGCAAGTTGAAGATGCCGCTGGTGACCACATTGCATACGGTTCTGCGCGAACCGGACTCGAATCAGCGAAAGGTGCTTGACGAAATCGCGAGGCTGTCGGACCGATTGATCGTCATGAGCGACTTGGCGGCCAAACTGCTGCGAGAAGTATATGCCGTCCCGAACGAAAAGATTGACATCATTCCTCACGGCGTGCCGGATCTTCCCTTCATGGATCCGAATTATTTCAAAGACAAATTTGGCACGGAAGGCAAAGCCGTTTTGCTTACATTCGGCTTGCTGTCTCCAAACAAAGGAATTGAAAACGTCATCCAGGCATTGCCGGCGATTCTTGAGAAACATCCGAACGTGGTCTACATCGTCTCTGGCGTAACCCATCCGCACATTCGCCGCCACGGAGGCGAGGTTTATCGTAAGGGGTTGCAAGCGCTTGCAGAAAAGCTCCGAGTTACGGATCATTTGATTTTCAACAATCGCTTTGTGAGTGCGGAAGAACTTGTCGAGCATGTAGGTGCCGCCGATATTTACATCACCCCTTATCAGCACGAAGCACAGGTGGTCTCCGGTACGCTCGCGATCGCGTTGGGAGCGGGAAAGGCAATTGTATCCACTCCCTACTGGCACGCCAACGAGTTGCTTGCTGAAAAACGAGGCGTGATTGTTCCATTCCAGAATCCTGACGCGATTGCCAGTGCGGTAATCGCGCTGCTGGAAAATGATGCCGAGCGTCATGCAATGCGAAAGCGCGCCTACCTTTACTCCCGCGGAACGACGTGGCCGAATACAGCGCGAGCCTACATGGCGAGTTTTCAGCGGGCGCGTTTCGAGCGCTCGCAACATCCGAGAGCCGCACAACAAGACGATCCGGCAGTTCAATCGATGGCGCTTCTGCCTGCCATGAACCCCCGTCATCTGCTGGCCTTGACCGACGATACGGGCATCTTGCAGCACTCCATTTTCACCGTGCCCAATACGCGCGAAGGCTATACGACCGATGACAACGCGCGCGCATTAATCGTCTCAACGCTGATGGACAAAGAACTCGAACCCGTGAGCAGACGCGAATGTTCCGGTCTCTCTCATCGGTATCTGTCGTTTCTTTGGTTTGCTTTTAATGCCGATACAGGAAGGTTCAAAAACTTTCTCGGTTACGACCGTACATGGCTCGAAGATGTCGGGTCCGACGACAGCCATGGCCGTGCTCTTTGGGCTTTGGGTAAAGTGCTTGGCTGTTCGCAGAATGCAGGATTGAGAGGGGCGGCCGGCAGATTATTTGAAGGTGCGGTGCCCGCAACACTCACGTTCACCAGTCCCCGAGCTTGGGCGTATTGCGTTCTAGGCATGCAGGCTTATCTTGACTGGTTCCCGGGAGACAGAGCGATCCAGGGCGCACGAAACACGCTAGCCAATCGTCTTTTGGATATCTATGACAGAAGCCACTCGGAGAACTGGTTCTGGTTTGAAAAAAGTCTTTCCTACTCGAATGCAAGGTTGTCGCAAGCTCTCATCCTCGCCGGATGGCGAAGTGACAATCAAAGAATGATCGAAGCTGGAATGGACTCACTCAAGTGGCTCGTCGCCGAACAGCACCGTGGCGATGAGGAGGTCTTCGTGCCGATTGGGTCCAGTGGTTTCTTCATCGAGGGAAGCGAAAAGGCGCGATTTGATCAGCAACCGGTAGAGGCCTGTGCAACAGTCTCTGCTTGTCTTGAAGTGTATCGGTTGACCGAAGAGAGCCAATGGCTTGAAGAAGCTCGCAGAGTATTCCGTTGGTTTCTAGGAAAGAACGATCTGCAGGTTCCCCTGTATGATGCAGTTACAGGCGGATGCAGGGACGGACTTCATCCGGACCGCGTGAATGAGAATCAGGGAGCGGAATCGACCCTCTCGTTTTTATTGGCTCTTCTCGAAATGCGAGCGGCCGAAGCAATAAGCGTTGATCAACAGCATCATGGAATGAGCATCTCCTATTGAATTCAATAATCTCTGCTGATGAATTGCCCGGACCGACGGTCGAACAGACTCGACCAGCAGGAGTCTATGCTGATCTGCCATTGTTTACACGCCATTCAGGTAATCCGCTGCTAAGCCGTGAAAACTGGCCGTACCCCATCAATAGTGTCTTGAACGCTGGAACTGTATTGCTTGCGGATGGAGATACCTTGCTTCTGTGCCGCGTCGAAGACCGTACAGGCTTATCCCATCTCTGTGCCGCACGGTCCGCAAATGGCATTGATCATTGGCAAATCGATCCTGAACCGACTCTGGTTGCGAATCCTAAGGAATATCCTGAAGAGATCTGGGGCATCGAAGATCCGCGTATCACCTACGTTCCTGAACTAGAGCAATACGCCGTGGCATACACATCCTTTGCGCGAGGAGGTCCAGGAGTCTCATTGGCGTTGACCAAGGACTTCCGTAGCTTCGAGAGATTTGGCGTCATCATGTCTCCTGAAGATAAGGACGCTGCGTTGTTGCCCCGCAGGATAGGCGGCCGTTGGGCTCTGATTCACCGGCCGATGACTGCATTGGGCGCTCATATGTGGATCTCCTATTCGCCCGATTTGCGGCATTGGGGAAGTCACAAGATTATTCTGGAAGCACGGCGCGGCGGGTGGTGGGATGCGAACAAGATCGGGCTCTGCTCTCCGCCGATTGAAACCGCCAAAGGCTGGCTCGTGATTTACCACGGCGTGCGGCAAACTGCATCGGGAAGCATTTATCGCCTCGGCTTGGCGCTCTTCGATCTCGAGAAGCCGGAACTCTGCTTGCAGCGCGGGGACTCATGGGTGTTCGGACCTGAAACGACCTATGAACGCAATGGAGATGTAAATGATGTGGTGTTTCCTTGCGGACAGACGATCGGTGTGGATGGAGACACTATCAATTTGTACTACGGCGCCGCTGATTCCTGCATCGCACTGGCTACAGGCAGCATTCGTCGCTTGCTCGCCTGGCTGGACTCGAATCCAAGTCCGATTGTGAGTCGCGCTTCTTGACAAGGAACAGCCGCTCAATTGGGCGGTCACGGCCGGTCTCGGTCTAGCCACGGGCGATGCGGTTCTGACGGTCCGCAGGGAGTAACGAAACCTGGCTCGGGATGCTAGTCCGCGAAAAGCTTACTTTCCAGAAGAAATCAAACTGCTCCGAAGCTCCGCTGGGCCTGACGCGATCAAATCCTGCATCACTGAAGCCGCGGTTAGCTCGGCGCCCTCCAGGGTGGTGTGAGTGGTAACATCCGCAAACAGATCTTTCGTGCTCTTCGGACCGAGTTCCTCATAACGCCTGGCCACGTCCGCATTGAGGTCGATGAAGGAAGCATGTTCATCGGCGGCCACTTGTTTTGCCCACAGCACAGGCTCGGCTTGCTTCACCTTGTTGCCTATCCAATTGTTTCTTGGCACAGGCGAGCAGACGATTGGCGTTGCTCCGGCCTTGCGCGCTTCCACTATGATCTGCCGCAAGTACCAGCCATAGGTGTGAACTTCCTCGTCTTTCCCAGTAATGGGATTGTGAATCAACTTGCTTTCATCGCCAATACCTGAAAGCGATGCGCGGGCGCGAGTAGGATCGGCAGGATCACCAAGATCATTGTGTCCAAACTGCATGAGCACGAAATCGCCGCGCCGAATATTCGGCAGTAGTAGCGGCCAATGCATTGTGTAATTGGTTCTGCTGCTAAGTCCGCCAACAGCGACATTGGCCACGTTGAGTCGAGTGGGGTCTACCTTCAGCGCGAATCGGTCGCCCCAGCCCCACATGCCGCCAGCTCCGGTGCCGTCACCATTACGCACTGTGGAATCACCCAGTATCCACAGTGTCGAAACTTTCGGGTTGGCCGGCCAGTGAAAGGCGAGTTCGTCGGCTGGAGTCACCATCTGACCAAAGCGCGACAGATAACGCGATACCGGTGCGTCCAGCAACGACTTCAGTCCCGAGACAATGAGTTCACTCGCCAGATACGCTCCGGGCGTCGTCATATGAACTGATTCCTTGGCGTGGTAAAGTCCGGCAACCTTCTCCTGGCCCAGCTTTTCATATTCCCGATCCATAATCGCGCTTACATCGACAAAGTCGACATTGCCTTCTTGCTTGGTCACCTCTCGTGCCCAGGTGCGGTACTCTTCTGCACCAACTCCGACGTGGCCGTCTTTCCATATATTTTTGGGAGTCAGCGACAGAACGATCGGCCGCGCGCCACGCGCCTTGGTCTGCTGAATGATCTGACGGAGATACCAGCCGTAGGTATGCACAACCTCATGATGATGCGTGACGCCGTTCTCGATTTCCTCTGTCTCCGAGCCAATACCTGGAAGTGTGCCGCGCGCGCGAGTCGTATCGTTGATGGGAAAGACGTCGTTCTGCCCCAGTTGAATCAAGACAATGTCTTTGGGCTTCATCATTGAAAGAACGTTGTCCCAGAACCCCTCCGTGATGTAGGTCCTGCTTGAACGCCCGCCGCGCGCCGCGTTCACGACGTTGACGAGTTGCGGATCGAAAAAGCTCTGAAGAAAAACACCCCACCCCTGAACGCCGGCAGAAGCTTCATGCTCCATGTCGTAGTGAAAATCGGCGGTGGAATCGCCCACAATGAAGATGGTCGGCAATGCGGGATTGCTCGGTGCGCGTTCCACCAGATCGGTTGCGGGCCGGACTTCCGGTATCTGCTGCGCCGCCAAAGTCAAGGAACTCATCAAGCTCAAGCCACCGACCACCAGCAGCGCGGCGACAATATATCTCTTGAGAGAATGCATCATGACATAACTCCGGTTGGATGATATGTGTTCCACTCGACCTGCAGCGGCGATTACTTGATCTTGCCGCGGACTCCAGGGCCCACGACGACAGGGTTCCCCTCCGCAGCAGTAACCACAAAATCCTTCGCTACGACATCAGCATACTGCAACTGAGCGCCTTTCCTGGCGCTGATATGCACATTTGTCAGTTTCAGGCCGCGGATGGGAGACTCTGGAAGTCCAACGATAATTGCAGCATCGCGCGCGTTCGTCGCTCGCAGATTTGTGATCTTGATGTCGTGAAAATGCGGAGTTAGACGGGTGACCGGCGCCCCTTCAATCAAGTTAGGGATACTCGGGTAGAATTCGCTGATCGTTATGGGCGTCGCAACATCATCCATCACCAGGTCTCGGTACACAAAGTTTCCGATGTCGTTGCCGCGATCGCGGTTCGATTTGATTCGTATCCCGTTTCCTGTTCCTTTGAAGTGAACGCGCTCGACACGGAGATTCCGAACACCACCCGCCACTTCGCTGCCGACTGAGAGCCCATGACCGTGAAGAAGTTCACAGTCGGTGATCATGATGTCGTGGCTGGGCGCATCCGGTCCCAGCGATCCCGGCTGTCCACTCTTGATTGCTATGTTGTCGTCACCAGTATCAATCAATACGTGATCGATTCGCACATGCCCCGAAGAGAATGGGTCGATGCCATCGGTGTTGTGGGATAAGCCTTCCGGGGCAATGACTTTCATATTCCGGAATATCAAGTCATCCGAATAATAGGGAACAATTTGCCACGAAGGCGAGTTCTGCACAGTGATGTTTTCCATGCGAATATGCTTGCAGTAGCGAAAGACGACCAGGCGCGGCCGACGATAACCGGGCGCACGCTGGCTCCACCAACTCTCGCCTCTGCCGTCGATAATTCCCCCGCCTAAGATAGTGATATTCTCCACATGATCTGCATTGATGAGCGGGCGACGGCTTGGCTGATTGAATTCCTCGAATTCCGGGAAGTCATTGTGATCTGTACTGGCTGCCAGGACCGCATCCTTTTCCACTTGCAAGGTGATGTTGCTGCGCAAGTCTAGCGGTCCGCTGACAAATGTGCCGGCTGATAAGCGAACCGTGCCGCCGCGTTGAGCGCAAGTGTCGATCGCGGCCTGGATCGCAGCTGTGTCTTTGGTAACGCCGTCGCCTTTTGCTCCGTATTGCCGAGCATCGCAGACTGTTTGCGCTTGAAGCGGGCTCCAGGCAAGAAGAACGAAGACGATTGCAACGGTCTGAACAATGATCATTATGCAGGTTTCCTTAGCGCTGACAGATGAACCATTTGTTGCAGCCAAGACGCATGAAATAGAATAGATGCTTATTGGCAACGATGCCAAATGTAGACGCTGCCGCTTGACTCTGTCAAATGGGAGTAAATAAAACCAAAAAGAGTCATGTGCGCTATGATTTCACACACAGCACCTGACGGATAATTGGATCGCGTAACGGCCAGCTAGATGCTCGACACCGCGTAAATGCCGCATCCAAATCGTGGATGGAAGGAGGAACCATGAGAGAAACGAAATGGATGGTTCCGGCCGTTGGCTGTGTCCCTCTCAAGGAGAAAATCGGATATTCCTTAGGCGATTCAGCTTCGAATCTTTATTGGAAAGTCTTCGAGTTTTTTGTCGTCATCTTTTATACCGACGTATTCGGTATGCCGGCGGCTGCCGTTGGCATAATGCTCCTGATTGTGGGACTCTCTGGCGCCGCTGTAGATCTAATAATGGGATCCGTCGCAGACCGTACCACAACCCGCTGGGGTCATTTTCGACCATATTTGTTGTGGGGAGCTGTTCCGTTGGCTCTGGCAGGTGTATTGGCCTTCTCCACACCTCAACTTGCGAGCCAATACAAGATTATTTATGCCTACATTACTTACTGTCTCCTGATGCTCCTCTATACCTTTGTTAATGTTCCATACAGCGCACTGATGGGTGTGATGACAGAGAACTCTGTGGAGCGCACTTCCATCTCTTCAGTTCGCTTCATTGGAGCACTTACCGCCGGCTTGTTTGTCCAGTACTTCACGCTCCGGTTTGTTAAATTTTTCGGCCATGGCAGCGATGCGCGCGGGTGGCAGTTGACAATGACGCTCTATGGCGTTCTCGCGATCATCATGCTGTATCTTTGTTTCGTTAGTACCCGCGAGCGAGTTACCTTCCCGCAACGCCACGACACAAACATTCTGCGCGACTACTGCAGTTTGTTCAGCAATGGTCCATGGCTGATTTTGGCCAGTGTGCAGTTGCTGTCGGTGTCAGCCTTCACAATGAGAAGCGCTGCCTCCGCCTACTATTTCAAGTACTTCATCGGGCGCCCCGACCTGCTAGGAGTGTTCCTGGTATCGAATGGTCTGGCAATTCTCGCGGCCGTTTCCTTTACACCGCGCCTGGCGCGGTGGATCGGAAAGAAGGTATCCTTCCAGTTGTCGCTCGGCCTCTGCGGTCTGTTGGTCGGACTCAACCTAATCGCGGGACAGTCGAATCTCTGGCTTATCTTTGCCTTGCAGATACTCTCCAGTTTCGCGATTGGTTTCAAATTACCATTGGTCTTTGCAATGTTCGCGGATATAGCTGACCATGTTGAATGGAGTATCGATCGCAGAATTACAGGACTTGTCTTTGCCTCCGTCGTACTGGTTATTAGGATGGGCGTGGCAACCGGAGCCTGGATCTTCGGCGTTACACTTGCCTATAGTGGTTACGTGAGCAACGTGGAGCAGGCGACTCGCTCACGTCAAGGAATTCTTCTTTCCATGAGCGTGATCCCATGTGTATTGTTGTTATTGGCCACTGTTGTGATGGCGTTCTATCCGCTCAACAACAAGGTGATGGTCATGTTGGAAATGGAATTGAAGAAGCGGCGTGCGGCAATTTCGATAGGAGGCACCCCGTCTTAAGAGTGGATGTTGCTTCCGCGAGTTAATGAGGATTCAGGTCCAATTGAGTTGATCTTTTTACACCTTGAGGCAAAGGCATCTTGTTTTTGACTATTACCGGGTTATCGACAGATGTTATGAGTCTTCAGCGTAAAGGAAATCAGAAAGCATGAAGAAAGCAAGCAAACAAAGAACGATTAAGATCGAAAAGAGACGAGTAACCGTCACAGACGTGGCGCAGCTAGCGCATGTGGGCACTTCCACAGTTTCACGGTTCTTGCGTGGGATTCAAGTGCGGCCGAAAGTGGCGGAGCGGGTAGCGCGTGCAGTCAAAGAACTCGCCTACAAACCGGACGAATTCGCACGTGCACTGCGCAGCGGACGGTCGCGCACCATCGGCCTGATTCTGCCCAAGGTCTCCAACTTTTTTTTCAGCCAGTCGGTGCAGTTGATTGAGGAAGAGGCTAGGCAGCGGGGATGTACCGTAGTCCTGTTGACCCACGGAGACAGGCTTGAGCAACAGCTTGAAGATCTGGCGACGTTGCGACGTTATCGAGCAGACGGCGTCATTCTTACAGCAGCTCCCGGGACAAACGTAAGGTCGATTCGATCCGCATTTCACGACGCACCCGTAGTTGCGTTCGACGGTTACATTTCTTCCTCTATCGATTCGGTTCTGCTCAACAATCGCGAGTCCGCGCGTAAGGCGACCGAGCACCTTCTTGGGCATGGCTATGCCAACATCGCCTGTGTAACCGGAAGACCCGAGATTTACAGCTTTCAGGAGCGAATGGCCGGATACACAGAAGCCATGTCGGCTCGAACGCTTCCTCCAAGATTGATTACGGCTCCGGATTACGAGCAGCTTTACTCTCTCCTGGCAGAGGCCCTTCAGGGTAAGGATAGGCCCGACGCATTACTATCGTTGAGTGATTTTTCCACTCGCAATATACTTACGATCTATCAGAGGCTAGGTCTCAAGTCGGCTGAGCACCTTCCGCTCCTGGCTTTCGACGATATTGATTATGCGCCGCTCGTCAATCCTTCGCTGACAGTCATCCGACAGCCCATTGCTGAGATGGTGCGCAACGCACTGAGCCTTCTGTTCAGCCGCATCGAAGAAACCGCTCCCAAAAAGATCTCCACTGTCTTTCTGCCTGGCGAGTTGATACGACGCCGCTCTTGCGGATGCGTGGAGTCGTAGGCGTTTTCCGCAGATAGTATGGACAGTAAGAATATCGCTCTAATTTTCTTGATTTGATACAAACAAATGAACGGTGCCTCATCCTTCTTGCGTTTTTTAAAAAGAAGGATGAGGCACGGTGTTGCGCAGCAGTTGGGCTGAACTCATCAGCGCTTGGCGCCGCTGGTAAGAAACGCGATACTGTTGGCCAGCCAGCGCTGCTGCAGAGGAGCGTTGAACGCCGGCGCCCGATGAACCAACACAGACGTGGAACCGAGCTTGCATGAGAAACTGGCCGCACCAACCTGACGGTCGTGATCGCGGCTGTAGCCCAAGATGACCTCCGGATCAGGGGCCCCGGATGCGCGCTCTATGAGCATGCCGTTGCTCGCTTTGCCATTCGCCTGATAATGCACACCTAGGATGCGATCGGCTGGCATGAAAGCGAACGTGGCATGAGCACGAACAAAAAGCCAATTACCCATCCACGGCGCGCGCAGATCTCCTACCTGTCCATGGTAAGTGAAAGCTCCCAGAGCAGCTAGTTGCCCCGCAACTCCATCGGCCAGGTAATCGTCTGGAATCATAGCTAGAAGCGGCGTCCCAGCGCGGACGGCGGCCAGCGCATCCTCTGCGATCTGGCCCTTGACCTGTGGTGTGTTGGGGGCCGCCGCATGGGCCGGTTGTGCCTCCAAACCGGTTTCATCTCCAATTGCGCGATCCAGTTTCGATCCCTTTACTACGCCCGAAGTCACAATCAGGTCGTAGTGCTCACCAACTGTGAATTCCGATAACTGGATACCGGTAAGCTGCGCCAACTGCTGCCGCACATTGTGCAACACTCCGCTGATTCCAATTGAGAGCGGGCGCGCAAAACCGGGCTGTGTGTTCGCTACCCATATCTCGCGGGTGAACGTAGCGTGCGGATCAGCATCGCAACTAAAGTGAAAACGATAGATGCCTTCAACATTTAATGTCGGTGTGCTGAATCCAGTCTGAATCGTGTAGCTGAATTGGTCGGTAACATTAGCAGGCGCAGGCCACGCTCCAAGCTCAGTCAGTTTACCTCCCGGCGCGATCATCGAAAAGCGCAGATTGCCAGAGATGGACCGGCCACTGTCATTGAGAAGATAAAGATCGAAAACCGCTTCTTCGCCTAGCGCGTAACAAAGCTGATGCTGTTTCGCAACAGGTCGGACAGGATGCAAACTGGAGGCAATCAGTTCCGGATCACCCTTAAAGTTGCGCAGATTGTCCACAATGCCGGAGTGATTTTCAATCGCGGTAGACTCCCAACCACTGATGGCGGCGAAATCGACCGCATCGCAGATGCGCACGTTCTCCATGTATTGCTGCCAGCTTTCGTAGCACTTGTTGCCCAGCGCGCGATAGAGATGTTCGGACGTCGGGAAGGCCTTTCGAAAGCCCCAACGATCAAGGAACTTTTCGCAGCCGGTGACAATCTGCCGGTGGTCTTCGAGGTCGTAGCTCTTGCCGTTGCCTCCGAATTGACCGCTCATGATCTGATGAATCATCAGCGGGTGATTATCGGCCACGGCGCAGCCTTCCATCTCGCCGAATTCGACTAACGCCGTCTTCAGCGGCTGAAGATATGTGAAATGCTCGCTATCCTTGTAGAACTGGTCGTACCACTGGTCGCCCGCGCCTTGATGGTTGTTCCACCAACCGCCCCAAGGCTCTTCGTCGCTGCGATGCATCTTGTCGCTGTAGGGCTCAAGCCATGCTTGAGCGGCGCCGCGGGCCACAAAACCGTCGTTCAAAACTACCGAGCGGGACGGGTCTTCCTGATGCATGATCTGAAGTGGAAGAAATGTATCAGGATTCTTGAGGTTGGCTCCGATCTCATTTTGCAGAGTGTATTGAATGAGCGAAGGATGACTGCGGAAGGCGCGCACCATCGCCTTGCATTTGGCCAGCATGAACTGACGCGAAAACTGATCTGCCGCGGAAGCAGATGAAGACGAATCCATCACTACGCTGTTCGTGTTGGGTGCGGTTCCCGCCGGCATTTTTCCAATCGCGAGCTTGCCGCCTCCCGGCTCCATGTAACGCAACAGTCCAAGTCGGTCGTGGGCGCGCAAAACATCTTCTTTACCCACGTTGCGATGAAAGTTGAGACAGTTCAAGCCAAGCTTCCTTGCCTGCCGCACCTCGCGCTCGGCCAGTTCCGGAGTTGGCCATAGTCCGTTTAGTCCCCAAAAGCCCCAGGAGATGGCCGTGTAGAGTTTGATGCGTCGCCCATTCAACCGGAAAACCGCATCAGTACCCAGTCCCTGCGGAGCGAACCAGCGAAAACCAAAAGAAATGGTGCGCACATGCTTCTCTCCGCCGGCAGCTATCATCGTAGCGCGGAGGTGGTAGAGAACCGGCGAGTCTAAATCCCAGAGACGCGCCGCCGGGCAACTCACAACCGCGCCCACAGTTTGCTCCTGACCCTTGTCGTCCACATCTGCTTTGCCATGCGCACTAGCCAGCACCTGCCCCGTGGCAGGATCGACCACCTCGAAAAGAGTTGTTTGCGCCATCGCGCCTTCAAACGCGAGAAACGCGTGAACTGTTTTCGGCTCTGGCGAATTAAGTACCCATAGATCGGCAATATGCCCGGTCAGAGGAACGCCGCGTAGAACCATCTCGCGATCCAGGCCGCCGAAGCCATGGGAGCGGAAGACGTTGACTTGTCCCCAGCGTATGGTCCCTCCGTCTACCCAGTCATAACGGCCACCGGGATTGGTAATGCGAATCGCAAGACGATTCTTGCCGCCAGGTCTGGCTGCAGAAGTGAGATCGCATTCGAAAGGCAGTTCCTCCATGATCGAATAGCCGACCAGGTGTTCGTTCAGGTATACCTCCGCTCGCATGCGCGCGCCGCGAATCTGCAAAAGGATTCGTTGGCCTTCCATGGCCGCGGGGATCTGAATCTCGTGCCACCACCATGAGACGCCCCGGTAGGCGCCATTCTCCGGGATAGGATCGTCGGCCGCATAGCGGTATTCGTCAGGCGTGTAAGGACGTGTGCCAAAGCGCTTCCAGAAGTGCTGCTCAACGGTGGAAGGCAGTTGGACAACGGCTGCGTTTGCTCCGCCGATCCCTGCTTCGAGCGCCTTCCAGCCACCTGTGGGTGGGTTCACCGCAAGCTTCGCCAAATCGACACTGTCCGGGAGATAGATATCGTCGTTCTCCCAACTTGCCTGTTCATCGATCCAAAGATTCCAACCGTCGTCAGGCAACACAATCCCATCGACTGGAGACTTATCCGGACTGCCGGTCGCAGCCAGAACGCTTCGAAGCTGCTGCCGGGAAAGAAAGGCTGTCGCTACAGCACTTGCAGCTCCGCACCGCTGCAGAAAATTGCGTCGATTCATTTAGAAACCCCTGAATGAATATCAGTATACCTCGATTATGGCGCCTGATCCCAAGGTAATGGTATCGTTGCCATCATTAAAGGTAACGTTGCCATCCAAATGGCAACGTTACCTTTTTTCTCTTGACAGGGCTCTCGGGGCCGATTGAAAATGCTTCAAATATGTAAGTGGAAAAGCTGGTGGCGAATTCGGATGCCATGAAATGGCCTGCGTTGCGGTAAAGGGCGTCGGCCTGTGGTATTTGTGGCGGCTTCTATCTCGGATACGCAATAGCAGCCAATCCAGATGAAGGGAAATATGAACGCGAACCAGAACCAGAATCATTGGAGGCAGAAATGATGCAATTGTCGTTCGACGGCAAATTGAACTTTAACAGGGGATTGAGGAGGCCGGTAGACGGTTTTCTCTGTTCCCTGGGATGGAAATGGCTAGCCTTGCTGGTCATGGCTTTCATGGTGCCTATCGGCGCCATCTCGCAGATCTCCGGCACGGGCGAGATCACCGGCACCGTCACCGATCAGACGAGAGCGGTAGTTCCAAACGCTACCGTTACAGCAACCGCGGTCGAGACCAATGTTAAAACTGTCCGCAGCACCACTGACTCCGGCGTTTATGACATCTCGCCACTCCCTCCGGGCGTATACACCGTTACCTTCACAGCCAAGGGCTTTGAAAAGTATGTGCAGGAGAATGTCACAGTCGACGCCCTGCAAACCGTTTCTGTCAATGTGAAACTTACGATCGGCGGAGGTGAAGACACCATCACCGTCACCGACGCGCCTCCCACTTTGGACACTGCCGATGCGCAGCTCGGCGCGGTGATGGACAACGAAATGTACACCAGCCTGCCGCTTCTGATGGGCGCGAGCGGCCAGCCAGACCAGCGGCGTGCCACCGACTTTGCTTATCTGATGCCGGGCGTGCAGAACACCTATGCCGCCTCTGCCAACGGCAACCCCACCGATGACTCAGGCTCCATCAATGGCGGTAACCCCGCCGGCGGCACCTCTGAAATCTACATCGACGGCGTCAATCTGCCGGAGGGAGATGGTGTCGGCGATCCTCGTTTCACTTGGTCGGCCATCGGCCTTGATGCCATCGACCAGTTCCAGGTGGAGAGCGCAGGCTACCCGGCCCAGTACGCCGGTCAAGGCGTGCAAAACTACTCCGTCAAGCAGGGCGGAAACAATATCCACGGCTCTCTCTACGAGTACATCCGCAACACCGCGCTCGATGCCTGGTCACCGACCAATAAGCTTCCAACCTCCACGGGCGCGCTCACCCCTCCGGGCGGTATGTGCAAAGACGATACCCCAGCTGATGCAGCGGCGTCGGTTGGAGCATGGTGCAAGCTAGGCGGCATCAAGCCTGCGGAACAGATGAATGAGTTCGGCATTGTGATTAGCGGGCCGATCGTCAAGAACAAGCTCTTCCTTTTCTATAACTACGGTCAATACCGCTACAATGCAGGACCCAAGTACCAGGTCCAGACCGTTCCACTGCCTACTATGATGGGCTATACGTCGGCTGGAGGCGCCCAAGGATACGCCGACTTCAGCGGCTATGCCGTGGCGAATGGCACCGCAGGCTGCACGGTTGGCACAAATTGCTACGATGTCTACGATCCGGGAACACAGACTACGCCCAATTGCACTGGCGCTGGTTGCAAGCGCACGGTCTTTCCAGGCGATCAAATTCCTTCCAGCCGTTTTTCGGCCGCTTCAGCCTATTTCAACAAGATCATGTTCGCGATGCCTCAGTATCAAGCGGCAAATTTCAACTTGTTCGCGAACAACGTTTCGGTAGGCTATGCAAGCGGATTGTCCAACTGGTACCAGACGGGACGCCTGGACTACACCCAGAGCGAGAAGAACCAAGTCAGTCTGATCATTGGCTTCGGCCGCCAATCTGTCAAGAGCCAATACGGGGTTGCTTCGGGCGCGGCCAACTCGCTCCCGCCTCCCTTCAATACCAATCAGTTCTATGCCCCCACGACCAACGTCGATATCCTGAAGGACACCTACACCATCAACTCGCACATGGTGAACCAGCTCGCTCTTGCCTATGGACGCTACGAGAGCATAGATTCCAACCCTGACCACGGATCCCAGTACAGTCCTGCATCGAGCGGCTTGCTTAACACGCCCCCAGGGCAGCCTAGCATTGGAATGCCCGGCATAGCCTTCTCCGGCGGCCAGGATGTCCCCCAGAACGAGGCCAACTATAACTGGCATGGTCAGGACAACAACACCTACACAGCAATGGACAACCTGCAGTGGGAATCCGGTAAGCACAACGTTACCTTCGGAGGACAGATGGTACAAGTGCAGTTCAATAACTGGACCACCACCGGCGCCACGCCGCTGCAATATACATTTGCTTCTTCGCTAACGAACGGGTATAGCCCTACCGGGAGTTCGCTCACTGCCGGCTCAACCTTTGCCAGCTATATGCTGGGCGCTGTGAGCGCCAGTAGTGTCAGCATCAATCCAGAGTGGGGTGCTCGCTGGAATAGCCCCTCTTTATGGGTGCAGGACAACTATAAAGTGACCTCCAAGCTGACCCTGAACCTGGGCGTGCGCTGGGATGTCTATGCCTCGATTCACGAAAATCATAACCAATGGTCGTGGCTGAACCCGACCGGAATCAACTTCAATACCGGCAACCATGGTGTTCTCGCCTTCGCCGGCGGAACTGCTGGTGATGGCGCTTACACAGGTTTGCATTCGCCTTCTCCAAACTGGTACAAGAACGTTGAGCCGCGAGTTGGACTAGCCTACGCCCTTGACCACAAGACGGTTATTCGGACCAGCTTCACCGTAACCGCCGCACGTGGAGACTGGACCGCCGGTGGTGGAGGCCAGAAATTGCCTTCGCAATCGGGACTCGTACCTTCGGCATCCGCTGCCCCGGGCGTCAGCGGTGCTCCTTCCTTCTACTGGGATGCCAGCGCATGCGCAAGCAATGCCAACGGACTCGCGAACGACGGTTTCACACCCTGCGGCTGGACCGGATCGACATCGAGTCCTTCGATCGTCATCGCTCAGCAAATTGCGTTGGGTAACATGCCGGCCGGAGCCAACTTGGCTGAGTTCGGCACCTCGATGACAGCTACGGAAAAGAATGCGAACAGCATTACGGCCGCTTACTGGGATCCGTATCTGGGATCACGTTCTCCCGAGTACATCAACTGGACCTTCGGCATCCAGCGCGAACTCACCAAGAATATGACCGTCACTGCCACCTATGTCGGTAGCGAAGGTCACTTCATCTCAGTTGCCAATGCCAATGGCTCAAGGAACAACGGGCTCCCCGAGTCCATGGCTGCGCTCGCTGGATACACTCTCACCGCGAGTGGCGGGACAACCCAAGTGCCCTGTTCCGGCAACACTTGCCTTTACACTGTTCTAGGCCAGAAGGCGACCCCTGCCTACCTCGCGATGGCGGTAGCAGATGGTTTCACTCCTCCCAACCCCTACACCAACCCCGGATCTACCGGCACAGGCGGCTACTATGCCAGCAACGCCGTCTATCAGTATTACGAACCCTTTCCGCAATACAACAAAGTCAGCGACCAGACCAGCAATGTGGGAAATGAAAACTGGCATGCTCTCGAAGTATCCGCCCGGCAACGTCTTTCGGCCGGACTGAACTTCATGGTCAACTACACATGGTCGAAGGGGATTGACGACCTGGGAACCTTCCGCGTCGGAGACAACGATCGCCTCGATCGTTCCATTTCCGCTGCCAACCAGCCCCAGAGCTTGGTAGCCACCGTGGTCTATCAGTTGCCTTTCGGTCGCGGACACAGATGGGGAGACAACTTCGTCTATCGTTCGGTGGTCAGCGATTGGACCATTTCTGGCATCGGCCTCTATCACTCCGGTCTTCCAATTCTTGTAACCGGTTCCGGTTGCGGCAGCACTGCCATTCTGGGCCAATGCATGCCGAGCGTTGTTAAGGGGCAGCCAGGACGCGTGAACGCATGGGGCAAAAGCGCCACTGGTTCGGCCATCAGCTTTGATCCGGGTTCTCCCAACTATATCGGGCTGGCCGCCAACCAGTACCTCAATCCGGCTGCATTTAACCTGAATGGCGCCGGCACAACCGCAACCTACGGAACAACTCAGGGACAGGTCACTTTTGTTGGAAACGGCCCGGCCCTGTATGTCCCCGGCAATGCCGCCCGTGCGGTACCTATCCAGGGCCTCTACACTCAACCCACATTCAACGCGGATTTGGCCCTCAAACGGACCTTCCCGCTCTATCGCAATATCAAGCTCGCATTTGAAATCGACATGACGAATGTTACCAACGACGTAGTGCTTGCGGGGCCGAGCGCCCAGGCAAGTACAAACTCCGGTACATTTGGCATCGTCTCCAAGGTGGCCAACCAGCCGCGAGACGTCCAAGGGGCGGCGCGCATCAGCTGGTAAACAACAACTAGGCCGCCGGTGCGGCTTCGCAACAGAAGGGGCTGGGAAACCAGCCCCTTCACCAACTAAGATTAAATTCCTCTGCGAAAAGAGATCTGCAACTATGCAATATGACAACTCGCAGATCCTCAACTCGCCACTGACAGCTCAAGTCGTCAATTGCATTCGCGCAAAGATTGAAGACGGCAGCCTCAAGGCCGGCGACCGACTTCCTCCTGAACGCGAGTTTGCCAAGATGCTGCGTATCAGCCGCGCCAGCTTGCGAACGGGCATCATCTATCTGGCTTCCAAAGGAGTCATCAAGGTGCGCCGCGGCGTTGGAACCGTTGTGGCCGATGAATCCGAGAAGGTTGGAAAACCTGATATAGAGTCGCTTAGTGCGTTATACAGCTCAAGGTCGTGGCAGGTTTTTGAAGCGCGTAAACTGCTCGAATGCCATCTGGTCGCTCTGGCGGCCGAGCGTGGAAAGCTCCAGCATTTCACGGAACTCGCGGAAGAAATTGCCGATATGTACGCGGCAATCGACGATCCCCAGACATTCCTGATACACGATATGCGCTTTCATCGTTTCATCGCTCTCGCTTCGGGAAGTCCAATCCTGGCAGCGCTCATGGAAACAGTTTCAGAGGCCTTTTGCGAACAGCGGCGCATGACCGCGGGTTCCACGCACGACAGAAAAATAGCCATGAAAGAACACCGGGAGATTTATCGCGCGATTCGCGCAGGCGAACCTTCCGAAGCGCGCGCCGCAATGGAACGTCATCTGCAATCCTCCTTGAAGTCGCAGGCGCTTGGGCGGGTAGGCGCCGACAAAACGATGACTGACAGTGAGCAGAATCGAATCGATGAACTCAAAAGCGGTTTTTCTCCTGATCTCGTCACGATGGAAGCAGCGGGCGATAGTCATGCTGCCGCTTGCTGTTCTTGATCGCGCACAGAGCGGCGTTGGCGGCGAGCATCGATGCCAAATACGGTCGGCACGGTTGCATTCGATCGGAACACTACGCTGATGATTGCGCCCGTGGACTTCCGCAACTTCACTGCGGAAGGTTGGCAGGGTGAATCCCTTGACTCACGATACGTCCCAGAACGCCGATGTAGCAGGGAGCCTTCTCGGGCGCCAACGTCGGCGTGAAGGCGCGAGATTCCAGCCGCCTTGCCGACACTTCGTTACGTATTTGCCGTCAACGAGTGCTTCGGCGGAGATGCTCGCAAGAACCCCAAGCAGGAATTCGTGAAAGTAACCCGAGCTGCCGCGATTGTGGTGCGATCCAAAACTGATGTGCCCGTTGCATTTCGCCGAAGTCGGCACTGGAGACTACGATTCGACGGAAGCTGCATATCGGAATTGCTTCGGAATCATTATAATTTGCATGAAAGTGAAGGTGCCTTCCATGGTCGTGCCGTGCGGAACAAGTGCCCGGGAATTGCGGGAAGCGTTTTTTCTCAATTTGAATGCTGCGGCTTTCTTAAGACTAACTTTCAGTAATGGGCGTCTCCTGGCGCTTCTGTGCGTCGCTCTATTCGTAATCGTCGAGCAGATCGTTAAGGGCAAGGGCGATTTGCGTATTGTTTTGGTAATGGCCATGCCAGTGGCATTAATACTGGGGTTTATGTGGCTCAGGCTGACAAATTCGCTCGGGAGAACCGCGAAAGCACTCACAGCTTCCGGGGCACGAATGAGTATTGAAGCGCAGGGAATCACCACAGTCCTGGCGAACGGAAGCCGCACGTTTGAGCCATGGTCCGCCTTCACCCGTTGGCGCGAAGGTGAGCTAGTCTTCACCGTCGGCAACACGAAGAACTACCGCACAATATCAAAGAGTGCTTTGGGAATGTATGCCGACGAGCTTCGCTCGTTGCTGCTTTCGCAAGTCCATACTGCCGTGCACTGAGTTAACCGCCCGGCCTGCGAATCAAAGAGATTCCTCGTGCCTACGCGCCTTACTATCGGGCAAAATTGCCTTCGGCGGAATTGCCACATTCAGTGTCTGCTTGACTTCAGGGTCTGCTTGATGCGGTCCGTTGTTCACCAGGTAAGCGGCTTTGAGCCTCAAACAATTGGAGAGTTTGTGTCGGAGATGGGGCTGATGGCCGGAGTCGAAATCGCCGGTATCGAACTGGTTTGAAGACCAGCCGGGTCCTGTTCACGCGGCTCAAAACGTGCTACTGCGGTCTTGCTCGCCCTCTGGGAAACATGGTACCTTTTGGCCAAACCCTGAGAATGATATTCCTGCGAGGATAAGGAGTATCCTCCCCCTACTGAAACACTGATATTGCGATGATTGCTTTGGTCACGGGAGACATTATGCGTCGAGTGGCCAGTTATTCTTTCTTGGCATTTGGTCTCTGCCTGTCTATGGCGATCCTGACCGGATGCAATTCCTTCAGTAGCGGATCTTCGGCTTCCGCGCCGAAAATCACCAGCTTTGTAGCCAATCCCGCAGCGGTTACGGCAGGCGGAACAGCTACTCTGACGGCGGTCTTTACCGGCGGCACAGGCGTCATCACGCCCGGGAACCTGCCTGCGATCAGCAGCGCGGCGGTCAACGTCTCGCCCGTCGATACGACGATTTATACCTTGACGGTGACGAACTCCACTGGAATTCCAGCCTCCATGACGGCCACAGTTACCGTCCTCACTGCGCAGACGATCACCTTTGCCAATCCCGGCGCGCAGACGGTGGGAACGCCTCTGACACTTTCGGCCACGGCAAGCTCAGGTCTGACGGTAGCGTTCGCGTCACAGACAACCAGCGTCTGCACTGTGAGCGGCAAGACAGCAACCTTCCTGATAACCGGAACCTGCACGATCCAGGCCACACAGGCAGGCAATGGAATCTATGCTGCCGCTACGCCGGTCTCGCAGAGTTTCACAGTCAGCGCCGCTCTCACCGCGCAGACAATCACCTTTGCCAATCCTGGCGCGCAAACGGTAGGAACGCCCCTTACTCTGGTCGCCACGGCTAGTTCTGGCCTGACGGTCTCCTTTACTTCGACCACGACCAGCGTCTGCACGGTCAGCGGCACCACGGCTACCTTCCTTATTGCGAATACCTGTTCGATCACAGCCTCGCAGGCCGGCAACGCCACTTATGCCCCGGCCACGCCAGTGGCGCGCAGCTTCACAGTCAATGCATCAAGCGCCACCGATCCCACCAGCAGCGTGCTGCCGTCCTATGACGATGCTTATGCCAACTGGAAGAATGCCGGGCTGCTTTCGGTGGGCGGCATTCCGAACCGCACGACGGTTTGCGCGACGGTCAATCCGCTCGGTGGTGGACAGGACGATTTCACCAACATCCAGAACGCCATCGACAATTGTCCGAAAGGCGAGGTCGTTCAGCTTGGAGCCGGCGCATTTACTGTTCACATAGCCGACCTGCCCATCCAGATTTCGACCGCGATCGTCTTGCGCGGGACAGGAAACTGCAGCGGCTCAGCCACGCCATACTGCCAGACCTCCATCGCCGTGTCGGATGGCGCTCTTGCCTACACAGGGGGAGTGTGCGGAACGGATACGTCTCATGAAGTTACCTGCCCCAATGGCGGGCCTCCGCTGCTCTATGTATCCCCCGTCTCCATCTTCAACTGGAGTTGGGCCCAATGCGGCAACCCCGGTTTCCCGCTCGGAACTGGATGCGGAGCCACCCCACTAGACGCCGATGCTGCGCAGGGACAAACCACAATTCAGGTCCACAACACCAGCAACTTCTCGGTCGGCCAATGGGTTTTGATTGACGAAGCGTCAGGCGCCGGATGGGTTCCTGATCCTCTCAACGCACGCACGGGGTACGGACAAATATGGGCGGCTTCTGACTGGCTCAACTCCTCGGGCAGTCCGGCGACAGGGCGGGTCATGTGGTCGAAATCGCAAAACGGCGGTGGATGGGATTTTGGCTCCTCTTACCCATATCAGGCCTCATCCGTCGGCTGCTGGCATTCCTACTGCGACCGGCCGACCGCGGAGCTGCACCTCATCGCCTCAATCGGTGCCGGTCCATGCCCCGGAGCCAATTGCTCGCTCACCTTCGACGATCCGCTCACAGTCGCCTTCCGGCAGAGCGCAGGCCACAACGCGCAGGTCTATCAGGCGGAGGGAAACCAGAGTGGAACGAGCCCCATCTCGTTTCTTCAGAACGCCGGAGCCGAGAACCTTTCGCTCCTGCGCGCCCCCAATGGCGGCCTGGGCATGCTCTTCTGCGCCTACTGCTGGGCCAAGAACGTCGAGGTGGGCAACTGGTACGGCGGCGGAGTCAACATATCGTATTCCGCCCGCAGCGAGCTGAACACCGTCTACGTCCACCATTGCTGGGATTCCGTCAACAGCGGAACGGAATATCCAATCGCCCTGGACGACGCCACAACCGAACTCCTCGTGACCAACAGCATCACCAACTTTGGCGGAAAAGGAATGGTCGCCCGGGCGGGCGGAGCAGGCTCCGTCGTCTCATACAGTTATGTGGACGACACCATGTACGACGCCGAATCAGGCATCGGCGATTACTGGCTCGACATGGGGCTGAACGCCAGCCACTATTCCACTCCGCACCACGTCCTCTTCGAAGGGAATTGGGCCGACAACCTGGACAACGACCACACCCACGGAAATTCCGTCTATATCACCTTCTTCCGCAACCAGGGCACGGGCATGCGGACCCCGTTTATCGATCCCTCGCTCAATAAAGAGGTCAATGACTTTGAGGAAATAGGCTACGCATGCGGCACCACCGGACCAACTGGTTGTTGGCAGAATGCCCCCGCGCCTTTTCGCGCCGCCGGGCCCATGGCATATAACTACTGGTTCGCCTTCGTAGGCAACGTATTGGGATTGGCAGGAGAGACTACCGCTGCGAATGGATGGACCTACCAGGGGGACTGGAACGGCCACCGCATGTTCATGCTCGGCTGGAACGATAGCGGCGGCGGCGGCCAGGATCCGTACCTGACCGGTGTCAGCGGATCATACATCTTCATCCACGGCAACTACGATTACGTCAACAACGCCGTAACGTGGGATTCGAGCACGCCAGACCATGCGCTTCCAAACTCGTTCTATCTATCGAGCAAGCCTGCCTTCTTCAACGACGGCAGCGGTTATGCGTGGCCCTGGGTGACGCCTACTGGCTCGCAGCCAGTTCAGACCGGCCCATCAGGCTGCGGCGGGACGTGCTCCGCCCTGCCTGCCAAGGCGCGCTACGAAGCCGGAACGCCTTTCGTGCAGCCTTGAATTTCGCTGAGGTTGAGTTTCGCTGAGGTGGAACAACATCGGCAAGACAAATGCCCGTCTACCGACGCTTGCCATTATGGGCTTCATCGCGCTTGGCAATGGCAACAACTGCATTGATTCAGATTGTTATCCTCCCGGTTCTTCCCCTGCGCACGAAAGCCCGGAGATGAACTTACCAAACCTCAAATGACTTGACAGAGACCGGCCTTCTCATGGAAAGCCGATGCGCTCATCCAACATGGGTTATCCCCGCGAAGGACGGACCGGTCCTGAAAAACGCCCCAGGGTCCAGGGTTAGTTTGCAGATAATTCCAGCAATTCTGCTACCCTGAAACTGGACCGGCCCCCTCGGCGGGTGGCCTCGTACCCCCGCTAGAGCCTACGCACACGCCCAATACGATATTTATTTTTAGCCCTGTTTTCTTGCAGATAATTTAAACATTTGCGAGAATCGGGGATTTTTTCAACAACATACAGAAACAACCGTCCCAGAATATGAAGTTTCAGAAAAGCGACTGAATTCAGCCTTGCAGATAATTACCGAAGTTCATGGCTGCTTTCTCCGAACCACACTCTTGACTTTCCTGATCCAAGCCTCCAACGCAAAACGAGTAGCCTCCAACTAGGTCGATTAATATTCCTCGTTAGATTCGGCCACAGGCAGAATGTCGTTATCACGTGCGACCCAAACATACAGGGTGGGCAACAGAAAGATTCCGATGGCTAAGTTGGCCAGCAGGCCTCCGACAATGACGATAGCGAATGGGCGCTGCGAGTCAGAGCCAATGGCATGGGAAAATGCTGCGGGCAACAGACCCAACGTAGCCACAAGCATCGTCATCATGATTGGGCGCAAACGCAAGACCGCTCCCTCGACAGCTGCTTCTACAATGTGCTCCTCAAAGGATGCCTCCGTGCCTGTATGACGGGCGCGCAATTGGTTGATGAACTCAATCATGATGACGCCCGTCTGGACAGAAACGCCGAAGAGCGCCAGAAATCCTACGGCCGAAGAAACTGAAAAATTAGTATGAGTAAGGAACAGTGCAAGTGGTCCACCGATGGAAGCCATCAGGACGCTGACCAAAATCAGCAGCGCCCATTTATACGAGCGGAACATGGTGTAGAGGATCATGAAGATGGCCAACATTGTAATAGGAACAACGATGGCCATGCGTTTGTCGGCTCGCTTTTGACTCTCGTATTCGCCGGCCCATTCCAGATGGTAGCCGGTGGGTAGGCTCACGTTGCGATTGACCCTGGAGATTGCCTCTTCAACCGTAGAACCCAGGTCGCGTCCGCGCACCGAATACTTGATGGCGATGTAGCGCTCGCCGCCCTCGCGGTTGATCTGCTCAGCGCCGTCGTCGGTAGAAGCTCGAGTCAGTTGCGCGAGAGAGACACGTTCACCCGATTGCGCTAGAAGACGCACGTTCTGGATGGCCTCGCGTGTGTCGCGGTACTGCTGCTCGTAACGCAAAGTCACATCGAAGCGAGCTTCGCCCTGTTGAACTTGAGTAATCGCATTGGCGCCAACCGCGGTCTGCAAAGCGTCCTGGATGTCGGCGACGTTGATGCCCCAGCGGGCTGCCGCGGTTCTGTCTATTTGAAGGTTCAGATTGGGTTGGCCGACGATGCGGAAGATGCCCAGATCGCCGACGCCCTGAACCAATGCCATCTGTGCCTGAATCTTCTCGGCTTCGTGTTCGAGGGTGCGCAGGTCATTGCCGTAGAGCTTGACGGCCAACTCACCTTTGACGCCTGAGACAGCCTCTTCCATGTTGTCGGAGATGGGCTGGGAGTAATTCCAGATCACGCCAGGGAATTTCGAGAGTTCTGCATCAATTGCGGCAATCAACGCTTCCTTGTCTTGATGGAAGACCGGCCGCCATTTGTTCTTGGGCTTAAGATCGACAAAGTACTCCGTGTTGAAGAAGCCGGCAGTGTCAGTGCCGTCGTCAGGACGCCCGGTTTGGCTGACGACCTGTGTCACTTCAGGGAACGAGGCCATCACCAGTCGCGCCTTGTTGGTGAAGTCGATGCTGGCCGTGGGGCCTTCGCTTGGTGGCAGCGTACCGCGCACCCAGATAGAGCCTTCGTCAAGGTGGGGCAGAAACTCAGATCCTATGGGGCCGCCCACGGTGAGATATACGGCGACAGCAAAGAGAGCCGCTGCGATGCCGACGGTCCTCTTGCGGTGAAGAATAGCCGAGCGGACAGCCGTGCGATAGTGCCCGGTGAGCCAGATCAAAAGTGGGTTTTCCCACTCGTTTGCATCCTTGCGGAAGAATAGGCTTGCCAGCACCGGAGCAACAAGGATGGCAAAGAGCAGCGCGCCGATCAGGGCAAAGGTGACCGTCCAGGCCATGGGTTTGAAGAGACGGCCCTCGACGGCCTGCAAAGTGAAAATGGGAAGGTATGCAGTGATGATGATACCGCGGGCGAAGAAGACCGGACGCAGCACCTCGTGGGCAGCGTTGCCAATCTTCTGCATCGGCGATCGAGTATCGCCTTTGATGTTCAAGTGTCGCACCATGTTTTCGATCATGACGACCGAGCCGTCAACGACCATCCCGAAATCCAGAGCGCCCAATGAGAGTAGGTTGGCCGGGATGTGGCTAAGGTCGAGACAGATGGCGGCAAACAGAAGAGCGACGGGAATTGTGAGCGCGACGATAATCGCACCGCGCACATTCCCGAGAAAGAGAAACAGAACGATCACAACCAGGATCATTCCCGCTGTCAGATTGTGCTCGACAGTTTCGACCGTATAAGAGACGAGATTGGATCGGTCGAGAAAGGGAATGATCTTGACGCCCTTGGGCAGGACGTGCTCGTTGAGTTCTTTGACTTTTGCATGTATTCCGGCAAGAACTGGATCGGAGTCGTCTCCCTTTTGCAACAGAACGATGCCCTCTACCGTGTCGGAATTGTCGACGATCTTGCCGTCTTCACGGTGAGTGGCCTTGCCGATTTGTCCGAGGCGAATCTTGGGGCCTTGGGCAACAGTGGCAATGTCCTTTATCTTGATTGCCGTGCCGTTCGCGGTCTTGACGACGGTATTCTCTATGTCTTGAACGGTGGTAAAAAGGCCAGCGGACTGCACGTTGATCTGCTGCGCGCCTTGCTCGATAAAACTGCCTCCGCCATTGGCGTTATTGGCGGCGATCTGCTGCTCAACTTGACCGATGCTCAACCCATAAGAAACGAGCTTCTCCGGGTCAAGCCGAATCTGATACTCCTTGGTCGGCCCGCCGAAGCTGGAAACATCGACCACTCCCTGGACGCTCTTGAAAGATTTCTCCAGTGTCCAGTCTTCCAACGACTTCTTCTCCATCACGTCGTAGGCCGGGTTGGTGCTTTCGAGCGTATACCAGTAGATCTGGCCAACGGGACTCCAGTCAGTTCCCATTTGAGGCACTAGATTGGCGGGCAAATTAACTTGGCTGAGCCGTTCAAGAACATGTTCGCGATTGACGTCGCTGCTGGAGTTGTCATCGAAGATCAGCATCAGGCTCGACAACCCGGCCAGCGTCGTCGAGCGAAGATGAGTCAGGTGCGGAATGCCAGCCATTTGAATCTCGACCGGCACGGTGACTTGGCGCTCGATCTCTTCTGCGCTGCGCCCTGGCCATTGAGTAATGATCTGGACGTAGTTGTTGGCCACGTCTGGATAGGCCTCGATTGGCAGATCGCGGAAGCTGATAACGCCCCACGCGGTGAGAATCACAAGCCCGCCAATGACCATCCAGCGGTTCTTCAGCGCGAAATCGACGAGTGCGCGAATCATCTACTGGTTCCCCGCTGTCTCAAGGAGCAGTGCATTGCCGACGAGTTGCTGGCCGGGCTGAATGCCAGAGAGAATCTCCTGGCGGCTTCCATCCAACATCTTGCCTGCGTGAACCTCAGTGCGCTTGAACTGATTGCCATCGACCGGAACAAAGACCCAGTCGCGATCGTGCAAATGTAAAACGGCCTCCGCGGACACCACTGCATGGATCTCTTTGCTCTTGCTGGTAAAGGTTGCCGTGGCAAACATGCCTAGTTTGAGAAAGCCAGGATTGGCGACCTCGATGCGGACCTTTGCTGTGCGCAGCGACGGATCGAGGACGGGGCCAATGTCGCTGACGCGGCCCGTAAGCGAGCGATCGGGGAAGGCATTGATTTTGATTTTCGCGTCCTGGCCAAGTTGAAGTTTGGAAATGTCGTTCTCATAGACATCGCAGATAATCCAGACTGAAGAGAGATCCGCAATGGTAAAGGCTGTCGCCGAGCCGGAGAGGCTCACGCCCGCCGCAGCCGCGTTGGTGACATTCTGTGACACGATGACTCCGCCAATAGGCGCATAAACGTTGACCACACTGCTTGAGTGTGTCTTATCCACGCCCAGCGTCTGCAGTTGCTCTTCGGCGGCGGTGAGATCAGCTCGCGCATTCTTCTCTGCGTCTTCGGCCTGCTCGAACTGCGCCTGGGAAACGGCCCCATGCTTCAAAAGATCGTCGGCACGCTCGAAGGCCCTTTTTGCAAGCTGCTCGTCATTGGCTGCCTTGAGGTAAGCGTTGAAGGCACTGGTTACGTCGGGGCTTTGCACTTTGAAGAGCAGTTGACCCTTCTTGACGTTGTCACCGAGGCGGGCCTTGATGTCGACCACGCGGCCATTGGCCAGTGAAATCACAGGAACTTCGCGAGAGATATCCGGAAAGACGGCGCCGGTGGTCGTCAACTCGGCGACAGACTCGATTTGAGTGGCCTCGGTCAACGGAAACTTAGCCGCATCTTTGGGATCAATGGTGAGCAGGTTCATATCTGCCACTTGTATGACCTGAGCCTGAGGCGGCGCACCGTTGCCTTCGTCTTTTGATTTGCACCCGGAGATCTCGACGCCTAAAACTGCGACCAACACGAGAACCAACATAACTCGATGGGAATGATTCATACGGTTCATTGAATTACCTCGCGTCCTACAGCCAGATTCAGTTGTCCGACGGCAGTCAGATAGGAGCCGATAAGTTGCAGATAGGCCAGTTGAACGGAACGGTAGTCACTTTGCGCACTTAGAAAATCCATCAACGAAGCCCCACCGTGGTTGTAGGCATAGGTCACGGTATCGCGTACTCGCAGCGCCTGATCCTTGTACTGCGCTTTATAAGGCCGGAGCAGGGCTATGCTGCTTTCAACCTGAGCGTAGGCCGAATCCACGTCGCTGAAGACTTGGGCGCGCGCACCTTCGGCTAACTGATGATTGCGGTCAATGTCGATCAGTGTGCGCTTTTTTTCACCCTGGTTGTGGTCGAAAATACGCAACGGGATGCTGACGCTCGCGCCCAAAGTCTGTGTAGCGTTTGAATTGTTGTTCGAGGCGTTCCAGGTGTACCAAGTGCTGAATGTGGGGTCGGTCGAACCGTTAGCGACGGCTAGCTTGTGGTTGGTTTGGGCCTGCTGGACCGCCTCAAGCGCGGCGCGCAGATCCGGCCGCGCGTCAAAAGCAATCTGGTGGAAATCGTCGAGCGGCTTGAGCGAGTCGTCGAAGTCAAACCGGCCGGTCACGTCGAACTTTTCGACCGGAGTGCGGCTATCGAGCAATTGCAACAAATGTATCTTCGCAGTGCGCAGATTGACCATTGCGGTTTGAATCTCTTGCTCGTATTGCACGCGAACGAGTTCGATGCGGTCCAGGTCGATCTGAGCGATGTCGCCGGCCTTATGCCGGTTGCGACTGATCTCGATGATCTTGTCGTAATAAGCAAGATCGGCCTTGGCGAGTTCTAGAACAGCTTTGGCTTGGAGCGTCTGGATAAACTGCGATCGTAGATCAAAGAGCAGGTTGCGCTCCAGATCTTCATGCTGAAATCCGGCAATCCCTGCGCCCTCTTTCGCACTCTGCAGACGCAGTTCGCGCTTCCGCTCGCGCTCGTGCAAATAGCTGATCCCCGGCTGAACGTCGGTTCCACTCAGGGGTTCCCAAACACCCTTGTTGGGGGCGATCTGCGTCCCGTCCGCCGCCGCGGTGACCTGGGGATTGGGCCGAAGGTAGGCCGTGATCTCATTGGCCCTCATCTCGTCGACGCTTAGCGCGTCGGCCTTGAGGGCGGGATTGGCCACTTCAAATTGTGCTTTCACCTGATCCCAGGTAAGGCTCTGCTGTGCCGCAATCTGAGCCGCGAGCAAAACAAGAAAAGCCGTTACCGCCATAACAGAGAGGGAAGGACGAATTCGCTTCATGCACAACCTCTGCGCCGTGGAACGCACGGCGATCACAGGAAGGAAAAACCAAGAATGTGGAATTAATGAAGGCGAATCGATTAGGCAGTCGGCGGAGGGCGGTTCTGGATCGGGACCAGAGCAGGATTGTCTATCGTGAGGACGGGGAAACTGGAGGACGCAACAAAGCGCAGGAAGCCGAATGCCGCCACGGGGAACGAGCGCGGAGGCAGTGCGGCAACGGCAGGAAAAATGTGGTTAGGGCAAGAGCCTGCGTGGTTGCGTCGCGCGCAACATTCGAATTCAGCCGGGTTCTGCATGGTCAGCAGATCATCGGTGACCGAGATGACGGGGAAAAGGATGGCTATAAGCATCGCCAGCGCGGCGAGCTGTGTGAGTCTGCTTGCGCCTTCCAGTCGGGCATGGCGAGTCCACAGCCGCACAAATACGACTGCTATCAGCACCCAGAAGAGATTGAGCGTTATCTCCATTCCGATTTAATTCTACATGGGTGATCGATGCATGCTCTGACGTCATCCGCGAAACTCCAACCTGTCCGTTCATCAATCGGGAATTCCCCGGCCAATGCGCGTGGCTGTAAGGAGCATCCTGATTTTCGCCTTTTTTCTCCCCGATAAACATTGTTAAATTTATGTGAATTCGTCAAATATTCATATGATTCTGCGACTCTTGAATACGAAAGTGGCCGGAATAGCTCACCTTGTAGAAACTCAAATTCCCGGCCGTCAACATTCATCCCGCGCCCCCGTTGAAACAAGATTCGGCTTCATGTTGAGCATCTCCGGGATGCGGTAATTCAGGGTGTTCGATCGACAAAGCGAACGCAGCCACGATTCAAACCACTTGAAAGGAAGATGAGAGGCCCAATGAATTTCAAACTCAAGATCGCTGCCGCTGCAATCCTGGCAGTCAGCGTTGTTCCATCCTACGCACAAACAGGCGATACCCCACCGCCAGAAAAGAAGCACGAAACAACCAGGAGGGTAAAGACTCCTCCGCCACCCTCAGTCGCAGACCAGATTCAGGAGCTGCGCGAGGAACTCCAGCGCCAGATCAACAGCCTCAAATCTGATCTGGCCGCCAAGGACGAGCAGTTGCAGAAGGCTCAGCAGGCAGCAGCCGAAGCCCAGGCCGCGGCAGCCAAGGCTGAAGCCGCGGCAGCAACCGAGCAGCAGGCCGTGACCGATAACGCAGCCGCCGTAACTACGCTGCAAACCTCTGTGACCGACCTCAAGGGCAATCAGGCTTCGTTGGCCACCACCGTCTCCGATGAGACCGCCAAGATCAAAAAAGATCTGGCCAACCCCACCACCCTTCATTACAAAGGCATCAACCTTACTCCAGGCGGCTTCCTGGCGGGTGAAACTGTTTACCGCTCCAAGGCTACCGGCGGCGATATTCCCACCGCCTTCAGTGGCATTCCTTACGAGGGCGCCGATGCCTATTCGCTCAGCGAGTTCTACGGCTCGGCTCGCCAGTCACGCGCCTCTTTGATGGCCGAAGGCAAAACCGGCTGGGGCACACTGCGCGGCTACTACGAGGCTGACTGGTTGGGCACCGGCATCACGTCCAACAACAACCAGTCCAACAGCTATGTACTGCGCCAGCGCGTACTGTGGGCGCAAGGCGAGACGAGCAATCACTTGGCCTTCACCGGCGGTCAGTTGTGGTCGTTGGCTACCGAAGACAAGAAAGGTATCTCCAACCTCTCCGGCGACATCATGACGCCGCAGACCATAGACCCTAATTACGTCGCCGGCTTCGTGTGGACCCGTCAGTACGGCTTCCGCGTGACCAAGACCTTCGACAAGGTCGCCTTCGGATTTGCGGCTGAGAATCCGCAGCTGCTCTACTCGGCTGCGCTCGCGGGCAGCACGCCCTATGCGATCCTAGGCTCGGCCGGAGCCAACGGCGGCAACTACAACGCCGCGGTCAGCACAGTTGGCGCGACGACCTACGTCAAGAGCTACGCCAACCTGGCGAACTTTGATGCTGTTACCGGCAACCAGATCAACAGCTACATTCCGACCTACGCTACGATCACTGCCAACACCAACATCACCAACATCTCTTTCAACCAAGCGCCGGACCTGATCTTCAAGGCGGCAATCGATCCCGGCTGGGGCCACTACGAAATCCTCGGCATCGCCGGCTTCGCGCACGAGACGGTCTACCCCCGCGTGACGCAAAACTCGGTCAAGTACGGCGGAGTAGCCGATAACGTTGGCTTCAATTGCGGCACTGTCGTTATCGCGGGCTGCAACAACACTGTTGCCGGCTCGACTGGCGCCGGCGCTCCCGGGACCAGCGTTTGGCTGGCGTCCAGCGTCACAGGCTACTACACCAGCAGCATTATGCTGGGCGGCTTCGGCGCCAGCGCTCGCGTCCCGATTGTCAAGGATAAGCTCACCTTCGGCGTCAAGGGCCTCTACGGACCCGGCATGGGCCGCTACGGCGACACTACTCTCTCAGACGTGACCAACAACGCCAACGGCGAGTTGCGGCCGATCCACAACGCCAGCGGCCTGTTCACGCTGGAAGCCACACCCACACCGCGCCTGCTGATCTACCTCAACTACGGCGGCGACTATGCGTCGCGCGCCGACTATGCAACCACGGCCATTACGCTGACCGATCCCAAGCCTTACTTCTGCGAGGCCGGCGGCACCAACTGCGTCGCGGCGGCAACCGCAACTACTGCGGAGGGCGGCGGCGCCTGGGGTTCGCACTTTACAACTGCAGCTGCTATCGCTCCCATCGGATATGGCTCGCGCTATGCCAGCGTCTCGGCCACCTGCGCCGCAACGCCCGGCACGCCTGGATACCAATCTGGTTCGACCGGCTACCTGCCCGGAGGCTCCGGTTGCGGAAACAATACCCGCGACGTGCAAGAGATCACGGGCGGCTACTGGTTTGACATCTACAAGGGCGACCGCGGCCGCCTGCGTCAGAGCTTCCAGTACGGCTATGCGGTTCGCGAAGGATGGTCAGGCACAGGCACGGCTGGCACTCTGACCACTCCTTTGAACGGCGCCAAGGGCATCGACAATATGTTCTGGACCAGCTTCCGCTACTACCTGCCTTAACCCGCCAACCCGCGGCTCCGCAACACTAGAGGCAGCCTGAACCCAGGCTGCCTCAAGCAAACATATCCTGATACTCCTTATGGCAAGCAAGCCTTGCTCGGCTTTCTTATTGAGACGATTTGCCAGTACCGGCACTGAAAATCCTGATCGGATTGCCATGTTTTGCCGTCAAAATGCCACTTTTCCCGAGGAAAACCGTCCTTTTTCAAGCGAAATTCGCTCGTGATTGACGAGCGTTTCTCACGTAGCGGTACAAAGTGTGCGTTTTCGCGCACATTGAAGATTTTGTCTGAAACTGAGTTCTGTTCAATAAGGACGCGGGGATTCATCGCTATTGCGGCTTCGTTTTCTTCTCCAGCTGCGTAATTATCTGCACGAATAAAAAATATTTTAGGGGGGGGTGGGGGGGGTAAAAAGTTGTCAGTTGACAGTTTTCAGTTGTCAGTAACGGCCCGCGCCTGTCGTCGTGGTTCATGCTTTGATTGTGCGCCCAGGGGAGATAATGTTCTGCACGTGCGATGGGAGAAGGTGCGTTTTCCTGAGGGGCCTCCTTCTCTCCTCTGCAAGTAAACGGCTGGAGTGCAAGATCGTATCTGCAAATCATGAATTTCGCAGCGTGGCTCCCGAGAGCGGATGTCGTAGTGCGCCTCCAGCCTGGAGAGCGGCTGTACAATTTGCGGATGAGCACTTCGATGAATGCTTCAATCCCCCACGAACCGGGCGCAAGAAGCAATGAATAGAACGCAAAAACAACTGGAATCGGTTGCCACGCTTCTCCGCCAGCAAACCACTTTATCGCTCGCCACCACGGATCAGAAGGGCGAGCCTTGTGTGGCGCCACTGTTCTATATTGCCGATGAAGAGCTCGTCCTCTATTGGCTCTCGTCTGAGCGCAGCTTGCACAGCCGCAACCTGCTTGCAAACCCGCGCGTTGCCGCCACCGTCCATTCAAACGCTCAAAGCTGGCGAGAGATTCGCGGCCTTCAGATCAACGGTTTAGCCAGCAAGGTGATCGCGCCCGAACGGCGCGCCCCGCTGATCAAGAACTATAGCGAACGATTCAAGCTGGGAACGCTGTTTCGCGTTGCCATTCAACAATCCGCCTTATATGCGCTTGAGCCAGATTCTTTCCGCTTGATCGATCATGCATGCAGCTTCAGCAGCAAGTTTGAACTGACGCGCACACCTCACGGCTGGACGCTCACCCGTCCGCCTCGCTGACTTGCACTGCCGGCGAGGCGGCCTGACTCCCATATGAATCAAAAGAGTGGCCAGAATCAGGCTCGCCCGATGCTGTGTGTCACTCGATGGATTTTCATCAATTTTTCAAATTTCCTTTACTCATTTCCACAAAATTTACGCGTAAGAATTATAGAGAGGGTTTTCTGTGGAAAACTGAGATGAAATACGTCTTGACGGTGAAAAAAAAAGAGTGGATGATAGTTCTACTTTGATACTCCGGTCGGTGCGTTCCAAATGAGAACTCCGTACTGCGGATTTCCTGCACCGGCTTCCGGCGTTCCCTGACATCATTCCCTAGACTTACCTCATCAGCGTTGATAGGCAGGTACGTTATGGTGGTCAAGACTCAGAGCAAAGGACGCGGAATTACCGGACTTCATGTAGGCATCAATAATGTTCGCCGGTATTTTCCAAAAGACATTTCGAGCGTAGAACTGGTGTTGGACCATCTGCAGATTCAGTGCGGGCTGAAGCCCAATTTCTGGCAGGGAGAGCCCGATATCTTCGATCCCCGGCTCTGCGCATGGCTGGAATCACGTCACATGCACGCCAAGTCAGATCGTTCTTCGGTTCCACTGGCGATGATCCCGGAGGGCAAAAACTGCTTTCGCCTGCAACCGGTCCGTCTCCACGGGCATCTGCGGGTTAAACTTCCGAACGCAGCCGTGGCGTAAGGCCTCTTGGCCCAGCTGAGCCAAGAGGCGCGCCAGATCGCGACAGGGAGACGTGCGCGCACGCCGCAATCCTGTCCTTTCTGCCGTGTCAATTGATAGACTCAGTATGAAATGACCAGCACCCAATTGCAAAACGCCATCGAGCGCCACTTCGCCGCTGGACCCAATGCCATCGACGATCAAGCGGCCATGGCGGTTTTTCTGGTACTCAGGGCGGCTCTGGAGAGCGGCGAGATTCGGGCTGCCTCGCCTGACCCCGGTTCACTGGTCGGCTGGCGCGTCAACCCATGGGTGAAGAAGGGCATATTGCTTGGATTTCGCCTGGGTGTCCTCAAAGAGTTTCCCGCGACCGGATTCTCATTTGTCGACAAAAGTACTTTTCCGATGCGCCATTTTGCTTCGGGCGACGGGGTGCGCGTGGTTCCCGGCGGCTCTTCGGTGCGTTCGGGAGCATTTGTGGCCCGCAGCGTGGTTTGCATGCCCCCGATGTATATCAACGCAGGGGCGTGGGTCGACGAAGGGACGATGGTCGATTCGCATGCGCTGGTGGGTTCGTGTGCCCAGATTGGAAAGCGGGTGCATCTGAGCGCTGCCGCCCAGATCGGGGGCGTGCTGGAACCGATCAACGCCAGTCCAGTGATCATCGAAGACGATGTGCTGGTGGGCGGAAATTGCGGTGTCTATGAGGGAACCATCGTTCGCAAAGGCGCGGTGCTGGCGGCCGGAACCATTCTCACCCGCGGAACCCCGGTTTTTGATCTGGTGACTGGAGAAATTCTGCGCGCCACCGGGCAGACACCGCTTGTCATCCCCGAGAATGCCGTCGTGGTCCCTGGGTCGCGCGCGGTATCTGCGGGCAAGGGACATGAACGCAGCCAGCAATGGGGCCTCAGCCTCTACGCGCCGGTGATTGTAAAGTATCGCGACGACAAGACCGACCTGAGCACAGCCCTCGAAGATCTGCTGCGCTAGCATGTCGGCAACTCCACCAAATTAGATTCTCTTAAAAAATCCTCGTTCACTTTGGCACGAAAATCGCTTCGTTAGCTGTCGAGCGGTGATAACGCCGAATCTGGGAGGTTGCGATCTCGCCTTTGAGATCGTGCCCCCCCCACTCCGCATTGTGATGACTTCCTGCCACGTTGCCGATGATTTCGAGAGCACATAAACGCGGGAGGCTCGTTTTGCACAGGCCAGCGCAGCACGGAGGTTTTGCTGTGCGCGGTATGGAGAGAACTAAAACTATTGGAAGGAAATTGCGAAGATGCCATTAATTGCATGGACAAATCAAATGAGCGTCGGAGTGAAGCTGCTCGATAACGACCACAGAAAACTGGTGCTGCGCATCAACGAACTGCACGAAGGACTGATGACGGGCCGCGCCAAGCCTGAGCTCGGGCTGGCGTTTGAAAGACTGGTCCGTTGCGCCCGCGTGCACTTTGCCCATGAAGAACGGCTGTTTGCCGAGACCGGTTACCGAGACGCGGCGGCGCATCAGCAAGTGCACAAGGAGATGATCGAGAAGATAAAGTATCTGCATGTGCAATTCAAGTTCGCCACGGAGATCGCGGTCGAACTCGAATTGATGAGCCAACTCAAAGTTTGGCTCTTTAGCCACCTGCACAGCGCGGATCAGGATTACATCGCGCATCTTCAGGGAAAAAATTTCGATCCACTTCTGGGTTCCTGGACTACTTCCGGTGGAACGCACGCGAAAAGAGCGACAGTAAAAGCCGAAGCAAGCGCAGCCTGAGACCAGGCTCAGGAAACTCTGCCCGAGTCCGAGCGTCGTTTGGGTAGGAATTTGGTCGAGCCAGAAAGTTCCGAAATCAAACTGAGTTTTGGTCTAAATATCTGCAATGGCTGTTTTTGTCATTTCGCTGGAAATATCTTCGTAAACCATTGCGTTAATGATAGTTAATAATTAACTGCAAAAAAATGGGCCGAAAATAAATATTTATAGGGGGGTGGGGGGGTACCCTGATTGGCGGTTGGGAAGGTCACTTGCTCTACTGATTCAATTGTCCGCCTGCTGATCATAATTATGCGCAAACGCCGAAGGGAGAGATTGTAGCTTTCTAAGAGACTGCGGAAAAAGGCTGCATTTTGGGCGAAAAGCCCGAAGAGCATACCTCAGGGGCTAAAAGCCCCCGCTGATTTTATTGGCTTTATGCCGGGGATAAATCCCCGGCCTACCGCCCGCCCGCGTTTTTGCGCAGCCTGCTAAGTCCCGAATCGGCGATTTGAGCATACGGCGCCGGATATGGAGGGCGAATCGCAAGAGCCTGCACCATAATCGAAGGACCCGCGGCTAAAGCCGTATTTGTTGCATGGCTGGTTTCAGGAGCCTAAAGGCTCCTGCGCTCCCTCCGGAAGGAGCGCGTGACGTGGCGGCGATTCATGAGGTCTGCGTTGGCTGGAACATGCGCGCGTCGAAGATGAAGGGCTGCGGCGGATCGATCTGCAACTCTTTGATGCGGGGATGGAGCGGATTGACGAGGACGTTCCATTCGGAGCGTATGGGGACTGAGGGGACCATCATGGCAAGCGAAGAGCTTGCGGCGGACTGAGTTCGAATCCAGGCATCGCCTAGCTCGCGGGTTGCGGCTGAGGCGGCATCCGTCCACCAGGCGGGCGGCAGGTCAGATGTTTGGAGTGTCCGCGCCGGTTCTCCTTGCGGCAACTGGGCCGCGATGCAAACCAGGTCATTGGGCGCTAGGCCCGGTTCCAGATGGACGAAGAGTTCGATGGCGGCTAGCGCCAGCGAGGTTGAGGCATAGACCATCGGAATGCCGCGCGAGTTCCAACGGCCGCCGAAGCGGCGCGCTCCTTCGCCGGAAAAGGCCTCGGCGGCGTGCGGGGCGCGGCAAATTCGCCAGATGCGCATCAGGATATCTCTGAGATTTCTTGTGCCAAGCGATCGTTCCCTCAGCGGCTAAAGCCGGTGTTCAATTTGCTTTATGAATGTACGGGCTGAAGCCCGTACCCTTCATTCAAAAAACTTCGATGGTTCCTTAGCTGTAGACGCCGTAGGAGATGCGGCCCAGCACGTCTTCCACTTCGCGCACGCCGGGATCGGTGTCTAACTGGTCGAGCGGCGCGCCGTCACGCAGGGCGCGATTAGGCGTCTTGAGCCATTGCGCCGCCTTCTCTTCAGAGCCGAGCGTTTCAGCCGCCGTGGCAAAGACCTGGGCCAACCGCACAGTGCGGTCGGATTCTGCTGCCGTTAGCCGGGATTTGTGTGTCAGGCGCCGGGTCAGAGTGCGCTGCGGGACGCCGATTTTGGCGGAAATCTCGGCTTGGCGCAGGTTGAGCCGCTTGGCCAGCGAAAAGAGCGCCTCGGCTGGTAGGCCTTCGCGCACCAACTTGGCCAGCGCGCCGCCCTGCTGCACGGGTTCGCCTAGAACCAGCTCGCCACCCAGAATGCCGGGGACTGTAAAAGTGGCCATGATCTGCCTCCTAGGCTAGTATACGCCATTTGGCTAAGGTATTGTAGCCATTTTTACGCGCTTGAACATGGGGAAGAGAACGGGACAGGGACTTGTGTTGATCTGGCTGCGGAAACAAAAGGCCCGTGGCTGAAGCCACATTTATTGCGAGGCTGGTTTCAGGGGCCTTGAAGGCCCGTGCTCCCTCCGTAAAAAGCCCGGACCTATCGAAGAGAATCGAGCGGGATTTTAGGCGATGACCGCTATCTTGGCTCGCTTGCCGAGACGGACCACAAGACGGACTGGGATGCCTGCGACGGAAATCAAATTTGCCATTGCGGTTTCTCCGCCCAACTTGACGGCCTTCTCGGCGATCTTGCGATTAGCTTCCGCGTTGCTCGCGGCAAGACCGAGCGCAACGAGCAGCTTGGGCAAACGAATCTGGTTCGGCTCTGTTCCGGCCACATCGGCAGACAGCACGACCACCTCTTCGAGGTCTTCAGCGGTCTCCTTGTGCTGGAACATGCGGGCCCAATTTTCGTCGGCGGCTTTCGCGGCCTCCTTGCCGTGGAAGCCTTCGGTAATAGTGAGAGCAAGGAACTTCTTGGCCTCCATGGGATGCAACTCGCCTACGGCTACTTGGGCTTCGTACGCGTCTATTTTGGACTGGGGAAAGTCGGTTAGAAAAACATAATACCTCCACATCAGCTCGTCGGAGATGCTCATGAGTTTGCCGTACATTTCGGCGGGCGGCTCGCTGATGCCGATGGCGTTGCCGAGAGACTTGGACATTTTCTGCACGCCGTCGAGACCTTCGAGAATGGGCGTCATCAGGACGATCTGCGGCTTCTGACCGTATTGGCGTTGCAGCTCGCGGCCGCAAAGGAGATTGAACTTCTGATCGGTGCCGCCGAGTTCGACGTCGCACTCGAGACAGACCGAGTCGTAGCCTTGCATGACGGGATAAAGGAATTCGTGCAGGCTGATGGGCAACTCGGCCTCGTAGCGCTTGTGGAAGTCGTCGCGCTCGAGCATTTGCGAAACCGTAAAGCGCGCGGCGAGACGCACCGTGTCTTCATAGCCGAGCTTGCCTAGCCACTCGGAGTTGTAGCGGATCTCGGTCACATCGCGGTCGAGGATCTTGAATGCCTGGTCGGTGTAGGTCTTGGCGTTCTCATTGATCTGTTCACGGGTCAGCGGCTTGCGGGTAACGTTGCGGCCGGTGGGGTCGCCGATGAGCGAGGTGTAGTCGCCTACGAGAAAAATGACGGTGTGGCCGAGCTGCTGGAAGTGGCGCAACTTGCGCATCAGCACGGTGTGGCCGAGATGCAGGTCGGGCGAGGTAGGATCGAAGCCGACTTTTATTCTCAAAGGCCGTCCGGTTTTGCGGCTTTCTTCTAGGCGCTCGCGCAGGTCGCTGACGCGGATAATCTCGGCTGCGCCTTTCTGGAGCAGGTCCATCTGTTCGTCTACGGGTAAGAATGTGTGCATGTCGTCTTTCAGTATAAAGTCGCGGGGTTGGTATCTCGCAGGCCCGGAGCAGCGCTATAATCAACTTCATGCGCACACGCTTCCTCCACCTCGTCATTGCCCGCGCTGCAGCAGCGGCTGCGGCCGCCTAGATTCCGTTCCACCTCATCCAGAAAACAATTTTCAATGCACAGGAGTCAGCCAATCTCTGTCGACTGTTTACGATTTCACTGGTTGGCTATCAGCTGTTAACTGTGAGCTGACCACCGATCATAGGCCACTGGCTTTACACTGGAGTTATTATGGAAGAGTTTTCCCGCATTCAGCGCTTACCGCCTTACGTCTTCAATATCACTGACGCCATGAAGAAGTCTGCCCGCCATCGCGGTGAGGACATCATCGACTTCGGCATGGGCAATCCCGATGGGGCCACGCCCAAGCACATCGTGGACAAGCTGGTGGAGGCGGCGATGAAGCCGGCAACCCATCGCTACTCGGTTTCGCGCGGCATTCCGCGGCTGCGCAAGGCCATTTGCAATTGGTACAAGACGCGCTACAACGTCGATCTCGATCCCGAGACAGAAGCCATCGCCACCATTGGCTCGAAGGAAGGCATTGCGCACCTGTGCCTGGCGATTCTCGATTCGAACGACACGGTGCTGGTGCCCAACCCCAGCTATCCGATTCACATTTACGGCCCGGTGATTGCAGGCGCGCATGTGGTGAGTGTGCCGGTTCACGATCGCGAGCAGTTTTTGGCGCAGCTTGAAGAGCTGATTCCGCGCATGGTTCCGCGGCCCAAGGCGCTGATCGTCAACTTTCCGTCGAACCCTACGACTGAGTGCGTGGAGTTGCCGTTTTTGGCGCGACTGGTTGAACTGGCCAGGGAATATGGCTTTCATCTTATACAGGATCTGGCCTACGCTGACATCGCATTCGATGGCTACAAGCCGCCGAGCGTGCTGGAGGTTCCGGGAGCGAAGGATGTTGCGGTCGAGTTTTTCACGCTTTCGAAGAGCTACAACATGCCGGGCTGGCGGGTGGGATTCATGGTGGGCAATCCGGTGCTGGTGGCGGCTCTGGCGAGGCTGAAGAGCTACTTCGACTATGGCACATTCACGCCGATTCAGGTGGCGTCGATTGCCGCTCTTGAGGGGCCGCAGGAGTGCGTGCATCAAATCTGCGAAAAGTATCGCAAACGCCGCGATGTGCTGGTTGAAGGGCTGAACGCGCTGGGGTGGCCGGTGGCTTTGCCGAAGGCGACGATGTTTGTGTGGGCGGAGATTCCCGAGGCTTATAAGGCTCTCAAGTCTCTGGAGTTCTCGAAGCGATTGCTTACCGACGCCAAGACCGCGGTTTCTCCGGGAATTGGCTTTGGCGACTACGGCGACGGGCATGTGCGCTTTTCGCTGATCGAGAATGAAGAGCGCACACGTCAGGCGCTACGCGGCATTAAGCAGATGTTCGCCAAGGGGTGAGGACGATACCTGCTCTGAATTCGGCTACTGACCGGCGTTCGTGGCTACGATATTGACCTGTTCCGGTGCGGCGACTTCGTTGCCAGGAGCGCTGAGTTTCAGCTTCAGGGATTCGATTCTGGGCTTGCCAATCAGATCGCTCTGAAACTCGAGTTGATACTGATTGCGCAAGCGGCGGGCGAGCTCGTCAAGGAACGGCCGGAAGGAAACGGGATTGCCCGTCCCGATCCAGAAGCTCTTGCCTCCGGTGGCCTGGACCACTTCGCTCAGGAGGTTCTGGCCGGCATAGCTCTCGTACCCTGAAATTCTCTCCAGGCCCTGATTCTTCCAGTAGATCGCATAGACGACCAGCCCCGCGCGGACTGAATCGGTAATTGCTTCCTGGACATAAGGGTCATCGGCATCATATTGCAAGTGGTAAAGATCGACGCCATCGGTTATCAGCAGAACCTCTCGCCGGGCGTTGCGATCCCCTGACGGCCAGTGTTTTGCCAGATCAGAGAGACAAAAGTAAGGGCTGGCGCTGGCGCCGGCCGGGCCTGAGGGCATATGAAGCGCGCTCAGAACCCGCGCGTGGTCGGCGGTGAGCGGAGTGGCAAAAAGGGCTTGGCCATTCTGCATATAGCCGACGGCGGCCTTGGTGTTCGGTGGCAGGCCATTGATGAAATGGGCGATGTCTTCAAACTGGTTTGAGAGGTTGCTGCGCGCCGCGCCGTCGATCAGCACCACCAATTCCAGACTCTTGCTCTGGAATGGTGTCAAGTTTGTCACCTTGGCCGGTTTTCCATTCACTTTGATCGATAGATCCTGCCCGGAGATGCTGGGAGGCAATGCGCCGTCCTGCTTGGGGAGGATGGTTACGACAGCCTGTCCCTGCCCCTGATGACTTTCGCTCTCGGAAAACCCCGGCGCTGTGATCAGCAGGGTTACGACGGCGACCGATAGTGCCATGCTTGGATTTTTCATATGAGTTTCTCCCTTCAAGGCGCGAGCGAACTTGCCACCTGCCATCGATTCTACGCGCGTTCTTCCGACGCTCTACGACCTATTTGACGTCTAACGGGACGAAACCGTTGCAAGACAACGCAACGATTATCGAGTGGCGGCCGAATGGCTGCTTTTATCGCCAAGCTGCTGGTTTTGTAATGGATGCCGGAGTACCACCCGTTCTTCCTCGATCACCTTGCGAAACCTTTCGCTGGTCGTCGCCCAATCTACGATGTCCACTTTGAAAGGCAAGTCGGATTCGGAGAAATCATCGGCCAACTCCGCCAGAGTGGAAAGCGTCAGAGGTTGGCTGCCCAGAATCGCCAGATCGAGATCTGAGAAGGGTTTGGCGGTCCCCTTCACACGGGAGCCAAAGGCCCACACCTCAAGGCAAGGCACGTGGCGCTCGAGGATGCTGCTTACGATCTCCCATTCGGCAGAGCGGATGTCTATGGTTGGCGGCTTCATTCCGCGTTGCGCTCCTGCAACTGTTTCAGAAAAAACTCAGCCTCGGCAAGAAATGCTGGGATGCCTTCCACAACACCCAATGCCACATTCTCATCGTAGGTATGGCTGGTCAGGCTGCGCATCTCCCGATAACGCTTCCAATCGGTCCATTTGCCCAGCAGCAAGCCCTGCTCATTGCCCGACCGGATCAGGTCGGCAAAGGGCATGGCATCGAATGAGGATGGTGTGGCCGATGCAGATTCCAGAAAACGCTTGAGCATTTTGTGGCTGATTTCATAAGTAAACTCGAAGCGCTGGATCAGTCCATCGCGAATCTGCGTATCGCTGGTATCGCTTCGATAACGCGCCAACCCCTCGGCAAGCCGCTGAAGGGCCTTGGAGAGCGAAGTTAGGTCCAAAGGTTGACTCAATCTGTTTCCCTCAGTCAGGATGCAATGATCGCGGGTCTCTGAGAAACGATTTTATCCGATTGTTCCGTTTGCCCTTCATTGATAGGGCGAGGTGGAGGCTCCTGCGTTGTAAGTGTAGATGCTATAGATGACTCCCTGGAGCGTGAATTCATCGACCTTGCGGTAATTCGGACTCAGGCTCTTCAGGTAGTCCAAATCGCGGGGGGCAAGCATTACTGTCGGAATTTCGCCCCTTTGCAACATGCCATCGATGCCGCCATTCAACTCGCGAGACTGGGCGGCATTCTGGAAGTTGGGATCGATGACCAGAGCCGGGGCGTCGCTGGTTGAGGAAATCCAAGGGAGCTGAAAGGGTCCCAGGGTGGTAAACATGGGCTTTTTCATGGTGGCCAAGCGGTCGCGCAGGGCCACTGCGGCAGCGTATTCCTCGTCGTTGGCGATCTGCACCGTATCCCGTTTTCCCGGCTGATGGTATCCAATTGCTACCCCGGCAATCTGCAATGCCGGTTGCAGGCAACCAAACAGGACTAGAGAGGTGACTACGTTTCCAGGCGCAAAGAAGACAACAATTTGCAGCATGGTGGAACCTGCGATGAAGGCCTCAAACAGGTAGTTAGAGGTTCCTCCCACTTTGCCCATGCCCGCCAATCCGGCAATCATTGCAACGATGAAGACGGCCAGCAACATGCGAAGGGCGCTTCCAAAGCGGCGCGCGCCGCCCGATGCGGCAATCAGCACGAAGGGGGCAACGACCCAATAGAGGTTGAGGAATATGGCGGTGAGCCCGGAGCCAAGTGCGTGCAAGAGCCAGGGAAAGTCGAGGGAAAAACCTTTAACCATCTGCGGCGCGGCCAGTATGCTGAACAGGTATTCGGTGCCGCCCATGAAAAGGGTTGCTATGACCAGTGCTGCAAAAACGGCGACCATGATTGCGACCTCTCGCCACATTTTGCTCAAGAGAAGCCACAGGCAGATACCTGCGAAGGCAAGTACTTCAGACTGTTTGAATGACCACGCAACATAGAGCAAGATGCCCGCATAGGTGAAGCAGAACCTTGGTTGCCGCGCTATGACCCAAAGGGCGACCATCACGACAGCGGCGGCGGCCATGTCTGGCCGGATGACCAGCGCCCAATACTTGACGAGCGAAGTGCACAGCCAGAGGCCCAACGCGAAACAAAGCGAGAGCGCGCTGGCAGCGCCGCGCAGATTCAGAAGCGAGCGCACCAGTCTCCACTGGGCAACGGCACCGATAAGCGCGAAGACGAGCGTGAATTGGCGTCCCCAGGTCAAGATGCCTTCATCCCATATGCCTGACAGTGCGAGGACTAGGGCATACAAGCGGTAGAAGAGATAGTTATAAAGCGAAAGAGAAAAGGGAAATGTGAAGGGCCACTCATACAAGGGTTTGCCGTGCATGCATTTCCAGATGGACTCTATCATAGGCGACTCGACGGCCGTAGGGCTGAAGAGCGCGCCGAAACGCCAGACGCTGTCGATACGAATGAGATATACGGTTAAGTTCAAGGCAAAAAATGCCAGAATTGCGGCGATCTGGTAACTCGACAGGTGCAGAGTGGATTCGCGCTTTGTTTCCATCATGTCGCGAGTTGCTCCTTTTTACTTTTTCTCCGGATACTCGCCAAGGATCAGAATTGGTACATGGGTATCCCCGGTCCCATCATCGAAAACTGGGGTACCGCAAATCCAGCAACCTCAATCATTTTCTAGTTTCTGCTACGCAATTTGGAAAGCAATCGCAAAATTTCCAGATAGAGCCAGACCAGTGTAACAATAATTCCGAATGCGCCGTACCACTCCATATATTTGGGAGCGCCGACCTCGACGCCTCTCTCAATGAAGTCGAAATCGAGCACCAGATTGAGCGCGGCAACGGCCACGACGATCAGGCTAAAGCCTATGCCAATGAGCCCGCTGCCGTTGATTGAAGTGAACTGAATACCGAAGAATCCCAGCACTATTTCGAGCAGATAGAAGACCGCGATGCCGCCGGTAGCAGCGACAATTCCCATGCGAAACTTCTGCGTGACCGGGATCAATCCCGAACGGTAAGCCAACAGCAGCACAAAGAGCGTGCCGAAGGTGAGACCCACGGCCTGGATGGCAATGCCCGGATAGCGCAGTTCCATCAGTGCAGAAATGCCGCCCAGCACCAGGCCTTCAAGCAGCGCGTAGATGGGCGCGGTTACTGGAGACCATTCTCTCTTGAAGGTAGTGACCAGGGCGAGGATGAGGCCGCCAAAAACTCCAAGAATCATCCACGGCGCCACATCGGCCATGTCGTGCGACTGAAGGAACAAGTGCCACGTCCACCACGCAGTGCCAACTGCGCAGAGCAGCAGGATACCGGTCTTGTTCACGGTGCCGTTCAGCGTCATCCGGGTGGTCTCGTCGATTACGCCGCCATACCTTGCGCCTGGAAGGTTTTCGAATATCTTCCCGTTGAGTGCGGGATTAGATGTCTTCATGAGCGCCATTGAATTCTCCTCCTGTTTGCAATCGTCGGCGGCATTTCGCCGGGACGAAGTGCGTGTATCCTGGCTTGCACTTTCAAGTTTAGCCCGCGCAGGAAAGAGCCCCATTTGCGGGCATCGTGAAAGCGTCTTCGGGTTCTGTGAGTTCAATCGCCGATACTTGCTGTTTAGTCGACGAAATTGTTTATCTCGATCATTATACTACGTTTATTTTTCTTTGAATCGACAGGATTGGGCCGATGGCCGGGCAAGCGATCGGGGAAAGGAACCCGAGGCGGGACAGCTTTTTCATGGCTCGCGGATCAACGCACGTCAGTGTATCTCTGCCGGGCCGGCTCCCGCGCCGGGCTTGTTTCTGCTTAGCAGGAAGGCCAGCACGATCAGGCCGACCGACATCCACGAGAGCTCCATATAAACATCCTGATAGCCCTGCGCGTGCGCCTGCCGGTTGAGCTGATTGTAGATGGAGGCGAGGGCCAGGCCGTTGCCGTTCGGGCCGCCGAAGCTGCCGCCAAAGAAACTGCTGAGCGTTTGGGTGTGCTGCTGAAAGGCGCTATTGGCAGAGGTCATGGCGCTTTGGAGGTGCTGCTCATGCCACATGGTGCGGCTGGTCACTTGCGCATTGGTGACGGCGATCAGGATGCTGCCGCCGATATTGCGAGCGAAATTGATGAGGCCTGCGACCTGGTTACTCTGCTCCTTGGGCATGCCGACGTAGGCCGCTGTGGTGATGGAGATGAAGCAGAACGGCAGCGGCATCATCTGGATAACGCGCAGCCAGGAGGCCGCGGAAAAAGACATGTCGAGTGTGGTGACGTTGGCCGCGTAGCGAAAGGTAAGTACGAAGAGCGTGAAGCCCCCCATCGCCAAGTAGCGGGCGGCAACTTTGCCGGTGGCAAAGCCGGCCAAGGGCATCATAAAGAGCAGCATGATGCCACCCGCGGTCAGGGCCATGCCGGCAGTGGTTGCGTTCCAGCCCAGTTCCTGCTGCATAAACTGGGGCTGCAAGACGGTGTTGGCATTGAGCACGCCGCCCACCAGCGCCATGAGGAAACAGCAGATGGCGAAGTTTTTATAGCGAAAGAGCTTGATGTTGATGAGCGGATTTTTGTGGCGCCACTCCCACCAGATCAGCGCGATCATGCCGCCGACAAACAGGATGGCAAAAAAGCAGATGAAGTTGGAGGCGAACCAGTCATTTTCTTCGCCCTTATCGAGCATGATCTGGAGGCCGCCCATGGCAATGGTGAGGAAACCCAGACCCAGGTAATCCATCTTCCAGAGGCGCGAGCGGTCGGGCTTGATCCACGGCGGATCTTCGACCAGTCGTGTGACCAGAACGAAAGCCAGGATGCCGACGGGAATGTTGATGAAGAATATCCAGCGCCAACTGAAATTGTCGGTGATCCAGCCGCCGAGAGTGGGACCGATGGAGGGCGCGAGAACGGCAACGAGGCCATAAAGTGCAAAGGCCTGGCCGCGCTTTTGCGGCTCAAAACTGTCGGCCATGATGGCCTGTGCCATGGGCTGCATTCCGCCTCCGCCTATCCCCTGCATCACGCGGAAGATGAGCAACAAGGGGAGGGACGGCGCGGAGCCGCAGAGGAAGCTCGATATGGTAAAAATCACGATGCAGAAGACGAAAAAATTTCTCCGGCCCATCACGCTCGACGCCCATGCACCCATGGGCAGCACGATGGCGTTTGAGACGAGATAGCTGGTCAGTACCCAGGTTCCTTCGTCAGTGCTTGCGCCGAGTGACCCGGCGATATGCGGCAGGGCAACATTGGCGATCGAGGTATCGAGCACCTCCATAAAGGCAGCGAGCGCTACCGTCATGGCGATGATCCAGGGATTGACCCTGGGCTTCCAAAGCGCGCTCGAACCCGGCTGCTGAACTTCTATGGATGTGGGCGCCGCGGCGGGGCCGGCTGCCGGCAATGGGGCCTCGAAATCGGGCAAAAACTACTCCTGACTGCTCTATTCTGACGGTCGCGAGCCGGAAACGAGCGGCGCATTTGAGAGTGAATGTAGAAGGAGAGCCCGACGACGGGAATATCCCCGAAGGCTTCTCACAATGGTCCTGCCTAGTGATTAGATTCGCTTTACCACCGTCGGGGTTCATCGATCGAACAGACTGGCGATTCGCACCGATGAGTCTGCCGGCTTGGGTAGCGCTGGCGTCTTTCGCTATTCTATATTTCTTCATGCCTGAGACTCGCAACGCGCGATTGGAAAACGCTTGACTGGCACCATACGCATCGCAGTGACTCTCGCCGTATTTGCGGCAATGCTCGTTCTGGTGGTGCTGCGTCCGCGGCGATGGAACGAGGCGTGGTGGACGATGCTTGGGGCAGCGGCAATGCTGGCTCTGGGCCTGGTGACGACGCACGAAGCGGTCGGCGCCGTTCTGGCAGGCAAGAACGCTCTTCTGTTTCTTCTGTCACTTCTTGCGCTTTCTCTGCTGATCGGCAAGAGCGGCTTCTTTGATTGGGCTGCGATCCGCTGCGCACGCATCGCCAAGGGAGACGCACATTCGCTTTATCGCAACGCGTTTGTGGCGGGCGCAATGATCACGGCCATCTTGTCGCTGGACACGACGGCGGTGATGCTGACGCCCGTGATGCTGGCTCTGGTGAAGAGACTCAGGGTCCCGGCGGCGCCTTATGTTGTATTGTGTGCGTTCGTTGCCAACGTGGGTTCGCTGGCTCTGCCCATCAGCAATCTCACGAACCTGCTCTTCGCGGACGCATTCCACCAGACGTTCGCTGTCTTTGCGGCCCGGATGATTGTGCCGCAACTGGTCGCGCTCGCCGCCACATTTGCTGTGCTGCGCTGGCACTTTCGCCGCGAGTTGCCGCGGAGCTTTGGCGGCGAGCCGCTGCCGGAACCGGCGAGCGTGGTGCCGCATCGAGCTTACTTTCTGATTTGCGTCGCGGTTCTCGCCGTCGTGCTCATCGGCTACTTTCTCGCGCCGCTCATGGGGCTTGAGCCTTACGTATTCGCCTTTGCGGGAAGCGCTGTGCTGGCGATTGCCGGTGCGGCTGCCGGACGCGTGCGCGTGCAGGCGCTGGGCGAGCTCTCGTGGCACATTTTTCCATTTGTCATCGGACTTTTTATCGCGGTTCAGGGGCTTGAGAATCTAGGCATTGTCGGCGCGGAGTCTGGATGGCTTGCCAGCTTGAGTGTGGGGTCACCGGAACAACTCTTTGCTGCCGCGGGGTCAACGGCCTTCGCTTCAAATATCATGAATAACCTTCCGGCGGCGTTGATCGCGCGCAGCGTGCTGTTGCGCTCGCACGCTCATATGGGGACGGTTCTTGCCGCGCTCATTGGCGCTGACGTGGGACCGATGATCACGCCCTTCGGCTCACTGGCAACCATGCTCGTCCTCACGCTTGCGCGGCGCGATGGCGAAGAGGTGCATACGGGACGGCTGGTGATGCTCGGGCTGTGGGCCGCGCCGGTGATCGTTTTGCTGACAACGGCCGCATTGGCTCTGAGCTTCGTGCTGGTTCGGTAACAAATAGGTCCGCCTGAAAACTCCGGCAATTCATTTCTCACCTGCGGATTTATCACAATTACAACGGGGCGCGGTATGATGCCCTCATGTCTTTCAGTCAAGGCAAAATGCTGCTTATGGCAATCGCCGTCTTGGCGGCGAGAGGAATCGGGCCGGCGAATGCGCAAAGGGCTTTGCCCGCGCCGCTGACCGCCGCGCAGATTGTAGACCAGATGCAGCGCCACAACCAGGCGCGGGCCGACAGGCTCAAGCATTTGAAGTCGACCCGTCATTACGCTGCTGAGTACAGAGGTTTTGCGACTGTGATTGCGGCCAAGATGGAGGTTGAATACAACTACGACTCGTCGTCGGGGAAGAGCTTTCGGATTGTGACGCAGAGCGGGTCAAAGATGCTTTGCGACAAGGTGTTAAAGCGCGCGGTAGAGAGTGAAAAAGAGGCGTCGCAAGACAAAGGAGCGACGGCTCTGACAGCGGCCAATTACAAGTTTCACTTGAGCGGAAGCGAGAATCTGAACGGGCGGCTTGCTTATGTAATCGATGTGGAGCCGCTGGTGGCGAGCAAATTTCTTTACAAGGGAAAAATCTGGGTGGATGCGGCAGATTTCGCATTGGTGAAAATTGACGCGGAGCCCGCAAAAAATCCTTCGTTCTGGATTGCGCGGACGAGAATACAGCAAACCTTCGCGAAGACGGGAGATTTCTGGCTGCCGCAGCAAAATCGCAGTGATACCAAGGTGCGCATCGGCGGAACCGCGGTGTTCACGATCGACTATGGGACTTATCAGATTGAGGCAAACGCGCCACAATGAACATTGAAATTATTTGTTTACCTCGGGCGGATAACCAAGAACAATTAATTGGCGTCTGTATAGTTGGCGGGACAGCAGAGAGTTGCTTTCTCGGGGCTCGATGTAACTCAGCCGAATTCGACTAAGGAGATCAGAATGCGTACGAGATGCATGCAGATCGTTTTTCTACTGGTTGGAGTGGCAGCGCTCATGAGCGCGAAAGTCAATGCGCAGATCGATGTATCAGCGAGTCTTTACGGAGCGTTCTCCGGGTCCACCACGGGCAACGGCATCGTACAGAGTACCTCGAACGCGGCCGGTGCATTGTTTGAGGTACGGCGCATCACGCGTCCGTGGTTCGGCTATGAAGGCACCTACTCCATCAACCGAGCCAATCAGGCGTATTCGTACAGTACGGTTCCTGTTTCCTGCCCGACTCCCCCAGTTAATTGCAGCCCCGTTTCGGCGGCGGTTTCTGCCAATGCGCACGAGTTGACCGGCGATTGGGTGGCGTCGTTGAAAGTCGCGAATCTACGGCCATTTGCTCTGGCTGGCGTGGGCTTACTTTTTAATGAACCCGTCGGGGAGCAAGCCAACACCAACAGCAGCACCAAGCCGGTCTTTGTCTATGGTCTCGGCGCGGATTGGGGCATGTTGCCGCACCTCGGCTTGCGCTTTCAATATCGCGGCAACATCTACAAGGCTCCTGGTTTGAGTACGGTCATCAACTCCTCCGGCGCTGCAATGCATACGGCCGAACCGATGATCGGTGCGTACTTCCGCTTCTGAACCGACTGACAAAGCGTCGACAGAGGCTCGCTCGCTGGACCATTCGGGGCGATATCGCACGGGCGATGCACCCTGCTGTTCTCCCCTGCTGTGTTACCGTTGCATTACGGCGTCCCTGAGCCGGGCCGGTAAACGGCCTGAGCCGAATGCGTAATTTTGGGCGAGAATCAGGGGCGGCGGGCGAATACCAAGAATGCCCCAGCAGCCGAATCTTACATCGCCTTCTCTTCCCCCGAACCCGGCTCCCGCGCCTGGGTCCGCGCATAGTGTTGCGCCTGGATTACATCTGCCGCGACAACAAGGCTCAGGGCCAACGCAGCGAGTTCCGGGCTGGCTGGTGAGTGCTGAGCTGTTTTTGCGCGTGTTGTTGCGTGTATATATCGGCTTGGCAGTCTGCTACGCGCCATGGTCGAGCCAGGTGCTGGCGGCTTTTCCCTGGTCGCGCGAATTGTGGGACCAGAACCCATTGTTCATGCACTTTCCCTTGCTCGGACACTTGGCGGCCAACGGCGCAGTGCGCGGCATGGTGTCAGGCCTGGGAATTTTGAATTTGTGGATTGCGTTTCACGACATTCTTCACCGGAATGGATAAATCATGAAGAACGATAAGCAAGGATCAGGGATCAGTGTTGAGGGAGCAGTCCCGTCGGCCGTGGTTCCTGGCAATGGCGCGCCGTCGCCGCTCGAGACGGCACCGCTAGCCTATGAGAACTTAAATTTTTTGAATAGCGCCGACGGTCGACTGATCCGCATTGTCTCTGAATACATGGAACCGCTGGCGCGTTTCCGTCGAGAGCAGATTCAGGACACGGTGGTGTTTTTTGGCTCAGCGCGTTTTCGCGGGCGCGAGGAAACCGATCATGCTCTGGAACTGCTGGAGAACACCGGCTCGACACAAGCCGCTCCCAGCCACGAGCAGCCGGCCAAAGCGCCGGAGATTGCCGCGGGCAACGCGTCTGACTTGCAACTGAAGCGCGCTGAGGCGGCGGTGAAGATGGCGCGCTACTACGAAGATGCGCGGCAGCTCTCTGGGCTGCTGACAAACTGGGCAAAGAATATTCCCTCATCGCGGCACCGTTTTGTAGTGACCTCCGGCGGCGGACCGGGCATCATGGAGGCGGCCAACCGAGGCGCGCATGAGGCCGGCGGCAAGACCATGGGACTGAATATCCGTTTGCCCTTTGAGCAAAGGCCCAACCCATACATCACGCCTTCGCTCAACTTCGAGTTCCATTACTTTTTCATGCGCAAGCTATGGTTCGCATACCTGGCCAAGGCGCTGGTGGTCTTTCCCGGCGGCTTCGGCACGCTCGACGAGATGTTTGAGATTCTCACCCTCGCCCAGACCAAAAAGTTGGCCAACAAAATCACCGTGGTCATCTACGGCTCAGAGTATTGGAAGAAAGTTTTCAACCTGGACGTGCTTGTCGAGACTGGCGCCATTTCGCCCAAGGACATTGAGCTGTTTCAGTTTGCCGACTCTCCCGAGCAGGCCTTCGAGATGCTGCGCAAAGGGTTGACGGAGAACTACCTGACAGCCGAGGCCGCAGCAGGCACGCTCACCGAGAGCGAGACAATAAAGCAAGGCGAAGAGCTGATGGCAGGTTGGACGGTTGAGGATTTTCTGGGCCCCGAGTTGGCTAAGACGAGCAAGTAGGTTTTCCCGACGCTTGGAATTATGGCATTGAGTGGTAGTGGTGCAATCTCCAAAAACGTGACCTGACAGATAGAGTTCTCGCTACCAGGCATTGTGGAAACCGAGGAGTTGGACTGACTTTTAAAACCGAGTGCCCCATTCTTCCAAATTCACTCTGGAAGGAATGGGGCACTTGGTTTTGCTTCTATGATTCTCAATGGCAAATGTGCAGCTTGCTACTTGAGATTCGAAATCGACGGATGATTTATTTCTTTTTGAATTCCGCCACTTCATAGCTTTTGATGAGGTACCGGCCTTTCTCCTCATCCAGCAATGACATACCAAAGAGCATTGACCTTTTCCCTGCGGGAAGAACTTGGGATTCGTGCTCTTCCTCGGTCAACGGGCCAGAGATAATCAATCTCGCTTGAAGAAAGTAGGTCATGCCGGCTTTCACTTCGAACGAGCGAATCGCTATTTCATTCGGTGTCTGGCCAGTAGAGCAGAAATGATGTTGGCCAGGTTCCACTTGCAAAGTGAAGTAGGAGAATGCATGGGTCGCACCAACCCATTGGCCGTCCATTGCAAATCTTGGAGCTAAGCATCCTCCAATGCAAGCCATCTTGTACGGTTGAATAAATACAATCAAGGCTTTGTTGGCATCTGGCGCAGGCAGTGCAGTCGCGCTCTTTTGGGTTGTGACATCGAATTTCGTCTTGGTATCCCCGCAGGAATCGGGTAACTCGATTTCCTTGGCCATTGCTGCAACCGCAATGGAGAGACAAAGAAAAAGCGCGAACAATCTCAATTTCATGATTAGCCTCCATAACCTACTAATTGTGAGGAGCATTGACAACTTGCCATCGGTGGTCCGCTCATCAACTCCGAAGAATTGTGATGAGCCTTGAGAAGCTGTGCTCCATTCATCGCGGCGATTGCGATCAATGAGTCTTCGGGTCAGACCGTAGTCACGGCTATGATTGAACTGAGACATATTGTATCGAAATTTGCGGGTTGGCCTCCAGTTGAATCAGTTTTGCCCGATTTTGCTCTGAAAGTAGCGACATATTCCTTACCTATCACGCCTCCAGCTACAATGGAACATCCCCGCTATCTCTTCGTCGGGGCCGTTAGCGGGAATGACGCACGATGCGTGAGTTCTATGTCCACGGTGCACACATCTCCCTTTTCGTCTCCACTCACGGGCTCCGTCCTGGTGCTCATCCAGTTCGATGTGTGCGAAGAATTTCTGCTGGATCGTCTGCAGCAAACAGTCAACGCCCGCACCGTGCAGTTGTCGAGCGTGAAGCATTCTGTGCCTGCTTACGTGCGTTACCAAAGACCGCCCGTTGTTGAGTCTCTTCAGGGTCTTGTTCTAGAAAGCGGCGAGCGCCTTGAAGGCGAGATCAAGTTCTACGATTACGGCGTGGTCAGTGTGGTCTACCAACTACCTTTTGCCGGCAACTGGGATAGCCTGGTGAAGCTGGCCAGCCGATGGGTGTGGGATGTTGATTTCGCTTCGCATGTTGAACCCATCGTGAGGCAGAAGCTGCAGCGCGCAACATCGTCTATGGTGAAACCGTATGAGCGTTGGTTGAGCGAGGACTACTTCATCTTCCATGTGCGTGAAGCTGCCGGAGCGCCCACCGCGGACGAACTGGTCCGCGATAAAGTGCTTCCGATTGCCCAGATTGTTCGTGGTGACGGGCTTAATTTGTCGCCCCGCGAATGCTCTGAAGTGCTGCAATCGCAAATCTCTTATTACACCAGCGATGTGGCTGTAATTGGCTGGAATGCGGCCTTCATTTACGACAGCGCACCGGGAGCCGAAATCGCCATTCAGCTGCTCGAATACGCCAACTCTCAGCTTCTTGAATTCCGCCATTATGACGAACTTCTGACCGGGATTCTGGACGGCGTCTATTCTTCGCTGGAGCAGAAGAGGGGAAGTTTCGCGCGCTGGCGGCTGGCTCAATCCGCAACCAAGCTGAACACTGTGCTGCTGGACGTTGCAGAACTCACAGAGCGCGCCGATAACGCGATCAAGTTTCTGAGCGACATGTTTGCCGCACGCCTCTATAAGCTGGCCGCAGCCAAAGTCGGCGTCCCGGACTACAAAAACCTGGTAGAGCGAAAGCTCAAGACTGCCGAAGATTTATATAACTTCATGGTCGAGCAATTCAATCAAAGCCGCGCCTTCTTTCTTGAGGTAACCGTTGTTTTGATTTTGTTGGTGGAGCTTTTCTATTTTTTCAGGGGCCGGCCAATGTGAGAGGAGCCCACTGTTTTTCACTTTGGTAACTTTCTTGATTCCTTCGCCAATTGTTTCGTTATTCTCCCAGTGTTCATCGAGCGTTGATCTGAGACCTGCAAACTGCCTGCAGAGATTCCAGTTCGTCCACGGAATTGAGGAGCTGAAATGGCGCATTCGACCATCTCGTACCTGTGGCGCGACAAGAAAGCATCGGAAGGCTTCCGATGTGGCGTTTCGCTGCATAGCCACACCAACCAGTCGCACGAGACACTCGATTTTTTGGCAAACTTCGGCAACCAATACCCATGGATTCGACCGATGCTCTCGCGTTTGGAGCAGCGTTCGGAGCGTTTGTACGACGTACGCGTGGATTACGCGGCGAGCTACTGGACGCCGCCGATGACTCCCAAGCTCGCCTTCGACCTGGAAAGCCGACAGATTGAGAAGCTCGACCTCGCGCCGATGGTTTCGATCACCGACCACGACAACATTACGGCGCCCATGCTGCTCAGGACCGTTCCCAGCGCGCGACAGATTCCGGTTTCGGTGGAGTGGACGGCTCCCTATGGCAACCAATCATTCCACCTCGGGGTGCATAACCTGCCCAGCGCCAGAGCAAACGAATGGATGGAAACGCTGTCGGATTACACGGCCAACCCGAGCGATGCTCGCTTTACCGAGATTCTGCGCGCGCTCGACGAGGAACCCAATGTGCTGGTGGTCTTCAACCACCCTTTGTGGGATCTCTACCTGATCGGCGCGACCAAGCACGAGTTTCTGGTGAACGAGTTCTTGCTGAAGAACGGCAACTATCTGCATGCGCTGGAGTTGAACGGACTGCGTAACTGGGACGAGAACCGGGCGGTACGGCGGCTGGCGGAAAAGTGGAATATGCTCTTGATCTCTGGCGGCGACCGGCACGGCGTGGAACCGAACGCGAACCTCAACATGACCAACGCGACCAGCTTCACAGAGTTTGTGCACGAAGTGCGGCGCGAGAAGAAGAGCGACATGCTCTTCATGCCGCAGTACGCCGAACCGTGGAAGCATCGCCTGCTGCAATCGACCATCGACGCCATCCGCCACTATCCTGAGTTTCCGCAAGGCTCGCGCACCTGGGACGAACGCGTCTATCATCCAGATGCAAGCGGAGTGGTGAGGCCGCTGAGCCAACTGTGGCCCAACGGAGCGCCGCCGCGCGCGATGAGCTTGTTGCTCGGCATGGTGCAGTTGATGGGCGCGGGCGTGGTTTCCGGCGGACTGCGCATAGCGTGGAGCGAGGCTCGCCAGTTGCGCCTGGCGCTGGGCGATTAGCGGGCTAGCTCTGAGTCAGGGTTTGAAGTTATAGGATTTCAAGGCAATCTGAAAGAGTTGGATGAACGAAAACTTTCCCCGCGTGGCGTACTTTCCCGACTCCTTCCATGAGGTTAACGGAGTAGCGCACACCAGCCGCCAGTTCGAAAACTTCGCGCGGCGGCGCAATCTTCCATTTCTCTGCGTTCGCGCCGGGGACCGCGCTCAGGCCTTCACCGAGGACGGCAGCGTGTGGACGCTGGAGCTACCGCGCGGCTTTCTCTCGATCGCTCTCGAAAAAGATCTGCGCTTCGATCCCGCGTTTGCGCGCCACATGAAGCTCATTGGCCAGGTGCTGGATCGCTTCAAGCCCGACTTGATTCACGTCACAGGCCCCAGCGAAGTGGGACTCATGGGCGCTTGGCAGGCTCATCGCAAAAGACTGCCGCTGGCCGCGAGTTGGCATACCAATGTGCATGAGTATGCGGTGCGGCGTTCAGGCTGGTTTTTGCGCTTGCTGCCCAATCGGCAATCGGCTGCGGCTGGGCGGAAGATCGAAGATCTGTCGATGGCCGTGGCCGCGCGCTTTTATGCAATGGCTCGCGTTCTCTATGCGCCTAACCCGGACTTATGCGCTCTGCTCGAGCGCACCGCGAAACGGCCGTGTCACCTGATGCCGCGCGGCGTGGACGCGGAGATATTTCATCCGGCAAAGCGCAAGCGCAATCCCGAGGATCACGATTTTGTGCTGGGATTTGTCGGCCGTTTGTCTGTCGAAAAGAATATTGCTCTGCTGGTGCAGATCCAGGGCGAGTTAGAGCAAATGGGAGTGACTAACTTCCGCTTCCTTATCGTCGGTCATGGCGGAGACGAGGTTTGGCTGCGTGAGAAATTGCAGCGCGCAGAGTTTACTGGCGTGCTCAAGGGCGAGCCGCTGAGCGAGGCTTATGCCAACATGGATCTGTTTGTCTTTCCCTCGCACACGGACACTTTTGGCAACGTGGTTCTGGAGGCACTGGCCAGCGGCGTTCCGGCGATTGTAACTCCCGATGGTGGCCCGCCGACGATTGTTCGCGATGGCGTGACAGGGCGCATTGTTGCCGATGAAGGCTTTGCTGCCGCTGTTGCCGGAGTGCTGGCCGACCCGGCGCTCCATGCTCAGATGCGTTTGGCCGCGCGGAGTTATGCGCTGACGATGAGTTGGGACTCAGTGTTTGAAGGCGTTTACGCGGCCTATGATTCGATCTTGCCCGCGCGGACTCGCCTTCACCTTGATGCAGCGACGGAACCTATCACAGCGGGTTGAAATAATCTGCAACGGTAAAGTCAGGCTTATTTCTGCAATCTCATATGCTGGTGTGGCTTTGCTTGTATGTTGTTCAAAAAGTGCCTGATTCTCGCAATTGTTGTAATAATCTGCAAGGAAACAGGGCTAAAAATAAATATTGTATGGGTGGGGGGCAGTAGGCCGAAGATCAGGGAACAGGGAACAGGAACAGCCCGCGGCTTTGGTTGTTGTTCATATTTTGATTGTGCGCGTTGGGAGAGAATTATTCTGCAAGGAGTTGCCGTTGCGACTTTACTCAGGCGGGCTATTCAGGCGGCCGCTTGCGCGCCATGGGTTTGTGATGTCCCGGGCGGTCAGTCGCGGTTATTCAAGGGGGCGCCACTCGCCATACCACCGCAGTGGTGGTAACGAATGAGTCTCTCCGTCATGAATGTGAGGATATAGCGGCGGTCCCTCCCATGTCCGAAAATCCGGACCTGGATACCCAGATTTGGAGATAGGGAGCTGCGCTACCCGCCCACTTGCCGCCGCCGCAGACTTGTAAATGCGAGGATCACCAATCCCGTAGTCAAGAACAACAGACTTCCAGGTTCAGGGGTGGCGCTTGTCGGTGGCTCCGCATTTGTCTCGGCTGAAAAGTTTGACAACGATGTTGAACCGTTGGGGTTGATATTCACTATGAATGCAAAACCATCGATCGTATCGCTCGTCAACACCGGAACTGTGCCTGCCGCATCCGAAAACATGCTGAAGGAAAATATGCTGTTTGAATTAGATGTCCCATCTGGGGAACTCAACGCTGGCCCATAGAGACTCACATCAAACGACAGAGTAGAACCGTAGGTGAACCCATCGAAGTAGTCGTTGAATCCCGTGCCGTTGTCAAAGGTTATAGTGAAGGGCAAGTTTCCGCTAACATCCCCGACCAATTCAGGACTGGCGGCCAAGGAGCCGTCGCTTGAAAAACCGAGTATTTGCAGCGATGCGGCCTGTGCTTGATTCGGGCCGGGGCTGAAGTCGAAGTCCAGCGATCCCGTAGTTCCTGCGATGGACGATGTGTTGACCGTTACGTCATAGGTATCGGCTAAAGCCGGCATCGCAAAGCAGAACAGCACTGCACATAAGATGAATTTGATTTTGCTCATACTAGTTGAAGCTCCCGGATTGGATTACTGAACTGCTGTTGATTATCGCTTGACACTGACCGTCACGGCATTGCTCCAAATCCGTTTAGGTTTGGGAACTGCCCCGGGATTATCGTCTTGAAACCCCAATCGGAAGGTAACCGGTTCAATCGGCATCCCACGATCTATAAGTTTGATTTGGATGGACACTGGCCTCTTATACCCCTCACCGGGATTGAGCCTGATTCTAGAAAGAACATTTCGCAGACAACCAACTTGGTTCACGAAGACAGAAGGGTTGTCTACTTCCCACTGGGTAGGATAAGAGCACGACATAACCTCCAAAACCTGCACCTCCCTACTGGTATTGTAAAGTGCCGTAGAGACAGAAAAAGACTCGTTCTTCTTAACAGCCGTCTGCGTGGCTTCAATCTCGACCTTAATTGTGGAGCTTTGACTAAACGCAGACAATTTAGCGAAGAATAACAGTGACACACTTAATAACAGTTTGGATTTGTGCATATCAGTCGAAGCTCCCGGAGTAAACCACTGGGTTGAAATCCGTCATCCCATAGGTTGGGTTTGAGAATCGAACATTGACCGTGGCTGACTGACCAGGTTCGAGGCTAGTCACGTTCTGGATCGTAAGGTACGGCCACCCGCCAAAGCTCCCCGTAGAATTCGAGAGCGTTATGCCCGTCGTCAGCGAATCGAGAACAATCTGGAATGGACCGGTGATTGTGTTCTCGCTGACGTTGGTGATAGTCATTGTTCCGACGAACATCTTACTGACACGACTGTAGGCCAAACCGGACCCCGTCGTCGAGATTTGATCTTCATATAATTGAGTAGGCGGCGTTGTTATCCCTAACTCATAGTTCGTAGTATCACTTGATGCTGTAATCGTGATGCCACCAGTTCCGCTACCTGAGTCAATCGGACCATTGCTGCGGATTATAGAAATGCCACCGCTAGTTCCATTAAAAGTTGACGTCCAACTGAAACCGATACCGGTATCTATAACAGCAGCACCCGGAAGATCCCCCTGAATTCCGACGAGATGCGTAGTAAATCCTAGCATACTGCCAGCAGGAGCAGTGCTGCCATTGCAAGACGCCCCGGTACCACCTGGTAGACAGTTATCGGCCGGGCTATCATAAAACGTGAGCGTGAATTCTGTCTCATTGTTAGTCAATGCATATGGGTCGTTCGCACCTGTGAATGGGCTGTAATAAAGTGGCAGTGGAGCGGGGCTTGGTGGGTTATCATAGGCGTACCCCTGAGGTGGTGGATCATTGAAGGAGGGCGGTGCATATAGGGAAACGTCGCTGCCAGCAGCTTTGAATGGGTTCGGTAGAGGTAAGGATGTAATCGTTTGCCGCCAATCAAACTCGAGATAGCCGCACACTTGTGCAGCCTGTGCGAGTGTTAATCCAAAGTTGGGCATGAAAGTAGCAGATATACCAGTCGCTCCACCACTTAAGCTCAGAGCGGCACCGCCTAGAGTATGTGTCACGGCGCCATTGAGAACGTCTGAGCACCTGATCTGCCATGGTTCTAAGGTCCGCGCCAAATCCCAATATTCGGGATTCTCTATCATGATTCCGCATATCCCAAATACGCTAGATTGACAGACCTGAGCTGGGATATTCTGGGGCGCGCATGTGCCCGATGCACTGCACGGGTTATCCACGGCATTAATCGCAGGTGCGCTCGAAGATGAAATCACGCCTGCATAAGTAGGAATTGCGGGCCACGGATAGGAAAAATAGCCGAGCGGATCGGAAAAGCAAACGCCATAAGGTGCTTCCCATTGGCCGCAGTACGCTAACCCCGGAACGAGATTGAACTCGATCGCGTGTGTGGAGTTGAGGGTGTACGTGACATTCGGTTGCGGCTGGAAGGTGATGGCACACTGCCCGGTTGGGTTCCCATAGGGATAGCCGAATACCGATCCCGAAGCACCACCAGGACACTGCGCAGAGGTTATGGTAGGGCTTCCGTCGGATGGTGTTACGGAGCAAGAAGCGAGAAACATATTGTAATCAGCTGCCGCCAGCGAAGGCTGGCTGGTGGTTGGATTGAGAGCCGAGGTGCTGCAAGTAGCGATTTCATTTTTGCCATCCGGCGTCACGGCGAATCCAGAGGAGACCCAGATTTGGGCGTGTGCGGCTTCAGTCAGTGGGAGGAAGAAAGCTGCAACAATCAGAAAGAAAAGCGTGGCGGTCTGGGGAACGGGCCCAACAATTACATTCTCCATTTGACTCCGGAACTTGCGCACGGGTGCGGTCCTTTCGTGGTTCGGTCGTAGCTTGATCGTGTTTGGCGACGAGTCGCGCTCAGAAGCGGCCCCTGGGCGAGTGTATCTCATTGGGCGGCTGATGGGATTAGGAATAGAAGAATTCTTTGGTGACTATGCTGCGCAGGGCGTGGCCCACATCTTGACTGTGAGATGAAACGGCCGGAGAAGCAGGTCCTTCGACTCCGCTGCGCTCGCTCAGGATGACATGCTGTTCGGGCTTTGATGCGCGGTATCCCGCCCTAGCCGCAAAAACAAAGACGCGGCGAGGGCGGGGCACCCAATTTTCTTCTAATTCTTAAGGGCCGGATCAACAATCTGATCGGAAAATCAATCTCAGATCAGTTCGGTGCGACCGGTTAGGCCTAGCTCCTTGACGATCTTGCCTACGTCCTGGGAGTGGTCGCGGTGGGCTATCAGGAGGGCGTCCTCGGTGTCTACTATGACGAGGTTTTTGACGCCTACCAGGGCTACGAATTTGTGCGGGCTATAGATATAGTTGTTGACCGCGTCAATGTCCATGTGGCCGTTGGCTTCGGCTACGTTGCCTTCACTGTCACCGCGGAGGCGCGTTTCGAGCTGGTATTCGTAGAGCGAGGCCCAGGAGCCGAGGTCGTTCCAACTGAACTCGGCGGGGATGCAATAGAGGTGAGAGAGATGCTCGCCTTTGGCCGAGCGCGGTTCGAGGACGGCGTAATCGACGCTGATGTTTTCGCACTTGGGATAGGCCGAGCGGAAGATCTCTTCAAACTGGGGCGTGCCGTAGGCGGCGGCGATGGCCTCAAGCAGGGGAGCGGTCTCTGGCAGGTGCTCGCGGACGGCGTTGGCGAGGGTGCGGGCCGACCAGAGGAACATGCCCGAATTCCAGTAGTAATTTCCGGCGGCAACAAACTCTTCAGCCTTGTTCTGGTTGGGCTTTTCAATGAAGCGGCGGACGTGGAGGGCGGAGTCGTCGCGGGTGTAGTCGGTGGTCTCGATGTAACCGTAGCCGGTTTCAGCGCGGGTGGGCTCAATGCCCAGAACTACCATGTTGTCACCGGCGGCGGCCACGGCGATGCCCTTTTGCAGCGACTTGAGGAAGCGCGGCTCATCGGCGATGACATGGTCAGACGGGAAGATGCCGAGCACGGCGTCGGGGTTCTGGCGCTCAATGAGGAAGGCAGCGAGTCCGCAGGCCGGGGCGGTGTTGCGCGCGGCCGGTTCTCGAACGATCTGCTCGGCGGGCACACGCTTCAACTGGTCGGCAATTTCGTGCGCCAGATACTCATTGGTGATGACCCAGGTTTTGTCGGGCGTGACGAGCGGCTTGAGGCGTTCGACGGTCTGCTGGATCATGGAACGCTCGCCGTCAAGGGCCAAAACCTGCTTGGCGTGGGCGCGGCGGGAGCGAGGCCAGAAGCGGGTGCCGCTGCCTCCGGCAAGAATCACGGGACGAAAATCGATAGAGTTAGGCATCGAAGACACATCCTATCCGACAAACGATACGTTTGCACAGGGGGAAATGAAGCATTTCATGAAACAGCGTCCCACGTACTGAAAAGGGGGAAGAGTGGGCAATTTTTTCCGAACTGACACTTGCGGGAACGATCAGTGGGTTGAATCCCTTGCCTGCCAGCCTGGGCCTTACGTGAGCTTGGTCAGGTACTCCTTCATGCGGCGCGTACCCTCGTCGATGTTCTGCTTGGTTACCGGATAGGAAATGCGAATGTGCTGGGCGGTTCCGAAGGCCTCGCCGGGAACGGTGACGACGTGGGCTTCGTGGAGCAGGCGGGTGGCGAGCTCCGTGGCGGTCTTGATGCCGCCTTTGCCGAGATAGGCGGCGATGTTGGGATAGACGTAGAAAGCTCCCTCGGGCTTGGTGCAGGTGACGCCGGGGATTTCAGCAAGCTTGGCGAGCATGTAGTCGCGCAGGTCAATGAATTCGGCGCGGAATTGGCTGACGCACTCTTGAGAGCTGGTGAGGGCAGCGACGGCGGCCTTTTGCACGAAGCTGGTGGCGTTGGAGGTGGACTGCGACTGGAGCTTGCTGAGGTTGGCCGTGACGGCTTTGGAGGCCAGAGCAAAGCCTGCGCGCCAGCCGGTCATGGCGTAGGTTTTGGAGAGCGAGCCGAGGATGACGATGTGCTCTTTGGCCCAGGTGAACGAGCCGCCGGAGACGGGCTTGCCGGCGTAGTTGAGATAGGCGTAGCACTCGTCGAGCAGCAAGAAAATGCCGCGCTCATGGGCGAGATGGACGATGCGCTCGAGGTCCTGTGCCGAGACGACTGAGCCAGCCGGGTTGGAGGGGGTATTGAGGATGATGGCCTTGGTTTTGGGCGTGATGGCCTTTTCGATGGCGTCAGCAGTGATGCGGAAGCTCTCTGATTCCTCGGTTTCGAGGAAGACGACTTTGCCGCCGGCGTATTGGATGATGTCTTTGAAGCTGACCCAGTAGGGGACGGGCAGGATGACTTCGTCGCCGTGTTCGACGAGGATCTGGATGGCGTTGAAGAGGGCGAGCTTGCCGCCGGTGGTGAAGATGGCCTCAGAGATGTCGTAGTTGGAGCCGAAGTCGGTGGCGTGGCGATCGACGATGGCCTGGCGGACGTCGGGGATGCCGGGGACGACGGTATAGCGCGAGAAGTTGGCCTCGATGGCGGCGATGGCCGCGTCCTTGATGTGGCGCGGGGTGGGGAAATGGGGCTCGCCGGCGCCGAAATCTACCAGATTGATGCCCTGGGCGCGCAGTTTGGCGGCCTCCGCGGCAACAGCCATGGTTGCGGAGACCTCGATCCGGCCAATGCGGTCGGCAAAGACTTGGGGAAGAGTGGAAATTGTCATAGCTCTTCTATTTTTACAGATTTTGGGGCTGGGGCCAAACTGACTGGGGAAAAACTTGCGCTGGAGCTCTCAAAAGAGGTGGGGATACGAACGATGCTGCCGCTTTTACTCTGTGGAATAGCGGAACGGCAATCACAGCTACGGAGAAGAAGCGGGGGCGAATGCTCATTGCGGAGCATCCGCCCCCGATGGTAGCTGCTGTTCGTTTGTCGAGCCTCACCGAATTTGCGAGGGCGAGGACGGGGAACGAACGTCTTTCCCGCTGACCTGGGATTGAGACGCCGTCGCCTGGATTGTCTGAATCAGAGAAATCCCCACTGGCGATCCGAGCCCGGTCGTTGCATCCCAGCCGTGCGCAGCCGAATATGCGCCGTTGTTACCGGCTGTAATATCCCGGAAGCAGGTTGCTTCGTCCGCGTTGTAGAGGAGCGGGTTGATGAACCCAATGCGGGATTGCAGTTTCTGATTGAGCAGGGTGATCAGTCCCGCCCAAAGAGGAGCCACCGCGCTGGTTCCACCCACGACCAACTGCTGCCCATCGACCTGCACCTTATAACCGGTCTCAGGGTCGGCGTCGCCAGCCACGTCGGGCACTCCGCGGTTGAGTTGCGGCACATCTTTAATCTGCCAGCTTGGCCGTGCAAAGACCGCGCTAAAACCACCGCCGGTGGCCCCGCCTTGCGCGCCGTCATTCCATACGGTCTCGCTGGTGATGCTGCCGTTGGCCACCTGCAACTCGGTTCCGCCGCAGGCCAGAATGTGGGGACTCGACGCCGGAAAGTCGACGTGGTTCTGGCCGTCGTTCACTCCATCGCTTGAGCCGTTATCGCCGGCTGCGGCCGAAATGGTAATTCCCAGCAGACCGGCCTCCTGGGCCACCTCGTCAAAGTTTTGCATCGACTGCTCAGTCCAGCTGACCTCGGCGCCGCCCCAGCTGATGGAAATCACGCCGGGCTTGCGAAGCTGATCATGAACCGCCATGCTCAACGCATCCTGGAATCCACGAGAAGTGTTGGGCGCAAAATAGACGACGATCATCGCCCCCGGAGCTACGGCTCCGGCCACTTCAATATCCAGCATGACCTCGCCGTCCGCGCTATTGGCCGTTGTGGGGCGATTCTTGGCGTGGTCTACCGAAGAAGTGACAACCTGTGGCTGCTTAAGGCCAAGGGCCTGGAAGTATTCCTGAATGTCATCCGGACGATAGCCGCCGCCAAATTCAAGCAGGCCGATCACTTGTCCCGAGCCGTTCACATCCTGCGGAAAATCATAAAATTTCGCTACTTGCACGGGAGTATAGGCGGTGTTCGTGGCTCGAGCGCCAAAGGTGCGATTCGTGATGCGATAACGGAAGTGGGGTTTGGCCACAGGCCGGTCGTCCAGGCCGAAGACCCCTTTCACGATTGGAGCAAGTTCTTCAGGAAGCTGGATTGCGCCGGTGCGACCGCGGTAGTTTCCATCGGGATGGTCGTAATCGATCAATTCGACGCCGAAGGCTTTTTCCATCTGGGATGCTGTTCCGGCCAGGGTCACGGTGCGGCGCATAACCTCGTCGCCCCGCTCGAGCACCTGCAGTTTGTACTCCTCGGCGAACTTTTTGATGATGTCAACGTGCGTGGGCTCGGCGCCATATTGAGCGGCAAAGTCGCTGTGACTCATAAACTTGCCTGTAGCTTTGGCCGCCGTCAGAGGCTGGCGATGGCGGAGTATCACGGAAATTTCGATGAGCTGATGCGGATCAGTCGGTCCAACCGCGTGCGCTCCTGGGAGCGGAACGCGCTCACTGCCTATCAAGGCAACTTTTCTTGAATTTGACATGGGTTTCTCCTTCTCCTTGGGGTTTCCCAGTGGATAATGCGCCGGACGACCCTCCAGCGGGCGACGAGAGGAGCACCTCCCGAAAGGAGGTCCCTCTCTGTCGTCCGCAACGTTCCATGCCAGGGGAGGGCATGGCTCACGCCCTGCGCTTGCGCCCTCTGGCTTCACGGGCCATGCGCAGCTGAAATAAATCGCCGGTAAAATTTTGGAGAAGTTTCTTGCAAGGGAAAGAAGATCAAAGCAGCGCTTGCAAGCCTTCTTCCCGAGCAAGACGCTCATCGGGCAATCTGCCCTGGTGCGCGTTGCCAAAAGCCTTGTGCGAAACCGGGTCGATCGGGTCATCCGCACAATCTGCGGACGAATATACTCCCATCTTCTCAATAAATGCACGACTTTTTTTGGAATTTTTTAGAGATATGAAACTGTCCGCCGGCAGCTCGCGACAAGGGCTGCACGCTCCGATACTTAACTCTCACAGAGTCTTCATCATGACGACTCTGATGATTTCTAGTTGGAGGCGCAGGTAGCGATCGGCGGGCTGTGGGATGAAAATCGGTGGAATCTGGAACCCAGACCGCTGCCGGTGCGTCCAATACTTGTATCGTTATAAGTGGGAGAGTTTGTTTGACAGGATCGCAACCAGATTTTAGCGAGGGTCGCCGCCGGAAGCCACGCGCTTTGGGAGCGACTGTTGTGCTGTGTCTGGCCTTACTGGCGCTTCTGTCCGTGGCCCAGGTAGCACACGTCCATGCGCTTGAAAGCGATGCCGACCATTGTCCGCTCTGCGTGGCCATGCAATCGGCTGCGCCGGTTGCGATGATGGTGGCCGTGATCATCCTGGTCAGAATGGGGAGTCCCGAGTTGCTTGTCGAGGCGCGCCCGCTGGTTCGCCATTGGCACCCCAAGTTCTACACCCGGCCTCCACCGGTCTGCTGAGGCAATCTTTTCCGAATTTCCGTTTCAACCTGACCTTGGCTGCACGCAGCGCCTTATGCGGGTGCATCTTCACAGGCTGAACGCGGATGGAATAGATGCTTCTCGCTCCGAGGATGTCGCGGCTGCTCATGCCGTGGCTTGGTTTCTCCAGATGCAGACTTGCCAGGAGGCTTCCCTATGCCGTTCAAACGCGGCACTCTTCTCTATTTTTTAGTTCTAGTTTTGATATTTACCCGCCTTTCTGCGCCGGCCGAAGGCAGTAACTCAGGCGCGGTGCATGGCGCTGTCACTGACTCCACCGGTGCAGTAATCCCTGGGGCGACCGTTCATTTAATCAACGAGGTGAGCGGGCTTGACCGTACTGCGACCACCGACGCTTTGGGCCAGTTTGTCTTCGCGAATGTGCCATTCAATCCTTACCGAGTTATCGTCTCGGCCAACGGATTTGCGTCCTTGAGCCAGAGTTTTGAGATTCGCTCGGTGGTGGGAATCAACTTGAGTCTGGTTCTGCAAGTGGCCGCGGCTGCCTCGACAGTTACGGTCGAAGCCAGCGGCGACTTAGTGGAGACCGACCCCACCTTTCATACCGATGTGGATCGCGAATTGTTTACCAAAGTTCCGTTGGAGAGTGAATCATCCGGTCTCAGTTCGCTGGTGACGCTCTCGACGCCGGGTGTGGCGGCCGATTCCAACGGGCTCTTCCATGGTCTTGGCGATCATGCATCGAACTCCTTTTCCGTGGATGGCCAATCGATCACCGACCAGCAGAGCAAGGTTTTCTCTAACCAGATTCCGGCTAACTCGATTCAATCGATCGAGGTTATCAGCGGAGCGCCGCCGGCCGAATATGGCGGCAAGACCAGCCTGGTCATTGTGGCCACAACGCGCTCTGGACAAGCAATCACCACTCCTACAGGCAGTGTTACAAGCTCGTATGGGACTTTTGGATCGGCGTCGGGCGGATTCGACCTAGCTTACGGGGGCAAGAAGTGGGGCAACTTCATTGAAGCCGACGGGCTTAACTCCGGCAGGTTTCTTGACCCACCGGAGTTTCAAGTCTTTCATGATAAAGGCAACGAACAAAATATCTTTGATCGGGTGGACTATAGCATCACTTCAGTCGATTCGATCCATCTGGATATGAATTACAGCCGTTCATGGTTTCAGACGCCTAACTCTTTTGACAATCTGAACGTCGAGAATGTTATGAGCGGCGGTACCAGCGCCAGCCCGGTATTCGGGAATATGGGCAATGCCGATCAGCACTCCAAGATCGGGACCATTAACATTTCTCCGACTTACACACGCATTATCGGCAATAGCATGGTTTTCAACCTTGGGGCATTTGTTCGCAGGGATAACTACAACTACTATCCCAGCGCCGATCCTCTGGCTGACCTTGGGCCGGCCAACCTGCAGACTTCATCCATCGCGCAGAACCGCACTTTGACCAACGCCGCGGTACACTCCGACTTCACTTACGCCAAGGGCATTCATAACATCAAGGCCGGAGCGCAATACGGACAAACCTTTCTGCGCGAGAATGACAATCTGGGCGTGGTCGAAGCTACCTATAACTCACCCTGCCTCGATTTGAGCGGGAATCCTCTGCCGGGATTTTCCGCTCCATCGCAATGCGCAGCGGCAGGATACCTTTCCAATGATCCATCGGTCACTTATTCTTCCGGCTACTCTGGAACATACAATTCTGTGCTCGCGCTTCACGATCTAACGCGCGGGGGAAGTTACTACAACTACGTTGGCCACACAGATATTAAAGAGATGGCTCTCTACATTGAAGACCAGATCAAAGTCGGTAACTGGCTCTTCAACCTTGGGCTGCGCGAGGATGTTTACAACGGACTAACATCAGCCAACCAGGCGCAACCGCGCGTCGGTATTGCGTATAACATCAAGCCGACCACCACCGTGCTGCGTGTCTCTTATGCGCGCACTCTGGAAACGCCTTTCAACGAGAACCTGGTGCTGTCGAGCACAGGATGCTCGAATGCGGTGCTGGCGCCGCTGCTGTCCTGCTCGACTGGCGTATCGGGAACGATGCGACCGGGCTTTCGCAACGAGTTTCACGCTGGTCTGCAGCAGGCTTTTGGCAAGCGAGTTGTGCTGAGTGGAGAGTACATCTGGAAGTACACGCACAACGCATTCGACTTCAGCGTTCTGGGCAATACGCCTATCACTTTCCCGATCGACTGGCATAACTCAAAAATTCCAGGTTATGCCTTGCGCGCAGATATTCCCCAGTATCATAATTTCAGCGCCTATCTCGTTGCCTCTTCGGTGGCCGCGCGGTTTTTTCCTCCGCAGGTGGCCGGAGCTGGAGCCACTGTTGGCGCAGCCGGTCTGCCCTTCCGCATCGATCACGACGAGAAGTTCAACCAGACGACGCACTTGCAATACACGCTTTCTCGCGGCAAGCTGCTGAAAGGCTTGTGGGGCGGCTTTAACTGGCGTTATGACTCGGGCATGGTAGCCGGATCAACTCCTTGCTATAACTTGACCGATCCCAACTCAGCTTGCGCGAACAGTTCAGTCATGCCGCCTAACGGTCAGCCGGAAGTGGCCATGGTGGACAACAACATTCCCCCTACCATCAACCCTGTGACTGGAGCTAATGTTTACCACCCCTTGACCGCGGACGAGGAGTTTCAGGCCGGACTAGTTTGCAATGGAGTGAAGGCAACCCCTGGCAACCCATTGCCCGCAGTCTGCCCGGCCTCTGAGTTCACCTCGAACCTGGTGAATATTCCGGCACCCGGAACCGGCGACAACGACAAGAACCCGCCGCGCATTGCGCCTCGCGATCTTTTCGACGCGTCCATTGGCAAGGACAATATCTTTCATGCGAAGCGCTATAAGGCAAACTTCGATCTGACAGCTATCAATATTACCGACAAGTACGCGCTTTATAACTTTCTTTCTACTTTCAGCGGCACGCATTATGTAACTCCTCGAGCGCTGACGGCGAAGATTACGATGAATTTTTAGCGCGATGGAAGGTTGGGTTCCCGCTTTTTTTGCAAAGAGAAAGTGGGGCCTGACCATCTGATGAGACTGATGAGACAAAGAAGATCATCGAAATGGGTCGCCGGGAAGTAGTGCCGACTGCGGTATACTTCAAGCCGTGGAGGACTCACCTTTGTCACGTGGATTTAGATCGTCAGCATCTTTTATCGCCTGCATTCTTCTGGTTCCCTATTTGTTTTCACAGTCACTACCTCCACAGAAAGAGCAGCAGGGCGGCGCACAACAAACCCAAAGCGGAATGGCCAATGCGGGTCCGCAGAAAGCGGAGTTCGACAGCCAACACCGTCCAATTACGGCTGGCGGTTTTGTAAAAACCGGTCCGATTATTTTCCAGGATATTGCCCAGGCGGCCGGCCTCACAAGCTGGCGCCATAAGGCCGGCACACCCGAAAAGCGGCTTATCCTGGAAGCCAAGGGCCCGGGCGTCTGTCTTCTGGATTATGACAATGACGGGTGGCTGGATATCTATCTTGTGAACGGTTCGACTTATGATGCTCTTGACGGTAAGGCTACCCCGCCGCACGCTGCTCTGTTTCACAACAATCATGATGGAACCTTCACCGAGGTGACGGAAAAGACCGGTGTTGCCAACGACCGCTGGGGATATGGATGCGCGGTTGGAGATTACGACAACGACGGCTGGCCAGACATTTATGTAACTAACTATGGAAAGAACCGGCTCTACCATAACAATCACGACGGAACTTTCACGGATGTAGGAGAAAAGGCCGGAGTGACTGTGGGCACATGGTCTACCGGTGCTACCTTCGGTGACTACGATGGGGATGGGCGGCTGGACCTTTTCGTGGCCGGCTACACTCAAATGGACTTGTCTGATCCTCCGATTTCAGGATCGAAGGTGGTCGGCTATTCCTTCTGTCAGTATCGCGGGGTGCAGGTTATGTGCGGCCCACGCGGCCTCAAGGGCGAACATGACCACCTCTTTCATAACAATGGCGATGGCAGTTTCACGGATGTTAGCAAGAAACTGGGGGTGGATGATCCCAGCGGATACTATGGCCTCGGGGCTCTGTTTGCCGACGTGAATGGCGATGGCAAGACTGACTTGCTGGTGGCGAACGATTCCACGCCAAACTATCTCTACATCAACAAGGGAGATGGAACGTTTGAAGATCAGAGTTATGAAAGCGGATACGCGCTGAATGGTGACGGGCGAGAGCTTTCGAATATGGGAATTGCGGTCGGTGACTACGAGAATAATGGTCACCTTAGCATTGTGAATACCAGTTTTGCCGACGATTACAATGTACTTTTTCAGAATGACGGGCAAGGATTTTTTACAGACGTGAGTTATCGGGCCGGAATAGCGGAGTCCTCGATTCCATTTGTCGGATTCGCCGATGGATTTCTTGACTATGACAATGATGGCTGGAAAGATCTGCTGATTATCAATGGCCACGTTTATCCTCAGGTAGACGAACACCCGCAGTGGGGAAACAGCTATGCCCAGCGGCCTCTGCTTTATCACAACTTGAAGAATGGCAAGTTTGATCTGGTTCCCGCGGTCGAGGGGACTGGGCTGGCAGTGGTCAGTGTGGGTCGAGGCGCTGCATTTGGCGATATCTTCAACGACGGCAAGATAGATGTGATTGTCAATAACATGGATGGCGTGCCGGTGCTGCTGCGCAACGTGAATCCGGATCACCACCAATGGGTTGAGCTAAGGCTGATAGGTGGGCCCAAGAGTCCTCGGGACGCGGTGGGAGCTACTGTCTATCTCAATGCGAACGGCATGCGCCAACGTGGAGATGTTTTGAGCGGCGGCAGCTATCTCTCTTCCAACGATCTGCGAGTCCACTTCGGGCTGGGCGATGCGACCGATGCCGGGACAGCGGAGATTCATTGGCCTTTCGGCGCCAAGGAGATCGTGAAGCTGCCTGCGGCGAACCGGATTTACACCATTACCGAAGGCCAGGGAATTACGGGCGCATTGTGCGGCGACAAGCCGTGCGCAGTAGAAACTCCGGTTACAACGGCGCCGGCCAAGGGGAGTAACCCTGAAAAAGCCATCCCTTAAAAAGGAAACGGGCGGCTGCCCATGAGAAGGCGGCCACCCGGAAGGTCACACTCCTAACGTGTAACTCAGGAGACATTCACAGGTTACCGATAACTCGAGGACGTGTCTTGGGCCAAACGAGTGAGTCTGGAATCCATCGATAGGTGGAGACAGGTGCGGGCATTTCTTCGATCTTCTGCTTATCCTTCTATTCATTAGATAGTCTTTCCAATTACTGTTGTAGTGCGCGGTTTTTTGTGAAGGATGAAGCCTGCTTGAGGAAAGTTTTACCCAATTCCGTGGCCCATAGAGATTCCTACCCGAGAGCTGCAGCGAGAGTGACTGCCCCGCGTTGGTTTGCGGTGCTCGGGTCGCTAGCCGGCGCATGGTTGCTGGGCAGCGGACTCACTGGCTTGGCGCTCGAGCCTTCTACTCCGCTCTCCAACTATGGCCGCCAGACGTGGGTGATGGAGAACGGACTGCCGCAGAATACGGTGCAGGCGCTGGTGCAAACGCGGAATGGCTTTGTGTGGCTGGGGACCGAGGTGGGGTTGGTGCGCTTTGACGGCAACGGGTTCGCGGTCTTCGACCGGAATTCTTCGCCTGCTCTGCCGGGGAATGATGTCCGCTGCTTGCTTGAGACGCGCGACGGGGCATTGTGGATCGGCACCAGCGACGGGTTGGCGCGGTGGAAGGACGGCGCTGTCACGGCATTCACGATCAATGATGGGTTGCCGGGCAATGGGATTCGGGCGCTGGTGGAATTGCCCAATGGCGTGCTTTGGACCGCAACCGACTCAGGAGATGCAGAGCTGCAAGGAGGCAGGTTTGTGGTCGCAGACCCAGCGACGTTCAAGCTTGCAGGCAAGCCCAGTTCATTAACTGGTCGCGACGGGCAGAGCGTGCGAAGCATCATCCAGTCGTCGGGGCTCTCCAAGGATCAGATCGAATATTCACAGCTTTTGATGGATGGTGCAACGGCTGTCGCCAGCAAAAGCACATTGAGGATTTCATCCGGAGATATTGCGACCGGGAGTTTCACGGTCGGTCATGAGCTTCCCGGCACTCGCATTCAGGCGCTCTTCGCGGACCGCGAGGGCAGTTTGTGGGTGGGGACAAATGGCGGGTTGGCGCGGCTGTTTGCGGGTAAGGTGCAGTTGCTGCCGGTGACAGATCCGCTGGCGACGGCGTCAGTGCTCTCGCTGATGGAAGACCATGAGGGCAACCTCTGGGTTGGCACTGAGACCGGTGGGCTGCACATTCTGCGCGATCAGCGCTTCCGCACATTTGGCGCGCGCGAAGGGCTTTCTTCCGACAATAGTACTGCCGTTGTGGAGGACAACGCGGGCACGCTGTGGGTGGGTACGAACGGCGGCGGGCTGAATGCTATACGTCCCCAGAGCAATGTGGAAGTGGAATCCCACCCTAGCCACAAAGACAAAGACGTGGCGAGGGTGGGGCACCCGGATTTGTTTGATTCGTCGGACGCCAGATCGAAGCTGCACAGCTACACGGTGCGCGACGGCCTGCTGAGCGATGTGATTCTGTCGCTGGCCGCGGCACCCAACGGCGATCTTTGGGTGGGCACGCCGGACGGGCTGAACCGGATTCACGCGGGCAGGATCGATGCGTTCACGTCAGCGGAGGGATTGCCCGACGACTTTATTCGATCGCTGCTGGCGGACGCCGATGGTTCGCTGTGGATTGGGACACGACGCGGTTTGACGCACTGGAGAGACGCGGGTTCAGGCTCGCGCATGGAGACATTCACGCAGGCGAACGGGCTGGGCTCCGAGCTGGTCGGAGCGATGGTGCGCGATTCCAGCGGCGATTTATGGGTGGCAACATTAGCTGGACTGTCACGGCTGAGCGGCGGCAAGATTGTCAATTACACGACCGCCAACGGACTTTCCAGCAACGTAATCACGGCGCTGCTGCCCCGCGCGAATGGAACGTTGCTGATCGGCACGCAAGACCGCGGCTGGAATTTATGGGATGGGCAGCACTTCACAGCGGAGAGCAGCGGCGACCTGAATCAGAGCAGCATCCACGCTATTCTCGATGACGGCATCGGTCATTTTTGGTTCGCCACTGAGAACGGGATTGCGCGCTGCGACAACGACGGAAAAGCTGAGTGCTCGCATTGGATTGAGTTTGGAACGGCGGATGGGCTGCGCAGCCGCGATACAGCCACCAACAGTCATCCTTCGGCCTGGCGATCGCTGGATGGCCATTTATGGTTTGCCACGCCTAAGGGGCTGGTCGAGGTTGACCCGGCGCACTTCCCGGTGAATACCGTTCCGCCGCCAGTGGTGCTGGAGCGCTTTTCCGTGGATGACCTGACACCGGCGCTGCGTGCGACAGGGTCTTGGCTGAGGGTTGAGGCTGGCCATGTTCATTTTCAATTCGATTACGCGGGCCTGAGTTTTACCGCGCCGCAGAAGGTACGTTACCGCTTCATGCTGGAAGGCATTGACCGTGGCTGGATCGAGGCCGGCACGCGCCGCTCTGCTTACTACACCAATATCAAACCGGGGCGCTACACCTTTCGTGTGCAGGCGGCCAACAACGACGGAGTGTGGAATACAGAGGGCGCATCGCTGGCTTTTGAGTTGCGCCCGCACTTCTATCAGACGCTTTGGTTCTATGCGCTACTGCTGGCGGCTATGGTGGGCCTGGTGGTGCTGTTCTTGAGGCTGCGGCTGCGACGTGCAGAAGGCGAGTTTCGCGCCGTGCTGGGTGAGCGCAATCGCATTGCACGCGAGATTCACGACACGCTGGCTCAGGGTTACGTGGGCATCTCGGTGCAGTTAGAGGTGCTGGCTGAACTTTTGCGCCACCACAACGCGGAGGCCGCGGCAAAGCATCTGGATTTGACACGCGGATATGTGCGTGAAGGGCTGGCTGAGGCTCGTCAATCGATCTGGGCGCTGCGTTCGCAAGACTCCGGCGAGAGCACGCTGCCGGTTCGCATGAGTCGCATGGTCGAGGCCGAAGGCGGCCACGGACTGGAGGCCACCTTCAATCTCTTTGGCGCTTATCGTCCGATGCATCCAGAGATGGAACGCGAATTTCTACGCGTGGGACAGGAAGCCATTCATAATGTGAAGAAGCACGCCGGAGCGCAGCATTTATTTGTTCAGTTGGAGTATGGACCGGACGAGATTGCGCTGGAAGTGCGGGACGACGGGCGTGGCTTTGACGCAGGCGGCGAACTAAAGATTACTGCGGAAGGCAGTGGGTCAGGCCACTACGGACTGACTGGCATGAAAGAGCGCGCAGCGGCCATCGGCGGAAGACTTGAGGTGACGAGCGAACCGGGGGTTGGAACTACGGTGCGGCTGCGAACGGCGGTGGCGAAAGAGAAGCCTGGGAGTTGAGGTTGGGTTTCCCTCGCCAGGTCGCAACTAAGCAAGAAGCGGGTCCTTCGACTTCGCTCAGGATGACAGGGGCAGAGAGTTAACAAAAGGAGTCACAGTGGCCAAGGAATCGATTCGCGTGCTGGTTGTGGAAGATCACCACGTTGTGCGCCAGGGGCTGGTGGCGCTGCTGAACGTGGTGGATGGGCTGGAAGTGGTAGGCGAAGCGGCGGACGGCGTTGAGGCGATTGCGCAATTTCGCAAGCACCAGCCGGATGTTACGCTCACCGATCTGCGGCTGCCACGACTGAGCGGCGTCGAGGTTATCGAGCGCATTCGCATGGAGACGCCGCATGCGCGCTTCATTGTGCTCACCACCTACGACGGCGACGAAGATATCTATCGCGCATTGCAGGCCGGCGCGCGCGCCTATCTGCTGAAGGGCATGACGTCGGAAGAGTTGATTGCAACCATCCGCACAGTGCATGAGGGCAAGTCTCACATTCCTCCGGCGATTGCGCAGAGACTGGCCGAGCGCATGGGCACCGAAGAACTGACGCCGCGCGAGTTCGACGTGCTGGAGCAGATTGCGCGCGGGAAGAGCAACAAGGAGATTGCGACCGAATTGGAGATTTCAGAGGCCACGGTCAAAACACACATCAACAATATGCTGGGCAAACTGGGCGTGACCGACCGAACGCAGGCGGCGACGGTCGCCATTCAGCGCGGAATTGTTACTCTCGAATCCCTCAGAAAGCCGAAGCCATGAGTAAGAAACTAACAAGAAGATTGATTCTCACGGGAGTTTTTCTAGTGCTTTTATCTCAGCTTGCGCAGGCGCAAAAAGCGGCTTGGCGGCAAGCTACAGATGCAGAGCTTGCCTCGCTGTTGCCGACGCGCGCGCAGGTGGAAAAGGAACACATCGAAACCGAGATGCGCACCGCCTCTGGCATCGTGAATGGCAGGGGCCACTTCATTGCAGGAGTGGTGCTGCTGACAGCGGGCTACTCGGCGGAGGGCAAGTATTCGCACTATCTGATTGTGCAGACGCCGGTGCGCGTGGGTGGAATTGCGCTCAAGCCCGGTGAGTATGTTTTTGGATGGACGCGGGCGCAAGGAGGGGATGCGCTGAATATGCACTTCTACGAGGCGGCGACTGGCGCGCAGGTGGGTTCGACGGTGGCGCATCGCATTGCCGGATCGAGCCGCGTGGAGAGCCTGCACATCTGGCCTCCCGCGGACAAAGCCTTGATTCAGATTGGGCGCTTCGGCATTCCTTATGAGTTGGGCGAGGAGTAAGGTCTAGTCGTGCGCGCGGGGCTCCCCGCTCGACAGGAAGGCAACTCCAGAGACCGGCGCTCCCGAAGCCAGCACATTCCTCAACCGCTCTGAATTTGCACCGCTCTGGCATTCGGCTGCCACCAGCATCCGTAGCGCTGTGGTCGGCGTCGTATTCTGGTCAAGCCGAAATATCCATGGAATATTGGCTGAAGTGAGAGTTTTGTCGTTGCTAAGCGCGATGACCGGCACAAAGCTCTTCAACGCCAGTTGCTCGGCCAGGTGAGCGGCGTTGCGATCGAGCGCCACAATGGCGAGAGCGTGGTCGTCCATCAGCGCGTGAACCAGTTGAGTTGAAGCCGCGCCCCAGTTCTGATCGCTGGCTACGGGCAACAGCTTCAACGGCCGCCCTTTCGCCGCACCAAATGCGACTTCCGTCTGGACCTCTTCCGACGCGGCGACCACAGCCGCCTTCGGACCAAACAACACCACGTTCACCGGTCCTGCCGGAACGTCGGCGCGATGCGGCCCGTTGTACTGCACCCTATCTTCTTCAACCCGCGCATACGGCGCTTGCGCGGCCACCTGCGCGGCAGAAGGCAGAGATTGCGCTGTGGGCACCTCCGTCGCTGCAGGTGGCGCCTTTTTCTCCATGGTCGCGACCCGATAATCGATTGCGCCGTTATGCACGGTGCCCAGGTACAGAGGAGCTACATTCTTTTGATTGGGATCGAAGACCATGTGCCCGGTGACGCCATCGTACTCTTCGATATCTGCCAGCGCATCGTGAATCCGCCCGCGATTCAAGCCGGCCTTGCAGATCGAATCCAGCAGCATATTCATGGTGTCATAGGCCATCGAGGCGAACTGCTCCGGCTTCTCGTGGAAGCGCTCTTCAAAACGGCGATTGAAGTCCAGCCAGCGCGTGTCCTTGCGGGTGGGGTCGTAGGGATATACGGCCTCGAAGCCCTCGGCGGCATCGCCAGCCTGCGAGAGCAGAGTGTCGCCCAGGGTGCGATACGCGCCAAAGACGCGCTGTTTCATTCCCGCGGCGCGCATCTGCTTCAGAATCGCCGCCGCCTCCCACTCGTCTGCTACCAGAACGACCGCGTCAGGGCGTGAACTGCGGATCACCCTGAGTTGCTTGGCGTAATCCGTATCTCCGGGCTGAAAGATCTGCTCCATCACGACCGGATGGCCAAGCCGGCGCGAGACGTCCAAAAGTTTACCAAGGCCAAAACGACCGTATCGGCTGCTCGATCTGAGAACCGCCACGCGCTTCAGTCCCAGCTCGGTATAGATGCGGCGAGCCAGCGTCAGATACTGTTGCCGGTCATCCTGCATGGCGCCGAAATACCACGGAATGGTGGTCTCAGGAACGGTGGGGTCGGTGTTGGCCGAATTTACGACCGGAAGCTCTGCGCGCAGGGCCACACGCAGCGCAATGTGCGTGGACTCAGAGCTGATGGAGCCGAAGATCGCCCAGACCTTTTCGTTGTAGGCCATCTTCACCGCTTCATCGGAAGCCGAGCCCCAGATGGCGGGTTCGGTCGGCCGGACATCCCCATAGACAGCCTTTGCCTGCCAGTTGTTGTAGTCATTGTGGAGCATCAGCTTGAAGGGCTTGCCGCCGTAACCGCCGCCGGCATTGGCCTCTTCCACCGCGAGCTGCGCGCCGTGCAACATGCGCAGTCCTAGAACCGATTCCGAATTATGCTCGATGGGACCGAAGAAGCCGATGCGGA
>Ga0116117_1000010_pt1 | contig 107851 bp, 81 predicted proteins | sample June2015DPH_11_1_FD_89790 | JGI IMG/M metagenome (GOLD analysis project Ga0116117, IMG submission 89790) | Peatland microbial communities from SPRUCE experiment site at the Marcell Experimental Forest, Minnesota, USA - June2015DPH_11_10 | ecosystem: Environmental > Terrestrial > Soil > Wetlands... | reverse complement strand
TCAGTCAGAGGGTGATGTCACGCTGATTCCGCCGATCTCACAAGAGGCGCTGGCGAGCATGATCGGCAGTACCCGGCCCCGCATCAACCTTTTCATGAACCGCTTTCGCAAGCTGGGTTTTGTCGATTACGACGACCGCATCAGGGTTCATAAATCCTTGCTTCAGGTGTTCTTGCGCGACTAATTGGTGTACGTTAAAAAATCCGCTTCTAAGAACCATCTGCTTAGTGAAGAAGAGGCCGCCGAGCCGATCCTCAGCGGCCTCCTCTCGCGGTTCATTTAGCCGTTCTGATTGTCTTCGTCGGGATGTATCGTTCGGTAACTCGAATTGCCTTTGGACCAGACCAGCATCAAGAGATCTTTTCCATCCTTGTTCTGATGTACTTCGCTGGCGAATTGGGTGGCTGAATCGGCGGGTTTGCGGTCGATCTCCAGGATGACATCTCCCGGCTGGATACCCGCATCATCGGCGGGACTTCCCGAGCGAACATTCTGGACCAGGACGCCATGCACCTGCTCAGGCACATTGAACTGCTGCCGCGCCTCCGAGGTAAGATTGGCCACCTCAAGGCCGATCTTCCCATTGGGTTGACCATTCTCTCCGCCATTTTCAGCAACCTCGGTGTTGCCATGAAACTGGCCCACAGTGAGGCTCAATGTCGCTGGCTTGCCGTCGCGAAGCACTCCCAAAGTGATCCTGGTTCCCGGGGCCATTTCGCTTACAGCCACTTGGAGGGCGCTTCCGTTGACGATCTTCTGCCCATTGAGCTGCGCGATCACATCGCCAGTCTTCAGGCCGCCGCGGCTTGCCGGGGAGTCAGGGGTTACCTGGGATACGATGGCCCCGGAAGCATCCTGCAGATTGAAGAAGTGTGCGTTGTCCGGCGTTACGTCATTCATCCCGATACCAAGATAGCCGTGCTCAACCTTACCGCTTTTGATGAGTTGCTCGGTCGTCGCGCGCACAATCTGTGAGGGAATCGCGAATCCTGCCCCGGCAAACGAGCCGCTGTTTGAAATGATAAAGGTGTTGATGCCAACCAGCTCGCCATGAGAATTGACCAGCGGGCCGCCGGAGTTGCCGGGATTAATGGCGGCATCGGTCTGGATGTAGCCCCCGGGCTTGCGAGCATCATCCGAATAAGGATTTGGGCGGTCAACCGCGCTGACGATGCCACGCGTCACTGAAAACTGGAAGTAGCCGAAAGGACTGCCGAAGGCAAGGACCGTCTGCCCCGGTTCCAGCTTGGTGGAGTCCCCCCAGGCAATGGTGGGAAGGTCGGATGCATTCACCTTGAGTACGGCAAGGTCGGTCATCTTGTCGACCCCGACGACCTTCGCACTCAGAATGCGGCGATCATTGAGCGTCACCTTGATCTGCGTTGCGCCGTCCACAACGTGATTGTTGGTCACAATGTATCCGTCCGGAGAGATGATGATGCCGCTTCCCACTCCGTGTTGAATCTGAGGCTGGGCCGGCTGCTGGAACATGGGTCCGAAAAACTGTTGCAGTCCGGGAGGAAGACCCTGCATCTGGCCTTCAGCAGTGGGAAACTCACTGGAACCCTTCGATGTAACAGCAACATTTACGACCGCCGGAGTGACTCGCGAGGCAACCGCTTCCATGGCGTGATCGAGTGCTGTGAGGGGCGCAATGCTGTTGTCGTCCATCTTCGTTGTGGCGGCATGGGCGCTGTGAATACCGGCAATCGCTATCGCGCCCAGCGCAAAGACGACTACGAATGCAGCGGCAGCGCCAAATTGTTTTGCAGCTGCAACTAATTGATTAGTTTTTGGGGACATGACGACTCCTTTTTGGTTGATGTTGCGGTTAAATCTGGAAGATCAGCCAGCCGTTTGCAACAGAAATGGCGGCATACGAAGAACGGTGATCCGTAGTGAAGGTGATTGCCAATCGTGGAGGAGGGGGAGCACTGTCTTCCCACTCCGTCAGCACAATGAACTCAGGCGGATCAGGAGTGGGCTGATTCTGCCGTGCAATGTGCATCGATGCGGTTCCCCTTCGGCGGTTCAAGAGAGATGCCTTTGCAGAAGGCCGTTGTGGCAGAACGGCCTTAACCAGAGTCGGGTAGCTGGCGGACTCGGGGATGCTTCCGTGCCGAAACGCGAAAGACGACAAGGAACGTGATTGCGCGGTCGATTGAGTAAGCGGGGCGAAGCTCACAATCTGCGGACTCCGGGCCAAGGCAATCGCACCCACCAGCACACCAAGAATCAGGCTACCTGTCAAAACGATCTCCGGGCCGCGACGCATCTTCTCGTTTCGACGCCGCAAAATCCGATGAACACGACGCGCGAGCTCTGACCGTCGTTCCCAGGCGCCCAGCGCGAGTGAAAGGCTGCGGCGGAACATGGCAATCTCGGCAAGCCGGGTGAGGCACAGAGCGTAGCTCTTCTGGCTGCAGCTCGACTGAAGGACGCGATCGTCGCAAGCAAACTCACGTTCTGCGCAGAGTTGGCGCTCCACCCAAACAAGCGATGGATTTAAGGGAAACAAAACGAGGCAGATTTTCTGTAAGAGATTGGTCCAATCGTCGGCACGCCGCAGGTGCTCCATCTCGTGCAGAACCACTTGCTGGAGATCGATAACACTGAGCTGCTCAAACAGAATAGAAGGAAGAAGAATGCGCGGGTGCAAGAAACCCACCACGCAAGGCCGATCAACCTCGGTGGACGTACAAAGCTCTGCACTGCGGCTGCTATTTCCGCCCCGCAGTTGTGTCAGGATTGAAACATCCGGCTGAATGCGAGTAGCCCGCGCCGCAAGTCTGTGAAGATGAACGGCGCTTGAAATCAGTTGCGCACCTCGCAACAAAGAAAGCAATAACCAGACACTGCCAATCGCAACACTCCAGAGCGGATCAAGATGGAAAGGGGAAGCATGAAGTTTCAGTACGGTCAGCTGTTGCGCGTCCAGAGTGGGAAGTGCGGGCAGGAGCACCAACAGCAGAAAGGTGCTCGCCCAAATGATCGATCGTGCTGTCGCGCCTAGCCCAGGCAGAAAGCGGAGGCAGAGAGCGACGCATACAGCCACTGCAGCTCCTTCCCAAATCGCGGAGACGAGACGATCTACCATTGGCGCTGATAAGAGTGAGACCGAGTGAAGAAGCGGGAACATCTAGTTCTCCTCCGGATTTTCATTGGGCAAGCGAGCGATCATCTCTCTCAAGCGCTTCAACTCATCGGGCCTAAGCTCCTCATCGCCCAGCAGCGAGAGCAAGAGTCGTTCACGAGAGTTCCCAAAGAACCGTTGCAGAACATGACGAACCTCTGACCGGCTCGCCTCGGCCTCTCCTACGCATGAACTGTAGAGGAATGCGCGTCCCTCCTGTCGGTGGCAGACGTAGCCCTTCGTCTCGAGAATCCGGATGATTGTGAGGACGGACGTGTAGGCCAGCTCCGTTTCAGCAGAGGTAGCCGTCACCATGTCGGCAACTGTCGATTCTCCTCTCTCCCACAAGACTTTCATGAGCCGAAGCTCGGCTTGAGTTAGCGTATTGGATCTTTTTGGAGGCATATAATTTGCAAATCGTCGGAACCGATTCGCTAATCTTTCCTGCTTGATCAGACGCACAACTAATCTTTTAGTTGCTATGGTCGCGCATATTTTTTCAGGTTGAGGATGCAAGTATCCAGCCGCAACCTAGGGCGGTCGAAGAGAAAGTTTCTGACGCTGCCGATTACACCGTCCGTTGAACGCGCGGAGTACTTCATCAATTCACTCAGCGTGTGCAACATATTGCTCTTTGGTAAAGCGATTGGAGTCGACGAAGGACTAGTTCCAGAGGAATCAACACGTTCGACGCATTTCGACGATGACACTTGGCGTGCAGGGGGGATTGTCCCGTATTGGACAGAAAGTGCAAGTCTCTGCCGGCTAAGATTTTGCTCCAAAGGGTTCGCAGCCATTGCCAAACTTTGGAGATTTGTGATGATCAATGAACTTCGAATCAAACGAATTCTCTTCGCTGCGCCTTGCCTATCGACTGCTCGCGGATGCTCCGTGCCCGGTTCTTGCGATCCGCAACAGAATGGACTGATCAACAGAGGAGGTTCATTCAGTGGCAGCCATGGTGCGTTTTCCTTTAGGCAATTGCTCCTACGCGCATGTGAGAATGACCTCAGCGGATTTCATGAAGTTTGATATCGAGGTGTAACTGCGCCTCTGAAAGGAAAAAGCTTATGTCAACCGGATGGATAGCGCACGAATCGGCCACGGTCGCGCATGGCCCCCTGGAGACATGGATCAAGCTCCTGGTCGCACTATTCTTCTTCTTCCTCCTCTCACGAATTGTTGGAGATGCGGCAGAGACGCCACCATTGATGACGGTCTCGGCTGACCGAGCGGCAGTGATCGAGGGCAACAACGCCTTCGCCATGGATCTGTATGGCCAGTTGCGGACTCAAAGCGGCAACCTCTTCTTCTCGCCCGATAGTATTTCCACAGCTCTGGCCATGACCTACGCCGGGGCCCGTGGTGACACTGCCGCCGAGATGGCGAAGACATTGCATTTCACTCTGCCGGCTCAGAGATTGCATCCGGCAATGGGAAGTCTGCTCGGCGACCTCAACTCTCCACATGTTGGATACCAGCTTCGCGTAGCCAACGCTCTTTGGGCACAGCAAGGGTATACATTTCTCGATGATTATCTCAAGCTGACCAAAAGCGATTATGGGGCAGGCGTCAAACAGGTTGATTTTAAAGACGCGACCGAGGCGGCGCGGTTGACGATCAACCAATGGGTTGAGCAGCAAACCGATGACAGGATCAAAGACCTGCTCCAACCCGGCGCACTGAGCACCAGGACAAGGCTCGTGCTGACGAACGCCATCTATTTCAAGGGCGACTGGCAGACGCAATTCGACAAGGCGCAAACCAAGGATGGAGATTTCCATCTATCTGCGGTGCAGAATGAAAAAGCGCCCATGATGCATCGCGAGGGTGGATTCAACTACTTCGATGGTGGAACATTTCAGGTTCTGGAAATTCCGTACAAGAGCGCGGATTTGTCCATGATCGTTTTGCTGCCCAATGATGTTGGCGGACTGTTTGCTTTGGAACAGTCTCTGACCGCACCCAATACCAAGCAATGGCTTGGCCAACTGCGGCCGGTTCCCAAGGTGATCCTGACATTGCCCAAGTTCAAGATGACCAGGCAATTCGAGCTGCAAAACTCGCTTGGCTCAATGGGGATGACGTTGGCCTTCAATGCGCAAGCAGATTTCTCCGGGATGACCGGCAACCGCGACTTTTTCATCTCAGCGGCCATTCATAAGGCCTACATCGATGTGAACGAGGAGGGAACCGAAGCCGCGGCGGCGACAGCGGTAGTGATGCGCTCGATGATGGCCAGAATGCAACAGCCGGCGCCCCCCGTTTTCTGCGCGGACCACCCGTTTGTCTTCCTGATCCGCGACAACCGCTCAGGCGGCATTTTATTCATGGGTCGAGTGGCCGACCCATCGCGGTGAGAGCCATGATTAAAGTGGTCAACTCATGCTCTCTCGACGCAGCAATCCATTCAAGTCGCAATTCTTCACGACACTCTCTCCTTGCTCGATTTTGAGGCCGCCAGCAGGTTGATTCGCTGGCGGTGGCCTTCTGCAAAGATCCTGGTGGTATCGAGGGAGGAGAGTCTTCTTGAAGATGCGCTATACGACGACCGTGTAGTACCTACCGTCGCACCAACGGCTCTACTGAGAGCCATTGAGCGCGTCGCATGCGGTTCTGTCCAAGCTCCTGGTCTCTCTAAACCGTCGTCATGCCTGGCTGGAAATTCCAGCCAGGCATGACGCAGACATTTGAAGTAACTATTCGCTGAATGCCACGCCACTGAAGGAGGCAACGCCGATTGGGTTTGAGGTCGCTACAGGGGTGAGATCGCCGTGTGAGTCGATTGAGTAGACGGCCACATAAGCGTTGCCGCCCGCTGCATAAATGACGGCTAGCCATTTTTGGTCAGGCGATACCGTAATGTCTGTCGGCGAGCCCGGCAAGGGCACCGATTTGTAAAACACGCCGCCCTGGCCGTCGCTGAAGAAAATGGAGATCGCGTCGCCAGGGGAGTTGCCCGTATACCAGATGTTCCCCGGTCCTTTGGCCACCCAGCAGGGCGCATTGACGGGATACGACGGTGTTGGTCCGGGGATCGGGGTCAGCGTCCGGTCCTCGTCCACAATAGCGAAGCTGTCAGGACTGTGAGCAGGTGTGAAGCCCAACACGTTCCCCCAGAATGCTTCCCCAAGCGGAACCATGTCCGCGTCGCTGGGCAACGGAATTGAGGTACTGGTTCCGCTCAGCACTCCATCGTCATGCGTAAGCGGCAATTGAAGTAGAGATCCCGAGCTCATTGTCACGGCTGCCCAGTTCTCGCCGACCGCTATTTGCGCTGCCGAAGGATCCGTGAGACTCACAACGAGGCCATCCACGAAGCCCCAAGGCCATCCATGACTCTCGGCACAATTGGCGCCGACGACGAAGAGATGCTCCTGTGTCAACGCGACCGAATCCGGATGAGTGCAATCGGGCGCCAGATCGATCGTCTTTCCAATAGCGATGGAGTTGCCGTATCGCACCAATTGACTGACGGTGTTCGATCCGTAGTTGGCCACAGCTCCCAGATTGCCCTTGAACTGCAGGATTCCCGCGTTTGTGCTTGCCCCGCCCTTTCCGCCCGTGAGCAGGTTCTGCCCCAATGCCAGCGAGGGCGTTCCCGTTGTATCCAGTTTGAACACGACGACAGCATTGCCGCTTGCGTTGTTCGTGCTCGTGACTACCAGTGCGCTGCGATTCGCCTGACCAAAAGCGGCCAGTGCGCCGGTGAGACAGAGCGCCGCCAGCGTAACGCCGGAGCGCCACAGATCAGACTTAAGGTGTCTGTGAGAGTTCATTTCGATCTCCTTTAGGGGAATTTGTTGAAAATGTCCGTTGTCATGACGTAGCCCACGCCCGGACACGGAGCATTTTCACAGACTGATATTCGATTAGAACCGACGAAAAGTTACGGTCGGCTATCTGATTTATTTTTCTGTTAAAAACTTCTGAATTTAATTAACTTCGCGTAACTTTCGAACGCTCCTCATCGAATTACTCAACATGCGGTTCGAATGGGTTCGCGAGTGATTCTGACGGCGGAGACGATTTGCATTAACCAGCCGGTCGGGATAATCATTGCAAGAAGGCATTCGAACCCATGCACCCAGTCAGCAATCTTGAGAACCTCATGACTCGCTATCAACAGGGCGACTATGGCGCGGCCACGGATCTCATCGAGCAGATCGGCCCGCGGCTGCATCGGTTCTTTCTCGCGCAATTTCAGAGCCGTACAGATGCCGATGACCTGCTGCAAGAAACCTGGCTTCGCATTCACAAGGTGCGGCACACCTATCGCTCTGGCGAGCCGGCGCTTCCATGGTTCTACGCGATTGCGCGACACGTTCGCGTGGACCACTATCGGAAATCGATCTGGACAACTATCGGCAAACGTCAACTAGAGGCAATGACAAAAGAAGTGGCGGCCGATCCGAGAGAATCCGATCACGCTGACGGTCTGGACGCACTCTTGGCTCCTCTTTCCGAGAGCCAGCGTGAGGTGATCGAGATGATGAAGGTGGCGGGAATGTCGTTGGAAGAGGTTGCGCGCGCCACCTCTTCCACCGTGGGCTCGGTAAAGCAGAAAGTGCACAGGGCATACAAGAAGTTGAGGGGAACAATGAACGCCGCCGGGTTAAAGACGGGGCAAAGCGAGGAGCTGTCGTGAAAGATCAAGAGATTGACGGTGTCCTGGACAATGCTGGGCGAGCTCCGCAGGATCTGGCGCCGGAGGTGCTGCAACGTCTTGCCGACTCAATCAAGCCGACGCTCCGGCCAGTGCGCCCGCTGCCGCCGCCATGGGTGATGACGTGCGGGCTGCTCCTGATCTCCGCGGCCGTTTCTCTAGCGGGAGCGGCCCACGCCGGGTTTTTCGGATTCGAAAAGATGGACATCCTGGAGCGTTTACTGATCTTTCCAGCGCTCGCTATCCTCGTTTGGATGGCGGGAAGCGAATTCGTCCATGCGATGATTCCGGGCAGCCTGCGCCGCATTTCTTCGGGCGCGCTTTTGGGATTCGGCACTACGGCGCTGTTGATCGTATTTGCGTTCCTGTTTCGCGATTATCGAATCGACCACTTTTTCTCCGCCGGCATTGCGTGTTTGCTCGTCGGCTTTCTGCACGCCATTCCCGCGGCGTTGCTCAGCTGGTTGCTGCTCCGGCGCGGCTTCGCGGTTAATTCCGTATCCGCGGGATTGGCGGCAGGCACGCTTGGCGGCCTGGCCGGCGTGGGAATGCTGGAACTGCATTGCCCGAATTTCCAGGCCGCTCACGTGCTCGCGTGGCACGTCGCCGTTGTGCCGATCAGCGGTGCAGCAGGAGCATTGGCGGCGTGGACCTTGCGCTTCTGGGCGGGCTCTCGCCGTCAAGCGCGCATATCTCTCAAATGAGCAAAAGCTAGGCAAGAAAGCCGCGCATATATCGAAAGATATAGATCGACCTATATCTCCATGCAAATTGCAGACGTGCCGCAGACGTGCCAAGATTTCTAACGTGGAACCGCGCTCTGCTACGACTGCTGCTTCAAAGCTACCCCAGAAAGGTGAACTCGCTCAAACGCATACTCCGGGCAACTAGATATCTCGTGGGGGTGAGCTTATGTCATCTGTTACTTGGTGGGTTCGTGCACGCCGCACAAGCCCTCCTCTGATTTTCGGCAATGTCGATGCACAAGGAGAATATAAAATGCGACTTTCCATTAGCGGCGCTGCGATTGCATCCGGCTTGTTATGGGGCTGTGCAATTCTGTTAGTTCAACTCATTAATCTAGCAGACCCAGGATACGGGGCGAACCTTCTGGCTCTGTTAAGGTCCGTGTACCCCTGGTTCCATTCGACGCAACAGGTCACAAGAGTGCTGGTCGGTACAGCGGATGGCCTCCTTGACGGCGCGATCGCTGGTGCCTTGTTTGCCTGGCTCTATAACATGATGCTCGAACTAAGCAGCAACGAGCATATCTTCAAGAGACGCCACATTTAAGGGAATCGGCTGCATAAGATTGTCGGGCGCCCGTGTTGACACGCAATACTTACGCGAAAGTTCGCGGTGAAAGATCTCTGGCCCCCTTCGGAGACTTCCATGAACACGGATTCTAGCGCTCTTAGAACCCCCATTCTGGCGGCAAGAACATTACCGGAATGGGGGTTGACTTGTGTGCCATGGGTGGCTCTTGCGAAAACGATAAGGAGTGCGATCTTTACGGAATTGAATCTCGATGCTAGCGTTGAATTGAGGCGCTTTGCCGAACCCGTCCCGCGCCTATATACGAATCCTGACGGAAGGTTTTTCGGACAATGTCCCCAGACGAGAAACCAGGACGACGGATCATTGGCACCCTCGCCATCGGCGTATTCGTTACGCTTGCCAGTTTCGCTCTGGATATTTTCTTTGATCGCAGGGATGGAACTCTGGCCACCAACGGCCTCAATGATCTGATGATTGGCGGTGCGGCTGCATTGCTGGCGCACATCTGGGTATCGCGCCGAGACGCAAAGTTCGCGCAGAACCTCATCGCTCAAAGGCTCACGAATGAAGCGATCGATAAAGAGCGAAAGCGAATGGCCTTGGAAATCCACGATACGGTCGGACAGGCTTATGCTGGGGCAACTATGCATCTGGAGTTGGCAATCGACTCTCTTGCATCGAATGAAAGAGCCCGAGAACATGTGAGACGCGCCCTTCAGCTTCTATGTGGAAGCATGACGGAGATGCGGTGCGCGCTGTGGGACCTGTATCCGGAGGAACTGCAAAAACTCGATCTCAGGTGCGCAATAGAGTGCCTGGTCAAAGATCTGACTACAAATGACGGGTTGGCCGTGCACTTTACTACAGCAGGGTCAATCCGAAGACTATCGTTAGAAACGGAAAGGGCACTACTGAGAATCTGCCAGGAGGCTCTTTCGAATGCGGTCAAACATGCACGAGCAAGAAAGGTGAAAGTTGTATTGCGCTTCGCTCCCTATGAGGCGAGGCTCGACATCGAAGACGATGGCCAGGGTTTTCTTCCCCAGGAATCTTCAGAGAGTCTTGGCTTGATCTCAATGAAGAATCGCGCTCATTCGGTCGGAGGCCTCTGGACGATTCGCAGTGTACCGGGTAGTGGAACCAGCGTATCTGTTTCGATCCCAATTCCTCCCCACGATGGATTGAAGGGAAATCGATGAAGAAGGCTTCGTGCATTCATGTCGTGATCGCCGATGATCATTCCATCGTTCGCGAAGGCCTCTCGGCAGTCATCAACCGTGAACCGGAGATGGAAGTTGTCGCCGAGGCCCGGAACTGGCCGGAAGCTATCGCCAAGGTTCTTGAATGCCGACCGGAAATCGCGGTCCTTGATCTTCACATGCGCGGTATGGAAGCTGCCGACGGAATCGCAACGATTCGTAAAAAGCTGCCGGCGTCACGGGTGATCGCATACTCGGCATTTAGCACGGACGAGGAAGTCTATCAAGTATTCTCTGCCGGCGCGCAGGGGTATGTGCTGAAGGGGGAGTCCGGCCGGGAAGACTTGCTTCAATGCATCCGCGCAGTTTCTCGCGGAGAAACATGGGTCCACCCACTTGCCGCTGGAAGACTCGCGGCCCGAGCAATTGCGCCGAGCTTGACGCCGAGGGAGATTGACGTTCTTCACCTTATGGTGGTGGGAAAATCCAATAAGGAGATCGGCTCATCACTTGATGTGACGGAGGGAACAGTAAAGGTTCACGTGAACCACATCCTGACAAAACTGGGTGCGGCCGGGCGTGTCGAGGCCACAATACTTGCTGTTCAACGTGGCTTCGTTCGGCTCATGGGGAATCGTCAGAGCAGAGTGCGCACAGCGAAGCACAGTAGTGGAGCGTCATCTCACCATTTCTTCTAAACAGGTTTGGGAAGCTCGTGTGGGTCATCGCGATTTCTGAACATGTAGACTTGTCGCGGTCCAAACAGCACCTTGAATCTTCTGAATCACCCAGAATCACGGATTCAACGCTACAGGTTCGGCTCACTTTTCAAGATTGTGCGTCAGAACTCCAATACAAGGGCCCAATGCAGCAGACCCTCAATCCGCTAGTGTCTCTCGAGCTATTGGATCGTCGACTCGAAGCACCGACTCTCTTTCGTCTCTGGCATCTGTCGAGTCTCGATGCCCCTGCGGTCGCAACAGTATGGTCGCTCGGTTTTGCGAAAGCGACAGGAGTGCAACTGCCAGAATGGGTTCCAGTGCTTCTGTTTCTTGTGACTTGGTGCGTCTATATCAGTGACCGCCTCCTTGACGCCCGCGCCGCGTTTCGCGCAAGACAAATACATCGTCTCCGCGAACGCCACCATTTTCACTGGCAGCACCGCCGCGTCTTTTTCCCTCTCGCCCTTGTAGCAGCGTGCATCGGCACTTGGATCGTTTTGTCCTTTATGCCATGCGGTGCTCGTGAGCGCAATGCCCTTCTTGCTCTGGCCGGCGTTACCTATTTCTCGATCGTCCACATCCAAGCCAGGTTGCTAGCATTGCTTCCGAAAGAGTTGCTTGTAGCCCTCTTGTTCACCATGGGTTGTGTGCTTCCCACCCTCGGGCGAATTGGAACCATTCCTTCTGCGTTAGTAACCGTGATCGTTTTCTTTGTAGTTCTGGCCTGGCTCAACTGCCATGCGATCGAGCGCTGGGAGTCGGTCAGTGAGACGTTCTCCGGCCTTCAAATTCGTACCGCTGCCGGACTACTTGCTATGGCCGGTCTCATCGGCGCAATCATCCTCTTCGCAGAACATTCGAATGAAACAGTTCTCTTAGGAGCTGGCGCTGCCAGCGCAGCAATGCTCGCCGTGCTCGACCGAATTCGCGGCCGTCTTACTCCTTTGACTCTGCGAACCGCCGCCGACTTGCTCCTACTCACCCCGCTTGTACTGCTGCTTCGATGAATCCGCCACCCAATTTCAATCGGTTAGCTCGACTCTATCTCTGGATGGAACTGGTCAGTTTTGGCCCTTGGCTCATGCTTTGCCGATGCGCCTTTTTGAAGGAATGCCGCGCTGCTCGCCGCGCGCTGGCGTTAGGGGATGGCGATGGTCGCTTCACTGCTCGTCTGCTGCGCCAAAACTCCGCCATCCAGATCGACGCCGTCGATGTCAGCCCAGCCATGCTTGAGGCGCTTGTTCACCGGGCCGGCACCGACACTAACCGCGTTCACGCCTTCCACGCAGACATCCGGAGTTGGAAGCCGCACGGCCCGCCCTACGACTTGATCGTTTCGCACTTTTTTCTAGATTGCCTCACGACTGAAGAAATCCAATCACTTGCAGCTACCTTGGCGCACGCAGTCTCTCCCAACTCTTTTTGGATCGTTTCGGAATTTGCAATTCCAGCAAACTGGTTTGGCCGGCTGATCGCGCGGCCTGTAGTCTGGACCCTTTACCGCGCCTTCGGATGGATTACTGGGCTCCAGGTACGTAGCCTGCCTGACCATTCCATCGCCCTTCGAGAGGTCGGTTTCACACTTCAAGAGCGTAGACATTTGCTCGGAGGATTGCTGATCAGCGAGCTTTGGACCCTGGCTCCAACCAGTCCTGGAGCAGGGGATTCTGCTTTTCGCGAACCAATTCCCAACGCAATCAGGACTACTTCGATCACTTCAACCAGCGCACTCAGATGAGGCGAGGGTACTCCTTGTTACCGGCGCACCGGATGCTTACCGGGAACCGGCAGCGCTGGGCAATCTTGAAACCCTATGCCGAAATGCCTTGCACCCCCGAACCCAAACCGCGGAATGCCCAAGAGCCCGCCTAAGCCAAAAGGACACGCCACCCGCCGGCGGGGAGTAACGCCGGACCGTCAACGCCATAACTCACAGTCATTTCAGGCGGCTCAAATTAAGCAGGCTTCCCGCCACAAGTTTCGTGGCGGCACAAGCAGTTGATCTCGGTTCTATTCCCGATACCCTCGCAGTGGGAACTGCAATACTTCCCTTTTTCGGGAGCAGGGCAGGTGCAAGCCGCATTTGCGCATTTCTTAGAGTTGGCCATAATTCTCCTTTGCCGGCACGCCGTGGGTCACCCCTTCGGGCGCACGGCAGTACGATGCCAAATCCATTGCAAAAGATAGTAGCGCAAATTTACATGCATGCACGAGCAAAATCGCAGCACCCCCAAATTCTCCGCGCAATCGGCGAACGACCGCCAACCCACGAACCTCCCTCTATCCCCGTTCCCCATCCTGAGATAGGCTGCGCCGGCCGTCGCGGGGCGAGAGTTACGATGAAGACAATGACTACAGCACATATGGAATATGCGCCGGCGGCGGTCGCCGAGGGATCGGTCCGCTCGGCAGATGGAACACGCATCGCCTTTCGCCATCTGGGCAGCGGCCCCGCCGTTGTTTTTGTGCACGGCAGTGTTTCAACACACACCGACTGGATGCCCGTGGCCAGGCTGCTGGCCGATCAATTCACGTGCTTTGTGATGGACCGTCGCGGCCGCGCCAAAAGTGGCGAAGGCGTCGCGCCTTATTCCATCGAGCGCGAATATGACGATATCGCCGCCGTCGCTGCCGCAGCCGGTCCCGCCGCCGCACTGGTTGCCCACTCCTTTGGCGCCATTTGCGCCCTGGGCACGGCGATGCGCCAACCCGTTTCGAGGCTGGTGCTTTATGAGCCGCCCTTTCCCGTCGGCGGCCTGATTGCCGGCGAGAACCTGGCGCCGTACGTCTCCGCTATAGCAGACGGCAATCTCGACAAGGCTATGGAAATGGGCCTCGCCAGCTTTCCGCGCATGCCCGCGGCGGCCATTGCCGCTTTGCGCGTTTCGCGGGGATGGTCGCCCCTGCGCACGCTCGCCAAAAGCTGGATCAACGAACTCGAAGCAATGGATGCGCTCAGCCCAAATGTCGAGCACTATCGCGCCCTCTCTTGTCCATCAATGCTGCTGGTGGGGAGCGTGAGCCCCGAGCATCCCATGCTCGACGCTTCAAGAGCACTGGCCAAGGTTCTGCCCGGCGTGCGCGTCGAAGCTCTCCCGGGCCAGGGCCACGGAGCCATGCGAGCCGCGCCAGAGATGGTGGCGCGCCTGATTCGTGATTTCCTGGCCGAGTGACCGGCGGATTACCCTTGAACCGCCCGCCAAACCCAAGCTAAGGCAGCGGCGTTCCAGCCTGATGGTAGTGCGCCTTATCAGCGAATACCCGCTCCGCGCCTCGCGGATCGTTCTCAATGCGCGGCGTCCGCTCCCACATCATGGTGCTGCGGTTCTTCAGGTCGTAAGCCGGCCAGTGAGGCAATCCCGCAAAATTCGGATTCCCCGTTCTCCCATAAGTAATCAGCATCTCTGACATCGTCGCAGCCAGCGCATTCGCAGCCGCAAGTTGCTCCGGCGTAGATCCAACCTGCGCCTCGGCCATCGCGATGTTATCAAACACGAACGGAATATCGATGGTGTGCATCGCCTTGCCGTTGGCGCCGGTAAAGTTCATCTGGTAGACCCATGTATGAGGCTGGCTCCTCGGATTTGATGCGCGACGCTCGGCCTCCCAGCGCTGCCCCGGCCATGCACGAAATGCGGTTGCCGCCGCCGTCACCACTTGATCCGGTGTGTAACCCGGATAAATTTCGCGATACTTGGCGACCACTTCTTCGGCAGTGTAAGGCCCCAGGTACTGGCTGATCGCACTCTTCAGCGCCTCGACAGCCGTCTCCCAAGTCGCCGTAGCGCTGCCCGCGACGCTGGTCTCGTCGTGTACATTGCCCAGAATCATCGGCACCGTTTCTGAAAGCGCCGGCGCATCGGGATCAAAAGGATTTCGCGCGAGAGTCACATGATCCACCACCGGCAGCCAGTCCCCGCTCACCGCCGCCGCCCCCTCCTGTATCTGCTCCATGGTCAACGCATTCAATTGCGCCGCCAGGTTTTTCCCCGGCGTCACGCCCATCTTTTCCAGCACAGTTCTGGCGCGGCCTGAGGCAATCTCAATCGACGCTCCTTTGATCTGCTGGCCGCTCATCGTCATCACGCGATGAAACAGCCCATGCGCCGCGGGAGTCGCCATCAGCGCCGCGCACTTCGCGCCTCCGCCCGATTGCCCGAAGATCAGCACCCGCGATGGATCCCCGCCAAACTCGGCAATATTCTCCCGCACCCATTTGAGCGCCAGAATCAGGTCAAGCTGTCCCGCATTCCCCGACTCCGCGTACTCCGCCGCCAGATCGCCCAGATACAGATACCCGAATGCATTCAGGCGATGATTCACCGTAACCACCACCACGTCGCCGCGATGAACCAGGCGCGTGCCATCGTAAAGGTCGTTGTTCACGCTGCCATTGTTGTAGGCGCCGCCATGAAAGTACACCAGCACGGGACGCTTCCTGTGGTCGCGCAACCCCGCCGTCCAGACATTCAGATGCAGGCAATCTTCACTCTGCCCGCCCTCGCCGTGCGCCGCGCGCGTCATGGCTCGCGCCCCCACAAGTTGCGGAGCCATGGCTGCAAAGTGCGTGCATTCCTTCACATCGCTCCACGGCGTAGGCGGCACGGGAGCTTTGAAGCGAGTCTCTGCGGTGTCTCCGCCATACGGAATTCCCTTGAAGACGTTCACCCCATCCGCGAAAGCGCCGCTGACCTTTCCCGCCGTAGTAGTCGCAAAAGGCGCGCCCTCAGCCCACGCAATCCCCTTGGACTGCAATGCCCACGAGGCTGCAATCACTCCCGTAGAACGCATGAAAACCCGGCGATTAAAGCGCTTCATAAGTCACTCCCAATCAAGTTCCCTGAACATTTTCACCGAAACTGTAAGGCCTGGATGCCCCACTTCTCGAACGCGCGCCAAATTCGATAATATGAACGCGCTGAAAATCGCGTTTATATTATTGTGCTAATTCTGAGTTAGGCTGCCAGCAGCAATTCTATTCGCCGCGAAGTAGCTGCGGGGTAAGCGAGGCCCCGCCTCACATCGGCGCGCGGGTATGGCTGACGGGCTGCCCGCCCGCGTTCATCACCTGCACCATTCTTCACCATGCCGCATAAACAGATGATGGCATCCCTGAGGCAGATGAGCAGGAGCAGGCAACGGATCGCCGGGTTGCCACAATCCCAAGCGATGCAGTATTGCGGGCATTTCGGAATCAATTACGGCCAGCGGATTACCATCTGCGTAGCCGGTGTGACCTCGATAGCGGAGGATTTGGCCATACTGCCCTGAATCCCCCACCCGGTAAACCTCAATCCAGTAGGTGTAGGGCGCGTTCTCCGTAGGGTTGTCGACGATCACGTCTCCTTGCAGCGGACCGCTCTCGACAAAACGGGTGGCCTGATTGTTATTCCGTCCGGTTAGGTTCAGGAATACGCGAAGGAAGCGATCATTGCTCTTGTCATACGTGTACAAAGCGGTGGCGATCCCGCAGTCGCCGTCGCCGCTCGCCGCCCCGGACACTTTTAGGAACAGTAAAGGGCTTAACTTGTTCTGATTCGCGTAAACAACGGACCCTGCGAAAAGATGATACGGCGTGTCGAACCACGGCATCTCGCTTCTTACCTGTTGGTACATGTGTAGAGCGCAATCGGGGCTTGTTGCTTTCACGAGGCAAAGGAATATTGGCCCATGGTCCTCGAAATCATCTATTGGGGGTCCGCCATCCTGGATGGCTACGAACGTCCATTGAGTTACGGTTCCAAAGGGTTCCGAGAGGTCGATATGAGAAACGACTTTTGGTTTCGTGACGCCCTGATGCGACAACGCCGCAATGACCGACCGATCCACTTCCTCTCCTGGAATCGCCTTTTGGTTCTCCGCACCCATGAAGTGTGGCCTGATAACGGTGCACAGGAAAAGCGCAATGAATCGAAAAGCTCTCTGGTTCATATTGAGCGATTTTAACCCGTGAAGGCCACGCTGCAATGCCGATGATAATTGTCCAGTCCTCCGACCCTCCGAGAAGCAAGAACCACGCCTGACTCCGCAAACTCTGACCAGGAGACCACCGCCTCCGGGAATCCAACCGCGATCTCCAGACATCTGAGAGAATGGAGTTAGTGAGTCGCACGATCCATTCCGTTCTTCGACCGGCAACCATGCCGTGCCTTCTGGCGGGCCTGTTACTGGCAGGCGTGTCGGCGGCGCTATACGCCCAGGCATCGAACCCCACCTCGGCCAACAACCCTTTTTTTGGCAGCGTAACCCTTCGTCCAGCCACCGATGAGGTTCTCAAGCTCTCGCTCGACGACGCCATCGCTCTCGGCCTCAAAAACAACCTGGGCCTCAAAGAAGCCGAGAACGGCGAGAAATCCCTTCAGGGACAAAAAAACGAGACCCTGCAATACTTCCTGCCCACAATCTCGCTCACCGGCGACACCGGCATTCACCAGCAAAATCTGGTCGCGCTGGGTTTCAGTCCCGCCACAGCCAAAGGATTTGGGCTGACGAACTTTTCCCCCATCACCCGCGACGAGTTGACCGAAGGCAAAATTCAGTTCGGCCAAATGATCTTCTCCGGTCCGGTCATCGCCGGATGGAAGGCCATTGGCGCGGCGGAGCGTGTAGCTCACTTCACCATGATGTCGGCCCGCGGCGAAGTTGTTCAGCAGGTCGCCTCGGCCTATCTCCGCGCCATAGCCGCCGAGAGTGAAGTGGACAACGCCAAGGCCCTCGAAGCCGCAGACCAAGTACTCTTCCGGCACGCGCACGACGCTCATGAGGCCGGTGTGGCTGCAAACCTCGATGAATTGCGCGCGCATGTGCAACTCCAGGCTCAGCAACAGGCGCTGATCTCAGCCCAGAATCTCGTCGAAAAGAACCTGATCCAGCTCAAGCGCGAAATCGGCATCGATCCCGGCCAGAAAATCGCGCTCTCCGACCCCGCTCCCTACAGCGACCTGGCCGCGCAGACCCCCGAAGAAGTCCGCGCCATCGCGTACAAGAATCGCCAGGACTACCAGACGCTGCTAAATCAGGCGGTCGAGATGAAGGCTCTCCACGCGGCCTATCGCAACCAGCGCTGGCCCACCCTCAGCTTTGGCGGCTACTACGGTGTCAGCCAGGTCGGCGGCTCGGGCTCGCACGGCAACTTTGTCGCGCAAGGCACCCTCAGCGTTCCGCTCTTCCGCGAAGCCAAATTGCGTGGCGACACCGATGCGGCCCAGGCTCAGTGGGATGCCGTCAACTCCCAGCTCGAAGACCTGCGCGGCAAAATCGACCAGCAAGTCCGCTCGGCTCTGCTCGACGTGAGCGCAACAGCCAGGCTCGTTGAAGTTGCCCGCTCCAATGTCGAGCTCGCCACCCGCGCCCTCAGCGACGAAACCGACCGCGTCGAAGCCGGCGTCGACGACAATCTCCCCCTGGTCACGGCGCAGTCCACGCTCGCCTCCGCGCAAAGCAATCTCGTCGAAAGCCTCTATCAATACAACATCTCCAAGCTTGCCCTGGCCCGCGCCGCCGGCATCATCGAGCAGCAGTATCGCGTCTATCTCGGTCGGTAGCAGCAAAAGCCATGCACCGCGCCCAACCTATGCCTGAAATCTTGTCCCTGCCCGGTAACATTGCCAGCCAAACACGCTCATCCAATTGAGTGAGTTATTTGCCCCGCGTCTGTGTTACCTTTGAGCATAAGGTAACAACAGGGGATTACCCACACGCATGTCCAAGCATCTCCATATCAAGTACTACGTCGAACCTGACGCTGCGGCATTAGCATGTCGCGCGGCTCAGTATTTCGTTGAAATGGCTGGAGAAGCGGTCGAAGCGCGGGGGCGGGTGCGCATCGCCATCAGCGGTGGTTCCACCCCCAAAGCAGCTTTTGAAATGCTTGCCGACTCCAACCAGCCATGGCGTTACCGCATGCCCTGGGACAAGCTCGACCTCTATTGGGTCGATGAGCGCTGCGTTCCTCCCGACAACGCCGACAGCAACTACCGCATGACCCGCGAAGCTCTCCTCGACCACGTCTCGCTCCGTCCCGATCAGATCCATCGCATCGAGGGCGAGCTCGAGCCAGACGCCGCCGCAACTCGTTACGAATCAGAACTGCGCTCCAGCTTTCGCATCGAGCGCGCTGAGACCCCGCGCTTCGATCTGGTCGCCCTCGGCCTCGGAGAAGACGGCCACACCGCCTCGCTCTTTCCTCACACCCCGGCCATTCATGAAACCAGCCGCCTCGTGGTCCCCAACCATGTCGCGCAGCGCGACGCCTGGCGCGTCACCCTCACCTGGCCCATCATCAACCACGCTCGCTCGGTTTTCTTTCTCGCTTCCGGTGACGGAAAAGCCGCAATTTTGCACGAAGTCCTCACCGGCCCGCGCGACCCCGAACGCCTGCCCAGCCAGCTCATTTGGCCGGCAAGCGGTATACTTACCTTCATATTGGATAAAGCCGCAGCCGCGCTTTTGCCCCCAACCAACCATCAAGGCTGCGGAGTTCTGGAGAGAGACAAATGATTTTGGCGGGAGATGTTGGAGGCACCAAGGTTCACTTGGCGCTTTATGATTTTATCGATGGAAAACTGGAATACTCCCGCGAAGAGCGGTTTGCGGCCAAGGATTACTCCGGCCTCGAAGAAATTGTTAAAGAGTTTCTCGGCGCGAATAAAGTAACCGCGGCCTGCTTCGGCGTGCCCGGCCCGGTGCGTAACGGCCGTCTCCGTCTTACCAACCTTCCCTGGACCCTCGACAGCCGCGAACTCTCCATCAGCCTCGCCATCAACCACGTCTTTCTCATCAATGACTTGGAGGCAAACGGCTACGGCGTGGCCGAGCTCTCCGCCGACCAGATTTACACCCTCAGCGAGGGCGACTCCAGCCAAATCGGCAATCGCGCCCTCATCGCAGCGGGAACCGGCCTCGGCGAGGGACTTCTCATCTGGAACGGCCGCAGCCACGTCCCTTATCCCTCTGAAGGCGGACACACCGACTACGCGCCCCGCAACGAAGATGAAATCGATCTCCTCCGCTTCCTCAAGCAAAAGTACAACGGGCGCATCAGTTTTGAGCGCGTGGTTAGCGGTCCCGGCCTCACCAACGTCTATGAGTTCCTGCGCGAAGTTCGCGGCATCGACGAGCCGGTCTGGCTGGCCGAGCGCATCGCCACTGAAGATCCCAATGCCGTAATCACCGAGCTGGCGATGGCCGCCAAAAGCGAAATCTGTGAAAAAGCGCTGGACATGTTTGTCTCCGCCTATGGCGCCAAGGCCGGCAACCTCGCCCTCACGCTACTGTCGGTGGGCGGCGTCTACATCGGCGGCGGCATCGCCCCGCGCATCCTTGAAAAGCTAAAGGACGGCCGCTTCATGAAAGCCTTCACTGGCAAAGGCCGCCTAAGTCAGTTGCTCATCAACATGCCGGTCCGCGTCATCCTAGAGAGCCGCGCCGCCCTGTTAGGAGCAGCAGCCTACGCCGAAGCCCGCGCCGCGGAAATCAGCGGCACCTCGCCCCGAGCCGCCTCCGTAAAAATCTAGAGGATTTTTCCGACAACCTAAACGAATGGGTGCCCCATATCTGGCGCAGCACCATCGCGCCAGATGTGGGATACCACGTATCGCATTGTCACGCCGAGCGAAGCGCAGCGAAGTCAAGATTGCTTATCGCTGAATGAACAGGTAGCGCCGGCCTCCAGGCCGGCTGTCGCGTGGACCTCCCGGTCCACGCCGCACCCAACATCATGAGGGAAAACGCTCCAGAGAGTCGCATACCACGAACCTTCCCAACGACTTGTCATCCTGAGCGCAATCGAAGGACCTGCTTCCCGCTCGTTTCGCGGCCAACACTGCAATCACGAAAAGAACGGAGGGAGCAGGAGGCTTCAGCCTCCTGATAGAGCGCGAACGAACAAGGCCTTCAGGCCCGGAAAACAAGGTTCGAACGAACCAGTCAGATCGAATCGCGCAGGTCAGCCTTGCGTCAGGGCACGACTTCAGTCGTGCCGAAAAGCAGCAATATAATCGCGGGCTTTAGCCCCTGAGGCATTGTCATTTGCCGAGAGCAAATGTCACGACAATCGTCGATTGAATCGGTACCGGCTCTCCGTTTAATAAATAAGGCTTATATTCCCACTGCGAAACCGAGCTAAACGAAGAAGCCGCCAGCGACGATGATGGTGCGGAGATTACACGTAGATCGTGAATCCTACCATCCGTTCCAATAGTGGCAAAAAGTACGACGTTGCCTTGAATACCTTCTCTCTTGGCTTCCAGTGGGTATATTGGTGTCAGTTTCTTGATCAAGAGATTGGCAGCGACCTCTTTTTTGATTTCTACCTGCCTTAAAGGGGAGTACCTGGGGAACCCAATATCAGTGCGAGAGGCGGTACCGGGAGGCGCCAACGCCGGGTCGGTTGAGCTGATTTCGTCGATGGCATCCACCTTCGCGGTAAGTAGCAGGTGCTTTCCTTCAACGATTCTCACCTCACGTGCAAGATACTTTCCCCGCGCCTCAAGGATGTCGCTGAACTGCGTGAGGACTCGTTCGAAAGAGTAGATATTCCGAAGTGCCGGTCTTTGCGATTCAAAGCAATAGGTCGGAAACGGTCCTTGGTCAGGACGTCCCGTCGAATCATGCTGCCTAGTTATTGGCAAGATCGTGAAACAAGGCCCCATTGCTCCGTTTGTGGCCACCCCCTCATCCTCCAAATGAAACTTAGATGGGTCCAAATCAGCGGGTTTTGGCAATGGCGAAAGCAACGCCGATTGCAAATTGAATTCGAAGAGGTTCATCGGTTCGCCACTTGATTCATAGGCGTACTTGCCGTCACCGGGGTACCAGTCAGTGTGTGTCATGCCAGTTCGGGTCCAGGTGCTTCGATGCTCCAAAGGCGAAACCCACCAGTATTCATAAGTACCCAGCGTGGAGTGCTTCCCCTTCTCATCGTAAAGCTGATAGGTGGCTTTCAAATGCCAAGGCTTCAACTCCCGTGACGCGAAGTCATAAAATGGAGCCGCAGCCGCAAAGACTTCGCGAGGCTCCTTCGGAAGACCGGGTCCGGCGTTGGCAGCAGTTTGGGCAAACCCCGGCAACACGACCGCTAGATAAAGACCAAGAAAAAATGGCAAACGCATGGTCTGGATAGAGTAGCACCGTTACCGCAGGCGAATCGATGACGCCGTGCCCTGTAAGCCTCGGATTCAGCCCTCCACCGATAAAAGTCGGCAGTACTGCGTGCTTGCGGATAATAACCCTTAGCCGGCGCACAATCAAAGTATGAACAACTTCCACAAGCGCGAGCCGTTACTGTTCCCTGTTCCCTGTTCCCTATTCCCTGTTCCCTGATCGTCCACCCCCCTATACGATATTTATTTTGACCCCCAATTCCTTGCAGATAATTAAAGCAATCTATGCATCATTGCATCGTTTATCGCTAGAAATCATGCGGATAAGCACAATATTCCTCAATCAGATAAATCAATTTCCATCGCGCGGCGAAATTCGCCGTGCCTCGTTCACTGGTTTTAACATGTGAGATTCACGCTCAGGCCGAAGAAAACGCCTTGCAGATTATTTCAAACTGCTCGGAATCAGATTTCTTCAGCCTGAGATTCCATAAATCTGTCAGCCGCAGCAACCGGGCGCAACGCATCCACAATCTGGCTTTGTAGCACGAATAAGATGTGATGTGTATCACTGATTGCGGTCATCGCCGGTCCGATACTTGGAATCCATACTCGGGAGGTCTGCCTGTGAATAGTTTCTGCGCGCGCATCTTCGGTCTCACCCTCTTCGTTTTTCTCGCTTTGGCGATTGCCGTCCAACCCGCCATTGCTCAGCAGGATCAAGCCACGCATATATTCCATCGGCTCATTCCGGCCGGGGATACCTGTGCCAGCTGCCACAAGGCGGTGTATGACCAATGGAAAGCCAGCCCGCACGGCACTAACGGTGTCGAATGCACCACGTGCCGTGGCGAGACAACCGCAAAGGACTTCGCGGGCAAGCCGGGGCTAAGCTCATGCGACACCTGTCACGCCGATCAGGTGGCACAACTAAAGTCTGATCCATTCATGAAGGGCAAGACGTGCGTGAGCTGTCATCAGGCACACATTTTCGTGGAGCACAAAAAGGCGCCCCCGGCAGGCAAGTGATCACAATTTCCAGGCGTGGCATTCTCGAATTGCTGGACGGTGCAGTCGCGCTCGCCGCCCTGGAAACGTCTCATCGCATGCCAGGGGAATGTACGACCGGTTGCCCTGAAAACTAGCATCATGCGCCCGAAGATTCCGCCAAGCAGGCGGATGCCGGGTACCTCAGGTCCCTCTTTTGGGACCCGGGAAACCACAATCTTTCCTTTCACATCGATGCGGATCATAACCCTCAGCCGCCGCACAATCAAGGCATGAACCAAGACCACAAGCGCGCGCCGTTACCTCGTTTCGAGGATCATGATGCAAGCTGGGCATCTGATGCAAATGCAACTGTTATGAAGGCAGCCACTTCGCTGCCCCAAAAAATAGTTGGATGTTTTTAGGGAAGAGCCCTCAAGCCCAGTAGCTCCGGTCCAGCGTGCGATACTGGATAGCCTCGGCCAAATGTGTCACGGCCAAATGCTCCGCGCCTTCCAAATCCGCAATCGTCCGCGCCACTTTCAGAATGCGGTCGTGGGCGCGGGCAGTCAGTCCCTGCTGCTGCATCGCCCGCTCCAGCAGTCGCTCGGCATCTGCTCCCAGTTCGCAGTGAACGCGAATCTGCCGCGTAGACATCTGCGCGTTCGAATAAATCTTGTCGCCGAACCTCTGGAAGCGAACTCGCTGGCGTTCGCGCGCGGCCAGCACCCTCGTGCGAATCTCCGCCGAGCCCTCAGCCGCCGCTCCGCCGCGCAGTTCCTTGTACTGCACTGCCGGAACCTCGATGTGAATGTCGATCCGGTCCAGCAGCGGCCCGGAGATCTTGGCGATATAGCGCTGAATCACCGTCGGAGAACACTGGCACTCCCGCGACTTGTCATTGAAGAATCCGCAAGGGCAAGGATTCATCGCCGCCGCCAGCATAAACCGCGCTGGAAAACTGAGCGACATCGAAGCGCGCGCGATCGTTACCGTATGGTCTTCCAGGGGCTGGCGCAGCACTTCCAGCACGTTGCGCGGAAACTCCGGCAGCTCATCCAGAAACAAAAGACCATTGTGAGCCAGCGAAACTTCGCCCGGCCGCGGAACGACGCCCCCACCAATCAGCCCGGCATCGCTGATGGTGTGGTGAGGCGAACGAAAGGGCCGCTGCGTCACCAGTCCAGCAGCCGCATCCAGAACGCCGGCCACCGAATGAATCTTGGTCGTCTCCAGAGCTTCTTCAAAGCTCAGCGGCGCAAAAATCGAAGGCAGCCGCTTGGCCAGCATCGTCTTGCCTGAGCCCGGAGGGCCGATCATGAGTATGTTATGACTGCCCGCCGCCGCCACTTCCAGCGCGCGCTTGGCCGTCTGCTGCCCGCGCACATCCTTGAAATCCAACGGAAAATGTTGCAGCTCGCCCAAAAGACTTTCCGTTGAAACCCGATAAGGCTCTCTCCGAATCGCGCCGACGACCATGGTATTCAGCAGTTCCAGCACGTCCAGCAGCGAACTGGCCGGATAAACGTTCACACCCTCAACCACCGCCGCTTCTGCAGCATTGGCCGCCGGCAGAATCAAATTCGGAATGCCCTTCTCGCGCGCCAGAATCGCCACCGGCAGCATGCCCGGCACGGCCCTCACGCTGCCGTCCAGCCCCAGTTCGCCCACCAGCAGAAACTGGCTTAAATCATTGGTATGCAAGGCGCCATAAGCCCCCAGAATCCCGACGGCAATAGGCAAATCGAACCCCGACCCTTCTTTCTTCAGATCGGCAGGTGCCAGATTGATGGTGATGTGCGTCGGCGGAATCAGGTAGCCGGAGTTCTTGATGGCTGCCTTTACGCGGTCGCGGCTCTCGCGCACCGCCGCATCGGGCAGGCCCACCGTATGAAAAATTTCCTTCTCCGCGACCAAGCCGCTATAGTCCACCTCGACATCAATGAGGTTGGCGTCGATCCCGTAGACCGCGGCACTGTGAGCTTTGAAAAGCATGGAGGAGGTTCGCAGCGAGTGTAGCAGATGAAGGCGGACAGGGAATAGAGCGACCACCACAGATGAATGGCCGGAATGGCTTCAAACGCTCCGCGCCCCATTCATTTTGTCCTCCTGAGCGACCCAAAGCGAAGCAAAGGGGAGTCGAAGGACCTGCTTTTCCATCGCTCGATCACGTCGATGAACTTCAAAAACAGGTACGGGGTCAAGAGACTTCCACAGGGGATATGATTTTTTACCACGCCAGACTGAAGCAGTCATCTGATCCGTTGTAGGTGAGAATACACTTTTGCAGCACGTCTGTTCCAATGAGTGCTTGAATGCCGCCATACAATACGGTTGCTGTCACTTGAATTGTGCTTGAAACAAAGTGCAAATCTCCTGCACGACCTGCGTATATGCCAATACATACATCGTAAGTGTCCACAGGGACCGTGATTCCTTGAGTGCTGGGAGTATGGATGTCTGCCTTGCCAGTTGCCGTCAAACCCAAAGCTGCCAGCAGCATCGGATCAACTGCGCTAATTGAAGCTCCCGTATCCAACAAAGCGGTCATCCGCTGTGCATCAGGAACCGGTTGCACTGCATCCGTCAACGCTTTCCTACGGCCATCGCTTACCAAGACCGCCGCCTGAACGATGAGTCCTTGAGGCGATGTTGGGACCAAAAAATGTGGCATTGGTCAGCTCGCAAGAACAACGTTTGTCGGCACGATATGCCGAGTAATAAACAGAATAGGCTCCGTGTGCAAAACACGCTTTACTAAGAAAGGTGTGAGCTGAAACCGCTGGTAACCAGATTTTATTGCGTCCTCATATGTGCTAAAAAAGTCTACTACCTCTTCGCCCTGTATGAGCACGAATCTACCTTCCTTCTCTCTGAGTTCTGGAAGTCGGGCATTATACGTTGCGATTTCCTTTTCAAGCGCCATGAGGCCTCCTAAACTAAATCGAAATCATGCGTCTGTCAAGTTTCCTTGAGTAGCAATTTTACTACTTAACCCATCGGCATCAGATGAAGATTTCTTTAGGATGCTTGTTTGAGACCGTCTAGAATCGACTTCGATCGCAGCAACTCGACTGGCTCTTGGATGCTGCAAACGTGATTTGAGATTCCAGCCTGCATTGCTGGCGTGACCCGCAACGTCTGATGGACGCGACAGAAGTTATAGTAAAGAAAATAGATAGACAGCACATGCTCATGATTCTCTAGCTTTTTGCTGAATCCATTGGTGAGCCGGGTAAACCGCCTCATGCTCATGCGCATAGTGAGGTTCTGGCGCTCCACATAAGATGTAGAGAGACGTGGCGCGGGGTCCGGGTCACCTGTGACCATTACAGTTTCCGTGCAGATGCACACGCCGTGCTATAGCGAGTTTCCGGTGCTGCCGGTGAGCCGTTAAGCTTTATCAGCATCGCGTGGTCAACATCCATGCCGAAAGCACCCGCCACGGCCTCTACATAGGCTCTGTGGCCGTCCGTGGTGATCTGTACGCGAGTGCTCAACCGCGATGCTACATCCTCCATAGATGATCTTGCCCAACCTGCATCTCGCCCGCCGTGGATGCTGTTTCCCTCGACTAGGGCCGATACGACTTGGGCGCGTCGTGCCGTATTAAGGCGGCTCATAATGACTAAATACTATGCTTGAGCGGTCACGAAATCGATATAATAATGCGAATAATGATTATTTTGTTTGCGGATTGCCCGAATGGGTGTATTCTGGATTTGTTAGAAAGGAGGGGTGCAGGCAGATGAACGCAGAGCCGGTTCAAAATGAGATGGAATCCGCTACAGAAACGATCAAGGGGGAGCGGGCGGAACGTGAACGCTCTCGAATCGAATTCCCTTACTATAGCTTGGATGAGGCGATCAAGATTGCGAAGGGCATCTTTGATCTAGGGTCAAATTGCCAGATCGATCAATTGGCGGGCCACTTAAATCAGGCGGCTTCAGGTGGTGGTTTCCGCGTGAAACTGATGGCTGCTCGGACCTTTGGCCTGATTACTTACACGCAGGGAAACGCTTCGCTGGCAGAGCTTGGGGCGCAAATCATTGACGCTGATACGGAGCGCGAGGCCCGCGCTCAGGCGTTCCTCAAGGTTCCGCTCTATAACGCAATTTACGAGCAGTTTAAGGGGAAGACCATTCCAGGAAATATCGGGTTGGAAGGCGCAATGGTCAACCTCGGAGTGGCTGTAAAGCAAAAAGAGAAAGCCCGCCAAGCATTTCAGCGTTCAGCCAAAGAGTCTGGATTCTTTGCGTATGGAACAACAAAACTGGTTTACCCGGTCATTGGGCAGGAACGGGCCACCAAAGAGAGCAAGCCAGGAGAACCGATTGTTCAGCCTCCTCTTCCGCCACCCCAGAATGGTAACGGGAAGGGCGGGAGCGATAGCGGCGGGGGCGGGAACGGCCTCGACCCTCTCATTCAGGGATTGCTCAATAAACTTCCGGACACAAGCCAGCCGTGGACACTTGATGGCCGCAGAAAGTGGCTCCAATTGGCTCTAGGTATTCTCGATGTGATGTATACAGGCGCAGATGATGAAAAGTCTCTCGTCATTACCATCGAAAACGATTCTGCTAAATGAAGAACCGTCCAGCAGCAGACTGGGCGGTTCGGAAGGGAGTAGCTATGTGAGGACCGTAAACATCTCAGTCCAGACTTCAAGGGTCGTAATCACTATTTGCCGTGGCGATAAAACCCTTGTTGTCATTATCCCAATATAGGGTACACCAATCCTATCGTGTAGGTACAGGGCCTCATGAACCCCGTGCAATTATTCTAAACCCTTCGCCTTCGCCCAACGAGCCTTAGCTGCTTGTTGGGCGATCTCTCTTATGCGCTCATCTGGCAATAATTCTTTGCGCCGCGGTCCGCCCTTAAGACCGCCAAGTCTTCCGAGAGCAACAGCTGCGGCGTTCTTCTCTTTTGGCTTGAGCGGTTGATCTGTCGAAATCTCTACAACTCGGAGCGCGTTTTGTGCGAAATCCTGTTTATCTGCCATTCTCCTATGATGCTTGAGCGGTCAGGCGATTACAAGCCCCTGTGGAAATCTCTTGATCCACTACCCAAAAACACCACAACGAAACGCAGCACCAGGGCAAACGCACTCTCTTCTTTGGAGGTTGCAGAAAATAACCCTTCGCTGGCGCACAATCAATATATGAATAACAACCAAAGCCGCGTGCCGTTCCCTATTCCCTGTTCCCTGTTCCCTGCCACCCCTGCCTACCCCCACCCCCCCTCTACCCTGTCGAGGCTATTTTCCGACCCACCATTACATGTAAGCAACATAGAATAAATAAGTTAACATTTTTCTGTTGACGAAATCGGTCGCTGAAAATCCCAACTTTTGCCCACTTTTTGGCCCCAAAAGGCCCCGTTTTGAGACAAAAAGCCCTCATTTTCGAGCTTTTTGAGAGCCCATGAATGAAGGCCTTAAGCTAGAAGCTAATAGCTAATAGCTAACAGCTAGAAGCTAGAAGCTAGAGGCTAGAGGCTAGAGGCTAGATGCTCGAAGCTAGAGGCTAGAAGCTAGGTCAGTGGTTCATTGATGAGCAGCCCGAAACGACTCCAGCTTCGACCGCGGAGTATGCGACACCACTCTTCAGATTGAAGGCTCCGCTGCTAGGAGGCCATTTGGAGCAACTCCTGCTCGGCCTGCAGCCAATCTTGCTCCGCGCATCCGTCCTGGTAACCGCGCGCCGCCCAATAACTCCGCGCAAGCTGCTCAATCTGCTCGCGAGAGGGCATCGCTGGCTTAAATCCTTCAGTGACTTTTTCTTTCTTCGCTGCAGCTTTGCGCGGCTTCGCGGTGGTTGCCTTTGTCGCAGTTTTACTCGGCTTCGCGGCCGCCTTTGTCTTCTTCACTTTATCTGCCATGACAATCTCCTTCGTTGGGTTCGCCGCCAACATGCGGGGCATCCATTTCAGAATACCTAACTTCGTTCTTGATTGCCATTCCGAATCCGATTTGGGGTGCCTTTCTGCTCAACAGAGTGAGCTGGTTGGGCAGCGACAAATGCTGTCGTCACACTCGAGCGGCTCGAGCGGCAAGCCTCACGCCAACCGTCGCATTTACAATGGAAATGTGCAGCTAGAAGAATCTTCACCGATCATCCTCGCCGAGAACCTGACCAAGGTTTATGCGGCAGGCCGAATCCAAGTCACCGCAGTACGGGGGGTTTCAATCGCCGTCGAGCGCGGTGAATTTGTTGCCATTGTCGGTCCTTCGGGGTCGGGCAAGTCAACGCTCTTTTACCTCTTGGGCGGGCTGACCCAGGCGACAAAGGGCCGCGTGGTAATCGACGGCGTCGATTTTGCCGCGCTCAGCGATTCTGAACGCACACGACTGCGCAAGCACCGCATCGGCTTCGTCTTCCAGAAGTTCAACTTACTGCCCACGCTGTCGGCCATGGGCAATATTGAGATCGCACATGCTGTCAGCGGCCGCAAGGAGCCGCTCGACAAGGCCTATCTCGATCATCTCAGCGAGCTGCTGTCGATCCAGGGACGGTTGCAGCACCGTCCGTCTGAGTTGAGTGGCGGAGAGCAGCAGCGCGTGGCCATTGCCCGTGCGCTGATTTGCCGCCCAGCCATTGTGCTGGCCGACGAGCCCACCGGCAACCTCGACACCAAAAGCTCAGACGCGGTGCTCGCCATGCTATTGCGCTCCAACCGCGAGTTGGGACAGACCACGCTGATGATTACCCACAATCCCGAAGCAGCCGCGATTGCCAGCCGTATTCTGTACATGCGCGATGGCGAAATTGTGCGCGAAGAGAAGGGTTCCCGGTGTCCTCCGGCGATTGCGGGTCCACTCCCATCACCAGTCTCGGTTTGACCTGATTTAGGCTGCCCGGTATACTCAATCTTGCACCAAGCGGGAGTAGCTCAGTGGTAGAGCATCGCCTTGCCAAGGCGAGGGTCGCGAGTTCAAATCTCGTCTCCCGCTCCATTCCGCCCTCCGGCCCTGGCCGGGTTGGCTACGGCGGCGTGGGATCTTAATTTAGAAGCAGCCCTGCCAAGGCGCGGTACCCAAGTGGTAAGGGAGAGGTCTGCAAAACCTTTATGCGCCGGTTCGATCCCGGCCCGCGCCTCCAATTTTTCCGTATAAACTCAACAAGGTCATGACGGTAGGCTCTGCTATTCACATCTGCGCACAGGTGTGTCTTTTTCATCCTCAATCGTGGTCAATCGGCCAAAATGGGGCTGAATCGTGCTGGGGGGTCGGACAAAAGTCGGACAAAGAATCAGTGCGGGGTCGGACAAAAAACAGAAGCGATGACCTTGCCCCTGTCCCCCAAAGCCCTTGTAGGTCCAAACCAAAGAAGCCAATCCGGGCAGTGCGCCAGCGACTCGTCGGGATTCGCCACTATCCAAGCAAACGAGGGTCAATGCTGCCACAGATTCGAGAGATCAAGGAACGCATTTCCCGGGATCAACCGAAGCCGATTGACTCATCGACTTCGGCTGCCTGCGAGCGAGGACGCCATACGCACCTCGATCGATCGGCCGCGCGACCTTCAGCGTCGCCGGCATGCCAAAGGATGATCCGGATGCCCAACTTCGAATTGCCTTTGCCCTGGAGAAGGCCGCACAGACCAACAAAAATGCATATCGGGAGGCCTTGAATCTCTATCGACCGTTCGCGACCGCCGCGAAATGGATATACGCCTTGCAGTCCGTCGTGAAGAGTGGGAGTGCGTGGATTTTCTGGTTCTTCTCGTGACGAGCCAGTAAAGGCGTCAGGGCACCGCCATTTCTCTCGGCGACCTCCAAAAGGAAAGCCGGAGAATGAAACCGGAAGGTGAGCCGCAACCGCGTCCCCATCAACTGGAAGTTATGCGAACAATGGCACGAAAGAAATTCGACTCCAACAGAAACGAAATCATATCGTCAGAGACTCATGAGTCAGTAATCGAAAGAGATCGTGTTCATCGCAAATGATTGCATCTGGTCAGCTCGCGCTCAATCGTCTTGAGCAACGGATCGCGGCAGCGATTTAGATAGAAGTGATCGCCGTTGAACATTTGCAGTTCAAAGCCGCGTGTAGTCTGTAGTTGCCAACCGGCCAGCATGTCCAAACTAATCCCAGGATCGTGAATGCCGCCAAGAGTGACGATGGGACAGTCGAGAGGTCTCTCTTCGCAATAGCGATAGCGATCGACGATGTTGAAATCGGCCCGTAAGGCCGGAAGTAAAAGACTCCGTAAAACTTCATTACCCAGGACGGCCTCATCTGTACCGTTCAACCTTCGAAGCTCGGCGACAATCTCTTCCTCCAACAGTGTGCTGCGCGGAGGCACGACGTAGTCAGGGATTTGTGGCGCGCTGCAAGCCGAGGCAAACAGCATCAGCGGGATCGGCCACTTACGACGTCGAAGCTCGCGAGTCAATTCGAACGCTATCAAGCCGCCCATGCTGTGGCCGAAGAAGACGAAAGGCGTATTGAAGTCTTTGAAAGCAGGCGCGATCAAGTCGACCAGCTCGGCTAAAGTGTCAACCAGGGGCTCATCAGTCAGGCGGCGTTCACGCCCGGGCAGTAGCAACGCCTGCACTTTGACCCTGTCGCCGAAGTGTTCAGCCCAGGAGCGGAAAACGCCTGCCCCTCCACCGACATACGGGAAGCAGAACATGCTCGTTGGCGCCGGGTACACCTCCCGAAAAGAAGTGAACCATTCCGCCATGATCGAGGGTGCCGTTGGGACAGGCACCGTGTTACTGAGCCTGGGCATATTGCTCTTCCATCTTCTTGCGAAGGCTTAGCGGCCGCATTTCGGTCCACGTATGCTTGATGTACGTGAGGCAATCGACCTTTGTCCCCTGGAATCCGGCGTCATTCCAGCAGGGGGCGTTCTGCTTGCCTTTCGGCCAGATCGAGTACTGTTCTTCGTGGTTGACCACAACATTATAAAGAAGGGTGTCTTTCTGCTCTGTGCTCATGAGTAATATTCTCCAGTTCTTTGATTGAAGTTGACTTCCTCTTGCGGTTTTTCGAGAACCTTAAGTTGCTCCTTCGGTGACAGCGATCAGCATTTCGCGCGCTGCCTCATGAGTCTCCACCAAGGCATCTGGCACTTCCGATTCCAGTTCGCGCAGTGGCGTAACCATCCAGGCGCCGACGGCCGCCACCATTACAATCGCCCCGGCGACAATGAAGAGGAACGCAATTCCGCGACCGGCGCCGACACCTATGAAGCGACCGACGCTATGGGCCCAGGCTCCTCCCGGGACGAGCAGCGGCCCGAAAACTCGGTCGGCAAGCGGCCCAGCAAGTATGTACGCGATCGGCGTCGTGGCCTGCACGAGCATTCGGCGAACCGCGAATACGCGGCCCTGGATATCTGGCGCTGCCTTGGTTTGCCACACGGCCTGCGTGCACGAGTTCACGATCGGCAACCCGAAGCCGACGATGCATAAACCGATACCGATAAGCCACACGCTCTGTTGAACCCCGCAAGCACCCAAACCCAGGCCCTGCAGAAAGGCCACGCCGAGGATGAAGCGCACCCTGTAAGTCGGTCCTCTCCAGACACTCATCAAGATTCCGCTTAGTAACAGACCGAGGCCGAATGCCGAGAGAATGCGGCTAAGCACCAACGGCGACGAAAAACTCAGAATCATCGGCATCAGCAGCACATAGATGATCGCGAACCCGAAGTTTTCTACGGTAAAGAAGATTAGGAAGTAAAGTAGACCAGGGCGATCTTTGATATAGCCCCAGCCCTGTCTGATTTCGTCTGTGATGCCGTTGTTTTTGACTTTCAGGATTGTGCGCGGCGGTGTGGGGACCGTCACCAATACGATTGTCAGGAATGCAAAGACATAACTGATGATGTCCAAGACCAGCATTGCGCTGATGGGAATCAGCATAATCAGTGTTCCAGCAATCAGCGGCGAAACGATCAATGAAGCTGTTTGCGCCAACTGCACAAGTCCACCCGCTCGAACCAAGCCCTCCTTGGGGACAAGAACCGTCGTCGCCGCGCTGAACGAAGTCCACTGTAACGTTTGGAAGATCGAGTTCACGCCGATGGCAATGCAGATATCCCGCAGCGTTAGTTGATTCATGAAGAGCAGCACGGCCATCGATAGCACGCTTCCGGCGCATCCGACCTGACTGATGGCCATCGCCGTACCGCGGTTCCAACGATCGACCAGCACCCCGGCCAGCGGCGACAGAAGTATTCCAGGGACTGATCCGAATACTACGATCAGACCGAACTGCATAGCTGAATGCGATGAATTAAAAATGAACAAGCCCAGCGCAAAGGTCGTGAGACCCGAGCCGATGCCGGAGATCAATTGACCGATCCAGATCGTCAGAAACGTGGTTCCTATGCGAGTGCTGGATTTGCTGTTATGCAACGCCGACCACCTCGAGGATGGCGCTCGAAAGCGCTTTGCCCAAAGTTTCGATGTGCGGGCTTTGCAGCATTGAATGGTGCGTTCCACCTATGGTGATCGTCTGGACGAGATCTTTCGGCAGAATCCTTCCCCATCCTCGAAGCGGATCAGTAGTAGGCCCGCCCTGCGCGGTAAAGAAATGAACAGGAACCGTAAGCGGTTGCGCAATATGACGCACGTTGATCTCTTGCAGCTTCAGTTGGAGGGCCAGAGTGCTTTTCAGGCTCGAGATGTCGACGTCAGAGGGAATGATAAGCATCTGCTGGCATCTTCCAACCACCGCGGCAAAACCGATCGTGTCTGCCTTCAGGCGGAGAGTCGCAAGCGCTATCTGTAGATCCTCATCTTGACTGTTCTCGATTTGTAGCTGGCTTAACAACATATCTGTTTCATTGTGGATTGGTGAAATCAGCGACTCGAAATGTGGCGCGTAGTAAGTGTCAAGCAGTCCAATAAACTCGACCATCTGGTCGTCATTCAGAAGCTGCGCGGCGATCTCATGGGCGAGCGTTCCGCCAAACGACCAGCCGGCAACGCGATATGGACCACTTGGTTGAACAGCGCGCATCATGCGCACCATGCGCGCAGCCATATCTTTTATCGTCCCAGGTTGCGGCCCGACTTCCGAATGGATAGGCAGGCCGTAAACCGGAATGATGTTATCGATGTGTCGGATGAGGAGGTGAGCGTAAATCAACTCACCCCGACCGTCATGGACCAGGAAGAGTGGCGGCTCCGTACCGGAAGCGCGGAGGGATATCGCCGCATTCGGCGTATCTCGTCTTCCTCCCGTGATGTGCTCGCCAAGAGAGATGACAGTCGGATGGGTGAAGATATCCGATACGGCAATCTCCACGCCCCTTTTCTCGAGCAGACTAATCGTTCGCATGGTCAGGAGCGAATGTCCCCCGAGTTCAAAGAAGTTGTCATGGCGACCCACGCGATCGAGCTTGAGTACTTCGGCCCAGACCTCCGCCAGCATGGTCTCCGTTTCGCCTTGGGGTGGCTCGTAGCCTCGGGTTGAAAAGACGTCGAGTTCAGGAGCGGGCAACGCTTTGCGGTCCAGCTTTCCGTTCGGTGTCAAGGGAAGAGAATTCAGCCGCACGTAAACCGCCGGGACCATGTAATCGGGAAGACTCGCGGACAGGTGAGAGCGCAACCGCTCGCCGCAGAGAGAGTCCCCTTCGCTCTCAGCGAACGGCGACAATGTGTAGTAGGCCACCAAGCGCTTGTCACCGGGCGTGTCTTCGCGGACCACCACCACTGCTTCGCGCACTGCATCGTGCTCGGCCAGGCGGGCTTCGATTTCGCCCAACTCAATGCGGAAGCCGCGGATCTTCACCTGGTGATCGAGACGACCCAGGCATGCGAGCCTCCCATCCGGCAGCCAACGCGCCAAGTCGCCCGTGCGGTATAGGCGCCCGTCTTGCACAAACGGGTTCGCGACAAAACGCTCGCGAGTTAGCTCCTCGCGGTGCAGATACCCGCGAGCCAATCCATCGCCCCCGATGTAAAGTTCGCCGACGGCTCCCAGAGGGACCAAAGTGCGTTGCGCATCGAGGATATAAACCTGGGTATTGGCGATGGGTTTGCCAATGGGAACCGCGCCACTCGCAGTCGTGACTCTGTGAATTGCCGACCAAACGGTTGTTTCCGTCGGACCGTACATATTCCATAGTTCCTTGCAGCGCGAAAGAATCTCTCCGGCCAGATCAGGAAGCAGAGCTTCGCCGCCACACAGTACCTTCAGGCCCGGTGAACCGGCCCACCCTGCTTCGATGAGCGCACGCCAGGTTGCCGGGGTCGCTTGCATTACGGTGCATTCCGATTCATCCATCATCTTGATTAATCGCTTGGGATCATGGGTGTCTTCGCGGCTGGCGAGAACCACTCGCCCACCAGTAAGCAACGGCAAATAGATCTCGAGACCGGCAATATCAAAAGAGAGAGTAGTGACTGCCAGCAGCGTATCTGTCGCGCGGAATCCCGGTTCGCGCTGCATAGAAAGCAGAAAGTTTACAAGGGCGAAGTGGGAAATCTCCACTCCCTTAGGTTTGCCGGTAGAGCCTGAGGTATAAAGAACATAAGCGCGATTGCGACCGTCTGTATGCGGCAGTCCGGCTGAATTCGTGCTCAATATAGCAATTTCATTCCAGTCTGCGTCCAAGCGGACAATCGTCGACGGCCGAAGGTCGAGCCGTTTTTCCAGATCGCGGTGCGTCAACAGCACGCTCATCTGGCTGTCTTCCACCATGTGACTCAAACGGGATTGCGGAAACGACGGATCTAGCGGCACGTATGCACCGCCAGACTTGAGGATGCCCAGAATCCCAATCGCCATATCGGTAGAACGGTCTAGGCAGAGCCCCACCAGAACGTCGGAGCCAACCCCGCGCTTGGTCAAGTAATGCGCCAATTGGTTGGCGCGCTGGTTCAGTTGAGCATAACTGAGGACATCGTGCTCGTAGACTACGGCGATTGCATCGGGAGTTCTCGCAGCCTGCTCCTCGATCAAGCGAGCAATGCTCTTTTCGCCGGCAAAACTGACCATAGTATCGTTCCACTCAATGAGCAGTTGGTGACGCTCAGACTGAGGGACAACATCCAATTCACGCATCGGCTTGGGTGACGATGTATCAAGGGCATCGACCAGCGATGCAAGAGCGGTACGCATAAGCTCGCAGACTCGGGTAGAACCAATCGAGGCCACGGTCTGCGCAGTGAGCACGAAATCCTTACCATGGTCGTCCACCGCGAGAATGAATGGATAGTTAGTGCGTTCTTCTTCGCGTAGTTTGTGGACACCTGCCCAGGCTGCGGTTTCCTCCGCGGTGAATTCGTGAACTGAGCTGGGAGTATGACGGTAGTTCAACAGTGCGGTGAACAGCGGAGCCGGAGCTGACACACCGCTGCATCTCAATGCCAGCGAGAGCGGGGCATACTCGTGCCGTAGCAAATCGGCCAGCATCGTGTGCGTGCGCCGTAGGCAGACTTCCGCTGGCTCTGTGCCGACGGAAATGCGAACCGGCAGTGTGTTGATAAACAGGCCCAGCATGAGTTCGGTACTCTGGCCGCCCTGTAACCTTCCGAAGAGCACTGTTCCGAAGACTACTTCTTCACGTCCGGAGACCTTGGCTAGCATATGCGCCCAGGCCAAATGAAACAGGCTCGCGGCACTGACTCCCGAACGGCGCGCCGCGTTGCGAATACGTTGGGCAAAATCGCCTTTCAAATTCAAACAAGCTTCCTCGATATCGCAACCGTCGTTCTGCACATTGAGAAGGCCGAAGGGCGCCGTGGGCTCGTCAATGTCGCCTAGCAGCTGGCGAAAAAACACTTCGTGTTCGTCCCGGCTTATTCCCAGTCTCGCCTGCGCGACCAGGTTGCGGTAGGGAAGAGGCGCAGGCAACCGATCTTGCTGACCAAGTAAGTGAGCCTGAATTTCGGCCAGCAATTTTCTCAGCGAAGTGTTATCGTCCACCAGGTGATGCAGCAGTTGCTGCATCAGCCATCGTCCGTTCTCGTGGTCTTCGGCAATATAGATCTGCATCATCGGCGCCCGGCGCACGTCGATTCGGAAATGACGCGGATTGTATCTTTCGTATAACTCGCGGGCCGAATCGTTCGGCCGCGGCTTCAGTTCGATTTCCTCAACATACAATCGCGCTTTGCGCCAGACCACCTGCACCGGCTCCGGCAGGCCGTCCCATAACACCGCCGTGCGCAGAATATCGTGTCTGTCGATGACCGCTTGTAAGGCTGCGATGTAACCGTCCAGGCGCGCTCGGCTGTCGAAACTCATTTGGTTGACCAGCAGATAAGGATCACCTTGACCGCTCATCAGATGGTGAAACAGAATGCCCTCCTGCAAGGGTGCCAGTGGATAGATATCCTGCACGTTTTGCACGCCGCCCGGAACCGCCGAAACCACTCTGTCGATCTCTTCCTGAGTGAGATTGACCAAGGGCAGCATCTCTGGCACGATGGCATTGCAGCCCAACGGAATTCGATTCGGCGGGATCTCAATGGGCGGGACGGCGCGACCCACGGTTGCCGCCAACTCGGCCAGCGTCGGGGTCGCGAACAGGTCCCGCACGTCCACTGCGAACCCACTGCGCCGTACCCGTTCGATCAGTGTCACAGCCAGCAATGAGTGACCGCCGAGAGCAAAGAAGTTGTCGTTACGTCCGACCTGATCGACATGAAGAACTTCGGCCCAAATCCGGGCCAGCTTTGTTTCGATCTCGCCTTGTGGCTGCTCATAGCTAGGGGCCGTATAAGCACTCATGTCCGGCGCGGGAAGCGCTTTGCGATCCAGCTTCCCGTTGGTGGTCAACGGAAAAGACTCCAGACGGACGTAAGCGGCAGGGATCATGTATTCAGGCAGACTCGTCACAAGATGGGAGCGCAGTTGCTCGGCGTTTACCGCATCTGGTTCTCCAATGCCGGTGTAGTAGGCCACCAGCCGCTTGTCCCCCTGTGTATCCTCGCGGGCTATCACCACCGCTTCTCGTACCGCTTCATGCTCGGCCAGCCGGGCCTCGATCTCGCCCAGTTCGATACGGAACCCGCGAAGCTTCACCTGAAAGTCATTGCGCCCCAGATACTCGATGTTGCCATCCGGAAGCCAGCGTCCTAAATCCCCAGTCCGGTACATCCGCGCGCCAGGCTCGTCCGAAAAAGGGTTTTCGAGAAAGCGCTCCACCGTAAGTTCCGGGCGGTTCAGATATCCCCGCGCCACCTGAACTCCACCAATATAGATCTCTCCAGTTACCCCTATTGGAACCGGTTGGCTGTGCGAATCCAGAACGTACATCTGCGTATTCGCGATGGGTTTTCCGATCGGAACTACTGATGGATGTATACCAGACCGACAACTCCATGCTGTTACATCCACAGATGCCTCGGTAGGACCATAAAGGTTGTGTAACTCGGCGTGAGGCAGCTGTTGTTGAAAGCGCCACAACAGAGTTGCTGGCAATGCTTCACCGCTGCATACGACACGAACCAGAGAGGGAAGATCGGCGGAATCCGTATGCTCCAGAAAAACCTGTAACATGGAAGGAACGAAGTGCATCGTCGTAATGCTGTGTTGCCGGATCATCGCGGTCAGATAGTCAGGATCTTTGTGCCCCTCCGGCCGCGCCATTACGAGTTTGGCCCCAGCCATCAGGGTCCAGAAGAACTCCCAGACCGATACATCGAAGCCAAACGGAGTTTTTTGCAATACTGCTTCGCTCGCGTTGAGTTGATACTTTCTCTGCATCCAAACCAACCGATTGACGACGCCGCGATGATGTAACATGCAACCTTTGGGATTGCCCGTGGAGCCAGAAGTGTAAATCACATAAGCGAGATGATTTGAAGTCAGACCGGAGTTATTGGGATCGGGATTGGTGACCGGTTGATGCTCCCACGACGATGTTGTCACCAGATCGATCATCTGCGGTCGAGTTGTCATATCCGAGAACAGCTCAGCAAGATGGCTCTGTGTGAGCAGCGCAATCGGTGCACAGTCTTCCAGCATGAAGCGCAGCCTATCGAGCGGATAGGTTGGATCAAGCGGAACATATGCGCCGCCGGCCTTGAGCACGGCCAAGAGGGCAACAACCATCTCTATGCTGCGCTCAGCGCAGATCGCCACGCAGATGTCAGGCTTTACCCCTAAGGCCTGCAAACCATGGGCCAGTCGATTGGCTCTCTGGTTCAATTCCGCATAACTCAGCGACTCATCTTCGAAAACTAAGGCGGTGGCATCGGGGGTTCTGGTGGCCTGCTCCTCGAACAATTGATGTACGCACTTGTCACTGGGGAACTCTGTCTTGGTGGCGTTCCATTCGTAGAGCAGCTGATGACGCACGGACTCGGCAAGCATGGGTAGCGCGTCGATGGTCTGATCCGGATCGGCAGCGATTCCCCCCAGCAGGTGGACGAAGTGATCCATCATACGCTGAATCGTCTCGCGCTCAAAGAGATCGGCGTTATAGATCATTGTGCCAAAGAATGTCTCATCCTGTGACGAGGCCATTCCAAAATCAGCGGCAGAGGAGGTCATGCCGCCAAGGCGCACGAAGCCATCCCATCCTTCCCACATCGCCAGTTCAAGATCGAACTTAGCCACGACCATGTCGACGGGAAAGACGCTCATGGAAAATGCGCTGGTGTCCGGTAACTCGATCTTCGGCGTTGAGCTGAACTGGAAATTAACCTGAAAGAGTGGGTTGCGCGTCAGGTCTCGCACCAGATGAAGCTCATCCACCAATCGCTCGAACGGAACTTCCTGATGCTCGTACGCTTCGACACAGGTCGCGTTGACGCGGCGAAGCAGAGTACGAAAACTCGGTTCCCCGGCCAAATCGGCTCGCAGCACAAGTGTATTCACGAAAAAGCCGATAACGCTTTCCAGTTCGCTGCGGCCGCGGTTCGCGAATGGCGTTCCGACTGTAATGTCGTTTGAGCCAGTCCAGCGATGCAGCAACGTATAGAGCGCCGTAAGCAGCACGATGAATGGGGTGGCGCCTTCCTCCCTGCCAAGCTTCTTGAGTGTGCGACTGAGTGCTGAGGGCACCGCGAACGGCAGTGACGCACCACGAGAGGTCTGCATCGCAGGACGTGGGTGATCGATTGGTAGAGGAAGAAGATCAATATCGGCTAGCTGCTTTTTCCAGTACGATAACAACCGCTCCTGAGTCTCGCCCTGCATTCGCTCCCGCTGCCACACTGCGTAATCGACGTATTGCAGCGGAGGCTCCGGTAATGGAGAAATTGACCCTGCGCGAAAAGCAAGGTAGAGCATACCGAGTTCCCGAGTCAGAACATCCGCGCACCAGCCGTCGGAGACGATGTGATGAACGCAGCCAACAATGATTGAGTCATCGTCGGCGAGCCGCAGCATTTTCAGGCGAAAGATCGGACCGGTTGCGAGATCGAACGCTTTTCTCATCTCCCCGGCCGCCAACCTCTTCGCTTCAATCTCCCGCTCCCCCGCGGGCAGGTGGCGCAGATCGATGACGGGCAGCGTCCTCCATTCCGGCGTCGCGATGACTTGCACGAGCTTGTCGCCCTCTAACTCGAAGGTCGTGCGCAAGGCCTCGTGTCGGCGCATAAGCTCGTTGAAAGCCTTCTCGAAAGGCGGTGCGTCGAAGCGCCCGCCGATTCGGAATGCAAATCCATTGTTGTACGCCGGATTACTCGGCTCAAGTTGGGTCAGAAACCACAATCGTTCCTGTGCCAACGCCAGAGGGAAGCGATTTGAAATTCGCGGCTGACGCGTGATCGCGCTTGACGCGGGGCCGCTCTTCTTAAGCTGCTGAGCGAGCTTGCGCAGCCGCTCAGCAGGAATCGCAGCCAGACGACTCTTAATGTCAACCATGGTTGGCTATGCCTCGACGAACACGGACTGGTTAGCCAGCGTTAGAGCGATTTTTCCCACATGGGTGCCACCGGACATGAACTTGAACGCGCTCGAAAGCTCACCCACTGGGAAAACCTGCGTCGGCAGCGCCTTGAACGTGCCATCGGCAAGCAGATCAAACAGTTCGGAGACGCTTGCCGCGACCTCCGGCCTCAGGGCCAAGTCGATGCTCTGAAAGGAAATGCCCTTGTGGAATGGGAATAAACCGATCTGCGCGTTGGAATAGATGTCGCGCTTGCCGATCTCGACGAAGCGGCCTAGGCTGCGCAATACATCGAGACCTCTTGGGATTGCCTCGCCGGTCAGCGAGTTGAGGATCACGTCAACGCCGTCGCCGGTGAGACGCATGACTTCATCGGCCCAGGAAATCGAATGTGAGTCCATTAGATTCTGAACACCGAGGCCACGAAGCAACTCGCGCTTCTCCTCATTTCCTACTGTCGCGTAGATCTCCGCGCGGCAATGCTTCGCTACCTGAATCGCAGCTAGCCCTACGCCGCCCGCAGCAGAATGGATCAAGACGCGTTCGCCAGGCGCAAGACGAGCCAGGCGGGTCAGCGCGAAGTAGGCAGTGACGAACACCGTGGGAATCGCGGCCGCTTCCTCGAAGGTCATGCTCGGAGACTTCTTGGAGGCGAAGCTGGCGTGAACGATCGTGTATGCCTCGTATGGAGCGCCAAAAGCATAGACTTCGTCTCCAACCTTGAAGCGATCCACGTTCTCGCCAACAGATACAACCACTCCAGAGCAGTCCGATCCCATGACCGGAATCTGCCCAGGAAGACTCGGATACATACCGAGAGCGATCATCAAGTCACGGAAATTAACTCCGATAGCCTTGGTCTGTATCTCGATCTGGTTTGGCCCTGGCACACGGCGCGGGATGGACCGAAAGGTGATGCTATCGAGAATGCCGGTCTTGGCAACGACAGCGCGGAAATTTTCCGCACTGCCGTGTACGACGCGGTGGCGATTAGTGGCCACCGGCTGAATCGGTTTCGCTAGCTGCGCCGGAATCGGTGCGCAGTCCTGTTGTTGCTTGAGCTCTTTGAAAAACAATGCGCGCTTTTCTGGCGGCAATTTGGCAATACGTTCTGCAATCGCACTCATACTTCACTCCTTGGTTCGTTTCAAAAGCGTTCAGACGGCGGCGGGTTCCTCTCCCGCCATCTCTTCGAGCTCGGCCAGCATTGCCTCGAGCGCATCGGGGTCTTCCTGGCCGGCGAGAGCGACAATGATCGCTTCCGCTATTCCGGCAACGGTCGGCTCTTTGTAGATTGTCTCCAGCGGCAGCTCGACTTGGAATGTCTCGACAATGCGCGAGATCACCTGAATGGCCAAGAGCGATTGGCCGCCCAGCTCCACAAAGTTATCGTTGACACCAATGCCGTCGATGCCAAGCACATCCGACCAAATCTTGGTGATCGTTTCTTCGGTTTCGTTGCTCGGGGCGGCGTATTCCGTCTTGATTCTCGGACGCGGATGGGTCGAGCGCGAAGATGTAGTTGATCCTTTTTTCTCGTCATCCAATCCGCTGGCCGTGGCGAGTGAGCGCTCGTGCCGATAGCAGAAGTCGGTGGTAGAGACGATGATCTGCGGGACCATCGGTCCGGACAGGATGCGACGAAGGGCCTCAACACCCTGCGCTGGCAGAATGAATTGTTCTAGCCCCGCCATCGATGAATCAGCAGTCGGAGCGCCATCGAGTTCCTGCGAACGAATGGCGCCTGCCGCAAGCTCCATCACGGCCGCGGAAGTCTTCTTGAGCGTGTAGCCTTCAATGAGCACGAGCTCGTTACCTGACTCATCGGTGATCGTGATGTCGAAGGCGAGGACTTCCCTGGGCACGTTGCTCTTCGCTTCGAAGCGCGCGTAGCTGTAAATGCGTTTCGGAAGACGTCCCTTGACCAACAAAGACTTGTAGTAGAACGGAAGATAGGTGCCGTCCCCCGCATACTTGTAGGCGAAGGCTGTGGCCGTATCCATGAGGCCCGGATGCAGGACAAACTCGGAAAGATCCCCTGTGTAAGCCTCCGGGAGTTCCAACAGAGCCAGTGCTTCGCCCTGACCGGCATGGACGCGGACGATATTCCGCCAGCGTTCTCCCACGTCGACAGTAGCTTTGGCCTCCTCCTGCTTCAGAGCCGGAAAGGCTTGCTCGGCTTTCACCTCAGTGCAACGGGCGATGATTGCGGCTATGTCATGCCGGCGGGAGGGCTGGGCATCGCGATAGACGATCTTTCCCATCACGTGCTCGGTCCAATCCTGTCCAGTCTTGCTCTTGAAGACGAAGGAATTGGCGTCGCCATTCGAACTAATCGACAAGCGTAGATCGCGCGCCGCATCGGAGGTGCACATGAACGGCGCTACCAGATAAATATCACGAATTTCAACGTCGCGACCTTCGGCTGTCCGACTTGCCGCGGCGCGAGCCATTTCGACATACGCGGTCCCGACGAGCGTCGGTGTGCCGGCAATGCGATGATCGCCGATTGTCCAATGTGTTTTGGCTGAAAGCGTGGCCAGGTATGTATCTTCGTTCCGCGAGATCGTGAAGCGCTGCAACAGCGGATGGTCGAACGGCTCGTACGCAGCCTCTTCGGTTTCGCCATACATCTTGCGCTGGCTCTTGGCTAGCATTCCCACTTCTTGCCAGCCGTCCCAGTCGACTGCCACAACCGGTTTCCCTTCAAAAAAGCGGCGCTGCGCAAACGCATTGAGGAAGGCGTTGGCAGCGGCATAGTCTATCTGACCAACATTGCCGAGGATGCTCGTGATCGATGAGAACAACACGAAGAAGTCATACGGCTTGTCGCGGAACAGTGAATCGAGAACGAGTGTGCCGCGGACCTTGGGAGTCAGGACGGCCTCGGCGGCCGCGCGCGTCTTCAGCGGAACGATGCCGCCACCGGCTACTCCGGCCGCGTGATAGATGCCATGGATTGTACCGAATCGCGCCTCGGCGGCGGTCACTGCCGCGCTCATCTCGTCGATGCTCGATGTGTCCGCGCAGCAGACTAACACCTCGCCACCCAGTTCCTCGATACGGAGAATGGATTTCACTTTCCGGCTGGTCTCATCGTCGCCTGTAAAGTGATTCCACTGTTCGCGTGGCGGCATGGGCGAGCGTCCGATGAGCACCAGGCGAGCCTTGGCGTTGCGAGCCAGATCTTCTGCCAGCACGAGTCCGATCCCGCCCATACCGCCGGTGATGAGATACGTGCCGCGTTCGCGGATACGCGGAACAACCGCGCCGCTCTTGGGGATATGCACTGGTTCGTAGCTCTCAACCCAGCGCGCTTTCCCGCGATACGCGACCACGGCTGCATCGTCAGTGGCCATGATCTCGTCGATCAGCAGGCCTGCCGTCGCGCCGAGGTGATCGGGATCGATCTCTACGTCGATCGCCCGGCAGTGAAGCGAAGAGTACTCCTTCGTGATGACTTTGCAGGGACCAAGAATCGTCGACTTCTCCGGTGATACAGCCCGATCGCCGTTGACGTCCAGCATGTCATTCGAAACAACGCCGAGTTGAATCGGCGTGGTGATCTTCATGCCTATGACAGCCTGAGCCAAGTAGAGGACGCTATAGAATCCGTAGTCCTGCGCGCGGTAGAGATCTCCCGCCGCTGGCTGCGCAGGGGTCACATTCCAGAGGTGCGCCATGTGCGTCGGCATGCGGCCGCTGTCGCGCAGTGCGGAGAGCAGTTGATCATAATGATCGCGATCGGCTGGATTAATCTCGAAGGCCATCTCGCTCACTTCGGCGAAGCTCGATCCTGCCCGGACAATGATGACTCGGTACCCCTGATTCACAAGCTGCGTCTGCATCACTGCGGCCAGACCGGCGGTATCGCCAAAAAGGAGCCACGTGGACTCGATCGAATCGGTGTGAGGAAGCAACAGTGCCGGGGCAGTGCGCTTGAACGAGGGAATGTAGAACCAATCCGCCATGTCTGCCTTGGGTCTAGTGGCCGAAAGGCTGCGCGAAATAGCCGCTGGCTCGACCTCGTCAATATAGAAACGCTGACGCTCAAACGGGTATCCTGGCAGCGAGACGCGCAAGCGGCGCTCGCCGGAGGCAAACGCGTTCCAGTCGATCTCTTGACCGGCTATCCAGAGACGACCGATGGTCATCAACATATTGACGGTGTCGTCCTCGGCTTCTGTGGGATGCCGCAACGAGCCGATAACCGCTGTTTTCGGCGTGGCATTCGGATGTTGCTTGACCGTTGATTGCAGTGAGCGACCGGGGCCGATTTCAAGGAAGATACGAGAAGAGTTTTCCAGCAGCACTGAGGCGCCGTCGAAGAAACGGACTGCCGAGCGCAGATGGCGAGACCAGTATCCTGGATCGGTAGCCTCTTCGGCCGTGATCCAGGTTCCGGTGACATTGGAGATGAAGGGAATTGTAGGCGCGTGCAGCGCAACGCTTTTCACTGCGCTCTCGAAGTCTCCGAGGATCGGATCCATCATTGCGGAATGAAAGGCGTGCGATGTCTCTAGACGCTTGAAGGAGACCTTGTCCTGCTTTAGGCGCTCCTCCAACGCATCGACCAGTGGCGTCTCGCCGGAGACTACAGTAACCGACAGGCCGTTGACCGCGGCGATGGAAAGACCAGCTCCGAGATACGGTACGACTTTTTCCTCTGGAGCAATCACGGCGGTCATCGATCCCGACGGCAGGGACTGCATGAGATGACCGCGCAGAGCGATCAGCCGCAAGGCATCCTCGATGCTCATCACTCCTGCCAGGCAGGCAGCAACGTACTCACCGATACTGTGGCCGATCATGGACTCTGGTTTCACGCCCCACATCATCAACATCCGCGCCAACGCATACTCGATTGCGAGCAGCACTGGCTGCGTGATGGAAGTCTGGCCGAGCTTCACGGAGGCGGCTTGTTCATCTGTGGTTGGATACATCACCTCGCGGATGTCTACTCCACCGAGGTTCGGCATTAGCAGCGTGGCGCAGCGATCAATCTCACTTCGGAAGAGCGGCTCGTCGCGATAGAGATCGCGGCCCATCTGCACGTATTGGTTCCCTTGACCCGAAAACATGAATACAACTGAGGGTGACTCGGCGACGGGCGAGCCTACGGCTGAACGGTTTGCCAGTAGCGTCTGCAACGCCTCGGCTGCATCGTTAGCCTCGGTGCTCGTCACAACGATGCGGCGGCTGTCGAACGCGCGGCGTCCGGCGCGCAGCGTATGGGCGACGTCGGCCATATTGATAGAAGTGTCCTGGCGAAGATGGTCGGCTAGCTCGGAAGTGGCGTTATCAAGCGCTCCCTCGCTGCGCGCAGAGAGAGTCAGGAGTTGCCACTCGCGCGACGGACTGCTGGGCTCCATCTCCGGCGCTTCTTCAAGAATGACGTTGGCGTTGGTGCCACCCACGCCGAATGAGTTCACGCCGGCCCGTCGAGGAGTGCCATTGGCCTCCCACTTGACTGACTTGGTGGCCACGTAGAACGGACTCGCTTCAAAGTCGATCTCTGGATTAGGAGACTGGAAGTGAAGGCTCTCGGGGATGGTCTTGTGCTTGAGGGCCAGTGCCATCTTGATAAACCCTGCCGCGCCCGCTGCGATATCGGTGTGGCCAATGTTGGTCTTCACCGAGCCGACTGCGCAGAAATTCCGCTTGTCGGTGGACTTGAGAAACACTTTCGAGAGCGCGGATATCTCGATCGGGTCGCCGAGTTGCGTGGCTGTGCCGTGTGTCTCGAAATATCCTATGGTTTCGGGCTCAATGCCGGCCATGGAGATCGACTCAGCGGTTACCGCAACCTGGCCATCAATGCTGGGAGCCGTGAAGCCGATCTTGTTCGAACCATCATTGTTGATGGCGCAGCCCCGGATCGTCGCGTAGATGTGATCGCCGTCGGCAAGAGCATCGGAGAGCCGTTTGAGAAGCACCACACCGGCGCCGCTGCTAAACACCGTGCCATGCGCATTCGCATCGAATGTGCGGCAATGGCCATCAGGCGACATGATTCCGCCCTCGACATATATGTAGCCGCCCGCCTCCGGGAATCGAATTGAAACTCCGCCAGCCAAGGCCATGTCACACTGATAATTAAGAATGCTCTGTGCGGCCATCACGATGGCCACGAGCGAGGTCGAGCAAGCCGTCTGCACAGTAATGCTGGGTCCGCGAAGGTTCAATTTGTAGGAGACGCGCGTGGCGATATAGTCCTTGTCGCCTGAGGTAATGATGGACAAACCGCTGACACTCTTCATCAACTCCGGGTCATTGTAGAGTTGGTGCAGGTAGTGCGTCACGCCAGTTCCCGCATAGACGCCGACACGGCTCTTGACCTTGTTAGGATCGTAGCCGGCATCTTCGAATGCATGCCAGGCGCACTCAAGGAAGACGCGATGCTGGGGATCGATGATTTCAGCCTCGCGGGGGTTCATGCCAAAGAAAGCGGCATCGAACATATCTCCTCCGCGAACAACTCCACGGGCCTTCACCAAGTTTTTATTGCGAAGACGAATAGGATCTACGCCCGACTCCAGAAGCTCCTCATCCGTGAAGAATGTGATCGACTCGATACCATTCTCAAGATTGTGCCAATACTCGCGAATGTTCTTCGCTCCCGGATAGCGACTCGCCATCCCAATGATGGCGACCGATTCGTCGCCGTTCTGCAATTCGATAGTGCTCATTGGTTATTTCCTTTTTGAAGTGTCGTTTGGAATTTGCGTTTAATGGCGGATCTTTGAAGACGGCCGCGCTCGACCCCTTCATCCCACGAGGTGTCATCGTCTCCTTTGGCTAGATACCCCGCGAGCGAGCGGACCGTGGAATGACGGAAAAGCTCGATGATTGGAACGTCCTTGCCAAGCTTGTTGAGAACGATTGTGCGCATCTGAAGCAGCAGGAGCGAGTGCCCGCCTAAATCGAAGAAGTTGTCGTGTGCGGAAATCCTATTGATACCCAGAACCTGGGCCCATATCTCTGCCAACTGCGTCTCGATATCGCCGACCGGTGCTTCGGACTTATGCGCCGTATACGCATCCTCTTCGGGAGCGGGCAACGCTTTGCGGTTCAGCTTTCCGTTGGGCGTCAAGGGAAGAGAATTCAGCCGCACGTAAACCGCCGGGACCATGTATTCGGGCAGAGTCGCTGACAGGTGCAACCGCAATGCATCTGTCTGCTCGCCCTCATCTGTCGCCGTGTAATAGGCCACCAATCGCTTGTTTCCCGGCGTATCCTCACGGGCAATCACGACTGCTTCGCGTACTGCGCGATGTTCGGTCAGGCGCGCTTCGATCTCGCCTAATTCGATGCGGAACCCTCTGATCTTTACTTGAAAGTCGTTGCGTCCCAGAAACTCGATGTTGCCGTCGGCGAGATGGCGTCCCAGATCCCCAGTCCGATACATCCGCGCACCAGGTTCGTCGGAAAATGGGTTTAGAAGAAAGCGTTCCGCCGTCAGCTCAGGCCGGTTCAGATACCCGCGCGCCACACCGGCTCCGCCGATGTAAAGCTCGCCTACAACACCCACCGGAACGGATTCACCCAGCGCGTCCAGGATGTACACCTGAGTATTTGCAACAGGTCGGCCGATGTGTGCAGCGAACCCTTCGCTCCGCTTCATAGCCACCCACGTGGAGTAGGTCGTTGTCTCCGACGGCCCGTATAGATTACAGACCATCTCCACTTCCGTCGTGGCAAAGATTTTTTCCACTAGCGCGCGCTTTAACGGCTCGCCCGCCAAGTTCACCGTGTGCACGGTTTTGGGGATCGCTCCCGCGTCGACCAGCGCGCTGATGGCCGAAGGGACGGTATTGATCAATGTGATATCGACCGGGCGGCAAACCAGTTCCAGCGCATCGCGCACAATCACCACCGTCCCGCCTACTGTGATGGGAACGAAGAGCTCATAGACTGCCAAATCAAAATTGAGCGAAGTTGAAAAGAGTGTTCGTTCCAGCACACTGCGCGAAAAAGCCGTTCGTCCCCAGAGGATGAAATTGACTGCGCTGTGGTGCTCAATTGCTACGCCCTTGGGGATTCCGGAGGAACCGGAGGTATAGATGAGATACGCAAGATGTTCTGGTGTGAGATCGACGCCGCGTGAGTCCGGGTTGGTCTCCATCTCCTGTTGCCATGCAGTCGAGTTTGACAAGTCCACTACGCGCAGGCTGTCATCGATGATGTCGGCGAACAATTCTGTCAGATGGCTTTGCGTGAGCAGAACAACAGGCGCGGAATCCTGCAGCATGAAGCGAAGCCGTTCGGCCGGATAAGCCGGGTCGAGAGAGAGATAGGTTCCCCCCGCCTTCAGTACTGCCAGCAGGCCTGCCATCATCTCGAAGCCACGCTCGACGCAGATAGCCACGCGCGTATCTGGCTTGACTCCGAGCTGCCGCAGATGATGTGCCAGCCGATTGGCCCGACGGTTCAGTTCCGAATAACTCAGCGAGGCATGTTCGAAGATTGCCGCCACGGCATCCGGGCTCTTGAGTACCTGCTCTTCAAACAACTCATGTACGCACTTGTCATTGGGGAACTGTATTTTGGTGTCGTTCCACTCGTACAGCAATTGATGACGCTCAGGCTCAGGGAGCATAGATAGCGCGCCGATGACCTGATCGGGGTTGGCTGCGATTTCTTCGAGCAGGTGGACGAAGTGATCCATCATCCGCCGGATTGTCTTTGGTCCAAAGAGGTCGGTGAAATAGGCGATCTGAACCCGCAGGCGGCCGCCTATGGTGACAATAGACATCGCCAGATCGAACTTCGCGCCATCGCCGTCGGCGTCGAATTCGAACGGTTCAACGTTCAGCGGTCCGAACTTAAATTCCGCCTGGTCGTCTGGCCGAACGTCGAGCGTAACCTGAAAGAAAGGATTCCGGCTGAGGTCACGCTGCGGATGTAGTGCTTCGACGAGCTTCTCGAATGGGAGATCCTGGTGCGAAAAAGCGCCCAGGGAGACTTCGCGAACTTGCCGGAGGAGATCGCGAAAAGTTGAATCGCCGTCGACTCGCGCGCGAAGAACAAGCATATTGACGAAGTAACCAATCAGCGACTCGGTTTTTATCTGCGTGCGCCCGGCAATCGGCGTTCCCACCGTCAAATCGTCTTGGCCTGTATAGCGAAATAGCAAGACGTAGAACGCAGCTAGGAAGGTCATGAACAACGTCGCGCCTTCACGACGCCCGATATCGCGTAGCGTCGCGCTCAATTCACAGGTCAGATCCTGTCTCTCTTTTGCGCCACGGTAGCTTGGCACCAGTGGACGCGGATGATCGGTCGGAAGATCTAGCACAGCAGCGGTATCCGACAGCCGCTCACGCCAATATGCGACAAGCTCGTCGAGCGCCTCGCCTCGAAGATTTTCTCGCTGCCACACGGCGAAATCCGCATAACGAATCGGGCCTTCGGCGGAGTACGGCTTTATTCCAGCTGCCAATGCCTGGTAAGCCTCGCCGATCTCGTCACCCAGAATGTCGAGAGAACGCTCGTCTGAGACGATGTGGTGCATAGGTAGAACAAGTACGTGGTCGTTCTTATCGAGACAGAAGAGCGCGGCACGAAGCAGTAGGCCGGACGACAGGTCGAAGGTCTGCCTCCAAAACTTTGTGGCACGAGCGCATAGCTCCGTCTCCCGCTCGGCAGTTGGAATGGCGCGCAGGTCGACATTCGTCAGTTCAAAAAGACTGACTGGCTTGATGATTTGCTGAGGTCCATTCGGCCCTTCAAGGAATGCTGTACGGAGCGCTTCATGCTTGGCCACCACGTGCTCAAGGGCCATTTGCAAGGCAACCCGGTCAAGCGCCCCGCGCAGGCGCAATGCCAGTCCCATGTTGTAGATGTGCCGCATGGGAAGGCTTTGATCGAGAAACCAGAGCGCCTCCTGAGAGAATGTCAGAGGAAGCGCACCCTTTCGAAGGCTGGGACCCAGTGGACAGCGACCCTTGCCAGGACCTCCATCAGCCGCCTTCAGAAAGGCGAGAATCCCTGGCTTGTGTGCCGTTAGCTCTAGGCGTAGCGCGTCGGTCAATACCCCGTCAGGAGCATCGACGTGAATGCTTTCGCCGTCGCCAGACAGCTGCACGTCAAGCACTCGAAGGCGACCGATAATATCTGAAATTTCGCTAGTAAACATTTTGCGCAGACCGGGGGTTTCAGGTTATGAACCATGTCGTTTATGTTCGTTTATATTCAGAAAACCGAACGGAGGTGGTAATTCAAGTAACGCACATATGGGACGGTAGTAATATGTAATTACCATTAATAAAAACCTATGAGTGTGCCGGAGTAACTCCATCGTGTTCGAGGCGGCCTATGGCAGCGACAGAAGATGCCTGCTATTTTGGATTTTCGAATAGATATAGAATCGCTGCATGGATTTCTAACACATTGAATTTATATGATATTCGCAAGATTTTATCTCTGTATTGTTGCTACAAGAAGTAATCAGGTATTGTGATGGCCATCGCACTTTCTTTGGATTCATCTTCGGCTCGCCATCGTTGCGCAAGGTCAATCAACCAGCAAGACGTGATTACTAAAGGTACTTATGTCATCTGATAGCTCCATGATCGGCAAAAACGACGTCGACGTTTGGCTATGCCTGCCGAGCAACGTGGACACCTCTTCAATGGAACCTCTGTTGTCAGTAACGGAGCGGGAACGCGCCGAACAATTTCGATTCGAGCATGACCGGGCTCGCTTCGTTGCAGCGCACGGAATGTTGCATATTATTTTTGCTCGTTATTTGCAGTGCGATCCGTCTCCTTGCTATTCGCCACGGGCTCCAACGGAAAGCCGCTTCTTCCGAGCGGAAAGGTATTTTTTAATGTCTCTCACTCATCGGATGTTGCGCTCTATGCGGTCAGTCGCAATTTAGAATGTGGCATTGACGTTGAGGAGGTCCGCGACCTACCCGACCTGGATGCAATTGCGGAGCGGCTCTTCTCCCCACAGGAGTGTCTCGCTCTCTCGGAGTTGGCTAAGTACGCTCGGATCAGCGCGTTCTTTCTTTGCTGGACACGTAAAGAATCGGTAATCGAGGCCACGGGTATCGGCTTGTCACTGTCGCTGTAGTCGTTCGATGTGCCTGTCCATGTCGACACGCTGCCGTGTGTTACATCGGTACAATCCTCGCGTTGGTGGATGTGTAACGTACCAGTTCCGAGCGGCTACGTTGCTGCGCTTGCTGTAGGGAGAGAGCACGCGCCCATTGTGTTTCACGATATGTAAGCCCGCAGTTGAGCACGAAGACAGCCTCACAACTCGGTCTGTTCGCGCATGGAACCATTTGAGGTCTTTTTCACTCGGCCCTTCGCAATCCACAAGAGCGTTTCGGCGTGCTCCGCGAAGCGATGCAATGTGGGATATTCAAAGACTGCTGCAAGAGACAATTCAATCTGAATCGCCTCGCGGACGCGGGCTATGAGCCGAATGGCCAGCAGGGAGTGACCGCCAAGTTCAAAGAAGTTATCGTGCCGGCCAATACGTTCAAGCTTGAGCACCTCGGCCCAAAGAGCGGCTAACTTTATTTCGATTTCCCCTTGTGGCGATTCATAGAGGCACGTGGAATAAGCACCTGCTTTTGGAGCCGGGAGCGCCTTGCGATTCAGCTTCCCGCTGGGAGTCATTGGCAGAGATTGAAGACGCACATAGGCCGCCGGAACCATGTGCTCCGGTAGGCTTGCTGACAAATGAGAGCGGAACTGTTCCGCGCCGAATTCGCCTTGCTCCTCAGTGCCGGTGTAGTAGGCCACTAGCCGCATGTCGCCAGGTGTATCTTCGCGGGCGATCACAACCGCTTCGCGTATAGCGGAGCACTCCATCAGTCGTGCCTCGATCTCGCCCAACTCGATTCTTAACCCTCTGATCTTCACCTGGAAGTCGTTGCGCCCCAAAAACTCGATGTTGCCGTCCGCAAGCCAGCGGCCCAGATCACCCGTCCTGTACATTCGCGCATCTGCGTCGGCAGCAAAGTGATCGGCAAGGAACTTTTCTGCTGTCAACTCAGGACGGTTCAGGTATCCACGCGCCACCTGCACTCCAGCGATATAAAGTTCCCCTATGACGCCCACAGGTACTGGCTGGCCGTCGGAATCTAAAATGTAGATCCGCGTATTTGCTATTGGTTTTCCTATCGGCACAACGGACTGATTGAAATCGGCCGGGCAGCTCCAGGCTGTTACGTCAACCGCTGCTTCGGTAGGACCATAGAGATTGTGCAGCGCGGCGTTGGGAAACCGCTCTCGGAATCGCTGCAATAGCTGGGCCGATAATGCCTCACCGCTGCACACAACGCGAGCCAGCGAAGGAATACTGAATGCATCGCGATCTTCAAGAAACACTTGTAGCATAGTGGGAACGAAATGTATCGTTGTGATCTTGTTTTGCTGCATGGCCGCAATGAGATAGGCTGGGTTCTTATGACCTTCCGGGCGAGCCATAACTAGTCTTGCGCCGACAGACAGCGTCCAGAAGAATTCCCATACCGATACATCGAAACTATATGGAGTCTTCTGCAGTACCGCTTCGCTTGCATCTAGCTCATAAGCACGCTGCATCCATACAAGCCGATTCACGACTCCGCGATGGTGTACCAGTACACCCTTGGGATTTCCCGTGGAACCGGAGGTATAAATGACATAGGCGAGATGATCTGGAGTAAGTCCAAATCCGTCATAAGCAGGATTAGTGCTCGGTAGATCCTGCCAGGCAGAAGTTGCAGTCAGGTCGATGACCGGCAGCCCGTTGCCGCTGCCGGAAAACAGTCCTCCAAGATGGCTCTGCGTGAGAAGTGCGGCGGGCGCGCAGTCTTCGAGCATGAAGCGCAGCCGTTCAACCGGGTAGGCAGGATCTAGAGGTACATAAGCGCCTCCGGCTTTGAGCACGGCCATCAGGGCCACAACCATCTCGAAGCTCCGCTCAACACAGACGGCCACGCACGCATCGGGCTTGACTCCCAGTTTGCGCAGGTAGTGCGCCAGTTGATTCGCCCTCCCGTTCAGTTCGGAATAACTCAGCGACTCATCCTCAAAGACCACAGCGATCGCATCCGGGCTCTTGAGTTCCTGCTCTTCGAATAGTTGATGGATGCACTTATCGCTGGGATATTCGGTTTCGGTATCGTTCCAGCCTCCCAGGAGCATTTGCTCCCTCTCCACGTCCGTCATCAAAGGCAGTTGAGAAATTCGAGTGGTCGCATCTTCGGTTACCGCTTCGATGAGACGGCGGAAGTGGCGGAGCATGCGACGTGCCGTTGAGTTCTCAAAGAGGTCGCGATTATAGCTAAGTCGGAAGCGGAGATCGGCGCCAAGATCATCGATCCAGAGTGTGAGGTCGAACTTTTCGATGGTATTGTCGACGTCGAGATGCTCCATAGTAAACCGGGTGGAAGCATCAATCGTCTGAGTTGCTTTCTGAAGGTCGAACATCACTTGGAAGAGCGGGTTCACGGCTAGATCGCGGTGAGGCTGTAACGCCTCGACGAGCTTCTCGAAAGGAAGTTCCTGATGAGAGAATGCGTCGAGCGTCAGGTTGCGTACCCGCCGGACAAGATCGCGAAAGGTCGGATCGCCTTCAAGTGACGTACGCAACAAGAGAGTGTTGATCAACGGGCCGACCAGTTGCTCGAGATCGGTACGATCACGCCCGGAGGTTGGCGCGGCCACGATAATATCTCGCTGATTGCTATAGCGTGACAGCAAAACACTGAACACCGCCAGCAGCAGCATGAAGAGCGTTACCCCTTCAGTCTGTGCTAGCGATCGGAGTTTCTCCGCGAGTTCCGCCTCAATCGTCATGGTCTCGCGTCCGCCTATGTGACGCTGTATGGCTGGCCGAGGATAATCGAACGGAAGCGCCAGATTCTGCTCGGCTCCTCCGAGTTGTTGTTTCCAATGGGCGAGCAACTGGTCGAGATGATCGCCAGTCATACACTTGCGTTGCCACTGCGCATAATCGATAAATCGCATCGGCGCTGGTTCAAACGGCAGCGCGCGTCCCTCGGCCAGCGCGTCATACGCGGCGCCAAGCTCGCGCAGAATGATTGCGTTCGACCAAGCGTCGCTGATAATGTGGTGCATGGTCAGTACGAGCACATGCTCGTCGCCGCTCAGGCGCAGCAAATGCGCCCGAAGCAACGGGCCGGTGGCCAAATTGAAGTGTGAGGCCAGTTCGCGCACTGCGAAGGCTCGGATCTCCGCCTCCTGCGCATCACGCTGAAGCCTGGTAAGATCGACGAGCGAGAGCTTTAGCTCGGCCGTCCCGATCACCTGCTCCGGGACGGAGGAATCGCAGATGAAACAAGTGCGCAGCACCTCATGACGTTCAACGAGTGAACGCATTGCTCGCTCAAGTATGGCGTGATTTACGCAGCCGCGTAGTTTGAGCGTTATCGGCACATTGTAATAAGTACTCTCCGGCGCGAGTTCACTGAGGAACCACATCGCCTCCTGCGTAAAAGAGAGTGGCCCCGTTGTAGTGTCCGTGCGGTCGATAGCTTCGTCTAGTTCCTCGTTGAAAACCCCTTCGTCCTCCAGGAGAAGAGCAAACAGCCGTTCCTCTTCATCCCTGGAGAGCGCAAGACCAGAAGTTGAATTCATCGTGTCACTCCATTCACTTCAATAGGTTGATTGGCGAGCAGCAGGCGCGCTTCGCAGCTCCCCATGCTCCGCAAACGTAACGCGGCCATGGCAATTTTTTCGGTGCGGCTGCTGGTCGACTGCGCGGCCAGTGCTCGGATTGTCGGCGCTTCAAAAACGTTGCGCAGGGGAAGGTCGATCCGCAATTTGCGGAGCCGGCCAATAAGCAGCATAGCTATCAGGGAGTGACCTCCGAGCGCGAAGAAGTTGTCATCAATGCCGATCTTCTCCATGCCGAGAACCTCGCTCCATAGTGCTACCAGCAGCCGTTCCAGTGATGTGCGGGGCTCGACAAGCGCTTCTATACGCGTGATGTGAGCTACTGGAAGTGCACGGCGATCGATCTTTCCTGACGGACTGAGAGGCAACTGATCCATCAACATAAATACCGCGGGAATCATCTGCTGCGGCACCCTGCTACTCATCCACGCACGGAGGTCGCCCGTCGAAACCTTGAATCCCTCGCGTGCGACAACATACGCAACCAGACGAGGATCTCCCGGAACGTCTTCACGCAGCATAGCTGCAGCTGCAATGATCAAAGGATGTTTTTGCAAAATGCTCTCGATCTCTCCAAGTTCAACACGAAAGCCGCGAATCTTCACCTGATGATCTACGCGTCCGAGAAACTCGATCGCGCCGTCCGCTCGCAACCGTCCGCGATCGCCAGTGCGATACAAACGGCCTCCCGTCGTGGAGTTTGAATCAGGGACAAAGCGTTCGGCAGTCAGATCGGGAGCTCCAACATAGCCGCGAGCGACAGACGCGCCGCCAATGCAGATCTCACCCGCTATCCCTCGGCCAACTGGTAAAAGTGATTCATCCAGCACGTACGCCGTAACATTCGCCAATGGCTTTCCGAGAGGTAGGGTGTCGCCCTCAACCGGGCCGTCGGTGACGCGATGGGTCAGCACCCCGACGGTCGTTTCGGTTGGCCCATAGTGATTCAAGATGGCGCACCCGGGAGCGAGCGCGAGAATCTCGTTGATTAACGCTGGCGGCGACGACTCCCCTCCAAGAATGAGCAGCTTGGTCGGAAGCACTTCGCCCGAAGGCGCAGCTGCCAGCAACGTCCGCAGATGCGAGGGGACAATCTTCATACATTCGACATCGTGCCGGCGCATGTATCCCCCGAGCGCGGCTCCGTCGCCGATGAGATCGGAGGGGATAACGTGCAGTGTCGCGCCAGTGGCTAAGGCAGGAAAGATAGACGTGTGTCCAAGGTCGGCCGCCAACGTCGAGATAAGCGCAAATGATGATGGATGGGAAGGACGCATTCGTTCGATAACGGCTCGCAAGTAATTCACGAGCTGCCGCTGCTCAACGGCTACGCCCTTTGGCCGGCCGGTCGAACCCGAGGTGTAGATCACGTAGGCGAGATTCTCGGGAGCCACCGCGGGCGGCACGAAGAAGGCGCCTGTGTCCACTGCCTGGTCGAAGAAGAACTTGCGGCACGGAAGCTCATTTGGTAGTGGCAGAACCCTTTGCGCCAGCAAAAGCCAGGTGCCGGAGTCCGCAAGGAGAAATCGAATGCGCTCTGGCGGCGTGCCAGGATCGATAGGCAGGTAGGCGGCGCCTGACTTCATGATCGCAAGCATACCGACGATCATTTCAACGCATCGTTCGACGAGTAGCCCCACCGTCAGGTCCGGTCTTGCTCCCGCTTCGGCGAGACATGCGGCGAGGTTGGAGCTGCGATGATCCAGTTCATCGTACGTCAAGGACTCGTCTTCGCAAACGACAGCAACGGCGTGGGGCATCTCTGACACACGTGCCTGGAATATCTGCAAGAAACACTCAGCGCGTTCCATATAATCCAACTTTCAAGAGCAGCGATGAATATGGTTCATCAACGAAATGCTGAAAGCCTACGCGCCGAGTCGCGACTTTAGAGAACTGACGCGATCGCGGGCAACGGGTATCTGGGTACGCTGAGTGTCCTTGAGAGAGAGGATAACCTTGCCAGCGAACCAGGAGTTGACTTCATGAATCCAGTCCGCATTCACTAGAGCGGAGCGATGGACGCGCAGGAATTTTGCCGGGTCAAGACGTCTTTCGAGTTCGGCGATGCTCTGGTCAACTACATGCTTGCGGCCATTAGCGACGGCGTAAGTGAGCTTGTCTTGGGCGAGGAAATGAGTCACGGCATCGAGGTCAAGAAAAGAGATGCGCTCGCCGACGCGTGAGGCAATTCGTCGGGGATAATCATGCGCTTGAGAACGAAGGGACGCAGCAAGTTGCTGGAGGAGCAATGGCAGATCGGGGCTTCGCTGCCAATCTGGTTTGGAGATAGGACGAAGGCGGTCGAGCTTCTTCAGGGCGCGGGCCAGTTGCACGGTCTCGATCGGCTTCACAAGGTAGTCGATGGAATTTACTTCGAAAGCTTTGAGCGCGTATTCGTCATACGCGGTTGTGAAGATGACAAAGGGTTGCACCGTGAGTCGCGAGAGCAGATCAAACCCATTGAGCACCGGCATTTGAATATCGAGGAACAGGACGTCGTAGGACTGACTGTTGAGTTCGTCGATGGCTTGTGTCGGATCAGTCGCGCTGCCCGCGATCTGGAGGCTGGCGAAGTCAGCGAGCAGGCGAGTCAGGCGCTCGATGGCGAGCGGTTCGTCATCGACGAGATAGGCGCGGAGTGGAGAAGATTCCATGTGCATTTCGATTATCCGGGAAACGAGAGACGAACAGCGGTCTTCTCACCTTCTCGCGCCACTTCGAGTTGCCCCGTGGAGCCGAAGAGAAGCTCGATGCGGTTGATGAGATTGCCGAGTCCATGTTCGGGCGTGATGGCGTCGAGAGAAAAGCCGGGACCGTCATCTAGAACTTGGAGCTGGATGCGGTTACCAACTTTGGAGGCGGAGATTCCGATTTGGCCGCCCTGTGCGCGCTGCGAGACGACATGCTTCACGCAGTTTTCGACCAGCGATTGCAAGGCTAGCGGCGGAACTTTTATGGAATCCAAGGTAGGTGGAATATCGATTTCATAGCGAAGGCGGGTGCCGAAGCGGGTACGTTCGATTTCCAGATAATCGCGGACGATTTTGAGTTCCTCGCTCAGCGGGACAAGGCCGCGATGCTGAGCGTTGAGAGAGAATCGTAGCAATGATGCGAGTTTACCGACTGTGTCTTCGGCACGCTTGGGGTCAGAGGAAATGAGCGCAGCGATGGAGTTGAGTGTGTTGAAAAGGAAGTGGGGATGGATGCGGGATTCGAGCGAAGACAGGCGAGCCTCAGCGAGAAGTTTGTAGGCGCGCTCCTGCTCGACTTGTTTGGTGCGCAATTCAAGCGTTGCTTCCTGGAGTTTGTAGCGCATCGTCTCAAAGCTCGATATACCCAGCCCAAACATGAGTGAGATCACGATGGCAAAGAGAAGGCTCTGACGGAATTCATGCCAATATGCGCCTGGAGCAGCCATGCCGGCTAACTGAAGGATCATGACGGCTGCAAGAGAGCCGACGGTAGCCGTGCAAATGAGGATCAAGGCCTGAGCGAGGAAGATGAGCCGCGGAAATCTTTCGGTATAACGATGGGAGACCCACGTAAGAAGAAACATGGAGGGTACGCCAATGGCGGCCGAATAAATGAACGCAACGATGATTTCCGAGCCGCTTTGAGAAAGCTTTATATGACCCGAAGAGAGATAGATCAGAAATACGACAAGTGCAATGCCGGCAATAATCCAAAACGCTCTTACAAAGGATGAGGCATAACTGTAAGGCTGCGGCTGGTCTCCATGGTGGCCCGGTGTATTAGTGCAGATCGGATTTCTCATAGCTGAAAGCGCACTCCTATGGAAGTTGCCGTTGAGTACGGAGTTGCGCCGTACTCCGAATTAAGCTTTCCCGCGGGAATCTCCATGTGGAGATAGGACGAGAAGTGATTGCCAAATCGGCGGTTTGCATCGAAGACGGCGGTGTAACTGCAGTCGTTGAGATTGGCGACGGCAGAGATTGCAATATCCCATTGCTTCCAGCCGGGGAGTTCGCGCAGCCGATTCTTGCCGGCGCGCAGAAATGCGTAATGCTGGCGACCGCTGAGCGGAAAAATGGTCACGTCTCGATAGTACGGGATATTGGGCGGAGTGAAGAACTCGCCGATGAAAGTAATGCCCGAGGTAGTGGTGAATTTGGCGCCAAGAAGAACCGCTTCATGCTCGCGCCAGGCCGCTTCGCCGTGCAATTCCCAAGCCTGACCGAGGACGCGGGTAAAGGTAAGGCCGCCAAAGGCGTCGCCGCCGTGATCGTCGCCCGCGATAAGTGAGGTATCAAATCCATGCATGAGAATGTTATACCGGAAGGCCGTGGTGTCATGCAGGTTCGCCGAGGCAGGAGCAAGAGCGGCGGTGGACCAGGCGAGGCTGAAGGCGTGCGGTCCATAGATGCAGTCGGCCTTGATCATGTCGCGGCCTTCATTCAGGTTGAGGCGGTCAGTGGGATTGGTCGGATCACGAGGCGGATCGAGCACGCCCGCGGCGGTGAAGGCATAACCGGTGCCCCAGCGAACGATGCGACGCCCGGCCGTGAAGTCGAAATCACCGGCGGAGAGGCCTGCGTAGGTTTCTTTAACGCGTAACTGAGTGTAGGTGTCAGTAAAAGTTTCCGCCACCCCGATGAGGCTTGAAGAGAAACTCCAGCGATCGAGATAACGAACACTGATGGACGGCTCCACCAGCACTTGGTTGAGAATCGTTGGTACGGGTAGCTGAAGATTGCTATAGAGTGTGGCGTCGTCAATAACCGCAAGAGAGTAGCGCAGGTCATAGTGCGGCTTGGGAGGTGGCGCGTCCTGCGCTGGTGTATCTTGGGCCGCCAATTGCATGGAGGCGGCAAGACAAACCGAAATGAGGATGCGAAGTTTCATTGGTTTGGTTGATTCGGCTGCGAGATGCGGTTGAAACTTCTGGTTAATCACTCTGCGAGATCGAGAGTCGCAACTATGGAACACAGGAGTTTGTCATGACTAAAAGCGATCGGTGCGGCCTTGATAGAAGAGTTTGTCTGCTAACTCACGGGGAGCTATGCCGGAGTACTCAAGAACGCTATGGGAGTTATGGCGGATTTCGTCATAGAGAGTCATACGGTGAAGCAGGGTGTGGCCTCCCGCACTCAAGTAGTCGTCAAAGGTCGCGGATTTGATCTTCTTGCCGGATGTCAGGTAAAACTCCGCCTTGACAGGACGGGCATCCTGAACCCGAACCCAGTAGAGAATGCGCTGATAAGTGGCGCCTTTACGCTTGGCGGTCAGGTCGAGGACATAACATTCGCCGGCATCCGCCTTTTCCGTGCGGAGATAGACGGGAGTGTAGTCAGCGGCGTAGTTAGTGCGGGCTACGTCGCCGTTGGATGCATCGCCTGACAGGCGCTCAAGTGGCGAGATGCGAATTGGACGGCTGGTGTCAGGCAGATAGACCCACATATCGTCGCCAAGCATCAGCAGGTGCTGGCCCTTCTCTCGTGGACTCATGAATTCGACATAGGTCTTCTCGGTACCCTTCTGCGAGACCTCGTAAAGTTTCTCTTCGTCGTCTTTACCAGACTCATAGTTCGTGATCTTGACGTGCATGACGTAAGAAGACCACCCATTGCGAAAACTATCGGCGCGCTTGAGAATAGCTTCGGCGTCTGGAATAGTTGCGGGGGCTGCGGCGTGGCCAGCCAGAGTGCATGTTAGAAGTAGGCTGATTAAGAAGACAAACTGAAGTGTTCGAAGTACGAATTTGATGTTATACATGAGCTAATGCCTCCGCAATTTGTAGCCGGGATGCACGAATCGCCGGGAGAATGGATGCGAGCGCCAGTGAGAGTATCACGAGTAAGGAGGAACCAATCATCAGACTGGGCACATACATCACTCGAAAAGCCATAGGAGATGTGGTTCCCGGAGGCGGCGGTAGGTGAATGCCCGAGTGATTCAGAATGACTCCGAGCAGATTGCCACCGGCTACGCCCACCGCGGCTCCCAGCAAGCCTAGCAGCGTGGCTTCCAATACAAACAGTGCCATAATCCAGGTGCGAGGCGTGCCCATGGCAAGCATAGTGCCGATTTCACGAGTACGTTCAAACATGCCCATGAGCAGAGTGTTAATACTGGCCATGAGAACCATAAAGAAGACGATGATGCCCAGGAAAATGAAGATAGTGCTGAAGAGCGAGTGAACCTGTTTGTAGTACGCTGCAAGATCAATCCATTTCTTCAGGACTAAGTGCTGGGGCAGAATTTGAAGGCGCGGAGCTAACTGCGCGGCAACAAGGTCGGTATTATCCGTGTTATCGAGGCCGACGACGAGGTTGGTAACACGATCGCTCTGCAGTAGCCGTTGTGCGGAAGGTAGTGTAATGCGGAGATAGCGGTCATCCATTTCCTTGAAGCCGGTCGACACAACCCCAACGATCTGAACGTCGATGCCATTAAGAGCGCCATCGGAGGTGATTGCCAGGATCGTCAGTCCATCACCCACTTTCACGTTCATCGAGCGGGCCACGCCGGCCCCGATGAGCGCTTCAATCTCGCCGCCTGGCTTGGCGTCGAGGTCTCTGCCATTGGCAAGGCGAGGGCTGAAGCCAAGAGTGTTTTCAGCAACGGGATCGACAGCGCTGCCCATGAAGACGCCTGACTTAACTCCATTTGAAAGCATTCCATAGAACTCGATTCGTGGTGCGACGCCGCGCACATGTCCGCCGGTGGATGCGGTTGCGGCCACCTGACGCCAGTTATCGATGCCAGAATCCAGAACATGTTTTTCTTCGCGGCTAAAGTGCTCAGCAGTGAAGATCTGGATGTGACCGAGTCCATCGTTGATGGTGCTTTCGCGTAGTCCCCAGAACATGCGGGCAAAGAAGCCGCCAACCAGCAGCAGGCCAGCTACTCCCCCTCCCACCATGATGAGGGTCATGATGGTGCGACGGCGATTCCGGAAGACGTTTCTAAACGCGAGCAGCAAAAACTTTGCCATGGCTGACTTCCTTTATTGAATCTGGAGCATTGCGCTTTCGGTAAACGGCACTTCGGCAGCAAGGGCATTGTGTTGGAGCTTGTCAGAGACCACTTGGCCGTCGGTTAGGCGGACAATGCGGTCAGTGTGTTCGAGAAGGCGCTGGTCGTGAGTGGAAAAGATAAAGGTGAGACCGAGGCGGCGGTTCAGGTCGTGCATGAGGTCGATGAGTTGAGTGGCGTTATGGGTGTCGAGGTTCGCAGTCGGCTCATCGGCAAGCACGAGAGCTGGTCGATGCACGATGGCTCGGGCCACGGCGACGCGCTGACGTTCGCCGCCAGAGAGTAGGTCGGGACGGTGTTTGGAGCGGTAAGCAAGCCCAACGCCCTCGAGTGCCGCCTCTACGCGGCTGCGACGCTCGCGAGATGGAATGCCCTGAATGAGAAGTGGGAATTCGACGTTTTCAAAGGCTGTGAAAACAGGAATGAGGTTGAAGGTTTGAAAGACAAAGCCAATTTTCTCGCGGCGAAGAGCCGTCATGCGGTTTGGGTTGAGCGTGGATGTGTCGACACCATCAAGCAGAATCCTGCCCGCTGTCGGCTTATCGATGCATCCAATCAGATTCAAAAGAGTGGATTTGCCGCTTCCACTAGGCCCCGCAATCGCCAGGAACTCTCCGGCATCAACGCGCAGGCTTGCGTTGTCGAGCGCGCTGACATAGCTGTGGTCCAGTGGGAATCTTCGGCTGACTGCTTCGACGCTGACAAGTTCATCCATCGGAATTCCCTCTCCCGAGCGCTTCTTTGCTCTCTCCGGAAGGTATATGAAGCCATGCCGAAGATGCGCGAGGTTCCGGACGAAGGGTTGAAAAAACAGATGAGGGGTTGAATGGAGGGGATGAAGCGGAACAGAGTGGATTGTTGCATCTGAAATCTGATTCGTGCTTATTCGGCGAGATCACGATGACCGAATGTGTAGACCCCGGAAAATCGCGCTACCATCTCGCGGAGACGCAACGTTATTTGCCAATGGTCTGACTGGGGTGCCCGGCGTATCACTCAAGTCGTTCGCAACGCAGTCCAATTCGGCGGGAAGTCTTTCTTCGGTTAATGGCGACAAATCCCCCGGAACGTATAACTTTATAGACCTGTTCACCGTCTTGGGTTAGACCCGGCTGCCAGTCCGACGGATTCCAACATTGAAACGGGAATTACTCTTCATCGCGACTACAACAAATGGCCGCTGTCCATTGACGAGGTCGATACCGTCGGTACCACTCTGAGCAGCGCAGTCGTCCAGGTTATGAGAGCGCAGCAGTTTCCCTGCCACAGACACAGGCATTCCCAACTCTCGGCAATTCTATTAGTTTACGGCGCTTAATCCGGCGGATGCTCATCCCGAGTGCGGCTCCCGCACGTTAGAATGTATGCTGTGGCTACCATTTCTGGTCGATTCCTCAGTCAGTGAGAAATTAGCACTCGAGTTTAATCGATGGCTATGATTATTATTATCAATGCATCATGTGTTTATTGCCGGAACCTTGATATCAACTGTGCACCAATTCTCTTACTCCGCTGATGATGCGAGGCGATCACGATGCCGGAGCCTCCGCGAGTGATGACGTTGCCGAATTCCTCCAGCACGAGTGCTGTGCCGTAGAGGTCGACCTTGAGGATCGTCTCTGCGGATCCCTGAGACGGCGAAACACCCGCGGCATGGATGACGCCGAAAACTTCGCCGAGCTTGGTGGCCGTCTCGACGAGAGCATGAACTGATGCACGCGAGGAAACATCGACCGTTGCTGTGCTGACGTTGAATCCTGCATCAAAAAGAACTTTCGCCGCCGCATCGGCGTTTTCCTGACGAATATCAGCCAGTAAGACATGTTTGCCCGCACTGACCCGCCGCACGATTGCCTGGCCGATCGAACCTGCTCCGATGACTACGATCACGTGTTGCAACATGCACTTCTTCATTGCGTATGCGTCTCCTTCCCTCAGCGGCTGCGACTAGCGATGGTTGGCTGACAAGGCGTGCAAATCGTCATTCACGCGCTGCGGCTCATCTTCCAGCGGTTTGTTTGGCATGTCGCGCACGCCGTCGAGTCCATCTTTGGAATCCGGATCGAGGGCAGCGAACAGAGCATCGAGTTTTTCCTGCGCCGGGCCTTTAGTTGCGATGAGTTCAAAGGTCTTTCGCAGAGCTTTATCCGACGTCAGACTACTGACCAGAACCTCTGCAATCTGGCGTCGAGCGATGACGCCATCGCTGGAATTGCCCGCCTGGCGCGTATCACCTTGCAGGAAGATAAGCTTGTGCTCATCAGCCTTGTTGTAGTCGAACCATCCGGGACGCACGATCGTATACGGCAATCCGCTGGCGCGCACCAATCTCTCCGACCGCCGCTTCCAATCGTGAGCTTCGGTTGAGAGATTGTATGAGCCGTCGCGATTGGTAACGCCAATGGAGGTCATCAATGCGATACGCACTTGGCGAGAGCCAAGCGCCGCAAGCACATTGCGCACGCCGCCATAGTCGATGTTCTCTGCTCCAGCCTTTCCTGCGCCATCCGATCCGAGCGTGAAGACGACAGCATCGACGCCATCGACCGCGGCGCTAAGCGTCTCGGGACGGGTGACATCTCCGACGATCAGCTGCACTTCTTTAGGGAATTTCCGCGCTTTGGCACGATCTCGCACCAGCGCGCGCACAGCGAATCCCTTTTCATGCGCAGCGTCGACAACATGCAGCCGATACTGCCTGTAGCGCCAACCACCAGCACTGTCTTTATTCGCTCGACCATCCGGCCTCCTGTAACTCTGTTCCCGTTTGTCATGCAGCTTTATACGACACGACTTCGTCGATGGCGCATAGTGCATTGAGGGAGCGTGGATACTCGCGCAAAGCCTGGCAGGCGATCATCGACGCGAGCTGAACCATCAAGCGAGTGCGTGGGTCGGTCACACTTAACGTCGAAGTGTGGCCGGGGAAAAGTTCATCGTGGTTCCTTCGTACCTGTTCGCTGATTGCCATTGCGAATCTCCTTGCTTTTCGATCGCTCCCCGAAACGCGCCCATGCCGGGAAGTCTCGCTTGCTGACAGCAAGCTGCTCTAGCGGCCGACGCGACTTGCGAGTTGTGCGGGGTAGCGGGCGCCTTGCACTTCGATGCCGGAAACCGCACTCTCAATTTGCGCAAGATCGCCAGCGGACAACTCCACAGAGGCGGCGCCAAGGTTCTCCTGCAAGCGATGCAACTTGGTGGTTCCAGGAATGGGAACGATCCAGGGCTTCTGAGCGAGCAACCAGGCGAGAGCAATCTGCGCATTGGTTACGCACTTTTGTGCAGCGACTTTGCCGATCACATCCACGAGTTTCTGATTGGCTTTACGGTTCTCCACATCGAAACGCGGCACTACGTTGCGGAAGTCCGTTTTATCAAAGGTGGTGTCCACGTTGATGGCTCCGGTCAAAAAGCCTTTGCCCAGCGGGCTGAATGGGACGAAGCCGATTCCCAACTCTTCGAGCGTGGGCAAGATCTCCTTCTCCGGTTCGCGCCAAAAAAGGGAATACTCGCTTTGCAGAGCAGCGACCGGCTGAACCGCGTGAGCACGCCGGATGCTCTCAACGCCAGCCTCCGACATTCCGAAGTGCCGGACCTTACCTTCAGCGATGAGTTCCTTCACCGCGCCCGCTACATCTTCAATCGGAACATTCGGATCGATGCGGTGCTGGTAAAAGAGATCAATAACGTCCGTGCGAAGTCTCTTCAATGACGAATCGGCAACCTCCCGAATGCGCTCCGGGCGGCTATTAAGGCCCTTCTATGAGTCTCCGTCCACAAAGCCGAATTTGGTTGCAATCACCACCTGCTTGCGGAATGGTTCCAGCGCTTCACCAACCACTTCCTCGTTGGCGAAAGGACCGTAGCACTCCGCTGTGTCAAAGAACGTTACGCCACTTTCGTAGGCAGAACGGATCAACTTGATGGCCTGTTCTTTTTCCGTTGCCGGACCGTAACCGAAGCTGAGACCCATGCAACCCAGGCCGAGGGCGGATACTTCAAGACCGCTCTTTCCCAATGTGCGCTTCTGCATTGTTTCTCCTTTTACAAATCTGTTTGCGTATCGAATTTACTTCATCAAGCCGAGAGGTGAGTCACAACGCGCTGCTCTGGCGTGTGGTTTGTGTAGTTCGGCAGATCGTTCACCAAATCGATGAATCTGGAGGACGAGAAAAGGTCGCGCTCCGCCTGCTCATCACGAAGCACAATCACACTGGCAGCGACAATGTTTGTAGCTGCACCGGTCGGAAAGAAGGCTTCGATCGACAACATGCCGAGCGGCTCGGCAATCTCTCGTGCAAGGGGAAGATGCTTGCTCACGAAATACTCGCGGTCAAAGCGGTCGGATGCTGTGCCGCGATATGTCACAAAAAGTGTTCTCATGGTCTGACTCTCCTCAATGCGTCCGACCTCTTGAGGCCAAGCGCTTTCGCTCTTTTGTTGGCTTATGCCGGATTCGGCAGTAGCCCGGCGCGCATGGCTGCAATTACAGTACGTTTCTCCTCTGTGAAATGCTACCCGCTTGCAATGTATGCCAGGTGATGGCGTGCTCTGCCGGGTCACCTCGTCTCTTCAGACAACTCGATAATACGGAGAATCGAGTTCCGAGCGGTATCACAATCCTGCGAAGTTCTTGCCTATTCCTCTGAGTTGTCCACTTTTCTGTACACGCAATGTCCACTAGGCAGTACGCTAAAGATGGAGGACCAGAATGCAGAGCGAAGCGTCAAACAGGGCAAAAAAGCCTCACGAGGCAAGTGCCGACCTTGGCGGCGATGGAGGCCAGACGATTGCCCTGCGGTCTGAGTTGGCCCGCAAGATTGCCGCCCATATCGAAGTGGAAGGTGACCGGATAACTTTCGTGCCGGGCCTACTCCTGTTTCGCCGAACCGCCCTGACCAGTTGCTACTCGGCCACCTACGAGCCCTCGATCATCGTCTATGGGCAGGGACAGAAGCATGTCAACGTCGGCGGCGCGATGTATGTGTGTGATGAGTCCACGGTACAGCTCACCTCCATCGACATGCCCGTCATTAGCCAGGTGACGCAGGCGAGCCATGAGAAGCCGATCCTCGCCCTGATTTTCAAACTCGATATGGCATCGGTCCGCGAGATCCTGAGTCAGGAAGAGTTCCTGTCATCGGACGTCTGCGCCGGTACACGCGGCATGGCTATTGGCAAGTCCACGCCTGAATTGCTCGGCTCCTGCATACGCTTACTGGACTTGCTTGACACTCCGCGCGACATACCTTTCCTCGCTGGTCTGATGCATCGAGAGATCGTCTATCGTCTGTTGCGTTCGTCTCTGGGCAAGCATCTGCGCGCCATCGCCACGTTGGGCGAACAGAGCAATCGCACAGCCAAGGCCGTCGTCTGGCTAAAAGAGAACTTTTCGAAGCCTCTGCGTGTGGAGGACCTCGCCGCCGTGGCCAAAATGAGCGTATCAACATTTCACCAACACTTCCGCACACTGACCCAGATGAGCCCGTTGCAATACCAAAAGCGCATGCGCCTACATGTGGCACGTGTGCGCATGATGACTGAAGGCCTGGACGCAGCCAGCGCCGCCTTCGACGTCGGCTATGAGAGCGCCACCCAGTTCAACCGCGAGTACCGCAGGCTTTTCGGACTACCGCCCATGCGCGACATCAAGGCCCCCCAACTGGTCGAAGTTGAACAAAACCGAAACTAGCTCAAAGGATGACAGCAGAAGGCCAAGGTGCTCACACTGACCGAAGGTTAAGCGCTATTCTCAGGATTACTCCCCGCAAGCGCGTGCGCCATGAAGGCCGTTGCTTTTCAGCAGGAGACAGGCCCACCCGAAAACTGGTCCGCTTGGTAACAATCGAAGCGGCGGTGGTGGAGACCAAGCTGTCGGAGCCTTCGATGTAAAGGGCCGTTTAAGCGGCTCGGTGAGCATGTAGGTTGCAAATTGAGTAAACGTTGAGCAGGCCTCGAAACGGAGAATGCAGAAGCTGACCCGCTGCGTTTTCGAGCAAAGCTGCTAACGATAGAAGAGTACGAGCGAACAAGTCTACCGCCGCAACTTCTTCTTGGTTCGGCATTTGAGAAAACTGTTACAACCGCCCAATGTCGACCCGTTCTGAGTGCATTCAAATTTTCTGTTGCGGCATCTGATAGTGCTGTCTATACTTGGGCCAATTCGTAATCGACCATTCAGGAGGATCAGATGGGCCTATGGATCGAATTCAAGCACCTCTTACATTTGCACAGAAATAAGCCGACGCTCGAAAGAGCTGAACCACCAACCGTTGCCGGAGGCGCCCCACCAGAGGCCGGTTCAGGATTGCCGAGTCAAAGCGGTAACCCAATCTCGGCGCCGCAGACGCTCACGCCGGCAGCCCAGGGTCGCGTGCTGCTGATCCACGGCTATTCCGCGAACTGGAAAGCGTTTCTGCCATGGAAGGAAGCGCTTGCCACTGCGGGGATCGCAACGGAGACGATCAGCGTGGGGAACTATGTGACGCTCAATAACGAAGTGACAATCAAAGATCTGGGCGAAGCATTTGACCGGGCGTTGCGCATGACGAAGTTTGCCCAAGATAATCCCGAAGACGGCTGGACCTTTGACGCGGTCGTGCATTCGACCGGAATGCTGGTGCTGCGGCAATGGCTGACGAGCGATCCTTATCCGCTGAGCGATGCGCGGAGTCGCATTCGGCGACTCAAGCACCTGGTGGGACTAGCGCCGGCAACCTTCGGCTCTCCACAGGCGCAGAAGGGACGTAGCTGGTTGGGAGCTTTAGTGAAGGGGAACCGTGATCTGGGTCCAGACTTTCTGAATGCTGGCGACATGGTGCTGGATGGCCTCGAATTGGCGAGTGAATACACTTGGGATCTGGCGCACAAGGACATGCTGGGACTGAAGCCGCTCTACGACAAGGGCGACGGGACACCGTATGTGGCAGTGTTTATCGGCAATGTGCCGTACAGCGGAATTTCGGCGCTGGCAAACTCGCCCGGGTGCGACGGGACAGTGCGATGGGCAGGCTGTGCGCTTGATACGCGCAAAGTGACGCTTGACTTCAGGCGACATGCACGACTCGATCCGGCGGATCAAACCAAGAGGGTTTTGATTTCCGACTGGTCGAGCGATCGGCTTTCAGCGCCGCTGATCGCGGTGGATGGGCAAAACCACGGCACAATCATTGCAGATCCGAAGCCTCAAGTAGTGTCTCTCGTGCGTAGCTTTTTCGGAATCAAGAACGAGGATGACTACAACGCATGGGAGGAACGGGCATTGACCTTCGGCGCACCTTCAAAAGCAAAGATGGACACGTCCGACGAAGAGACCAATGGCGCGGGATGGCAGCAGTTGTGGATTCACATGGTGGATGACCACGGAGACGGCGTCCCTGACTACAATATTCAGATCTACTACGGGAACGAACTGGCGGAATCGGATGACCCTGCGAAGGAAAGCGTGAAGCTGATTGCTGACACCTACTCGAGCGACAGCAGCTACCGGTGTTTCTACATTCATTTGACGCGGGAGATGCTGGCGCTGGGGACCAACAACAAAAAGATGTGGATGGAATTGATTGCATCCAGCGGATCTGAGCTGATTGAGTACGAGGCATACACGGGAAGTGAGAACGATCCGCTGCGTCTGGCGATCGATTCACATGAGTCGGCTGTGAACAAGCCGGTGAAGATGGATATTTCCGCGCTGACGGAAGGAGGCGCGTCGCTATTCTACCCCTACACGACGACGCTCATGGAGGTATTTGTCGAGCGAGAGCCAATGCCGCTGGGAAAAGTAAGTAACTTATTCACATTCCCGGGTTAAAGCTTGGGATCTCCGCCAACACCGACGCTGCTTGCACGGATCATTCCCGCGCGGTCGATCACCACGATTCGCGGGATATTCAATACTTGGTTTCTCGAGCGACCTGGATAACTGTCTACATCGGACTTCGACGAGTAACCCACCAGATACGTGAGCTTGAAGTAGTCCACCATCAATGCCAGGGCTTGTCCGCTCGTGCTGACATTGTTCGGCGGATCGAGAAATGCGCTCTTTGAACCATCAAACTGATTGCGGCCGCCGCACCGGCATTGCGTTTCGTTGTCAATCGAAAATCATTGTCCGCATCAGCTAATTCATAGCAAAAGCCGCTGCCGTGGAAAGTGAGTCGCCGTGGTTCACGACGCTTCCATAAATACACCGTAATTGCATCTGCATTCAGGTTATGTCAATGGCGATCATCCGGCGTATCGACTGAGTCAGTCGCCCGCTGTCGTCTTCGGTAACTCAGTGGGCTATGCTCGAATTTCTTTTTGAACGCACGATTGAAACTCGGCCCTTGGCAATAGCCGACATTGAATGTGATTTCTTTCACACGCATATCTGTCTCTCGCAATAAGCCGGCCGCTCTTTCGAGTCGCGCATTCGCGAGGAACACATTCAAGCTCAGGCCCGTTTGTTCCTTGAACAAGTGACTGAGCCCCGAACTACTGAGATTAACCTGGCACGCGAGATCTGAAATACGCGCCGATGGATCGTTTTTGATTTCTTGCAGCACCTTGTGAATTCGAAAGTCGACTGGGGAAAGATTCAGTTTCATGGTATCCCGCTCCTTGGCTGGGCAACGATATACAATCCGCCACCCACCCCTTGGTGATGGCAGTGCGCCGGAAATCTTTCCAAGGCAAATTGGACCAAATTGTTGGAGGCTAATTTCCCACGAGGTAAGGAACCTCAGAAGATCGCAGGGGAATGAATCCTAGTGGATCGACCACTTCTAACAACCACACTTCTCAAATCTACGACCAGATTCTTGCACTGCCTGATAATCGGTATAATCCACAATCCGGCAGCAAGTTCGGCATGTGGCTCGCGGTCTGCTGCGAGGAACGCTCTCCCGACAAGCTATCAGAAACTTTATACCCAATGAAAGGTCACTATGGTAACCGTTCGGCCCTGGGAATATTGCCGCTGAAAACTAAGATTTCGCGAAGGCCGCGGCCTCATTCTCCAGTTGCGGGTCCCAGTGCTTGGGGTGATAAATGCAGCAGGGCTCCTGGGCGAGTGGGTCGCCGGTTACGGCGTAGGCACGCGCACGGGAGCCTCCGCAGATTTCCTTATACTCGCAAGCGCCGCATTTACCTTCCAGCTTGCTGGTGTCGCGCAGAGACTTGAAGATGGGTGCGTTGCGGTAGATTTCGCTGAGCGGGGTCTCGCGGATGTTGCCCGCATGGATCGGGAGGAAACCGCTGGGATAAACGTTGCCGACGTGAGACACAAAGAGAAACCCCTTGCCGTCGTTGACGCGGCGAGTTGCCCAACTGGCCGTGCGGGTCTGAGCGTCTGCCGTGGGCGCCCCCGGCTCGTAATTCTGGGCTGTTGCAGGCTTCGCGCTTCCCGGATGGCCGCTGCCATGCCCCATTTTACGCTCTTCAAGGTTATGTTCGAGCAGGTAGCGACGATAATGCATTGCCTCAGTGGTCTTGATCTGGAAGTTCACGCGGCGCGAAAGTTCGTAAATCTGCCCAAAAACCCGCTCAAATTCCTCTCCGTTCAAGAGGTCATTTAATTGTCCGCGTCCCACGGGAACCAGGAAGAAAACATTCCACATCACAATAGCCATCTTCTCGAACAGGGCGCATAAACTGTCCAAGTCGTGCGCATTATGGCGGCTGATCGTCGTGTGGACCTGGATCGGAATCCCCGCCTCATTGGCCCACTCAATTGCCTGTATCGTACGCGCCCATGCGCCGGGCAGTCCGCGGAAAGCATCGTGAATCTCCGCCGACGACCCGTCCAATGAAATGCCGAGCCGCACCAGGCCTGCCTCTTTGAGTTTGAAGATCGCTTCGCGGGTCAGCAATGGCGTAGCTGACGGAGTAAGCGCGACTTGCACGCCTTTGTCCGCGGCATAGCGGATCAGTTCGAAGACGTCCGCGCGCTTCAAAGGGTCTCCGCCGGTGAAGACAAAAATCGGCACGCCCATCGCAGCGATCTGGTCGATCAGCGCTTTTCCCTCAGCATTCGTGAGTTCATCGGGATGAGCAATGGGCTGAGCGGCGGCGCGGCAATGCTTGCACGCCAGATCGCACGACTGTGTGACTTCCCAGATGGCGAGGAAGGGAGTCTCGTCAAAGTTCAACCCGCCGCGTGCGGGGATATTGTGCATCGGCTGCATAAGACCTCCAACAGAATCGCAGGCCGGTCGGGAAGTGGGGCATACGCCGGGGAGTGAGCCACCTTTGTCATTAAAGTAAACCAAGAAACTGCCGATAAGATGATTTTCCTACGTGAGAAGATCATCATGAAAGCTTGCGGCAGAGCCCCGTGACTCACAATGACGGCTCGGGAGCACCACGATTCCGCTTTAGAAGAGCAGGCGCAGGGCGAGTCGGGCTGTGATTTGGATCACTTTATCGAACATTTCTGCAGCATGATCCCCTTTTCTCTCTGGAAAGATTTCTGAAATGGGGCGCATAATTCTCATACGATGGATCGGTTGCACCAGCCGCAAGCCGTCTGGCAGCTAATCGATGGCAAGTCCGCACACCATGTGCCGGGCACCCAGGAGAATCTCATGTATACCGCAATCAAGCCAGGTTGGAGTAAGCCCGCGACCATTCTCTTCGCCTCTCAGATTCCCGTCAATGAAAAGGCCTTTGATTTTGCCCTTGCGCAGGCTGTCGAGTTTGGCGCGAAGCTCATTCTCTTTCATGCCTATGACACAATGGTCGTGACTGAATCGGATAGCTCAGGCATTCGATACTATGACTCTGACGCCGTCACTCGTATCGAATTGGAGCATCTCGAACCGCTGTCCCTTCGCGTCCGTGAGGCCGGCATTGAATGTGAAACCGTGGTGCGGAGGGGATTGGCCGCCGAGCAGATTATTGCCTTTCTAGGCGAACGGGAAATTGATCGCATCGTCATGGGCACACACTCCCCCGGCCCCATCGGCAAGCTGCTGGTGGGCTCGGTGGCCGAAGTCGTGCTGCGCAGCGCCAAGGCGCCGGTTTGCATTATCGGCCCCGCAGTGGTGAACGGCAGATACCGCAACTTTGCCACCCGTACCATTTTGTGTGCGGTGAGTCTGCATGAATCCAGCCATATGGTGGTTCGCTTTGCCGCGGAGCTGGCCGCTGAACAGAATGCGCGCCTGATTCTGCAGCATGTCATTCGGCCCCAGGATCAGCCTCGCATGTCTGTCGATCAGATAAATGCTGAACTTCTCTCGATGATTCCGCCCGAGCGGGAGGGGAGAATCACTGTGCAAACGATCATTGTGCCCGGCGAGCCGACCGAGGAGTTGCTTTATCAGAGTTTGTCTGAGCAGGCCGACCTTCTCGTGCTGGGAGCGCAGGGTGCATCTGCCTTCGCCGCCATCGCCCGCCAGGGCGTGGTGTACAAATTGCTGGCCCATTCCCACTGCCCCGTGTTGACGCTGTCGCCGATAGTGCTGGCGGCCGGTGGCGCGAAGAATCAGGAAGTTCATTCCGCCGAGGTCTTTCTAGCGGGGGTGTTTTAGAGCGGCATTTTCGAAGGGTGCGTTCTTTGCAAAATAGAAGGATTCACCCACTTCCAAATACAAAATCGATGAAACTCTCCGACAAAGCGCCCTGGATGTTCCCCATGGGACAGACCTGCAGAACTCTGCAAATTTAGGGTAAGGCAGTAGCTGCAGAACGGAGACTCTATCGATGAATCAACAAACAGCTGAGCCGCAGGGACAGACTGTACACGGCCATTTCGGCCGATTCGCCGCGGCCGTTTCTGGCTGGCTGGGATCGACGTGGGCCTTTGCCGGCGCGGGTCTGGTCGTTTTGGTGTGGGCTGCCACCGGCCCAATCTTTCATTTTTCAGACCACTGGGCGATGACGATCAGCACAGGAACCTCTGTCGCGACATTTCTGATGGTCTTTCTCATCCAAAACACACAAAATCGCAATGCGCGTGCCACCCATCTGAAGCTCAATGAGCTGATCCGCGCTATGGATTCTGCGCGTAATCAGATGATCAACATCGAGAGGTTGAGCGATTTGGAGTTGGATGAAATGCAGGCGACCTACGAAAAGATTAAGACGAATTGGAATGAGCGCCAGACGCGAGCCCTTCGCGCCTCTGAGCAGAAATAAAACGGAGAATCACTGCCGCGAAATGAACAAGTGCCCATCTGGCCCACATGGCTGCGGAAACAAACCTCGGCTACGCCGCCACGGCACAGCAATTTATAATCCGGCCAGAAGCGGGCGCGTCCCTGAGTTGTTCCTGCGCCGGCGCAAAGCTTGCCGAAAAGGCCGCATCGCGGAGAGACCTTCATGCCAACTGACGTGATCATGCCCCAAATGGGCGAATCGATCTTTGAGGGCACCATTACCAAGTGGCTCAAAAAAGCCGGCGATGCGGTCGAAAAAGACGAGCCTTTATTTGAAATTTCGACCGACAAAGTGGACGTCGAGATTCCTTCGCCTGTAGCCGGTGTTCTCACGGAGATCAAGGTCCCGGAAGGCGCGACGGTCGAGATTAATGCGGTGGTCGCGGTAATCGGCGGCAGCGCCGTCGATGCGGGTACTCCTACCCAAGCGGTGCCAATCCAACAGGTTTCCAACCAAGTTCCTCCCGCGCCAGAGCCGCAGTTGGCACCACCGCAGGCACCCGGCCAGCGCGTACGCTCCTCGCCGCTGGTACGGCGCATGGCGAAGGACAACAACCTCGACCTCGGCCGGATTGCCGGCAGTGGCTTGGAAGGCCGCATCACCAAGGAAGATGTGCTGCGCCACCTGAGCGCCAGCTCGGCAACGGCCAACTCTTCTGCGACAGCGCCGGCACGGCAGCTAATCCCAGAGGGCCTGGTGCCGCTTTCCAAGATGCGCGCCATTATCGCCCAGCGCATGGTCGAAAGCGTGCGGATCAGCCCACACGTGCACACCGTCTACAAGGTGGACATGTCCCCGATCGCTCGCCTGCGTGAGCGAGAGAAGGCCAGATTCGAACAGCAGCATGGCGTCAAACTCACCTATATGCCGTTCATCGCGGCCGCGGCCGTTCAGGCGCTCACCAAATTTCCCATCGTGAACGCATCGCTTGAAGACGGCTCCATTCGTTACCATTCGAACGTCAATCTCGGCATCGCCGTGGCTCTGGAGTGGGGCTTGATTGTGCCGGTTGTCAAGCAGGCCGAGGCCTTGAGCTTTCTGCAACTGACTCGCGCCATCGCCGACCTGGCCACCCGCGCCCGCGCCAAAAAGCTGCTGACCGATGAAGCCACCGGGTCCACGTTTACACTAACGAACTCCGGCGTCTTTGGCGGAGAGTACGGCACACCCATCATCAATCAGCCGGAGTCGGCGATTCTGGCGATCGGCGGCCTGCGCAAGGAGCCGGTGGTGCTCACCGACGCCGAAGGCAACGATTCGATTGCGATCCGCTCAATGCAATACTTCTGCCTGGGCTTTGACCACCGCACCATTGACGGCGCGGATGCGGGAAGGTTCATGAGTGAGTTCAAGCAGACGCTGGAAGGCTGGGACCGCGAAATTTGCTGATGTTAGAGCCACCTGCAAAATTCAAAGAGGAATGCGAGAAGCGTCAGGGCACGACTTTAGAGGCTGCGGAAATACGCGGGCGGGCGGTAGGCCGGGGATTTATCCCCGGCATCAAGCCAATAAGATCAGCCGAGGGCTCTAGCCCCTGAGGTATGCACGTCGGGCTTTTCGCCCAAAATACAATTCTGTAAGATCAATTTGGCAAGTGGCTCGTGATCTTGAACGATTACTTCCATTCGTGAGGAAGGGCACCGGCTGGCTTGTGTTGAGTGATCTCCGCGTAAGTGGCCTGAACGTCCATGGAAAGATCTTTGGGTACCCAGTTCGCATCGCGCGATGGTAATTGGACTCTCATCTCCGCCGGAGTTTTTCCTTCATGCGCCTGTTTTGCAACGGCGCTATATAAGTCGAGCAGGAATTGACGCTGACCGACAAGAATCTCGGGACCAGCCGCATCTCCATGGCCGGGCAAAACATAAAGCGGCTGAAAGCGCATGGCCTTCGACAGGACACGCGGCCAGTTTGCGATATTCGCATCCCATAGCTTATTCCGTGGCCCATTCACCGCCGCGTCGCCCGTGCAGAGCACTCGTTCCCTGGGGAGCCAAACAAAACCATCCGCGGGGGTGTGTCCCCAGCCCAGGTAATAGAAATCAACTTCACGCGAATCATCTTTCAGCACAAATGGACTTTTGCGAAAGGTATTCTGGGGCCGTTGCACATTGTCCTCATGCAATTCGCGAACATCCTGCCGTTTTGCCTCGGCTGCCTGCCAGCGCGCTGGTTCGTATCGATCCATCTCGGCGAGGATTTTGTAATAGGCGAAAGTGGTTGCGCCCGCCGCCGTCCAAGTTGAGTTTCCGTACGAGTGATCTCCATGGGCATGAGTATCGAAAACATATCGCACCGGCTTGGGAGATAGATTCTTTAATTCCGCCATTACTTCGCGTGCGCGGGCGGGATAATTGGCATCCACGACGATCAGATTGTCTTTCATTTCAATGACAGTTGTATTGCTATAGCCTTTGGACGCGTCGCCAAGCAGAAACCAGACCCCCGGGGCAATCTCGCGTGGCGGCAAAGATTGGGCCCTCAAACCGGGAGCGCCAACGACGGCTAAAACAACAAGCGAAGTAAGAAAACGTCGCATCAGATTCTCTTCTTTGGAGTAATCGACGAGCTTGGCACTAGAATACGCTTCTTCGAAAGAACAACCCGCAGAGTTGACTGATGGACGGGACCAGGAAATACCAGAATGAACCTTTGAACAGGATTGCCCGGCGCAACCGGCATTCCCTCTGACGTTAAAGCCCTCGCAGGGGCATACGCGCTCCTTCACCGGCAGTTACAGAAGATTAGGTCTCGCCGGCGCACAATCAAAGAATGAATCATGACCAGAGCCGCGTGCCTTCAGTTTCTGTTCTTCACGGTCCACGGTCCGTTCGCCGGAAAGGCACACTTACCCCCCCTACGATATTTTTTATTCGTGCAGATGATTACGCAGCTGGAGAAGAAAACTAAGCCGCAAAAGCGAAGAATCCCCGCGTCGTTATTGAACAAAACGCAGTTTTAGAAAAAATCGTCAATGTGCGCGAAAACGCAAACTTCGTACCGTAGTGCAAGACGGCAGGCTCGCCCGAAAGGGCGGCGGACGGACACTGACTTCGAAGGAATCCCAACCGTCTCAGCCGAGACTGGATGCGGTTTGCCGGGGCCGAGAGCCGATGGTTTCTTTGATGCGCGCAAGCAGATCGGTCGGATGGATTGGTTTCGTAAGCAGCGAAAAATGGTGTCCCCTGCTGCTGGCCGAAGCGAGCAGGTCGCTGGTAGATGCCTGCCCGGAAAATAGGAGGACTTTGCAATCCGGGAACACCCGCCTTACCGCGACTGCCAGTTCGATACCACTCATCCCGGGCAAAATGACATCGGAAACGAGGAGTTCCGGAGGCCTCAGTAAAATTGATTCCAGGGCACTTTCACCGTCATAAGCCGGCAATGCCGCATATCCGCTTCGGTTCAAAATTGCTGTCAGTGTATCGGCTATGATGCATTCGTCGTCGACCACCAGAACTACGGGGCGATAGGAGTCGGCTTCTTCTGTTGAATTGGACATGGGGACCTCCTCAATGGGTACGGTTGGAAAAGTTGTAGATTGCTTCCGCACAGAAACTGGCAATAAATTGGATTGGTGGTTTTTCATTGGGCCTCCTCACCTCTCGAGCCGAAGCTCGTCGAACGAAGCGTCTGCTGCATTGAATCCGAGCTTGACCACGGTCAAGTTCTGATCAGTCGTTCTCCGGAAAGGCACTTCGTAAACATGGGTCGAATGTCATAAGGGGAGCCAATCGGCACCCGGCGTAGACTCTATGGGCGAATCTAACAGCCTCTCTGCGATACGGGGAAACTCTTTTTGCGACGAACAGAATTTTCAAAATCTGAGGTTTATAGGCGATCAATGAAGTTGAGAAGAAAGGGTGAGGATCGCCGTATGGGTCGAGGAGTTTTCCTAGGGAGACTTTTCGCGTCAAATAAATGTATAAAAATGAACAAATACGATCATTTAGCCTATTGCAAATTCTCCGAAGTGTTTGTATTCTTTTTTCTCTGAGGATAGGTTAATGCGAATTTAAGCATACGTTCAAAAGGGATACCAGATTCGAAAATGGTTGGAAGTCCGAAGAACGGGAACGAATGCGTCAAACCAGAAGGAGCGATCATATGGCAACCAATTCGGATGCGAAGCCCAGTCTGAGCACGTTCGAGTCCATTCTTCAGCTCGATGTTCCCAAGGGCCGAGACGGCAAACACAAGAAGATCATCATGCAGCTGTTGAACGATATCGGTAACCTGGAGCACGGAATGGCACTCAAAGTGCCCTTGCGCGCGTTACCCGATACAAAGGAGAATATCCGAGCCGCATTGAATCGAGCAACACGCCAGAAAGGCCTTGAAGTGGCTACTTCGAGCGACGCCGACTTCTTGTATGTCTGGATGGTAAAGCAAGCGTGCTGATGCGGCCTTTTTCCCGCCAGGCAATTCTTTCGTTTGCGCGACATTATTTTCAAGCCACATCGCGCACTTGCGCGACGATCGAGTCCGGCGGTTTGGACCGGCACAGTGAGGCTGCGGGCAAACAGAGTCGAACTTCTCAGTCGCAGGCCGGCAGGTCAATCAATTTCGGTTGCGTCGCAGCCGAAAGCCGTCACCGATGAATTCGTGAATCTCGTTATTGAGAATCGAGGTCCACAGAGATATGCCAAATGATATTGCCCCATTCGCGAACCCATGGTCGCGGGGAGGATAGTAGGATTCGGTTAAGGCCGTTGCACTCGCGATAGCCGCAAGTTTCGGCCAATTGATCGCCGCTCTTCCATCATCCTTGTTCGCAATGATGAGCCGCGACGCGGAGTAGAGCGCTCTTACCCCGCCACCCCTGCTTTCGCCCATCACATAGTACCGGGGATCATCGTGAAACAGACTTGCGTAGATTCCATAACTAAAGATTGACTGCGACGTCTGCTTAAGCGCCAAGGCCCCTAAGCGCTCACCAAAGGCGCCACTGTCCGTACCATAATGCGGAGGGCCATTGCGCAACTGGCTCCAACCTGCCGAGAAGGCCGTCGATGCCAGATCTGACACTGCAAATCGACTTCGAACCGCAAGTTCGAGTTTTTCACCGCTGCTTAGCCTCACTCCAAACTCGCGTGGATGAACGACGAGATGGAATTTCCTCGCGGGATTGTCTGTTGCTTTTCGCGGCGTAGTTCCTAATATCGAGTTAGAGGTCGTCTTATCCGACATCGTGCCTGGCGCATTCGGCAAAGCATCTGAAGCAACTGCTGCATCATCATCCGTCAATGCTCCGATCCGCTGCGCTTGGCCGACTCCTAACTCGGTCAGCCATATCAATACCATAGCTAGATAGATAATGCGCCAATAATTCGGGCCCACAAGCAAACTCCAAAAATAGTTTGGGATGCCCGCGTTGTCCGGGAAGTTATCTCCGCGATTTAATCTAACTATGGTTCTAATGTGGCCCCCGCGGAGATAATGCTCTGCCTGACCTTTGGCATTGCCTTCCATGGATCGCGGCTCAGACGTTTTTCCCATTCCGCAAAATCCATCACGTGAAAAACAGGCCGGCTGTGGCTGTCCAATTCTTTCCAATCGAGAGGCATTGCGACTGGCGCCCCGCTGCGCGCTCGCGACGAATACGGTGCTATCGATGTAGCTTCACGGTCGTTGCGCAGATAATCGAGATAGATGCGGTTCTTCCGCGCTGCTTTCGCCATCTTGGTGAGATAGAGATCTGGCTGGCGTTCTTCCATTCTCAGAGCCACAGCGTGAGCAAACTGTTTCACTGTACCCCAGTCCGAATCGGGTTCAATGGGCGCCACAATGTGTAATCCTTTGCCGCCCGTGCCCTTTAGGAATCCTTCCAGCTTCATCTTTTTCAGGAGCGCTCGGAGTTCAAGCGCGGCAGCCGCGAGCGTTTGCCATTCGATACCGTCGCCCGGATCGAGATCGAATACGATTCGATCGGGAACATCGGGCGACTTGTTACGCGAACCCCAAGTATGAATCTCAAGCACGCCCATCTGGGCCAATCCAACCAGACCCTCGGCGCTATTCACAGTCAGAAATTCTTCCTTCTTTCCGGTTTTTCGATTTGCGATTGGTACGCTACCAACGCCCTCGGGCAACGATGTTCCCACATGCTTCTGAAAAAAACACGGCTTACTGCTACCGTCTGGACATCGAACGACGCTGAGCGGTCTGTCGGCAACGTGCGGAAGCATATGCTCAGCTACAGCCAGGTAGTAGCGCGCGAGGTCTTCTTTGGTCATCCCGCTTTCCTGGTCCAGCACTTTCCCGGGATGGGTGATGGGAGGTTCTGTCATGGCTCCGCGCTTTCTTTCGCGCTCAACTTTAGCTGCATGGTTGCCTGAAGTTCCGTTGCGCTTTAAGGCGCGTTCTGTTGCTACCGGTATTTCGCGGGTAACTTCTTGCGCCGGTTTGTCCTCGCGCAACCCTTTGAACGAAGCCTGGCGCACGAGATTGTCGCGGGTCCACGTGGCGAAGGCTACCCGAGCTACGAGTTTGGGCCGGACCCAGAGAACATCGTGGCGCGCGTCCGCCGGTGGTGATATGAACGCAGGCTTAGCGACCCTGAGGCTATCCAGCCGCTCGCGCAATGAACTGTGCGTCTCCTGCGTGAATCCTGTACCGGAGCGGCCGGCGTACCGGAGTTTGCCACCCTCGTAATACCCCAGCAGCAGCGCGCCGATCCCCTTGCTACCCGTGGAGGGAAGCGTAAATCCACCGATCACAAACTCCTGTTGTTGAGTGCACTTTACCTTGATCCATTCGCCGTTGCGTTCCGATTGATAACGCGAGGATACTAACTTGGAGATGATGCCTTCGGCTCCCAGTGAGCACGCCTTGGCGAAAACATCATCGCCACTACCTTGCAAATGTTCGCTGAATCGCAAAGGTTCTCCTGAATGCGCGAGAATGCCGGAGAGAAGCTTCTTGCGTTCGGACAGCGATAGACTACGAAGATTGCGCCCATCCAGATGCAAAACGTCAAACGCGAAGTAGTTCAGAAATCCCTGCTTGCCGTCTTGGAATGCTAACTGCAAATCGGCGAAGTTACTTCGCCCACTCTCATCAAGCACCACGACCTCTCCATCGAGAATCGCGCTCTGAACAGGCAACCCCGCTGCAGCGCGGGCGATGTCGGGCATACGCGCCGACCAATCGAGCCCCTTCCGCGTCAGCAGTACGACTTCTCGTGCCTGTCGACCGCTGCGAGACTCTTTAGCTCGAACATGGATCTGAATTCTGTAGCCGTCCAGCTTCAACTCGTGTATCCAGTTCGCTCCCTTGGGCGGCTCGGTGGCCTGCCTTGCCAATTGTGGAGAGACAAAATCTGGCATCCTTTCGCGCGGGCACAATGCAAGGATCGCGCTGGCATCATAGCCTCGCTTAACTCCTCGCCTCGTTGCGCTTTTCTCTGTCGAGACTGTGGATTTTGTCGCGCGAGTTTGTGTTGACACGTCTCGCTTTTTCTTGGTTTCTACTGAGACTTGTCGTTTCTCCTCTCGCAACATTGACCCGTTCTGGCCGTCTCGGCTGGAGGGGCCCCATACATGATCTTTGCTGGCAGCGATTTCATCAATGCTGCGCCCAGTGACTGCGCTGTCAGGAGATTCATTGACAATGGCAGCCTCGGAATCGTTTCGCGCTAACTCGTCTTTCTCTTTGATCAGCAGCCAATTCGGTTTGCTGGAACCACCGCCAAAGCTATGCATACGAATCAGCGCCCATTTCCCTTTCAACTTCTCGCCATGCAATGCGAATTTGAGATGTCCTTCCTGCAGTCCGCGATCGACATCGTCCAGCGGCTCCCAATTGCCGAAATCCCAGAGCATCACAGTGCCGCCGCCGTACTGACCCTTTGGGATCGTACCCTCAAAACCTCCATATTCGATTGGGTGATCTTCAACCTGCACAGCCAAGCGCTTATCGCCGGGAAAATAACTCGGACCCTTGGCGATTGCCCAGCTCTTGAGCACGCCGTTCCATCCCAGTCGAAAATCATAGTGGAGTCGCGTCGCGGCATGCTTCTGCACAACGAATGGCAGTGCCCTTAGGGAGCGTGAGACATTTCGTCCGTCGCCCTGCGGTTCCGTTGATTTTTGGAAATCGCGCATCGAGCGATAGCGTGCAAGCTGACGGTCGACCGCTTTCGATGCGTCGATACGAGGTTGTACGCGTGTAGTCATTGTTAAGCAGCTCTATGCCTGCGCTTTGTTGCGCCAACAAGAACCGGCCCCTTCTTTGGAGGCCTGGCCGGGCTCTTGTGGTCGGTCTGCGAATCTTTAACTTCGTTCACACTGCGTCTCAATGCATCCATCAGGTTAACGACCTTTGGCCGCTGCGCTCTCTCTTCTTCGAGCGGCAGTGGCATATCTTTTTGTTTGGCTTCGATCAAGTCATGCAGTGCTTCTTCGTAGTCGTCTTTATAGGAATCAATCTCAAAGGGGGCCGAGTACGCGTGGATCAATTCTGTGGCCATTGCCAGTTGCTTTTTGTCGATCTCGATGCGCGCGAAGTTGGCGAAATATTCCTCGCTGGCGCGCAGTTCATTGCCGTATCGAAGTGTGTATGCCATCAAACCGCCCGCAGACTTGTCCGATGGAACAGTGAATGCAATCAAGTGCTCCCGGCCGCCGAATGCAACTTCCCCGATTGCCGCCTTTTTTGTCTGCTCCAACGCTTTGCGAACAACGGCGAAAGCTTGCAATGATTCCTTGGGGTCGGGGACCACGAAGTAAGGCTTGTCGAACAACGCCAAAGATAACTCATCGAGATCAACAAACTGGCGGATTGCGATGGCGCTTTTGGTCGGAACACGGAGCTTGTCGATTTCGTCCTGTTCCACAATCAGGTATTTCCCTTTACTGTATTCAAACCCCTTTACGATTTCTGATTTCTCGACCGGCTCGTCCTCGTTGACCACGTTCAAGTGGTGCACCCGCTTTCCGCTCACGCGATCGATCTGATGAAACGAGATTCCGGGCTCTGCATTGGTCGCCGGGAATAACTGAATCCCGAAGGAGACAAGTGATATCTTGAACTGTCCCGACCAGAAAGGACGACCCGCCATTCATTCCTCCACTCGATTGCCTTTACTCGATTACTTATATCCACATATTTTTTGATGCACATATTTAGCGCGTGGTTTTCACCTGAGCTCACCAAAATTCATAACGCAAATAAACGGCCAGCAAGTGAGCCGGACTGTTTAAATCGCCTACCTGGCAACTCGGGCGCAAACCAACCCAGCATGAGAAACAGGCATCGTATTCTGTCACCGCGTCGCAACCGCATTGAAGCGGTGAGACAGCGAAGGTCAGGTAACCACAAAAGCCGATCTATTTCAAAGGAGTGAAGTATGAAGCGCATAGCTCTACTCATTGGGTTCAGTCTTTCTTTAGTTTTAATGTCGCCACGCTGGGTCGCGGCCCAGGATAACCAGCAAACTCCGCAGCCGCCATCGGCACCTGCGGATCAACAGATGCAGCCCTCATCGCCGACACCAGCTGATGAGGCGACCTCACCATCGCCGACAGCCCAATCGATGCAATCAGAACAATCTTCCTCCACTTCGGCCTATCAGCCACCTTCTTCAGATTCAGCAATGCAGTCTCCACCTGCTCCGGCAGCACGGTCGAGCAGATTTGATAAGAATCATGGTGAAATAGAAGCCTTCGGCGACTATCTCCGATTTGCCCCAGCCGGCTCGACAGTCAACTACGTTGGCGTGGGCGGACTTGTGGCATTCAATGCTCATCCAAACCTTGCGTTTGAGGCTCAGATGAGTTATGACTTCGCCCGCAATTTCACAACCAGCACGACCAATGGAGTTACAACAACATTTTCCACAACTAGCGTGCGACCGCTCACCGGGCTCTTCGGACCCAAACTGCAATTCGGAACAAGCAGTCCTTTTCGCGCTTTTCTGACCGGAAAAGTTGGCTTCATTGATTTCAGTACCAATACCTCTGGAGTTGTTTCAGGAGGGTCTTTTAGTGGCGCAGTCGCAGGTGTTGGCGGAAATGGCACGCATTTCGCAGTCTACCCTGGTGGCGGCATTGAAATGTTTGCCGGATGGTTAGGTTTGCGCCTGGAAGCGGGCGACGAGATCTACCTGAATAACGGCACTTATAGCAATCTGCACATCGCTGCAGGTCCGGTCATTCGCTTTTAAGCCGGGTCTTCGTATTCATCCTTCCAGGATTGGGCCAGATGCCGATACCAACCGAGCTCACTGGTGCTCAGATCTTTGATTTCCCGAGAATGATTCGGGAGCGTGAGCAAGGATCGGACGATTCTGGCGTCCTTGCGTTTGGCTGTAAAGCCAGAGGATGCTCAGAATCACTTTATCGGGATGCAAAGGCGGAACATGAAGATTGCTCAAATAGCTCCTCTGCACGAAAGTGTGCCTCCCCAGTTGTACGGGGGGACGGAGCGCGTGATTTCTTATCTCACCGAGGAACTTGTGAGACAGGGGCATCACGTGACCCTTTTTGCCAGCGGCGATTCAATCACTTCCGCTCACCTCTCCCCGGCTTGCGACCAGGCATTACGACTGCGCAAGGTGCACCTGCCTGACCCGTTGGCGCGACATATGCAACTCATCGAATCTGTAGTGCGAAGATCTCCGGAATTCGATGTGATGCACTTTCACCTCGATTATCTTCCTTTTTCCCACCTTCGGCGCCAGTTGACCCCTGCCATTACAACGCTCCATGGGAGGCTCGACATTCCCGACCTCTTCCCGATCTTCCGCGAATTCAAAGAGATGAATTTAATCTCAATCTCAAATGCGCAGAGAAAACCGATGCCATGGGCCACCTGGCTGGCCTCGGTACATCACGGCCTTCCGGAGAGCCTTCATAGAATGGGGCGAGGCGAGGGTGGTTACTTGGCTTTTCTCGGGCGGATCTCTCCGGAAAAAAGGCTCGACCGCGCCATCGAGATTGCGAAACTGGTGGGCATGCCCCTTCGGATCGCTGCAAAGATTGATCCTGCCGATCAAGATTATTATGATCGTTGCATTAAGTCACTCTTGGAAGAGCCGCAAACTGAGTTCATCGGCGAGATCGCAGAAGAAGAGAAGACTGAGTTTCTTGGCAATGCGCGGGCCCTACTGTTTCCTATCGATTGGCCAGAACCATTTGGACTGGTAATGATCGAAGCCATGGCATGCGGCACACCCGTGATTGCCTTCCGCGGTGGCGCGGTCGAAGAGATCATCGACGACGGAGTCACTGGATTCATAGTGAGCAGCATCGAGGAAGCGACAGAAGCCGTGCGCAATGTGTCACTGATCGACAGAAACTTGTGTCGTGCAACTTTTGAGCGGCGATTCAGCGCTCGGCGGATGTGTCACGATTATCTTCGCGCATATAAGCGCACGATTGAAAAAATGCAGTTAGGCGAAGAAAGGAACGGATTTCACGAGTTATCGGCTGGAGGAATTGGCTTTGGCACAATTGCCGATCAAGGGTCAGAACTGTGACGTCATCGAAGTAGGACAACAGTTTTATATCCGAGCCTCATCGTCACTCGCAGATGACCGAACCAGAGTACTGCTAAATGGCGACACCTTCGCCGTTTTTGATCGAAGCGGCGATATCCAACCTGTGGGATTTGGACAGCAGGGAATCTTCCATAAGGAGTCACGTCACCTTTCCCGCCTTGAATTCCTTCTATGCGGCTCTCGACCGCTTCTTTTGAGTTCGACGATTCGTGAAGACAATGTGCTCTTCGCCGTCGACATGACAAATCCTGACTTGGATATCTCCTCTGAAAGTCTCGTTCCACGCGGCACGCTGCACATCTATCGCCGAAAGTTTTTGACGGACGGCATCGTGTATGACCGGATTACCGTGCACAACTACGGAGAAAAGCTTGTCGATCTGGAACTGTCGGCCACATTCGGGGCGGACTTCGCGGATATCTTCGAAATACGCGGCGAAAGACGCAGACGGCGAGGTGAAACGCTTCCGCCCCAGGCGAGTCGCAGATCTGTAACGCTGTCCTATGAAGGGTTAGATGGCGTTTACCGCCTGACTCGGATCGACTGTTCGGCTGCCTCATGTGGCGCTCGGCCAGGAGAATTCTTGATTCCAATTCATCTGGCACCGGAAGAGGAAACGGAGTTTCTTCTCACCGTGGAGTGCATGCAGGGTGACTCCGGGGCGCATGTTGCAAGCTACGATCAGGCGATTCAGCGCGTGCAACAGCGGCGCCTTCTTAGTCCCCTGGCAAATGTCCGCATCGAGACCTCTAACCATCAATTCAACAAGTGGCTCAACCGCTCCCGTTCGGATCTAGCGATGATGACCACAGAAACGCCGTTTGGGCCCTATCCTTACGCAGGTGTTCCGTGGTTCAGCACGGTCTTTGGTCGAGATGGCATCATAGCCGCTCTCGAAACCCTATGGCTGGCGCCGGCCATTGCGAAAGGCGTGCTTTCTTTTTTGGCGGCGACTCAGGCCACAGAACATGATCCGCAGCGCGAGGCTGAGCCAGGAAAGATACTGCATGAAATGCGCAAAGGTGAGATGGCGGAATTGGGCGAGGTACCCTTCGGGCGTTATTACGGCTCAGTCGACGCGACGCCCCTCTTTCTTGTATTGGCAGCCGCCTATTATGAACGGACCGGAGATATTGTGTTCATGCGCAGCATTTGGAGCAATCTATTGGCCGCCCTGGAATGGATTGATCGTTATGGCGACTTGGACGGCGATGGATTTGTAGAGTACGCCCGCCAATCAGCGAGCGGCCTTCTGCAGCAAGGATGGAAGGACTCCAATGATTCGGTGTTTCACAGGGATGGAAGGCTTGCTGTCCCACCGATTGCGCTTTGCGAAGTGCAATCGTACGTCTACAGCGCACAACAAGGCATGGCCACCGTCTCGAGAGCGCTGGGCGAGACCGCAATGGCAGAGCGCCTGGACCAGCAGGCTCTTAATCTCAAGATGAAGTTCCAATCGACGTTCTGGTCGGATGAACTGTCCATGTTTGTTCTGGCGCTCGATGGCGAGAAAAAACAATGCGCGGTTCGCAGTTCCAACGCGGGTCATTGCCTATTTTCTGGCATTGCTTCCCAAGCCCAGCATCGTGCAGTAAGCGAGGCACTGTTATCTTCGGAATTCTATTCCGGGTGGGGTATCCGAACCATTGTGACAAGTGAGAAGCGATTCAATCCCATGTCCTATCACAATGGATCGATGTGGCCGCATGACAATGCTTTGATTGCATGGGGAGGTCTGCGAGAGCGGAACAAAAGACTGCCTTTGCAAGTACTCTCGGGTCTGCTTGATCTTTCCGGTGAAGTGATGATGCACCGGCTTCCGGAGCTGATTTGCGGATTCCAGCGCAGGCCTGGAAAGGGGCCCACGCTCTACCCGGTCGCGTGCGCACCGCAAGCCTGGGCCGCAGGCGCTGTTTTCATGACTCTGCAAGCGTGCCTGGGATTGGAAATTTCTGCACGAGAACGTCGCCTCTATCTGCATTGTTCGGCGCTACCAGAGCCGCTCAATCATGTTCAGATCTTCGATCTCTCCGTGGGCGATGCCTCGGTCGATCTGTCTTTTGAGCGCAATCAGGACGGAGTGAGAGTCCGGCCGTTGCGTCAGACCGGCAAACTGGAAATCGTCGAGATCCGCTAGAATCGAACGTCAGACAAAGCCCGGAACGACGCGGATCGAACACAAATTTCGTGACAAGCATAGCCTCAATTCCACAGGCGAACAGGATGGTCCGCGAGAGGACCGTCATTAAGCAACCGGCATTATGACCCGCGCATCTCATCTTCTTCTGGGTAAGGGATCGACAACCATGGAGGGTTGAAATGACCGTAAGCACAATGGACGGCTTGTTAGTTGCAGAATTAAAGGACCTATACTCCGCGGAGAATCAAATCACCAAGGCTCTCCCCAAACTGATCAAGGCAGCATCGTCAAACGAGTTGCGAAGCGCTTTTGAACATCACCTGAAAGAGACCGAGGGCCATGTCCAGCGCCTCGAGCAGGTTTTCGAAATCCTGGGCTCAAGCCCCAAAGGCAAAACCTGCAATGGGATGAAAGGCGTACTTGAAGAAGGATCTGAAATGCTCGATGAAACCGCTGAGGGAAGTGTCAGAGATGCGGCCTTGATCTCGGCCGCACAAAGAGTGGAACACTACGAGATGGCCGCTTATGGCACAGTCCGGTCTTATGCTGAAACGGTTGGTAAGCCACAAATTTCCGAAATCCTTCAGAAGACGCTCCAGGAAGAAAAGGCAGCAGACAAGAAGCTGACGGAAGTCTCTGAGAAACTCAATCGCCAGGCGCAACAAGCTGCCTAGGTTAAGTATTCAGGTGGTGAGCGCCCCGCCATCTTGGTGACGGTCTGGCCGGTCCGACCTGACCGTCCCTTTCTTTTAACCGCTGACATCACACATATATTCAGCGAATCTTTGGAGTAATGCGTGGGTGAGCCGCGGATTCAGAAATCGAAAACCAACATTCGAGAGGTTCGCATGATTGCGACGCCAAAGAGAGAAAGAAATGCGGGTTCCGCCCTGGGTCCTATTCGTCTTCCGATCGGCCTTTTTAAGCTTGGTCCTGAAGCAATAGCTGAGTCTTTAGCGTCAAAGGAAGTATCGCCGCAGGGGCCTGCCTCAGGAATGAGGGTACTCAGCTTTTACTTGAGTCACGCCGGCAAAGTGCTAAGTGCTTCGCGGCGCCGCGATCTGGAGAAGGCAAGAAAACTTCTCGCAGCGCACGTGAAGCAGGCGTTAAAACTCAAGGATGGCTCCAGAGTCACCGGCATCGGTTGGAAGTAGGCGCCGACAGCACTTCTCGAAGGAGTATTTCGTCTAATCAATCTTTACTTCAATAGGAGTTAGCATGATACGCAAACTGAAAAGCGGCGAATACCGCCTATACTCTCGAAAGAAGAGCCCGTCCACTGGGAAGAAGCGTAACCTTGGGACGTTCGCAACCATGGAGCAGGCAAAGCAACATGAGCGGGAAGTGCAGTATTTCAAGAGGCACTGAATCAACAGATCGCTGACCATTCGTTAGATTCCGCTGCTTTATCGCCTGAAGTCGAGTGACTCATTTCGCTTGATCGCGTCCTCGAGTAGATTGAATTGGCGTTCCAACTCGTCCATAAAACTAACTACAGCGCGCCAATCCCCAGCATCGGCTGCTCTCTCCATTTGAGCTGCCTGTTTCATAAGAGATTCACCACCAACATTCGCCGAAGCGCCTCGTATCGAGTGCGCCGTGCGCGCAGCAGTTGGCATGTCTCCGCTTTCTGCGTGATTCCTTAGAGCCTGAATCTGACGCGGTAGATCCTCAAGAAACGCCTCGAAGACAATCCGCGCCAGTTCGTTGTCACCCTCCAGGCGGGAAAGTACGCTTGCCAGGTCAAAGACGGCCGTCTCGCTTTCAGCAATTTGAGACGAAGCGTGTGTGTTGGCTACAGCCGAGGTCGTAGGTTTTCCGGCGGGAAGCCATTTCTTGAGAGTATCCCGCAACACCGCTATCGATACGGGCTTGGCCACAAAGTCATCCATACCCACCGCGAGGCAGAGTTGTCGATCACTCTCCATGGCGTTAGCAGTCATGGCGACAATGGGTACATTGCAATTAAGGACGGCGGACTGTGGGCTGCGGATTTGACGCGTGGCCTCCACGCCATCCATCACCGGCATGCGCATATCCATCAGAACCAGATCGTAAGCGATGGACTCGAGCGACTTGATCGCCGCTGCTCCATCGTTCACCGCATCTGCGCGCAGGCCGAGCGCTTTGAGAATACCCAGAGCCACTTCTCGATTGGCGGGATTGTCCTCCGCAACCAGGATTTTCGCGTTCATACCAGTGAAAGTCCGCGGCATCTCACGGTACATGTCGGCGGTCTCCACATCGGGCAATTTCATCTTTCCTGAATTGCCGCAATCACTGCCCGACAACGCTCTCGAGAGAAGACTGCGCAGTTCATCCATCTGCACAGGTTTGGTTGCGCAACCAAAGAAGCCGAGCTGTTCTGGACTCTGGGTACCATGCCAGACTCCCAGGCAGGTTAACAGCACTATATGCGTATCGGCCAGACGCTTGTCCGCCCGAATAGCGCAGCCGAGCGCCTCTCCGTTCATCCCCGGCATGTGAAAATCGATGATCGCGATCTCAAATGGATCGCGTTCCTCCAGTGCTCGATAGAGTGCTTCGAGCGCCGAGGCACCGCCCTCGACGTCTGTTGGACGCATGCCCCAACCAGCGGTGAACGTTCCAAGAATTTCACGACTCGTGGCGTTGTCGTCAACGATCAGCACGCGTACATTATTTAGGTTGGCGAACTTTTTACCATCGATTCGCGATGCTTCGGACTGATTGCCCCTGCATAGGCGAACCGTGAAATAAAACTCCGAGCCCTTTTCTTCCCGACTGGTGACGCCGATTTCACCGCCCATCATCTCCACCAATTGCTTGGAGATAGCCAGGCCCAGTCCTGTGCCGCCAAACCTGCGCGTAGTCGATGTGTCTACCTGGGTGAACTTGTCGAATAGTATCCCTATCTTGCTTTCTGGAATCCCAATTCCTGTGTCGCGTACCGAGAAACGAAGCAGGCAATCGGTCTCATCTCCCTGCTCCAGCGTAGCGCGGATCACCACCTCGCCTTTTTCCGTGAACTTGATGGCGTTGCCCACTAGGTTGGTGAGGATCTGCCGCAGACGCCCTGGGTCGCCGCGAAGCATCACGGGTACCGTCGGATCGGCCATGCATAAAAGCTCAATCCCTTTGCCCTGCGCCTGCGCGGCAAGCGCGGCCGCGAGACCATCCAGAAGAGTCTGAAGATTGAAATCTATTGTTTCCAGCTCAAGCTTCTTTGCCTCAATCTTGGAAAAATCGAGGATGTCGTTGATGATTTCCATCAGCGATTCGCTGCAGGCGCGCACGATGTCGGCATAATGGCGCTGCTCCTCCGTCAACTCCGTATCGAGCAGAAGCTCAATCATCCCAAGAACGCCGTTCATCGGCGTCCGGATCTCATGGCTCATGTTGGCCAGAAACTCGCTCTTCGCGGCATTCGCCTTATCTGCCTGAAGGGCGAATTGGTTAGCGCGTGAGGTTTCCTCTTCGAGTTGACGGTTGCTCTGGAGCAAAGCCTCTGCCCCATGTTTCTGTGCAGTGATGTCCCAATTGGTGCCAACGAGCAGAATTGCTTTGCCTGCGTCATCTCGCTTCACAAGCGCGAGGGCGCGGATATGGTGGACGCTTCCATCCGGCCAGACCACCCTAAATTCGGTATCAAACTCCTTTTCACCTCGGATTGTAGCTTCGTTCTCCTCGTTCACTCGCTGCCGGTCATCTGGGTGCATTTCTGCCTGCCAGGCTTCGTATGCGCTTCCAAAATGATTTCGCGAAATGCCGTAAAGGCGAAACATCTGCTCGTCCCATTCCACCATGCTATTGACGAGGTCATTGCTCCAGGTGCCTACGCCGCCCGCGCGCGTTGCTAACATCAAGCGGTCCGTGATCCGTCTCAAAAGAATCTCGGACTGTTTCCGCTCGGTAATCTCCTCCGCTATTCCAGCAATCCGAATGACTTTTCCGCCTTGATCGCGAATTGGAAATGCCCGATCACGAATCCATCTCTCCTTGCCATCCGGCGTGCTGATTCTGTATTCAGAATCAATGTTCTCTCCCTGCAACTGCCTCATAAAGGTCTCGTGGGCTCGCTCGCGGTCATCGGGATGTAGGGCTTCCATCCAACTCATTGGACTCGCATACAGGCTCTCGCAGCTTCGGCCCCAGATCTCTTCGTAGGCCGGACCGATGTACAGCATTTCAGTGCCCGCTGCGTTCATCATCCAGAAGACTTCCCGGATATTTTCCGCCAATTGTCGAAACTTCTCTTCGCTGTCCTTGAGAGCCCGAGCGCCCTGTATGCGGTCGGTGATATCTCGAAAGAACCACACGCGTCCCCGATACTGTCCCTTCTCGCTGCGGAGACCAGCGGAATAGCGTTCAATTGTCCTGCCGTCTCTTAATTCGATCTCACAACTGTCCCTGGCATCCGGATCGGTTTCAAGTTCTCGGATGCGCTGCACGAAGGCCTCAGGATCCTTGACGCGTTCAAGGACCGCCGACAAGACAATCGGGGGCTGATCTTCGACAACATAATCGGGAAGATTGTCCGTAATCTGAAGTTCAGGAAACTGCCAGATTTCCTTGAACCTTTCATTGTGCGACGCGATGCGGTTTTCTTCGTTCACAACAAGAATCCCATCGAGCGATACTGCATGAATGGCGCGAATCAAAGAGTGTTGAAATTGGAACGCTTGCTCAGCCCGCTTCCGCGCGGTGATGTCCCGCGTGAACCACGCTCGCGCCAGATATCTGCCATCTTCATTCCGCAGACAGGTGGAGTAGACTTCGAGCGTTCTACTATCCTTCAATTCAACTTCGAATTGTTCTTTTGCATTACGATCGGCATAGAGTTCTCGCAACCTCGTCAAGAATGCCTCAGGATCCTTGACGCGTTCCAGGGCTGCCACCATGAGAGGCTCGTCCGAGGTGGCTCTGGCCAGAGAATTCTGCGATTCATCAAACTTCGAGGATGGAATCTGCCAGACCTCATGGAATCTCGTGGTGTGAGAGACGATCTTACCTTCATCGTTTACCACAAGAATTCCGTCAAGCGACATTTCTAAAATGGTGCGGATCAGGGAGTGCTGAAACTCGCGCTCTTGCCGAGCTTGCTCTCGCTCGGTGATGTCCGCGCACAGGCCGATGTGCCCCAGGTACTGACTGTCCGGCGAGAGGCGCGGCTCGGCGGTTGTGCCAAATAGACGCCACTCTCCATCAGCCCGCCGAACTCGCGATTCGCCCTTGAAAGGTTTGCGCTCCCTCATCGCCTGAATGAATAGAGCGGTAGACTTCTCCAGATCATCGGGGTGAATCGGCATATGCCAATGGATTTTGTTCCCCGCTTCGCCCTCTATCCCGTAAAACTTCCGGAGCGCGCGGTTCATGAACTCGACCCTTCCCTCCGCGTCCGTAACCCACATCATGGACGGAGAGCAGTCGGCCATAGTCCGAAAACGCTCTTCGCTCTCCCGAAGCTTTTGCTCCGACTTTTTGTGCTCCGTGATGTCGCGGATGATCACCGCCATAGCCGTCACAGCCCCTGTCGGGTCTCTGACGGGGCTTGCTGTAACGAACACGTCAACGACTTGCCCATTCTTCCTAAGACCCAGCCCTTCAAAGTGCGATTCGTCTTTACCTTGCAATACATGCTCGGTAAGTTCCATCAGGTGAGGCAATCTCTCTGACGTAGTCAACATGGACATGGGTTGCCCGATCGCCTCTTCGGTGGAATAGCCAAAGACGGCTTCCGCGCCCCGATTCCATGTGAGAATCGTCCCTCCGAGCGAAAAGGCCACGATGGCGTTCTGGGAGCCTTCCACAATGGCGGCCAGAAACGCTTGCGCATCCTGGGCCGCCCGCTGCTTGGTTACATCATGCTTGATGGCAATGTATCCAGTAACTGAGCCCGCCGAGTTCCTGACCGGAGCGATCCGCATTTCCTCGTGATAGAACGTTCCGTCCTTGCGGCGGTTGATCACCTCTCCGTGCCAGACTCTGCCGGATAAAATGGTGCTCCAGAGATCCTCGTAAAGCGCAACGGAATTGCGCCCGGACTTGAGAAGCCGCGGGTTCTGTCCCACAGCTTCTCCGTTGGAGTATCCAGTCAACACGGTGAAAGCTGGATTTACATATTCGATCTTGCCGTCTGCATCGGTGATGACAATGCCATCCGCCGCTTGTTCCACGGCTTCAAGAAGTCCTTCGCGTTGAACTGCGCACTCAGGCTGAAACACACTTCACCTCGATAGGGAAAGACCACTCTTTCCCTATCGGCGAGCTTCAGCAGGTCATAACATCGCTGGATGGTTGCCGCGAGGTGCTTTGCGACTCTTTTATGACACGTTATTGGAAAGAAGAACAACTCCATTCCCGATCCTTCCGAATCGCACCCGATTCCCCAGAAAAATCAACTTGCACCGCGGGTATGAGTGTCCAAAAACGAATCACTTTGAATCAATTCCATTGGAATGCTCACATCAATTCATGAGCGTGAGAGGGCCGCCGATAGGTAAGTTGAGTATCCGCTTCTCAGAAACCTCTCGTGCGCAGCGAGTGGTCGTCTTCCGACCGAAGACGAAGGATCCGTTAGCAAATCACAGATCGGTCGAGCTGACAGTTGCGCCGCGAGTTGCGGATGTTGGCAACGCAAGGGAGAGCACGATGAAGAGCTTGGTCGCGGAAGACGACGCCACGAATCGAAAGTTGTTACAGACATTCCTTTCCCGCTACGGCGAATGCGACATCGCGCTAGACGGGAAACAAGCCGTCAATGCTGCCTGTCTCGCTCAACAAAATCATCAGAGCTACGATCTGATTTGCATGGATCTGCGCATGCCGCAAATGGACGGGCAGGAAGCAATCCGGGAGATTCGCAAGCAGGAAGGTGCCGCGAGCGTTGCAAAGTCCGCTAAAATCATCGTGACGACAATCCATACCGACACAGAAAGCATCACGACAGCACTGCTCGGCCGCTGCAATGCCTACATGGTAAAACCCATCGATACGGCAAAGCTGAAAAAGGAACTCAAAGCTCTCGGCCTGATTCAATAGCCTGCCAATGATCTTGCAGTCTGGTGAGCCTGATTGGTGAAAGGCGACGAGAAACTCGGGATTGCGACTTACCCTCCGAGCAGCCAATTGCATAAAAGTTCAACCGGCCAGCGAGCCGAGTTTGCTGCATCCTTACGGGGCTGGCATTTTCCGATTCAGCCGCTCTCCCAGGATTTCATCCTCCCACGGATTGCTACCGATCAGCGATTGGCAGGGAGGAATGTGCCGGAACTTCGGCAACTTCACCAATCGCATCGCCAGTGACCACCAATTCCACGCGACGGTTCTTCGCCCGGCCTTCGGATGTATCGTTCGTTGCCACGGGCTGCGTCTTTCCGAAACCGCGCGAGTTCACCGAGGCATCGGGAAGGCCCTGTTGCACCAGGAAGTCCCGCACTCCGGCGGCGCGCTGCTCCGAGAGCAACTGGTTATACTCGGCGCTGCCCACATTATCGGTGTGGCCTTCAACTTCGAGGTTCAGTCCCGGATGTGCCAGAACGATTCCGGAAATTTTGGCCAGCTTTTCGCGGGCAGTCGTCTGGAGCGTGTATTTGCCGGTTTCGAAAAGCACGTCCGACATGTTGACGATCAGTCCCCGCGCCGTATCGCGCGTCTGCAACACTGAATTGAACTGATCCAGCAGGCGCTTTCGCAGGTCGCCCTTTTCCGCTTCTGCCTGCTGCCGTGCGCGCTCTGCGTCTTCGGCTTGCCTATGCGCTCGCTCCGCATCGGCCTGAGCCGCTTGCTGTCGCGACAGCGCCTCAGCCGCGGCCAATCGCGATTTCTCCGCATCGGCCTGGGCCGCCTGTTGCTGCACCAGAGCGGCTGCGCTGGCCGCTTCCGCCTCGGCCTTCGCCCGAGCTGCGCGCTCGGCTGCGAGTTCGGCTTCAAGGCGCGCCTTCTCCGACGCCTCGGCCTGCGCTTTAGCCTGTGCTTCCCGATCCGCCGCTGCCTGGCGCTCCTGCGCCGCGCGCTCTTCCTCACGCCGCTTCACGGTGATGATGCGCGCGTCCTCCGCTGTCTGAACCGCTTCTCTGGCCGCTGTGTCGATCACCTTCTTGTCGCGCTTCAGGGCGAGATAGCTTTCGGCAGTCTTCAACAACTCGGCTGCTTTCTGGTAACTCTCCGCGGCATACTTCTCGCCGCCCGCATCCTTGACGATTTCGATCGCATTCCGCGCCTCGATCAAACTGAGCGGAATTCTGGAACTCAGCGCGGGTGCCTCATAGCCGGCTTGAACCGTGGTCTCGTATTGTCCGCGTTGCAGCAGGTCAAACTTTGTATCCATCTCCTCGACGCTGCCCACCGTGTCAGGCCGCACCACGTTCTCCATCACCACGACTTCGCTCGGTTGCGTTACGGAGAAGTACGGCTCCGCTGTCACGATCAGTGCGAAGGCCTGCATTGGTTCGGTGACATCCATTTTGCTTTTCTGTCCGTCAAGCATAAGCTCGCCCAGGTTATCTGCGCGCCCTTCCGGCGAAATGGCCCATAACACATAGGTCAGGAATCCCGAGCCAAAGCGCGAGGCGGCCTCGAGCTTCTCGAATTGCGCCTGAATGCGGACCGCTCCCCGCCTGCTCTCGACGCGGGCTTCACCCCGGGCCTGCGATTGCAGAACCGTGCCACGGAAATCGATCCGCGTGGGCCCACTCAAGTGACGATAGTTGATGGCTTTGGTGGTGCGAACCACCAGCGTGACCCGCGACAGCGGACCCGACTGCTGCGCCATCGATGCCACGGCCAACCCGGTTATTGCAAGAAACACCATTGCCAGCTTCATCATGAGAATTCCTCTCTGGGTTGCTGCGGCAATGATAAACCTCTAACCCGCCTTAGCCCAACCCCAATTTATTCAACAAGTACTTCCTGGAATTCGGCTTAACGACCATCTCGATCAGCGGCGTCGACCACAACGAGGCCTTCGCCGGCAGCAAGAACTTGGGCGAAGTGCATGGCCTGCCGGTGGCCTAACTGCGAGATCTGCTCGCGGCAACTGAAGCCGTCAGCGACGATGAGGGTTGCGGAAGCGGCGGACGCGACGGCGGGCAACAAGCCGTCGTTGGCGATGGCCTTTGAAACTTCGAATTTGTCAGCTTCAAAGCCAAAAGGACCGGCCATGCCACAGCAGCCGGCTTGGATCTGCTCGACTGTTGCGCCGGCTTGGCGGAGCAGGGCTATTTCATTGGCGGGGCCGCCGAAGACAGCTTTATGGTGGCAGTGCCCGTGAAGCAGAATCCGTGCGCCCTCAAGCCGTCCTGTGCCGAAGCCGGGAGCTTTCGTGGCGAGCCAATCGGCCAGCAGCCAGACTTGTTGGCTCATGCGTTGCGCGCGGGCGTCGTTGGGAAATAGTTGCAGCAACTCGTCTTTGAAGACGCTGGCGCAACTGGGTTCGAGGAAGATGAACGGCAGTCTGGCGTCGATCTGCGGGGCCATGCGGTCGAGGACTTTCGCAAGGTAAGAGCGTGCTGCGTCGAGCAGGCCAAAGTCGTAAAGCGGGCGTCCGCAGCAGATGTGGTCCGTAGGAATTTGAACCTCGAATCCGGCCTGTTTGAGCAGAGTTTCGGCGGCGGTGAGAGTCTGCGGGTGATAGTAGTTATTCCAGGTGTCTGGCCATAAAATCACTTGCAGCGCGGTTGACTTCCCTTCGGACATCTGCAACTCGGCGAACTTTCGATCTTTCTGATAACTTTTTGCAGCGAGCCGCGGAAGTTGGCGCTCTTTCGCGATGCCCACCATGTACTTGATGAGCGGACTGGTGAGCGCGCCCGTAAGCACGGCATTGGTAAGTGCTGGCGCGAGCGAACCCCAGCGCGCCAGCTTGTCGGCAAAGCCGAAGATGTAGTGATGCAGTGGGTGCAGGCGTCCCTTATAGTGTTGGGCCAGGAACTCGGATTTGTATGCGGCCATATCTACGTGAACTGGGCACTCGGATTTGCAGGCCTTGCAACTGAGGCAAAGGTCCAGAGCTTCGTGAACGGACTTGCTCTGGAAGCCTTCTTCGCGCAGAGCTCCGGCCAGCATCTCCCATAACAGGCGAGCGCGACCACGAGTGGAGTGCTGCTCCTCGCCAGTGGCGCGATAGCTGGGACACATAACTCCGCCCTCGGTTTTGCGGCAGGCGCCCACACCGACGCAGCGCTCGGTAGCCCGCTCCAGCGAACCTTCATCGGCAGCGAATACGAAATGCGTTTCGAGGCTGGCTTGCGCCGAAGAATCGCGAGCAACAATCTCCAATCCCGCACCTTTTTGTTGGTGCGGGCCAGCCGAAGGCAGTTGGCCCCGCCGCAGGTGGCGCAGGTTTTGCACTGGGTCGTAGACGCGGACGGCATCCACCAGCTTGCCGGGATTCATGCGGTTCTCTGGATCCCATATGGCCTTGAATTGCTGGAAGGCCTGAATCAATTCCGGGCCAAACATTTTGGGCAGCAGGGCGGCGCGCGACTGACCGTCGCCGTGTTCGCCGGAGAGCGAGCCGCCGAAGCTGAGGACCAGATCGGCGGCGCGATCAATGAACTCGCGAAATTTGCGCAGCCCTTCTTCGGAGCGGAAGTCGAAGTTGATGCGTTGGTGCACGCAGCCCTGTCCGTAGTGGCCGTAGAGTGGACTGCTGTAGCCGTATTCCGCCATGAGCGCGACCAGCTTGCGCAGGTAAGCGCCGAGCTGGACAGGCGGAACAGCGGCATCTTCCCAGCCTTCCCAGCGGTCGGGCTCGCCGGGAACAAAGACCATCGCTCCCAGGGCGCACTCGCGGACATACCAGACACGCGCGGCTTCCTGGGTCGTGTAGATGCGAGCCACGGGCGCGACAGGCCAGCTCTGTGTGGCGCTTACCAAAGCTTCAGCCTTGGCTTGCGCTTCAGCCGCGTCCCATGCGCCCATCTCAACCAACAGAAAGCCGTTTCCCGGCGGAAGCAGCGAAACGTCTTCAACGGCGAGATTCTTGCGGCGCATGAAGTTGACGAGCAGGCCGTCAAAACCTTCCAGACCAATGGGCTTATGGTCGAGAACACCTGGCACTGTATCGGCGGCCTGAAATGCGTCTGCGAAGACGAGCGCGGTGAGCACGCGAAACGGTGGACTCGCGGTGAGATTGAGCGTGGCCGAGACCACGTTGGCGCAGGTGCCCTCTGAACCGACCAGCGCGCGCGCTACGTTGAAGCCGTTCTCGTCCAGAAGTTCGTCGAGGTTATAGCCGGAGACGCGGCGCGGAATGCGAGGAAACTTTTCGCGAATCAGAGCGGCGTAATGATCGCGCAGACGGGCGAGATCCGCATAGATTTGCCCGGTGCGACCGCCAGCGCGGATTTGGGCTTCAAGTTCAGCTTGACTGGTGCGGCCCACGGTCATGCGCGTGCCGTCGTAAAGAATCAGATCGAGCGATTCGACGTTATCGGCGACTTTTCCTCCGAGCAAGCCGTGAACGCCGCAACTGTTATTGCCGATCATGCCGCCCAGAGTGCAGCGATTGTGAGTCGCTGGATCAGGAGCGTATGTCAGGTGATGACGTTCAGCAGCCTCGCGCAGGCTGTCAAGAACGATGCCTGGCTCGACGCGCCCGAGCTTGGCGTCAGGATCGATGGAGATGAGCCGATTCATGGATCGCGAGTAGTCGAAGACAACGGCTACGTTGGCGCATTGGCCGGCGAGGCTGGTGCCCGCGCCGCGCGGCAGAACAGCGGCTCCGGTCGTGCGGCAAGCGGCCAGAGCGGCTTCGACATCGGCGGCGTCGCGAGGCAAGATGACGCCGACCGGAAGCTGGCGATAGTTTGAAGAATCGGTCGCGTAAAGGGCGCGCGAACCGAGATCGAATCGGACCACCGCACTCAAATCAGGACCGCGCAGAGTCTTTTTGAGCAGCGCTTCCAGCTCGCGATGCGCGGCAAAGCGTTCATGCGCCAGCGGCGGCTGATTGAGCAGCTCGGAGATCGATAGGTTACCCACGGAGCAATGATAACGCGAAGCGCGAAAAAATGTGATTGAAAGTGATTGATATTAGATCATTTAAGAATCTAACTTGGTTATTCGGTGTTATCTATTTAATTAACAGCGAGTTTTTGAAAATAAATATAGGGGGGGTGGGGGGGTACCTTTTTTTCAGGGAACAGGGATCAGGGATCAGGGAACAGTAACGGCCCGCGTCTTTGGTCATGGTTCATGCTTCTATTGTGCGCGTCGGGAGGGAAATGATCTGCAAGCACCTGCCGTAATGGAAGGAACAGACGGAATCTCAGGATCCGGAAAGCGACCCGGGCCGCCAGGATTCAGGGTTGGGAGATGGATCTGCCCCGCTCTTTGGGCCGGAAGGGGATTTGGCGACCGACAACCACGAAGACCAGTACAAATCGAAATCGTAAGAAATCCGTCTGCGCGCAGCAATTGCAACTGCCCTTAAGAATATCGGCCAAGTGACTCCAATTGCGTGACATAGAGGGATGCCGCTGGCGGTCGAACAAGTTGGCGCCGCAGAAAGTTTGACATCCGTTACATTTTCTTCTTAAAGTTCTCGCTATTCGGTCAGAGCAGCAATTGCTGCCCTGACGACCGAAAGAATGACAGGAGATATTTCGATGAGTAAACATTTTCTTACAATCGCAGTCAGCATTCTCGCTCTCTGCGCAGTCACTTCAGTGCCGGCAAGGGCAGTGACGTGGAGCTCTTGTAGCCAATACGGAACCTACACGAGCGGGATATACAACGTGTACACCGACGAATGGGGCGCATCATCGGGCCAGTGCCTCTATGTCAATAGCCCTTCCAGTTGGTATTCAGTATCGAATTTCACCGGCGGCGGCATCAAGGCCTACCCTGACACGGAGTTCAGCGTGGGAAATGTGGCGCTAACTGCCCTCGCGGCGGTCAACACTTCGTTTAGTGTCACGGTCCCAAGCGGCGCCGATTACGACGTAGCCTACGATCTCTGGTCGAATAATAACGTAGACGAAGTGATGATTTGGGAAAAGTGGAACTCCAACGGACCTCTATCGAGCAAGTATGGTTGCAGCGGCTATCCTGCCACCGCATGCCCCATCGCCACGAACGTTTCGATTAATGGCGGTAGTTACAACGTCTATCAGGGCAACAATGGTCACAACGTCATTTCCTTCATGCGCAACACGCAGCGCACGAGCGGCAGTGAGAATGTTCTGTTGTTTATGAATTGGTGCGCGAGCGAGGGCAAGCTCACCAGCAAGACATTTTCGACGGCCGATTTCGGCATTGAGATCACGTCCACCAGCGGTTCTCAGACCTTTACGCTGAATTCCTATAGCTCTAGCATCACCAAATAGGATGCATTCAGTATCAAGATGTTTATTACCGCTCTGGAACTGAGGTCAAGTTCCAGAGCGGGTGGTTCCGCTGCGGTCGAAACCGAGAAGAATTGAGCCCTCAGACGTGGCCGGGATATTCCGGGAGCATTGCATGCAAAAGTCGAGAAAGCAAACTCACCATTGCCTGACGACGAAGAGCCGCACAGCGGTGATTCTCCTGGTGAGCTGTTTACTCGGTGGAGGTGCCAGCCGGTTGCTTGAAGCACAGGCCGTCAGCGCATCTGTGTGGTCGTCGGAGTTGGATCACAGTCTGGAGTCGGTTGTTGTCTTCCAATCTCAAAGCCTCGAGGGAGCGGAGGCCTATATTCATGTCTACGACGATATTCTGGCTCAGCAAATTTCCCAGTTCGAGGTAGCGGCCTCGTCCGGCTTTGCCGCTCAGCCGCCCGGGGCTTCAGCGGGCAGCGGTGCTCTAGAGGCACCGCCGTCGATGGATCAAGAAGCGGATACCCTGATTGTTAACCCGCTGCTGACTGGCGCAGAGATTGTTCGCTCTGCTGCCGGATCAAACATCGATTTCTTGCTGATGACTCAACTTTTCATGGCTGTGAAGCCGAAGGCATACCGGATCGTTTCTGGAGTTACAGGGACGAACGATCTCGAATCTCTTGCCTTCTGCAATCCCGACGGCACGTATGTACTCTTTACAGTGAACCACTCCAAATCGCCTGTTAGCCTTGAGACCTTTTGGAAAAACAGACTGTTTACCTTTACGCAGGCCGGCAGTTCCATTGCGATATTTGCCTGGGACCCGAAGACTCAGTTGGTCTCCCTGGTTCCGAGCGAACCCCAAATATCGGCAAAGGGAGAGGGCTCCGTTTCGGTGGAGGCCAAATGTTCGAACGTGTCTCCTTTGGGCATCGACCTTCGATGTGAGAGCCAAACCTTTTCCTGTTCCATTTTTCCCATTCATTTTACCTGCAATTCGCAGCAAGAAAACGTCACACTCAGCGTTACGGCCTACCCAATCGACGAGAACGATACCGATCGCATGAAGCCGGGTTTTATCACCATCACAGCTGCTCCCGATGTGGGAGAACTCACAAATCTCCGCGTACGATGCTGCAGTGCGCGGAGATCTGGAGCCATTGCACTTCCCGACTGAAGGATGAGTGGAAATCACCGATCGCACAATACCGGGATCATTCCTTCGCCGGACCGTTACCGTTATAGCTGCTGATGAAATTGGTGCACGGTGAGCCGGCGAATCCGAAGATCACGTCAACTTTGTAACCTTGCGCGGCGTAAGTTCGCAACCGCTGAGCATCACTTGGCGAGTCGTTCACGCCGAAGCTGATTTCCGGCAAACTGGAGAGCACTTTGGACGAGCGTGTCCCATGATGAATCGATGTTCTCATTCGTTTCACGACCGGCAGCCTTGCGTGACGAAGCCCCAGAATTTGAGTTGCTCAGGGTGCCGGCCTTTGTGAAACGAACATTGGCGACCAGAGACTAGCTTCGCTCGATGCAAACCCCGACGGCTGCCCCTACGGCAGCGCCAATGCCAGCGCCGATGGGGCCGCCGATGCCAAAGCCAATTCCGGCTCCGATTACTGCGCCAAAGCCTCCGTAGACGCCGTCTTTCCCTGTGACGGACGCCTTCTGTTGTAACTTGCCAGGGTCTGGGGCCTTGGCCGGCGAAGTGAGCGAGGTGATGACGCTGGCGATGGCCAGGGCCGCAGGAGTGGAACCCGCATCGAGGATCAGTGCGTGGAAGTAAGTGCTGGCACGCTTGGCTAACTTCGGGTCTTGCCCGCTCGGCGTATCCCAAAACATCTCCATGATGGCCGCGAGTTCAACCGCTTCATTGGCGTGGAGAGTCTTTCGTTTGGTCAACTCAGAGAAGCCGGCGGCCAGGGCTTTGCGCCTATCTCCGCCATTTGCAATTAGCAGGCGGCCAAGCTCTTCGCTGACCGCAAGAGTGAGATGACCGGCACTGATTGCAAGCGACCTGGGCTGATCGGGAAGGGGTGGATTGAGGGTCAATTCGTTTGGCATGCGTGATCTCCTTTTCTTTTCCGGGGAAACTGGTAGCCACCTCTCGAGCATTTCGACTTCATATGCCAACGAGCCACTTGACTGGATGGTCTCTATCAGCACGAGATATGAAAATGCTTTTGGGGAATTGGCAGCTACGGAGCAATAGTGATGAGAAGAAAAGAAGCGTTTCAATGGCTGACCATTGAAAAAGGCCCGGACAGAGATGTCCGGGCCTTTCGTGGTTCAGTGCGAGCGCTGTAACACTAGAAGATCAGCGCACCACTGTGAAGGTGAAGGTAGTGGATTGTGTAATGCCTCCGCCGGTGCCCGTGATGGTGATGGGGAAGGTTCCGGTGGTGGCGGTTCTGGAGACGGTGAGGGTGAAGTCCGATGTGCCGGAACCTGTGATGGATGTGGGACTGAAGACCGCGGTTACGCCTGACGACAGGGTCGAATGAGATAGGGCAACCGGCGAGTTAAAGCCGCCGGAGGCAGTAATGGTGACGACCGCAAAGCCGCTCTGACGGCGGGCGAGAGAGCCGGAGGTGGGTGAGACGGAGATGGTGAATCCGCCCGCCACTGGCGCGGTCACGATGAGCGATACGGTCGCCGTTTGCGTGATGCCACCGCCGGTGGCCGTTACCGTGATTGCGTACGTGCCGACAGCAGTGGTTGAGGCGACGGCCAAGGTGAGAGTGGATGTGCCGGAACCCGGCGCGGCGAAGGATGTGGAACTCAGGCTCACCGTGACGCCCGCAGGCGCGCCAGTTGCAGACAACGTTACAGCCGAATCGAAACCGCCAGCCACAGTGCTGGTGATGGTGGAACTGCCACTGCTGCCTTGTACCACGGAGACTGATGCTGGCGATGCGGAGAGCGTGAGGGTGGGCGAGGTCGCCGTGGGCGCAAGGGCGTTGATCAGTCCGGTATTTGGAGAGCCCCAGCCGGTGACCAGATCGTAACCGGTGACCGCGGAAAAGCTGCCGGATGTGCCGCTGGTGATGTCGTGAAAGTCGGTGCCGTAAGCGGACGTTACATTTTGCGCGTAGATGGTTGGGTTGAGAAAGCCGATGGTCGCGTCGCCGTTGGCAACCAACTGCTGATTGACCAGCGCAATGTAGCCGGCCCACATGGGAGCCGCGAAGCTGGTGCCGCCGAACTCATTGGCCAGGCAGGCGGTTTGGTCGGCACACGTGTAGAAGGTGAAATTCGCATTGGCCGATACGTCAGGGCCATTGCGAAGAGTGGTTGAACCCTTGTTGGTGGAATTAATGACGCCCGAGATCTGCTGCCACGAGGGGATCGGAATTGCGTCGGGCGAGATGCCGCCGCCGCTATCGGTCCATGCGGTTTCTGACTTCCAGGGACCGGCCGCACTGGCTGTGACCAAGTCCGTGCCGCCCACTGAAACGATGAACGCATTGTCTGCCGGCCAGGCTTCATTACTCGCCGACCAGGTGGAACTGTCTCCGGAGGCCGCGAAGAAGTTTTGTCCTTGAGCCGCCATTCTCTGGAAGAAGGGATTCAGTGTGGAGGGATCTGCCGGTGTCCACCCCCACGAACAGCCAATGGTGGTGGGCAGGGGGTTGTGCGTGGTCATGGCGCTGATGATTGCCGTATCGCTGGACCCGATGTAGACCACCAGGCTAGCGAGGCCCGGAGCCATGCCGAGAGCCTGGGTCATGTCGAGGGTCTGTTCCGTGTCGTCGCACGAGCCGCCGGCTCTGGTATCGACACAAGCGGTGCTGGTGCCGTCGGTTGAGAGCAGAGTGATCGGCACGGTGTTGGTTTGCTTGACGTTTGTGTAATAGGTGGTGAGATCGGCCAGATCCGTGCCCAGAAACTCGAACAATCCGAGGTTCTGGCCTGCGCCGGTAAGGGCTGTTCCGCCGTAGTAGGCGGCGCGCATGTCGCTGCCTAGAAAGGACGCCGAAGGGCCGGAGCCGGTGGTGGCATGAGAGACGACTTTATCTACATCGATGCCATGAGCTTTGGCGTAGTCGCTCTTCTTTTCCAGCAGGGGATGCGGAATGGAGTAATTGTCCAAGCCGGAGATGTGCCAGAGAGCGAACGGCAAAGATGTGGTGGGTTCGCGATCTGGCGCATAGAAGGTACGGCTCTCGGTGGGATGCTGGTAAGTATGCATATTCACATGGAAAGCAGCTTCGATGGCCGAAACTGAGCCCTTGATCTGCACCTCCATGCCATCGCGCGATCCGCCAACGACTTCAAAGCCGTTGGCTTTCGCGAAATCGACCACTGCGTCATAGTCTGCCTGGGTGGGTCCAAACCTCGCTGTGAATTCCTGCACAGTGAGAAATTGCCGGTAAGAGGGACTGGCGGGATCGTAGACTTCCTTCAGGAACGAATCGAGCCCCGCCTGATCGCGTATCGGCAGAACCAAATTGAGTTGCAGAACCCGGGTTGCGGGAAGGCGACCAAGAGAAAGCGCCTGGCCGGTGCGAGTTGCTTCTCTCATATGGCGAGTCAATACAGACTCCGCGTGGACGTTCATTGTTACGACCGACAGGATCGCAACGAGGATGAGTGAAAACAGACTGATTTTCCGAACCATTGTTTCTCCTTTGATTGGGGGTTGTCTAAGGGGTTGTCCGGTTCACATGCGAGGGGACGGGGAGCCCTTTCGTGCACGTAGACTAGCACCGTTGGTGTTGTAAAGCTAGAAGGATTTTTGGTTGGAATGGGTGGGCGCCGAGCCGCTGATCGCTCCGTATTGAGGACGAAGGGGTTAGAGCGAATGCGCGATATTTATGTTCTCAAGTACTTATATTTCTGTCATTTGCAGGAGCGATTGCGCGCAGGCAGCCTGAAATTTCTTTTTTCTTTGGGTCAAGGTACCCGCACGGCGGTGGGCACCTGCACGGCAGGCAATTGAACCACTTGCTGCATCACGTCCGATGTGCCGTAGTTGACGGTGGCAATCTGTGGGCAGCGTCGACAGGCGGCTGCGCCCTCTTGATGAAACCAGCGGCATTCAGAACGAATTTGGCAGCGAGGCAACTGATCGACGACGGCGGGGAGAATCTGCACGATGCGCGTGGCGAGGCCGCAATCTTTGCCGTCAAAATGAGGGCAGCGATGAGTTTGGCATTTGGCTGCCAGACGAAAGACTTCGGTGGGCTGCGCGGGAGCCGTCATCGCCAGAATTTCTGGTGTGACCGGCAGCGGTTCGTTGAGATAAGCAACTTCAAAGCCGTCTGTGGTTTGCTGAAGGACTCCGAGCACCCGCGCCGCTTCAAACTCGGGTTGGGAACTCGGGCAGAGAAGAGAATCGTTCGCGCTCGGAGCCGATTTCAGCATGGTTTACTCCTTATTCACTGATGGGAGCGTCGCCGGGCACAAATCCCAGTGAAACGTTCTTGCCAGCCACGTAGACAGCGGGTTGGAATTGGCCATCGACAGCGAGCGGAGCTACCGCCGGGCTCTTGGCCAGGTTATTGGTAAAGGTGGTGGCAAATTCGACAGCCTGGTTCAGCTCGTACTCTGGCCAGGGAATCGGAATGCCGCAGATGAGCCAAGGACGGTAGACGAACGACCAGGAATCGGTGGTCAGGGAAAAATCGACTTTGGCATCAGGGTGAATTTTGCGTGTAGCTTCAAGCGCGGCTTGCACTGCGGTTTGCAGTTGGCGCACGGATACGGTCTTCGCGGAGCGATTCATGGAGAACCTCCTGTTGTTTGCTCCTGAGATTTGGGGAAAGGAGCAGGGTGCCGCTCTCAGCCGGAGACGTGCGCTAGCGAGAGTCAACGCGAAGATAGTGTGCGCGCCGCCCCAGGCGTTTCAAAAAAGACAATCGAATTTCCTTTGCGCATTTTGGAAGCGCGGCAAAGCACGCGGATCAAGCCCAGGACCCTTCAATTTGTGTGGAGATTTTTAAGCAGGGGGTTCGCTAGCGAGTAGGCCACTCTTCGACCACGATGCCCAGGTCGTTAAGATTTTGAATGGCGGCTTCCACGTTGCGGCGGACCTTGGGACGATCTTTCTTGCTGGCCAGAGGGGACTCGGCTATGGCAATGACGCGGCCATAGCGCCACGCCCCAGCGGGCAGGGCGATCAGGGCCTGGGGCAAATCGGCGGGGCGAAGTTGAATTTCCTGACGGCGGGCTGCATCGGGGCGCAGTATGGTGCCCTGGCCGACGGTGCTGGAGTTGGCGTCGGCGAGTGTGATGCGCAGATTGAAG